>Ga0307373_10000600_pt1 | contig 69606 bp, 68 predicted proteins | sample OX2MG_FD_202534 | JGI IMG/M metagenome (GOLD analysis project Ga0307373, IMG submission 202534) | Soil microbial communities from Risofladan, Vaasa, Finland - OX-2 | ecosystem: Environmental > Terrestrial > Soil > Coastal area > Acid sulfate soil | place: Finland: Risofladan, Vaasa | collected... | reverse complement strand
CCCTCATAGCTGGCTGGATTCTGCTGATTGGCGTCACCAGCGCCATCCAGAACTACGACGTTGAGCGGACGGCCGTCACCCCCGCCGCCCAGATATTCATCGACGCGGTCGGCCACAACGGAGGCCTGTTCCTCCTCTTCATCGTGGTCGGGGCGCAGTTCTACTGCGGCATGTCGTCGGTGACCGCCAACTCGCGCATGATCTATGCCTTTTCGCGAGACGGCGCGGTGCCGGGCTCGCAGTTCTGGCACAAGATCAACCCGCGCACTCGCACTCCGACCAACTCCATCTGGTTCGCGGCCGTCGGTGCTTTCATCCTCGGCCTGCCCTATCTGTACAGCCCCGTGGCGTACTATGCCGTGACCTCCATCGCCGTCATCGGCCTCTACATCGCCTATGGGATCCCGATCCTGCTCCGTCTTCTGGCGGGGGACAAGTTCCAGCGCGGTCCGTGGCACCTCGGGCGCTGGAGCTACGTTGTCGGTTGGATAGCCGTGATCTGGATCGGGTTCATCGCTATCCTCTTCGTGCTCCCGCAGGCAGCTCCCGGAAACACGTCTGCGACGTTCAACTACGCCCCCGTCGCCGTCGGGGTAGTCTTGATCTATTCGGGGGGCTACTGGTTCCTCTCGGCCAAGAATTGGTTCAAAGGGCCCAAGGTCCAAGGGACACCGGAAGAGCTTGCCAAGATCGAAGCCGAACTCGCCGCCGCTGGATAAACACAACACGCATATCAACGCGCGTCCGAAGATCGGAATAACGACCAGCCCGAGGCGGGAGGCCGATTACTACCTGACGTATGGACGGGCGGTGGAGGCGGCCGGCGCGCAGGCTGTCTATCTGCCGCCCGGCACCGGTTCGGTCGAAGAGCTCGACGGGCTGTTGTTGCCCGGAGGGTGGGATGTCGATCCGGCTCTTTACGGTGAGGAGCCCGACCCGAAAACCGGCGACATCGACCGCGAGCTGGACGAGACCGAGATCCGGCTTTTCAATCTCGCCCGCAGCGAGCAGATCCCGGTACTTGGCATCTGCCGCGGCCAGCAGGTGATCAACGTGGCGATGGGTGGGACCCTACTGCAGCACCTCGAAGGCCACGAGGTCCGCGCGTTTGGTCGGAAGCACCTCGCCCACACGGCCGAGGTGGACCCAGCCTCCGAGCTGGGGCATGCGGCCGAAGGACGCGAGATAAAGGTCAACAGCCTCCACCACCAGGCGGTGCGCTCGGTGGCCCCGGGGTTGCGGCCGACCGCGACCGGAGACGACGGCACGATCGAAGGGCTCGAGTCGAACGATGGCCTGATCGTTGCCGTGCAGTGCCACCCCGAAGAGCTGACCGGAGATCTTCCCTGGGCCAAGAAGCTGTTCGAACGTTTCGTGGTGCGCGCCCGCCGGCGGGCGCTGACATGCTGACCAAAGAGCAGCTCGGGGCCGCGGTCAAGAAAGGCGAGATCGACACGGTCGTGGTCGCCTTCACTGATATGCAGGGCCGCTTGATGGGCAAGCGGGTGGATGGCGAGTACTTCATGGAATCGGCTGCGCACGGGGAGGCGGTCGAAGGCTGCAACTACCTGCTCGCCGTCGACATGGACATGGACCCCGTGCCCGGCTACGCCATGGCGAACTGGGAGAGCGGCTACGGCGACTTCGATATGATTCCCGACTTCAACACGCTTCGGCGGATCCCCTGGCTGGAGGGGACCGCGTTGGTCCTCAGCGATGTCGCCTGGCACGACCGCAAGCCAGTGAAGCCGTCGCCTCGCCAGATGTTGAGGGCCCAGATCGAGCGCGCCAAGGCGCTGGGTTTCGAGCCGATGTTCGGCACCGAACTCGAGTTCTACCTGATGAAGGAGACGTTCGCGGAAGCGCACGCCAAGAACTACTCCAACCTCACCCCGTCAGTCCCTTACATTCTCGACTACCACGTGCTCGCAACCAGCTACGACGAACCCTTCATCCGCGCCGTCCGCAAAGGCATGAAGGAGGCGGGCATCAAGGTCGAGAGCTCCAAGGGCGAGGCTTGGCCTGGCCAGCAGGAGATCAACTTCCACTTCTCGGACGCGCTGACGATGGCCGACAACCACGTCATCTACAAGAACGGGATCAAGGAGATGGCCCAGCAGCACGGCTGCTCGGTGACGTTCATGGCAAAGCCAGACCACCGCTGGATCGGCAGCTCATGCCACGTGCACTCGAGCCTATGGAAAGACGGCAAGAACACCTTCCACGGCGAGTCCGACACGTTCAAGCGCTACCTGGCAGGCCACATCGCTTGCGCTGACGAGATCGCCATCTTCCTGGCTCCCAACATCAACTCCTACAAGCGCTATGCCGCGGCGTCGTGGGCGCCGACGACGCTGGCATGGGGCCACGACAACCGGACGTGCGGGTTTCGCATCGTCGGCCACGGCCAGCACCTGCGCACCGAATCGCGCATCCCAGGCGCTGACGTCAACCCATACCTCGCCATCGCGGCGTTGATCGCCGCGGGCCTCCACGGCATCGAGCAGAAGCTCGAGCTTGGGCCTGCCTTCACGGGCAATGCATACGAGTCGGACGTTAAGCGATTCCCTCACGCGCTCCGCGATGCCATCGCAGCCCTGGAGAAAGGGACGATGGTCCGCAAGGCTTTCGGCGACGACGTCGTCGACCACTACCTCAACTACGCGCGCACCGAGCAGGCGCAGTTCGACAAGGTGGTCACCGGTTACGAGCGCGAGAGGCTGTACGAGCGCGGGTGACCTCTCTCCTTGAGGTTGTAAACCCAGCGACCGAGAAGCCCATCGCAAAGCTGGACCGCGCCGGCGTCGAGGAAACCGATCGTGCCGTGGCCGCTGCACGCGCCGTCTACCCCGCCTGGCGGGCAATGAAGCCGGCTGACCGGGCCCGGTTGCTGCGCAAGGTGGCGGCGCTGGTCGAGGAGCACATAGATGGGCTGGCTCGGCTGGAGACATCGAACGTCGGCAAGCCGCTCGGCGACTCGCGATGGGAGATGGGCATGGTCGCGGACGTCTTCCATTTCTACGCGGGCGCGGTCGAGAAGCACTACGGCGACACGATCCCTGTTGCGGGTGGCGTCGACATGACGTTTCGCGAACCACTGGGCGTGGTCGGCTTGATCGTGCCGTGGAACTTTCCATTGATGTTGGCCAGTTGGAAGCTCGGTCCCGCGCTGGCATGCGGAAACACAGTCGTGCTCAAGCCCGCGGAGCTGACGCCGCTCACGGCGATTCGTTTCGCCGAGCTCGCGCTCGAGGCCGGAATACCGGAGGGTGTAGTCAACATCGTGGTCGGACCGGGATCGGTGGCGGGTGAGCGGCTCATCGCTCACCCCGACGTGGCCAAGATCGGATTCACGGGGTCGACAGAGGTCGGGAGCCGCGTTATGGAGGGCGCCGCGAAGACGATCAAACGCGTGACGCTCGAGCTCGGTGGCAAGTCGGCCAACGTGATTTTCGAGGATGCGGACCTCGAGCGCGCGGCAGCCGCGGCGCCGGGCGCCGTCTTCGGGAATGCCGGGCAGGACTGCTGCGCGCGCTCGCGAATCCTCGTGCAGAAATCGGTGTACGACCGCTTTTTGAAGCTGCTCGTGGATGCCACCTCAAAGTTCCGGGTTGGCGATCCGGAGAAGGAAGGCACCGATATGGGGCCGCTCATATCGGCTGACCACCGGAGGAAGGTCGCGGCCTTCGTCAATGGCACCCCACTCTTCAAAGGCAAGGTCCCCGAAGGGGATGGTTTCTGGTTCCCGTGCACGCTCGTGGCGGCCACCAACCAGGATGCTGTCGCGCGCGAGGAGGTGTTTGGTCCCGTGGCTGCAGTCATCCCATTCACGGATGAGGAAGATGCGGTTCGTATCGCCAACGACACCCCGTACGGTCTTTCAGGCTCGATCTGGACGCGTGATGGGGCGCGTGCGCTTCGGGTCGCTCGCGCGCTCGAGACCGGTGTGTTGTCGATCAACTCGAACAGCTCGGTGCGCGTCACGACCCCCTTCGGCGGCTTTAAGCAATCGGGATTCGGCCGCGAGCTCGGTATGCACGCGATGGCAGGCTACTCCGAGGTCAAGAACGTTTTCATGTCGACGGAGGCATAACGAGTGGGAAGGCTCGATGGCAAAGTCGCGGTGATCACTGGAGCCGGCGGCGGCATCGGCCGCGAAGCCGCAATCCTTTTCTCGAATGAAGGAGCGCGTGTGTGCGTCGCCGACGTCGGCGCCGAAGCGGGCGAGAAGGCGGCGTCCGAATGCAAGGAGGCGTTCTTCTTCAAAGCCGACGTCAGCGATCCGAAGAGCGTGCAGGCGATGTATGCAGAAACCGCGAAGCGCTTCGGGCGAATCGACGTCCTCTACAACAACGCGGGCATCATGCCCGCCGACGACGACTCGATCCTCACCACAGAACCCGATGCATGGGACAGGGTTCAGGCGGTCAACGCGAAAGGCGTGTTTCTGTGCTGCAAGTACGGAATTCCACACCTGCTCAAAGCGGGCGGGGGCTCGGTGATCAACGTAGCGTCATTCGTCGCGCTGGTTGGTGCCGCCACCTCGCAGATCGCGTACACCGCCTCAAAGGGTGCGGTTCTGTCGATGAGCCGAGAGCTCGCGGTGCAGTTCGCGCGGCAGGGCGTGCGAGTCAACGCGCTGTGTCCTGGTCCGGTGGAGACTCCGCTGCTGATGAGGTTGTTCTCAGAGACGCCTGGCGCTTACGAGCGGCGCCGCGTGCATCTGCCGATGGGGCGTCTCGCCAAGGCGAGGGAGATTGCAAATGCGGCCCTGTTCCTTGCCAGCGACGAATCGAGCTATGTGAACGGTGCGACCTTCCTCGTGGACGGCGGCCTGAGCGCCGCATATGTGACCCCGGAGTAGCACCCGCGCCGTAACCCACCGTGGTATCGGGATGCGTCCTCGGAAGGTTTCAGGAGCACCCAATGCAAACCAGGCTTTTCGTCAGTGCCGCCGCCGCTTTCACCGCGGTGATCGTGGCTGCCTGCGGAAGCTCGACGCCGTCAGCGACGGTCACTAGTCCGACCCCGGCGTCCAGCCCTGGTGCGGCGCCAGGCCAAACGATCAAGGTCGCCACCGACCCGAAGCTGGGGCAGATCCTCGCGGACAGTGCCGGCAAGACCGTGTACCTGTTTGTCGCCGACAAGAGCACTGCGTCGACGTGCTACACGAGCTGCGCCCAACTCTGGCCGCCGGTCCTCACCACCGGCGCCCCGGTGGCCGGCACCGGCGCGCAGGCCTCCTTGCTTGGAACGACCACACGAACCGACGGAACGACTGAGATCACATATGCCGGCCACCCCCTGTACTACTTTGTCAGCGACACGGCGCCTGGTGACACGACTGGGCAGGGCGTCAACAGCTTCGGCGGCCTGTGGTGGGTCCTTTCTCCGGCCGGGACGGCGATCACAACCAAGTAGCAAACTCGCGCCAGGCACCTGTGGAAGACGCTTAACTTCTGCAGGTGGCAGAAGCGGTCTCGAGTCCGGCCCGCCGGAAAATGGTCCGCGACGCCTTGAGCATCGCGATCGCCTCAGGCGCCTACGCTTTGTCGTTCGGAGCGATCTCGACCACGTCGGGGCTGTCTCTCCTGCAGACGGTGTGCCTCTCGGTGCTGATGTTCACTGGCGCCTCGCAGTTCGCCCTCGTCGGAATCGTCGGGTCTGGCGGCAGCGTTTGGGCCGGTGCCGCCACGGCGGCCTTGCTGGGCACGCGCAACGCTCTCTACGGCGTGCGCCTGTCGAGCCTGCTCAGGGTTGGCGGCCTCCACCGGTTCGCCGCCGCCCACTTCGTCATCGACGAGACCACTGCCATGGCCATCGCGCGAGACGCTGAGAGCGAAAGCAGGTTTGCGTTCTGGATCACTGGCCTCTTGCTTTTCGCCTTCTGGAACCTGGGCACCCTCGTCGGGGCGCTCGCGACCAGCGCTTTGCCCGATCCCAAGGTGCTGGGTCTCGACGCGGCGCCCCCGGCTGCTTATCTCGCCCTGCTGGCGCCCAGCCTGCGAGCGCGCGAGCCGCTGGCAATCGCGATGGCCGCCGGCCTCGTTGCCCTGCTCTGCCTGCCGTTCGTCCCGGCGGGCGCGCCTCTGCTGATCGTGGCCGCGCTCGTCGCCGTATACGGGCTGTTGGGCAGGGCCAGGTGATGTGGGCGGGCGTTTTGGTCGCCTCGGGCGCCTGTTACGCGCTCAAGCTGGCTGGCCTCTCCTTGCCCGCTCGATGGCTGCAGGGCGCCGGCATCCAGCGGACCGTCCCGCTGCTGCCCGTTGCGCTGCTGGCTGCCCTGATCGCGACCCAGACCTTTTCGTCCGGTAAGCACCTCGTGCTCGATGTGCGCGCTGCCGCGCTGGGGGTGGCGCTGATCGCGGTCCTCCTGCGGGCTCCGTTCATCGTCGTGATAGTGGCGGCCGCCGGCACCGCAGCCCTCCTCCGACTTGTCTAGTCCTGGACCCATTTGCGCCCACCCGGACTCCAACCTATCGAATTACGAAGCTTTGGCGCAACCGTGCACGTCGGCAAGTTCCTCAGCTGCGCGTGGCTATCAGCTCTTCGAGGCGGTCGACCATGCCTGCGAACGCGGCGAAAGCCGACGCGACCGGCTCAGGCGATGCCATGTCCACCCCAGCGAGCCTGAGGCCGTCGAGTGGATACATCGAGCCGCCACTCTTCAAGAAAGCGAGGTAGGCCCGCACGGCATCCGCATCGCCGGCCGCCACCCTCTCGGCAAGGTGGTTGGCGCCGGCGATCCCGGTCGCGTACTGGAACACATAGAAGTTGCTGTACAGGTGCGTATGAAACTGAGCCCACGTGGAACCGATGCGCTCGCGATTTCGTTCAGTCAACTCCACCTCGGAGCCATAAACCTCAGCGATGAGGTCAGCCGTAAGCTGGTTGAGGTCGTCGGCAGTCAGAGCTCTGCCCTTTTCGGCGCGCTCGTGAATCTCAAGCTCAAACCGTGCCAGCGTCGGCATGATGAAGAAGTAGCGGTAGAAGTTGGCCATCGCTTCTTCGATAACAGCGATCTGAAACTCGGGATCCTGGTTGGTGGCCAGCAGGTATCGGCGCGTCAGGGCCTGGTGCATGTTTGAGGCCACCTCGGCCTGGAACAGGCCGTAGCCGGAGTACACGAATGGCTGCGTCTTGCGGGTGTAGTACGAATGCATCGAATGCCCGAGCTCATGAGCGAGAGTGCTCATCGAGTAGATGTCTTCGTTATAGCTCATGAAGATGAACGGGTAGGTTCCCGGCGTCCCGGTCGAGAATGCGCCCATGCGCTTCCCCTTGTTCGGGTAGACGTCCACCCAGCGTTGCTCGAGCGACCCCTTGCGAAGCACGTCCACGTATTCGTCGCCGAGCGAGCTGACGCCCTCGGAGATCCAGTCCACCGCCTCCTCATACGGAACCTTGCGCTTCGACAAACCGAGTCGGGCTTGCAGGTCGTAAGGCTCGATGGCAGAAAGTCCCAACGCTTGGCGCCGAACACGCCAGTAGCGGTGCCACGTCCCCAGGTTGTCCTGGAAGGCCCGGATGACGCTGTGATAAACCGCCGCTGGGATGTGATTGGGCTCGAGCGAGGCTTCAAGAGAGGACCCGTAAGCGCGAGCGCGTGCGTAGAACACATCGCGCTTGACACCGGCCGCGAGGTTTGCCGCCATCGCGTGTTGCATCGCAATGTGGGCATCGGCGTAGCTCTCGAAGGCTGAGCGGCGAAGATCGCGGTCGGGGCTGGTGAGCAGCGCTCCGATGGTGCCCTGGGCGACTTCCTCCTCGCCTTCCGCGCCTTTGGCGGGCGCAAACCTCAGGTCGGTGTTGGCGAGCACCGAATGCACGGACAGCGCTGTCGCGAGGGGATCTGACGCCTGCGACAGGAGCTGCTCCACCTCAGGACTGCGCACGTGGTTCCGCAACTTCTCGAGGCGGTCGAGGAAGTGGCCGAGGTGCTTGAGCCGGGGCGAGGTCGCAACCCACTCCCGTAGCTTTGGAAAGCCGATCGCGATCATCTCCGGCACCGCGAAAGACATGGCCGCGCCAAGCTGCGCGTAGGTCGAGCGCGCTCGATCCGCGCGTGCGGCCGCGGACTGGTCGGTGGCATCGACCGAGTAGGACATCGTGGCGTAGACGATCACCTTGCCCATCACGAGCTGGGCGCTGTCCGCCGCGTCGAACCAGTCCGCGAGCATGTCGGGAGACTCACCCAGGTGCCCTTCGAACTCGGCCAGGTCCGGAAGCTTGGCGAGAATCGAGCTGACCGCAGCCTCCCAGCCACCGCCGTCAGCGAAGACGCTCTCGCTGTTCCAGGTGAACCTGGCGTCAACCTCAGCCCGATTGGGGAGAGTCTTGCTCACGGCGCGTAAGCGTACCGAGTTGAGGCCCGGCGGTACGATTTAGGGCATGCCGCGACTCAGTGCGAATGGAATCGAAATCGAATACGAAACCTTCGGCGACCCGAAGGCAGCACCCCTCCTACTGGTCAGCGGGCTGGGGTCTCAGCTGACCAGCTTCGACGTGGAGTTTTGCGAGCAGCTGCGGGATCGAGGCTTTTATGTCATCCGGTACGACAACCGTGACGCCGGCTTCTCGACCAAGCTGGAGGCGGCCGGCGAGCCCGACCTGCTGGGGGCTTTTGGCGGCAACGCGAATCCGGCCTACCGACTGGACGATCTCGCCGATGACGCCGCGGGGCTCCTGAGCGGGCTTGGCATTCGCGCCGCACACGTCGTTGGTGTCTCGATGGGAGGCTTCATCGCCCAGTTGGTCGCCATCAACCATCCCGATCATGTCCTCTCGCTGACATCGATCATGTCCGGCCCAGGTGGCGAGGACGAGATCCCGCCGGAGCCTGAAGGCGCCGACGTGTTGATGAGAATCCCGCCGCCGACGCGTGAGGGTCAGATCGAACACGGCCTGTGGATCCGGAAGACGCTCAAGGGGCCCGGCGACCCGTTCGACGAAGCCAAGGAGACACGCCAGGTGGAGAGTGCATACGAAAGGTCGTATTACCCGGTCGGGACGGGCCGCCAGCTCGTGGCGATACTCGCGGCCGAGAGCCGGCTACAAAAGCTGAGTCGCTTGAAGGTGCCGGTTCTTGTGATCCACGGGACTGACGACGTCCTCGTTCCAGTCGAGAACGGACGAAGGGTTGCGAACGCGATTCCTGGCGCTCGCCTGCTCGAGTTCGAGCGGATGGGCCACAACCTTCCGGAGCGCGTCTGGCCGCAGGTTATCGACGCCATCGACGAGCTCGCTCAGCCAGCGCGGGTGCCCCAGCCGCGGTAGGCATGCCGACTCTGGCGGGGATAAGCCCGGCGATCGCGTTCCTGGCCGGGCTGGTCTCGTTCGTTTCGCCATGCGTGCTCCCTTTGGTGCCGGCGTACCTGGCCTACCTGGGAGCGCGCGCGGGACAGCCGGCGGTTGCGACGGGCCCTGGCGCAGTGGCCGTTCAGGCATCGCCGACCCTGCCGGTGGCGGCTGCGGGGGCCGGTTTCGTGGCCGGGCTTTCGCTGGTGTTCATCCTTTTCTTCTACGTGTTCTCTATCGCCGTGCAGCCCATCCGCGGGTACGTGCCAGTGGTCGCCGGAGTATTCGTCATCGCGATGGCCTTGCATGTCGCGGGTGTGATCCGGATCCCGTTTCTCTCGGGCGAGTACCGGCTGATGAAGAAGGCCCCAACCGGCGGTGGGGTTGCCGGCGGCTTCGTCCTGGGCATGGGGTTCGCCAGCGGCTGGACGCCTTGCATCGGGGTGACCCTCAGCGCGGTGCTGAGCTCTGCGGTGTCAGCGGGCACGACAGCCCAGGGCCTCGTGTTGATGATCGCCTACTGCCTCGGGCTGGGCCTTCCGTTCCTGGCGCTCGCGTTTGCGCTTGAAAGAGCACGTCCACTGGTGCGACTCGTCAACAGCCACCGGCGCGCCATCGATCTGGCATCGGCCGCGGTGCTGCTGGTGATGGGTTTGCTCCTGTTGACGAACAAGCTCACGATCCTGGCCGCGGGCCTCTCCCAGCTGGTCCCGTCTTGGCCGTCGCCAACGCTTTGATCGAGCTCGCTGGTGTTGCTGGGCCGCCGATGTTCTCCGGCCAACCGGGAGCCACGACGGCCTCGGTCGTCGCGTTCTGGGCCGTCTTCTGCGTGTGGCTAGGATCCGAATGGTGGCTGGCATACCGCCTGCACCGGATCCCCAGCGACGCCACCAATCGCGATGCCGGCTCCAAGTGGTGGCTGATCGCCTCGGTATGGGGAACGGCTGCGGCCGGAATCGGCCTGGGGTTTGCGTTCCCAGGTGCGGCGATCACAAAGGGACGCATAGAGGTATTCGTCGTCGGTCTGGCGCTGATGGTTGCCGGCATGGCGCTGCGGTGGTACTCGATCCGCGTGCTTGGCGCCTCGTTCACGATGGACATCGCGACGCGCCCGGGCCAGGCGGTCATGCAATCGGGCCCGTACCGCCGGATTAGACATCCGTCTTACACGGGCGCGCTGCTGACGCTTCTCGGCGTCCTGGTTTGCTGCGTCAACTTCGCGTCGCTGGCGGCTCTCGCGCTGGCCCTGGCCGGCTACACGCTCCGGATCAGGGTCGAAGAACGGGCGCTGGCGACTCAGCTCGGCTTGCCTTATCGCGAGTACATGCGCCACACCAAGCGGCTGATTCCGTTCTTGATCTAGCTCTCGTCTATTAGGGGGTTCCGGGCAGGACGGCGACGAAATAGCCTGCCGGCTGGATCTTGGTCGAAGCGCCACTGCTGACGGGATTAGTTATGAATTCGAGTCAATCGCGTCGTAGAGGCGGCGGCTGTAGATCATCGGCTTGACGCTTTCGCGATGCGCGCCTTCGGTGACCAAGCCAATCAGTATCCAGTGGTCGCCGGCTTCGATCGTGTCTCGCAGCGCGCAGACGGCGTAACCCGAGGTGTCGTTCTCCAAGATCGGCCCACCGATGCGGCTGCTCGGGCGCCGCCAGGCGATGGCTTCGAACTTGCTCGTCAGCTTGGTCGCCATCCGGCGCGCCAGCTCCTCGCGCCCCGCCGCGAGAATGTTCGCGGTGAAGCCGCCCGTATGCTGGACTGCGGCCAGCGTGTTCGAGGTCTTGTCGATGCAGGCAAGCGCCAGCGGCGGCATGATGGAAACCGCGCAGAAGGCGCTCACCGTCAGACCTCGTGGCTGTCCGTCCTCGCCGAAGGCGGTAAGGATCACCACGCCGCTCGGAAAGCTGGCCATGACATCGCGAAACCGCTGCGCCTCGATCACGAAGCGACCATACACATCGCGATCTTAACGAACACTTGTTTGCGGATCCGGGACGGCTCAAAATTGGATGGTGGGTAGTTCAATCGATCTCTTCGCGCCGGCCACGCGCGAGTGGTTTCAGGGCGCCTTCGCCGGCCCGACGCTGGTCCAGGAGAAGGGCTGGCAGGAGGTGGCCGCCGGCCGGCACGTCCTCATGGCCGCCCCCACAGGCAGCGGCAAGACGCTTGCCGCCTTCCTCTGGTGCATCGACCGGCTGACCACAGAACGCACGCCGCCAGAGGCCGAGCGCTGTCGCGTCCTTTATGTGTCTCCGATGAAAGCGCTGGCCCACGACGTCGACCGCAACCTGCGGTCTCCCCTGATTGGAATCAGCCACCACATGCAGTCGCTCGGCCTGGTGGCTCCCGACCTGTCTGTCGCCATCCGCACCGGCGACACGCCGGTGGACGCCCGGCGCTCGATGGAGCGCCATCCGCCCGACATCCTCATCACGACGCCGGAGTCGCTCTATCTCCTGCTGACTAGCAATGCCCGGAAAATCCTGGCCTCGGTGCGGTGGCTGATCGTCGACGAGATTCACTCGGTCGCCGCCACCAAGCGCGGTTCTCACCTGGCGCTGAGCCTCGAGCGTCTGTGTGCGCTCACCAAGGTCGAGCCGCAACGCATCGGCCTTTCCGCGACGCAGCGGCCCCTGGAGGAGGTGGCGCGGTTCCTCGGTGGCACGAGCCGCGAGGTCGCGATCGTCGACGCCGGACGGCTCAAGACGATGGAGGTCACCGTCGAGGTGCCGGTCGACGACATGGCTCGGCTCACTGTGGAGGATGACAACGGCAGGCCGGCGGGCAGCATCTGGCCGGCGATCTACCCACGGCTGCTCGCCCTCATCCGCGAGCACCGCTCGACCATCGTCTTCGTCAACTCCCGCCGGCTGGCCGAACGCCTGGCGGCGCGTGTCAATGAGCTGGCAGGAGAAGAGCTCGTGCTCGCCCATCATGGTTCGATCGCGCGCGAACAGCGCCTGCTCATTGAGGACCAGCTCAAGGCGGGCGTCATTCACGGGCTCATCGCGACCTCCACTCTCGAGCTGGGCATCGACATGGGCGCCGTCGACCTGGTCCTTCAGGTGGAGGCGCCGCCAAGCGTGGCGGCAGGGATCCAGCGCGTGGGGCGAGCGGGCCACTCGGTGGGCGAGGTGTCTCGCGGCGTGGTCATCCCCAACTTCCGGGGTGGCCTCCTCGAATCGGCCGCGGTGGTCGAAGGCATGCTCGAAGGACGCATCGAATCGACCGCTGTTCCGCGAAAGCCACTCGACGTCCTCGCTCAGCAGATCGTGGCGATGTGCGCGATGGACGAGTGGCAGGTCGACGAGCTGGCCGCGGTCGTGCGTCGCGCTTACCCGTACAGCGATCTCGGTCCACTCGCGCTCGAGTCGGTCCTCGACATGCTCAGCGGCCGCTATCCGTCCGATGATTTTGCGGAGCTGCGCCCGCGCATCGTCTGGGACCGCGTCGCCGGTACGCTTCGGGGACGGGCCGGCGCGCAACGGCTTGCCGTGACCAATCCGGGGACCATCCCGGACCGCGGGCTCTACACGGTGAACCTCGTCGACAACGGGCGCCGCGTCGGCGAGCTCGATGAGGAGATGGTTTACGAGAGTCGGGTCGGCGAGACCTTCATCCTCGGTGCGTCGACGTGGCGCATCGCCGAGATCGGCCAGTCGCAGGTGCTGGTCACACCCGCTCCCGGAGAGCCCGGCAAGGTTGCGTTCTGGCATGCGGACGCGCCGAGCCGGCCGATCGAGCTAGGCCGTGCCCTGGGCAAGATGGTGCGCGAGCTGCGCGCGCTGGAACCTGCGAAGGCGGCGGAGCGCCTGCGCGTCCGCGCGGGTTTCGACGATCGAGCGATCAAGAACCTGCTCGCCTACCTCGACGATCAAGCCACGGCGACCGGGGCGGTGCCCGACGACAGGACGGTCGTCGTGGAGCGGTTCCGCGACGAGGTGGGGGACTGGCGGGTGTGCATCCACACGCCACTTGGAGGTCGCGTGCATGCGCCGCTGGCCCTGGCTCTCGAGTCGCGCCTGCAGGAACGGCTTGGCATCGATGCGCGTGCGATGTGGACCGATGACGGAATCGCGCTGCACCTGCCCGACGTCGAGACGCCGCCGGCGCTCGATGAGCTGATGCTCGATCCTGATGAGGTCGAGGCACTGGTGCATGCGCAGCTGCCTGGCTCGGCGTTGTTCGCAGGGCGCTTTCGAGAGAACGCTGCGCGATCGTTGCTGCTGCCGCGGCGCCGCCCGGGACAGCGAACCCCGCTGTGGCAGCAACGCATGCGAAGCGCCAGCCTCCTGAAGGTAGCTGGTCAGTTTCCTGACTTCCCGATCCTGGCCGAGACCTGGCGCGAGTGCATGGCCGACCACTTCGACATGGGCGCTCTGATGACACTGCTGCGCGGGATCCGCTCGCGCGAGATTCGCGTCGTGGCCGTCGACACCGAGCGGGCGTCGCCCTTTGCGTCCTCGCTCCTTTTCTCTTACGTCGCGGAGTTTATGTACGCCGGCGACTCGCCGCTGGCCGAACGCCGCGCGCAAGCGCTCACGCTCGATCGCGAGCTGCTTGCCGAGCTACTGGGCAGCGAGGACCTGCGCGAGCTGCTGGATCCCGATGCAATCGCCGCGATCGAGGTTGAGCTCCAGGGCCTGCTGCCTGAACGTTTCCCGCGCGACTCTGACGAGGCGCACGACCTGCTGGTCCGCCTGGGCGATCTGAGCGATAGCGAGACATCGGCTCGCGGGATCGCGCCGGAGTGGCTGAGAGCCCTGGAGCGTGAACGAAGGGCAATCGTCGTGCGGGCGGCAGGAGAGTCGCGGTGGATCGCGGCTGAAGACGCGGGCCGCTACCGCGCCGCTCTTGGGACCAGCCTGCCGGTCGGGTTGCCCGAGGCTTTTCTGGTTCCCGGGCCGCGGCCGCTCGAGTCGCTCGCGCGACGTTGGGCGCGCACCCACGTCCCGTTCCTGACCGCCGACCTCAAGACACGATGGCGTCTTCCAGCGGTTGCAATCGAAGAGGCGCTGACGCAGCTCGCGGCGCGCGGCGAGATCGTCGCCGGCGAGTTCCGTAGGGCGGCCGAGGGCCGCGAATACTGCCACCCCGAGGTGTTGCGCATGCTGCGGCGCCGATCGCTCGCCGCGTTGCGGCGCGAGATCGAGTCGGTGGCACCCGCGGTGCTGGCGCGATTCCTGCCTTCGTGGCACGGCGTGGGCGCCAAATCGTCCGGGGTCGATCGTTTGCTTGAGGTGGTGTTCCAGTTGCAGGGGCTGGCGCTGCCGGCGACGGTGATCGAGCGCGATGTAATCGCCGGTCGTATCGCCAACTACAACCCGCGTCTCCTCGACGAGCTCATTTCGATGGGCGAGGTCGTCTGGGTGGGTCGAGGCGCGCTGGGCGCCAGCGACGGGAAGGTCGCTCTCTATCTGCGCGGGGATGCGCCCCGCCTCGTGTCTGAGCCCGTCGAACCTCCGACCGGCGAATTGCACAACCGCCTCCGTGAACACATGCGGTCGCGTGGTGCGAGTTTCTTTCGCGACATCTATGGCGCATGCGGGGGCGGGGACGAAGAGGCGATGCTCGATGCGATTTGGGACTTGGTCTGGTCCGGAGAGGTGACCAACGACACGTTTGCGCCGCTGCGCCTGCTTGGTCCAATAGCGCGCCGGCCGGCCCGCGGGCCGCGGCTCCCGCGACTTACGCAACCTCGCGCGTCAGGGCGATGGTCCTTGGTCGCCGAGATGGTAGGCATAGGAGCGGCGACGACGGAGCGAATGCACGCGCAGGCCGGCGTACTGCTTCAACGCCATGGCGTACTGACGCGGGAGGCGGTTGTCGCTGAGGGATGGCCAGGCGGCTTCACGGGCCTGTATCCGGTGCTGCGCGCGATGGAGGAGTCGGGTCGTATCCGGCGCGGCTACTTCGTCGAGGGCCTGGGAGGTTCGCAGTTCGCGCTGCCCGGCGCCGTCGACCGCCTGCGCTCGCAGCGCGAGCCGAACGGGACAGTTATCGCGCTTGCCGCCAGCGATCCGGCCAACGCGTACGGCGCGATACTGCCGTGGCCGCCGAGCGACGGGCGCATGGCGCGCGCCGCCGGCGCCTACTGCGTACTCGACGCGGGCGAGATCGTCCTCTACTTGGAGCGCGGGGGGCGCTCGCTCATCACTAACGGGGAGGTGCGGCCTGAGCACGTTCGAGCGCTGATGGGAGTTGCGCTCGCTGCCGGCAAAGTCGAGGTACAGCGCGTCGATGGGATCGGGGTGATGGAATCGCCGCTGGCAGAGGTCCTCCGCGATGCAGGTTTCGCATCGACCCACAGGGGCCTGGTCGTGTATGGTCGGCGCCCATGAGCTACCCAGCGATCTGTCGCCGGCGGTAGGATTTACAGCCTCGTCGGGGAGTGGCGTAGCTCGGAAGCGCACCTGGCTGGGGGCCAGGGGGTCGCGGGTTCAAATCCCGCCTCCCCGACCAATTGCCTTACATAGCCTGGCGCGCCTTACCTTCATGCTAAGGTAAGGGTATGAAAGAGCGAGCTACGGTCACGTCGAAGGGCCAAATCACGATCCCGGCAGCGGTACGGAAGGCCCTCGACCTCCGCCGGGGGGATCAGGTGGTATTTGAGATTGGCGGTAAGGCCGACTTCGCCGTGGCAAGGCTTCGTCGGGCCCCGGATATCTTTGCCATGGCCGGATCGATAGGTCCGCGAACGGCTGTCCCGAAGGAATGGGCCGATGAGCGGCGATTGGCTCGTGATGAGCAGGCGCGCCGGCGACGCCGATGACACAGGTCCTCGACACCAACGTTCTCGTTCGCCACTTCACTGGTACCCCTGCGGACCAGGCAAGTGCGGCCACAGCATTCCTGAAGGCTGCGGCACCAGGACAGTTAAGGCTGAGCGATGTGCATGTCTCTGAGTTCGTGTGGGTGCTCGAGTCATCCATTTACCAGGCAGACCGGGCGACCATTAGCGCAGCACTGGATGCCGTGATCGCACTCCCGGCGATCGAGGTTGGCGACGAAGCCCTGCTCCAGAAGGCCATCGATCTCTATGCCCAGCGTGGGATGGACTGGACCGACGCCTACCTTGTCGCGACTGCGATCAGGAGCCAGGCACGCGACGTCGTCAGCTTCGATCGTTTCGACTCCAAGCTCGGCGGACTTGGGCTCCGACGCGTGGAACCAGGCCGTAATTCACGGCAATGAGCGCGCCTTCGATTAGCCGGAGCGGACAACGGCGACGGCACACTCGAAACCTCGCCCACCAGATCGCCCATTTCACAGCCGGGTATCAGATCGGGTTCGATGTGGATCGATTGCCGCGACAGGGAAGGGATGCTGTGGCTCAAAAGATCATCACTAACGCGTAGCCGCACCTGCCCATGACGCTTGGGTAGTCCTCAGCTCCGAGCGCAGATCGCGGTGGCCCGCACGATCGCGGTCATCGCGCGAAGCCGATCCTCGTGGTCACGAAGCAGCGAAAACATCGGAGTTCGTCCGGGTCGTTGCCAAGAGTTCAAATAGTGTCCCGGCTCCTCGACCAAAACCAAGTCTTGAACTTGACGTTAGAACCCGATTCCCCGGGGGGGTGGTCTGCAGCCTCCGCATCCGAGTCGAGAGCGACCCTCGCGGCGCGGGGGGGTGTACGATTGGTGTATGGCAGGCCGATCGCGCACGAACATCGAGTTGGACGACTCAGCAATCCGAACGATCATGGATCGATATCGCCTCCGTACTAAAACCGAGGCCGTTGATCTCGCCCTCAAGCACCTGGCAGGCTCACCGATGAGCCGAGACGAGGCTTTGTCCATGCGAGGTGCGCACGCGATCGGGCGCATTTCGCCGGATCAGCGGCCATCGTGGCCTTGATCCTCGTGGACACCTCTGCCTGGGTCGAGTTCGACCGGGCGACCGGGAGTCCTTCCGATGTCCGCCTCACGGAACTGATAGGCCAAACCGCAGAGATCGCCGTGACTGAGCCGGTGATCATGGAGGTGGCGTCTGGTGCGCGAACCACTCAGCGCGAATGGCAACTCCGCCGCCTCCTTGCGAGGTTCCAATTGCTGCCTTTCGACTCGATCGTTGACTTTGACGGCGCCGTGCACGTGTACCGAACCTGCCGCGCCTCAGCGGTCACCCCTCGCGGATTGATTGATTGCATGATCGCCGCTGTTGCCACGCGCAATGGCGCGAGCATCCTGGCTCATGACCGGGACTTCGCACGCGTGGCCCACCTGATGGGAATCGACCTCGAGGCCGGGTCGCTAATCGAATCTTGAGTCGTGCCGATCGACGATACAGCGGACAAGACGCACGATGACTCGCCCGCATGAGGGCGCGGCATGTGGCTTGGTGGGTTGGACTTGACGCTCAACATCTACAGACAGCGCGGTCCTTACCAAGTCGCGGTAAGTCGGCCCGAAGGGCGGACCTGGCGGTCTTCGGAACCGCCCACCGCATACGAAGTCTTCGAGAAGCTGTCGAGCCTGGGCTGCCCCTCCACCGTCATCTCGGATGCCCTATATGCGCCCGATCCCGTGTGGTCCACGCGGTACGACGCTGAGGTTGTGCGCCGGCGGGCCGAACGAGAGGATCGTCCGGAAGGCTAGGCTGCGGGACGGCTCGACTTCTGGTCGGCTACTTCCAGTAGCCGAGTTCCAATAACATCCAGAGTGGCCGACCAAAGTTCCGATATTTGAACCAGCAATCAAGCCACCGGAGTTGACAGGATGTGTCCTGTGACCGGAAGCACGATGTTGCCGGAACAACCCTCAGTCCTGGAACGGCGATCCATCCAAGTGCAAGGGATTGAACGGACTTTTGCAGTGGCACGCGGGGCGCCACCATCGGCGCCTCTTCTATTGGTCTTCCATGGCATGGGAATCAACGGAGCTGTCACGGCTGAGTGGACCGGGTTGGCCCGACGTGGACCGGCGGCCGGCTTTGCGACCGTTTTCCCCGAAGGTTTGCACGAAATGTGGGACGACACCGGGTTCGGCCGCTCTGACGGAATCGACGACGCGGGCTTTATCGGCGTTCTGATCGAGACTCTGACCGGCGACGGGACGGTGCGAGGGGATCACACCATCCTTGTTGGCTTCTCTAATGGCGCCACCTTCGTTGAGCACCTGGCGCGTCATGGCGTGGTCAAGGCGCGCGGGATAGTCCTCGTCGCGGGAACTTCACGCGTGGTCAGTGGGACCCCCGCAATGCGACCAGTCCAGGAGTGCGCCGTTCTCTGCATCGCGGGAACCGCCGATCCGAATGTCCCATATGGCGGTGGGCGGGCGTCCGGATTGACGGGCTTGATTGCACGTCGGCGAGTGCGTCGTGTGCTACTTCGTGCCGAGGGCCGCGGGTCGGTGGGACCCGAAGCCATCTGCACCGACTGGGCTCTGGCTAACGGTTGCGGATCGGAGCACGTGGTGGATGTGCTCGCATCCAACGCCAGCGACATGCCAGTTGAGAGGCTCACCTGGTCATTTCCCGGCCGGCTTCCGGTGGTGCTCTACCGCATTCTCGGAGGTGGGCACGGATGGCCGGGTGGCCCGCAGTACGCGCCACGGCTCCTGATTGGCCGCATCTCGAAGACGTTCGACGCGACTGGCGTTGCCTTGGACTTCGCGGGCAGCCTTATTCAATAGCCCCAGGCAAATCCAAGATTCTTGAACGTCCGACTGGAGTCCGGGAGTCAAATAGTGTCCCGTCCCCCGACCAACTGATGTCTGGGTTACGGCAGGCCAATGACTTCGGAGGCCCGGCGAGCAGAAGCCGCGGAGCGATCGATCTGGCTTGGTTCCACTTCGGACGAGGATCGAGTTTGCATCCGATGCCACGTTGAGCAACCGATTACGCAATTCACGCTCCGCGGTTCTCGTCGGGAAATTGGTCTGCCGAAAGTGCCGCGCTCAGCGCCAACGAGCGCATAGAGCCTCGCTATCGGCCGAGCGTCGCATCCTGGATCGCCACGCGAGGCGTGGATAGCGATTTGGCCTGCGTTCCAACGTCGTTGCTGCAATGCTCGCGGACCAACATGGCCGCTGTGCGTTTTGTTCTGTGGAACTGACGAGCGGGCGCAAGGGGTCACAGCGGGCTTGTCTCCATCACGACCATCAAAGCGGTAGCCTCGGGCCTTCCTGTGCGCCTCCTGCAATTCCAAGCTCGGCCATTTCGAGACAGTTCAGGCCTACCCGGAATCAATCAGCGCGGCATTAGCCGCCGATTTGGAGAGATTGCGATCGCGGCCTGGCGTCGAGTGACACGGATCCAAGTTCCGCTGCCTCGACCCAACATCTTGGAAGGTGATCCTGGCGGCGGCCGACCCCGTCAGCCAAGGGTGCTCGCCATGCTGTCGCTCGTGCAGAGGGCTGGTCGAGTCAAGCCGACCCTTGACAAGAGCTCGGATCCCAGGTTGTTTCCCTAGGCTAAGGCGGCATACGCCCTCGAGTTGCTTGAGCTGACGCGGGCCTGACCTCCCCGTCCCGAATTGAAGTCTCACGGCGCTAGGGCCTAACGCGCCTGCCTAGGCGAGAGTGCACCAGCCAAACTTCCCGTGATTGTGGCTAAGGAATTCGAGAGCCGTGACCTGCGTGCAGCTCGCATCCTTGGGCGCGTCCGCGCGATTCCTATTGGGTTCGTTCGCACATACGGCGACATTGACCCGAAGGCACCCCGGTTGGTCGGTCATGTTCTTGCTACCACGCGCGAACGCCTCCCATGGCATCGCGTGGTCCGCTCCGACGGTAGCGTCGCGAAGGGCGCCAGGCAGCGCAAGCTGCTGGTGGAGGAAGGCGTTCCGATGCGTGGCGACCGGGTCGACCTGGGAATCGCACGGCTGCCGTCGACCTTCTGATCGCGACGCCTATATCAGCCCCCTGATCCGATCCGCATGTTCCGGCCGCAAGTAGGCGCCCCTGATCACGGTCCACGCGCGGATCCGGAACTCATCCAGGCCTGCAGCGACGAAAGCCGCGATACGCCGCTCCGTCTGTTCGGGATTGTCCATCCGGTCACCGATTGGGTTCCAGAGGAACGAGGGCACGTCGTACTCGCGATCGGCGAGGTAAGGCTTCGGATCGATCGCGACAAATCGATCACCCCGGCGAAGGATGTTGTGGTGATGGAAGTCCCCGTGCACTAGCCAATCCGCGCTCGGATTCAGCGCGCCGAGCAGATCGCGCGCCAAAGAAACAAGCTCGCTTCCCTCTCGCTCTGCGTTGTCAAGCCACTGGGGAACATAGGAGGCAACCGGTCGGAATGGTGATGCTGCAGGAAGCCACAGCCGTGAGGCGATATCGACTGCTACGGCCGTCGCCTCGGCGTCGGGCAGAGTCGAAAGGTCATCCCCCGGCACGACACGTTCCTCGAGCAGGGCGCGTCCCGATCGGCGCAGTAGTCGCACGGCGCCGTTGCCATTCCAGAGCTCCAGCGCATCACCCTCATGCAGCGACTCCTGGTCGCCGTCCCATGCCACCTTGAGCACGGCTCCACCGGCCGGCGCAACGTAGGAGACGTGAGCCAGTGCGAATGGCTCACCGAGCTGGAGCCCCCAATCTCGCGCGGCGTCCATCGCGATGGCTTTTGACATGCTCAGATCGATGCCTTGATCGGGCGGCCGTTCCATCGCCCGAGCCTAAGCGATGTCCTTGGCGCGACGTCGGTGTACGAAACAACAGGCTGCGAGATTGCCGGCCGGGCCCGGAATCGCCGGCCGGTGGCTTTCCATCAGGTCAAGGGTTTGCCCGAAGGTTGACCGCAGCCGCAGGGCCACGCAGCCCCAGGTTCCTGGGATGCTAGCGGCAGTGTGGCTGGCAGGACGAAGGCAGATGGGTTCAGCGACGATGCGGAACGAAGCCGCAGGCTTCGCGCGATCTTGGAGGCGCGGCTCGAGCCCGCTGTCTTCAAAGAGCTCTTGCCCCTCGAGCTGACCGCATTTTGCGTGCGCGGTGAGCCCATCGGCTACGCGGACGCCGTGCGCCACGAGTTCGCAACAATCCACGTCGGGGACGCTTGGGGTCCGCCGTGGAGCACGACCTGGTTCCGTGTTCGGGGTTCGGTGCCCAAAGCCTGGGCCGGCCACAAGGTGGTGGTGCTTTTCGACCTCGGCTACCTCGCAGGGACCGGTTTCACATGCGAGGCGCTCGCCTGGAAGGACGGCAAGCCATGGCGTGGCGTCGACCCCAACCACCAGGAGCTCCCGATCGCCGGCTCGGACGTCGATTTCTATCTCGAGGCGGCGGCCAACCCGACGGCAACGCTATCCGGGCCTGACGCCGCCCCATCCATGATCGCCTTACGAGGGTCGCCTGCGCCCGCATTCATCCTCCGCGCCGCCGAGCTGCGCGTCCTGGACGAAGGCGGGCGAAAAGCAGCGCTCGATTTCAAGACTGCGTTGGAGCTTGCGGAGGCGCTCGGGGATGGCGAGCGCCGCAGCGAGATTCTCGATGCGCTGGATCACTTTGCCGAGACCGCCGACCCTGCATTCCTCGCCGGCTTGATGTCGGCGTCGGCTGCCAGCTCACACCAGATCAGCGCAGTCGGCCACGCGCACATCGACACGGCGTGGTTGTGGCCGATTCGCGAGACGCGCCGCAAGTGCGCCCGCACGTTCTCGACGCAGCTCGCCCTCATGGACGAATATCCCGACTACCACTTCGCCTGCTCGCAGCCGGCCCAATACGCGTGGATGAAGGAGCAATACCCGTCCATCTATGAGGGCATCCGGGAGAAGTTCGCGCGCGGGCAGTGGGAACCGGTTGGCGGCATGTGGGTCGAGCCCGACTGCAACCTCCCATCGGGTGAGGCCCTGGTGCGTCAGCTGTTGCACGGCAAGCGGTTCTTCATGCGCGAGTTTGGCTACGAGCCCATGAATGTCTGGCTGCCAGATGTCTTTGGCTACCCGGCTTCGTTGCCACAGCTCATCGTCCTGTCGGGCGGCAAGTTCTTTCTCACGCAGAAGCTCTCGTGGAATGACACCAACAAGCCGGCGCATCACTCCTTCATATGGGAAGGCATCGACGGATCGCGCGTCTTCACGCACTTTCCGCCGGCCGACACGTACAACGGCGACTTCAGCGCCGGCGAGGTGTTGCGGAGCGCGGAGCATTTCAAGGACCACGATCGCTCCGCGCGGTCGCTCTATCTATTTGGGCGTGGCGATGGGGGCGGGGGGCCCGACTCGGACATGATCGAGTCGGCGCACCGGCTGATGGGTCTCCCCGGAGCGCCGGGGATCGAGCTGTCGCGGGCGGCCGATTTCTTCGAAGCTGCCTCAGCCGAAGCGCATGACCTCACGACCTGGGTCGGCGAGCTGTACTTCGAGCTGCATCGAGGCACCTACACCAGCCAGGCACGGACCAAGCTCCTGAACCGCCGCGCCGAGCAGGCGCTGCGCGAGGCGGAGATGTGGTCGGTGGCGTCGGGCCGAGACTATCCCGAGCACGAGCTGGATGCGGCGTGGAAGCTCATGCTGACCAACCAGTTCCACGACATCCTGCCCGGCTCGAGCATCGACTGGGTGTATGAGGACGCTGAGCGGGAGCTCGCGGCAGTGATCGATACGGCCGCCGGCATCTCGTCGACAGCGGTCGAGAGCCTCGTGGATGCAGGCGATGACCTCATCGTGTTCAACGTCAACTCGCATGCCCGGCGCGAGATCGTCGACTTGGGCGATCGATTCCGCGTTGTCGAGGCTCCCTCGTGTGGTTGGGCTACGCAAGCCTCCGAGTCCGTTACACGGGAGCAGCTGGTGTCGGTCTCGGACGGCCGGATGGAGAACGAGCTCCTTCGGGTGCTGTGGGATGAGCGCGGCTTGCTCACGTCGATCTACGACAAGGTCGCGGACCGCGAGGTCCTGGCGGCAGAAGGCAACGTTCTGCAACTGTTCGAGGACGACCCGGCACGTTGGGATGCCTGGGACCTTGATATCGACTACCAGAAACGCGGGGTCGATCTCGTCGATCTTTCTGCACACAAGATCGAGGTGTCCACTGGGTTGCGCGGTGTGGTGCGGTTTACCCGTGAGCTCGGCCGCTCTCGCTTCACCCAGCGCATGGTGCTTGACGCAGGATCGCGCGTCCTCCGCTTCGAATGTCACGTCGACTGGCATGAGGACCACAAGTTGCTCAAGGTGGCGTTTCCAGTCGCGATTCATTCGCCCAGAGCTACGTACGAGATCCAGTTCGGTCACGTCGAGCGCACTACCCACACCAACACTTCGTGGGACCAGGCCCGCTTCGAGGTGTGCGGCCATCGCTGGGCCGACCTGGGAGAGTCAGGTTACGGGGTCGCCCTGCTCAACGACTGCAAGTACGGCTACGACATCCGCGGTTCGGTCATGCGCCTGTCATTGCTGCGCGCGCCCACGCACCCCGACCCGACGGCAGACCGTGGCCATCACGCGTTCACGTACGCGCTCATGCCGCACCCCGGCGACTTTCGCGACGCGGGGGTGATCGCCGCGGCCGAAGACCTGAACGCTCCGCTGCGAATCCAGCGTGGCATCGCCAAGGTGGAGCGCCACCGCTCGCTGATCGAGGTCGACACCCCGCAGGTAATCGTCGAGGCGGTCAAGCGTGCTGAGGATTCGGCTGCGACTGTCGTTCGACTCTACGAAGCCTGGGGCGGCCGCACCAAGGCTCGATTGCGGACCACGCTGTCAGCCCGGCGTGCGACTCTGTGTGACTTGTTGGAGCGGGAGTTCGGCGAGGTCCCCGTGCTTGACGGCGTTATCGATCTGGACCTCGGTCCGTTCAAGATCCTGACCCTGAAACTGGACCCATGACCCCAGGCTCTCCGTCAGGCCACTGCCCGCCCAAACGCGCGCGCTCCCAGAAAGACCGCAAGGATCGCCAGCACCGCCATCAGCGCGACGCCTCTGACGACACTCGGGTCGTCGAGGTGGCCGAGGAAGACGGCGCGCGCCGCATCCACCGCGTACGAGAGCGGGTTCAGCGCGGCGATGCTTCGGAGCCACCGCGGCGCAAGACCCAATGGCAGCAGCACCCCGGACAGCAGAAGGATGGGCAAGCTCGACGTGAATATCAGCGGGGCGTAGCTGTCCTCGCTGCGCAGCCACAGCGCCGCGGCGTAGGCGATCGAAGCCGTCAGCAGCCCGATCAGGGCGATCAGCGCGAGCACCACGACCACTCCGATCGGATTGATGCTCAGGCCGAAAGGTAGTGCAAGCACGATCAAAATCAGCGACTGGATCACGATCGATAGGATGTCTCGCAGCGCACGGCCCAGCAACAGGGAGACGCGGCTGACCGGCGTGACCCGCAGCCGCTCGATGACTCCCATCCGCAGCTCGGCGATGAGGCTGAAGCCGACGCCGGCGGCGCCGAACATGCCCAGCTGGACTAAGAGCCCGGGCACGAAAACGTTGTAAGCGCCCCCGGCGGGAAACCCGGGCGTCTTCGCGATCGATGAGAGCAATGGAGCGAAGAGAAGCAGGTAAAGCAGTGGCTGCACGACCCCGATGGCGACCCATACCGGGTTGTGGATGAACAGACCCCAGTAGCGACCGAAGACGAGCCAGGTGTCGCGAAGGACCTTCATCACGCTGCCGTCTCTCTCAGCGAGCGGCCGGTCTTGCGCAGGAACACATCGTCGAGGCTCGGGCGCTGGAGCCCGATCGTCACGAGCTGCATGCCGGCGGAGTCGAGCAGGCGAAGGATCGCCGGCATGGCCACCTCGCCCCGGTCCACGTACAGCCTCACCAGCCCTTCCTCGGTCGCGGCCTCGCGGACAAACGGCTGTGCCTCAAGCAGGTTGAGCGCGGCCCGTTGATCGCCCTTCACGCTCAGCGTCACGAGGTCACCCGCGACTTCACGCTTCAGCTCCTCAGGCGAACCCAGGGTCACGATCTTGCCGCGGTCGATGATCGCGATCCGATCGCACAGCGCGTCCGCCTCGTCCAGGTAATGAGTGGTCAGAAAGACGGTCGTACCGCGATCGTGCATATGGCGCACCTCATCCCAAACGCGCGCCCTGCTCTGGGGGTCGAGTCCGGTCGTTGGTTCGTCCAGGAACAGCAGCTGGGGGTCGTGGACGAGGCCGAGCCCGATGTCGAGCCTGCGCTTCTGGCCTCCAGAGTAGGTCGCGACCTTGCGGTCGGCGCACGCCTCGAGTTCGAGCATCTCGATCAGCTCGGCGGCGCGCTTCTGGGCGGCGGCGAGGGACATTCCATATAGCCGCCCCTGGAAGACGAGCTCGGTTCGCCCCATGATCTCACGGTCCGATCCGCCAGCCTGCCCGACGTAGCCGATGCGCTCGCGAACACGGCCTTGCTGCCTGAGGAGGTCGGCGCCGGCAACGGTCGCGGTGCCTCCGCTCGGCCGCAGCAGCGTGGCGAGCATGCGCAGCGTGGTGGTTTTGCCCGCCCCGTTCGGCCCGAGAAATCCGAAGATCTCGCCGTTGCGGACTGTCAAGTCAACACCGGCCACCGCCTCGACGACCCGACCGCGCGATTTGAACACGCGGCGCAGCCCGCGCGTCTCGATTGCATTGGCGTCCACCGGCACATTCTCGCGGTTAACCTTTTCGCGACGTATGGCGACAACGTTTCGCGGCTGGCCCGAAGAGTTCCAACCCTTCTTCATCGGGCTCGAGCTGGACAACTCGAAGCGCTATTTCGAAGCCCACCGCCAGGTCTACGAGACCGCGGTCAGGGCTCCGATGGTCGCGCTGGTCGAATCGCTCGCGGCTGAGTACGGCGAGGGCAAGGTCTTTCGAGCCAATCGCGATATTCGTTTCTCGAAGGACAAATCACCGTACAAGACCAACATTGCGGCCACGGCAGGCATGAACGGCCATGGGGGCTACATATCACTGGATGCGCGCGGCCTCACTGTCGCTGCCGGCCGTTACGAGCTGACACCCCTGCAGCTCGCCAAATACAGGAAGCGAGTGGCGGCTGAAGCGACCGGCTCCCAGTTGACCGCGATCGTCGCGACGCTGGAGAGTGCCGGCTATGGAATCGGCGGCGAGGCCCTGAAGCGCGTCCCGGCGGGCCAACCGCAAGACCACCCGAGGGCCCGCCTTCTACGCCACAAGATCCTGTACATCTATAAGAACTTCGGCCTGCAACCATGGCTCGGAAGCATCACGGCGCGCAAGCACATCGTCAAGGTCTTTGCCGATGCGAAGCCACTCAACGACTGGCTCGAGCGAAACGCCTAGCAGAGGGCTGGCGCGCCGGCTGTGACGTGGCGCCAGAACTCCTCGAGCGTCGGTCCGCCGGTCGAGCGGCGACGGATGGCGCTGATCGCTCGCATGCTCGACCGGGCCGGGCAGCCGCTTGAGGATTCCGGCTGCCCGGTCTGCCTCCACTGCGAGTCTGGGGAGCACCGCGGATCCGAGGCCGGCGATCGCGGCGCGCGCACCTACTCCGAGTGGCCCAGGTTGAGGACCTCGCGAGCGGGCAGGTAATAGCTGGCACATGTGGGACTGGCGCCGAGGTCCAGCGAACCTGACTCGAGCGCTTTCATCGACCGGGCTGTGTCTTCGATCGTCTCCACCGCCCGCAGGGCGGCTTTGCATGCGGTGGACAGCGCTTTTCCCGCATCCGTCAGCCGAACGCCCCGTCCGGCGCGCTCCCTGAGCTACAGCCCGAGGGCATCCTCGAAGTGTCTCAACCGTTGGGTGATGGCGCCCTGCGTGAGAAAAAGGGAAGCGGCTGCCTTCGAAACGTGCTCGGTTTCGACCACGGCGACGAACGCTCGCGCTGATCCTGGTTCTCGTTTCGATCGTAGTCATTGTGATTGTGCTAACCATTGGGGAACCAGATACAAAACGCCTTCTCAAACGTCGTGGCCGCCCTCGGATAAGGCAGCGCATCGGGCCGGGTGCGCGTCGCTCGGCCCGAGCCATCTGCTGCATAGTTTCCGCGGATGCGGCGCAACGATCTCAAGACCGACGCTGGCGAGGCGTCGACTCGCCCTTGGTGGATGGGCGCCGTGTTCTACGAGATCTACATTCGGAGCTTCGCCGACTCCAACGACGACGGGATTGGCGACCTGCCGGGCATCACGTCAAAGCTGGACTACCTCACGGACCTCGGCGTTGACGCGATCTGGATCACGCCGTTCTATCCCTCGCCGCAGAAGGATCACGGCTACGACGTGGCCGACTACTTCAACGTCAATCCCGAGTACGGGACCCTGGCCGACTTCTCCCACCTGGTCGAGGAGGCGCACCGGCGTGGTCTGAAGGTGCTGGTCGACCTCGTTCCCAACCACACCTCAGACCAGCACCCATGGTTTCAAGCGGCACTGTCCGGACCGAAGGATCCGCATCGCGCTCGTTACTACTTTGCCGATGCCAAGCTGGACGGTTCGCCGCCAAACAACTGGGAGTCGGCTTTCGGCGGCTCGGCCTGGACGAAGGACAAGCGCAGCGGGCAGTGGTATCTCCACCTGTTCGCGCCTGAGCAACCTGACCTCAATTGGTGGAATCCGGCGGTCCCCAAGGAGTTCGAGCGGATCCTGAAGTTCTGGCTCGACCAGGGCACCGACGGCTATCGCATCGATGTCGCGTCGGCCCTGTTCAAGCGCAAGGACATGGTCGACCGGCCAATGATCAAAGACCCGTTGAGTGGCCGCCTGAGCCCCGACTCCAAGTTCATGATCATCGATCAGCCCGAGATCCACGAGGTCTATCGGGCCTGGCGCCGGATCCTCAACACGTACCAACCCGCCCGGGTCCTTGTCGGGGAGATCTTCGAGCCCTCGCGACAGGCGCGGTACATCCGCCCGGACCAGCTCGATATGGCGTTCGCGCTCGTCAGGGCTCCGTGGAACGCCTCGTCGTGGAAGCAGTCGATCGAAATTGACCGGCACGCCTCACCGGGCTCGATCGCGGCCCCCAGCTGGACCCAGTCGAACCACGACGTGGTCCGGCACGTGACTCGGCTGGGCGGCGGCTTGACGGGTCGCGCTCGCGCTCGCGCGGCCCTGCTCCTCCTGCTGGGGCTGCCGGGTCAGGCCTTCCTCTACCAAGGCGAGGAGCTTGGCTTGGAAGAGGTGGTGGTGCCTGAGAAAAAGCGCCAGGACCCAATCTGGATTCGCAGCAAGGGCAAGCAGATTGCGCGTGACGGCTGCCGTGTTCCGCTGCCGTGGCGCCGCGGCCGGCGGAATGCGGGATTTTCCAAAGCGGCTCCGTGGCTGCCGATGCCCGCCGGCTGGGATCGCTTCGCGGTCGACGGCCAGGCGGGGTCGTCCGACTCCATGCTCGCCTTCTACAAGCGAGTGCTGGCGCTGAGGCGGAGCTTGCTGGAGGTGCTGCCTCGCCGGCTGAGGTGGCGGCCGGCTCCTGAGGGTGTGTTGGCCTACGAGCGTGCTCGTTTGAGCGTCGCGGTCAACTTCCTCGGCCGCCCAGTCGAGATCACCGCCCGAGGGCGCCTATTGATCGCGAGCCACCCCAGTGTGCGCCACCGCGACGACACGCTGACCCTTCCCGCGAACGCTGGGGCATGGCTCGAGCGAATGGGTGGCGCGTAGGCAGCGTCGCCGGCCGCAGTAGGGAGGGTCGGTGCGGCGGCACCCAAGTGGCGCATTCCCACGCATATTCTCCCAACCACGCGCGGTTAGTAGCCAAGCCGCCGGTGGTAGCTCGGCTACGGCTCGTAAGCGACCCGGATGTGACCAGCGTAGTTATCGCTAGCATGACGGCGCTTGTCGGCCGGTCTGGGCCGCCTTCGAGATCGGTCGGAGCCGGCCAGTTAACCAGCCGATAACCTACCCCCGGTCGCCAACCGCTAATGTTCGTGACATGGTGGTGGGGGTCCAGCCGGACTCGGATCAAACCGGCCCAAATCCAGTCCCGGACGCGCCCAGGTACCTCAACCGGGAGCTGTCCCGACTGGACTTCGACGAGCGCGTCCTGGCCATGGCCGAGGACCGCAAAGTGCCTCTGTTGGAGCGGGTCAAGTTCCTCGCGATCTTTAGCCAGAACCTCGACGACTTCTTCCAGGTCCGGGTGGCAGGCCTCAAGGAGCAGGTGCTGGCCGCCGTCGCAGCCGCGTCGCCGGATGGGATGTCGCCGCTCGAGCAGCTGAGGGCGATCCGCGCTCGTGTCGAGGAGGTCGTAGATCGCCAGGTCTCGCTCTTCAACGACCAGCTCGTTCCGGACCTGGCGCAGGCGGGCATCGTCATCGTGCGCGCCAACGAGGTGACCAAGAAGGAGCTCAGCCAGCTTCACTCGGTGTTCCGCCAGCAGATCTTCCCGGTGTTGACCCCACTGGCGGTGGACCCAGGCCATCCCTTCCCGTACATCTCGCACCTGTCGTTGAACTTGGCGGTCATGGTCCGAGACCCGCAGCGGCACCAGCAGCGCTTCGCCCGCGTCAAGGTGCCGCCGGTGCTGCCGCGTTTCATCGCGCTCGTCGAAGGCCAGCGGTACGTTCCGCTGGAGGATGTGATCGCGCTGCACCTGCAATCGCTGTTCCCCGGCATGGAGGTGGTCGCGCACCATCCGTTCCGTGTGACCCGCGACGGCGACCTCGATGAGATCGACAGCGACGCGGAGGATTTGCTCGCCGCCATCCAGACCGAGCTGCGCCGTCGCCGGCGTCACGCTCGAGTCGTGCGGCTCGAGGTCGATCCCGGGATGTCCGCCGAGGTGCTCGAGCTGTTAACACGTGAGCTGGAGCTGCAGCCCACCGACGTCTATCAGGCCAAAGGCTTGCTCGACCTCGGCAGCCTTTCCGCGCTGTCCCAGCTCGACCGGCCGGACCTCAAGGAGGAGCCGTGGACGCCAACCACGCAGCCTCGCCTCCGCGGTCTCGGCGCCGAGGTTCCTGACCTGTTTGCGGTTCTGCGCTCAGGCGACGTCCTCGCGCACCATCCGTATGACTCGTTCGCGACCTCGGTTGAGGCTTTCATCGATCACGCCGCGAGCGACCCCAACGTGCTCGCCATCAAGCAGACCCTCTATCGAACTTCGGGTCCGGCCAGCCCGATCGTGAGGGCGCTTATCCGCGCGGCAGAGTCAGGCAAGCAGGTGGTGGCGCTGGTCGAGCTGAAGGCGCGTGGCGATGAGCAGGCGAACATCGCATGGGCCCGAGCACTCGAAGAGGCCAATGTGCACGTCGTTTACGGCCTGGTCGGATTGAAGACCCACGCGAAGGTAACGCTCGTGGTGCGGCGCGAGGGCCGGCACATCCAGCACTACCTCCACGTCGGCACAGGCAACTACAACCCGAGCACCGCCCACCTTTACGAGGACGTGAGCCTTTTGTCGGCGGATGCCGACCTAGGCGCGGACGTGACCGAGCTCTTCAACCTACTGACCGGTTACAGCCGCCAACACCGCTACCGAAAGCTGCTCGTGGCCCCCACGAGTCTGCGGACCGGGATCAAGCAGCTCATCGACGGCCAAGCAGTAGTCGGTGGCCGGATCGTCATCAAGGTCAACAACCTCATCGACCCGGAGATCATCGACGCGCTTTACGCCGCGTCGCAGAGAGGCGCGCAGATCGATCTGATCGTGCGCAGCATGTGCTCTCTGCGGCCTGGTGTTCCCGGGTTGTCTGAACGCATCAGGGTCCGGTCCATCGTCGGCCGTTTCCTCGAGCACTCGCGGCTCTTCGCATTCGGTGGTGTGCAGCCCGACTACTACCTCGGATCCTCGGACCTGATGCCGCGCAACCTCGACCGCCGCGTCGAGGCGGTGGTGCCGGTCACCGACGCTAGGCTTTCACAGCGCCTCGCGCAGATCTTCGAGATATTGCTTGCCGACGATGTCCTGGCCTGGAGTCTCGGCCCAGACGGCGGCTGGCACCGCGTGCCTAACGTCCATGGGCTCAACTCGCAAAAGCGGTTCCAGGAGCTGGCGCTCGAGAGCGCTCGCGGCAACGGGCTCAGCGTTGTCAACGGGGTTGTCACCGTCCCGCATGCTCGAGCGTGAGGTAAAGCTCGGGGCGGGACCCGCGTTTCACCTCCCCGACCTGAACGGGGTAGTTGACGGCGCGACCACCACCGCGCCGGAGGCGGTGCGCCTCGAGACCGTCTATTTCGACACAGCGGATCTGCGCCTGGCCCGCTGGGGGGTCTCGCTGCGGCACCGTGCGGGCGAGGGCTGGACCCTCAAGCTGCCTCCGGTCCACGCCTCGACCGATGGCCAGCCAGGCGTCCTCCTTGAACGCGACGAGCTGAACTTCCAGGGCGGTGCCAAGAAGCCGCCGCCGGCCGCCGTGGCAGTGGTGCGCGCTTACGTCCGCACCGCCGAGCTCATTCCTGTCGCCCGACTCTCGACTGTGCGACGGCGCGTCCGCCTGCTCGACGCGTCGGGCGCTCGCCTCGCTGAGGTCGTAGACGACGAGGTGTCGGTTCGCGACGGCCGCCGCGTGGCCGCTCGCTTCCGCGAGATTGAGGTCGAGGTCACCGGCGATGCCGACGGCATCGTGGCCCCGCTGGTGGGCCGGCTGCGTGGCGCGGGCGCGGGCGCGCCAGACCCGACTCCAAAGCACATCAGGGCGCTTGGGCCGCGTGCAATGGAACCGCCGGAGGTCGCGCCGTTGGTCGTCGAGGCGGATGCGCCCGCGCGAGACGTCATCCGCAGCGTGATCGCCCAGTCGGTCGCGGCGCTGCTCTACCACGATCCACTGGTGCGGACGAGCGGTGATCCCGAGGCGGTGCACCAGGCTCGTGTGGCGACGCGCAAGCTGAGGTCTCACCTGAGGACCTTCGGCCCGCTGCTCGACCCGGAATGGACTGACCCGCTTCGATCCGAGCTTGGCTGGATCGCCTTGAGCCTGGGTGAGGTCCGCGACCAGGAGGTGCTGCTCGAGAGGCTGCGAGAACGCGCGAAGACGCTTCCCGCAAACGACCTGCGCTCCGCGCTTGGAGTTTTGCACCTGCTCGAGGTGGACATCGAAGGTCTCCGGACGAAGCTGCTGGCGGACCTCGAATCGACTCGCTATGTCGACTTGCTGGAGCGGCTGGTGGCCGCGGCGCATGCGCCGGCCGCTCTGCCCGAGGCGGATCAGCCTGCGAGCGCCGTCCTGCCAAAGCTGGCCACTGATCCATGGCGCCGCCTGCGGTCCGCCGTCAGGCACTTGCCAGACACGCCTGCGGACACGGAACTCCACCGAATTCGCATCCTCGCCAAGCGCGCCCGGTACGCGGCCGAGGCGGTGGCGCCCGTGGTCGGGTCCGGCGCCGTGACGTTCGCTCGCAACGCGGCCAAGCTCCAGACGATTCTTGGCGAGCACCAGGACAGCGTCACCGCGCAGGCGTGGCTGCGCGGCACGCGCATCGGCGGACGGCGTGCGTTCGTCGCGGGCGAGCTCATCGCGATGGAGCACATCGCGGCCGAGGACGCGCGGAAGAAGTGGTCGAAGGTCTGGAAGGCGCTCGACCGCAAGAGTCTGCGCGACTGGATGCCAGGGAATTAACTGTGCCCACACTCTTTTTCGTCCGGCACGCGAAGGCGGGGAGCCGAATGCGTTGGGAGGGCAACGATCGCGAGCGGCCTCTGAGCAAGAGCGGGCGAAAGCAGGCTGAGGAGCTTGTTTCGCTACTGGGGACCTATCCGATCGCGGCCGTGTGGTCGAGCCCCTACCTCCGATGCGTGCAGACTGTCGAGCCGACCGCGAAGGCCCGCAAGCTCAAGGTCCAGGAGACGCGGCACCTGGCCGAGGGCGCCAGGTTGAAGGGCGCGTATCGATTCATCGAGGACCCTGATCTCGACGACACGGTTCTCTGTACGCATGCGGACGTGATCATGGAGCTCGTCGACGACCTGATCAGGCGCCGCCTCGTCAAGTTGTCACAAGCAGCTTTTGAGAAAGGGTCGACCTGGGCGGTCGAGGTCGAGGACGGCTCGCCTGTAGGCGCTCGCTACATCCCAGCGCCGTGACGGCGCTCGGGACAGCGATGCGCGCCGCGCTGGCCGCGGCGGCCGACCCCGAAAAAGCAGCTGGAATGCGGGCCTATATGAAGTCGGAGATGCCTTATCGAGGCATCTCGGCATCCGACATACGGGCAATCTCCAAGCAAGTCTTTGCCGCTCACCCGCTCGCGACCTGCGATGAATGGCGAGCAGAGGTGCTGGACCTGTGGCGTGGAGCGCGCTTCCGCGAGGAGCGATATGCCGCGATGGAGCTCCTGGGCGAGAGGCGGCACAAAGCCTGTAGGACGCCCGACGTGCTGCCCGTATACGAGGAGCTGATCACGACCGGCGCCTGGTGGGATTACGTCGACGGGGTCGCGGGCCTTCTCGGCAACCTGCTCCGGTCCCATCCAGAGCAAGTCGGCCCGGTGATGCGTGCGTGGAGCACCGACAAGGACATGTGGAAGCGCCGCGTCTCGATCATCTGTCAGATCTCGTTCAAGAAGGACACCGACCTTGACCTGCTGTATGCCAACATCGAGCCCAACCTCGCGGACCGCAGATTCTTCATCCGCAAGGCCATCGGGTGGGCGCTCAGGTCGTACGCATGGGCGGATCCCGAGGAGGTGGCACGCTACGTGACGGCGAATGAGGCGAGGTTGAGCGGCCTGAGCAAGCGTGAGGCGACTAAGAACATGGGGAGGAGCCAGTGACGGTAACGCTGCGCGGGACCGGGGTGGGGGAGGAGCAGGTCGTGGCCGTGGCGCGTCACGGCGAGGCCGTCGCGCTCGCGCCGGCGGCCAAGGCCAGGATGGACCGCAGCCGGATGCGGGTCGAGAAGGCAGCAGCCTCGCGCGAGCCTGTCTACGGTGTCTCGACTGGCTTCGGAGCGTTGGCCGGGACGCGAGTCCCGCCGCTGCGCCAGCCAGAGCTGCAGCTGGCTCTCATCCGCTCTCATGCCGCGGGCATGGGACCGCCTGTTGACGATGAGGTGGTGCGGGCGACGATGCTCTTGCGCGCTCGCACTCTCTCGATGGGCCTTTCGGGTGTCAGGCCGGCGGTGGCCGAGGCCCTCATCGCCCTGCTGAACGCAAAGATCACCCCAATAGTGCCGCGGCACGGGTCGGTCGGCTGCAGCGGAGATCTTGCCCCACTTGCCCATATCGCCCTGGCCCTGGTGGGCGAAGGCGAGGTGGTGGACCCCGAAGGCGTGACGCGTCCCGCGCTCCAGGCGCTGAAGGCGGCCAAGGTCAAACCGCTGAAGCTCGAGACCAAGGAAGGCCTTTCCCTCATCAACGGCACCGACGGCATGCTGGGCATGCTCGCCCTGGCTTGCGCCGACGCGGAGCGGTGCTTCCGCGTCGCGGACATCACCGCAGCGATGTCGGCAGAGGCGCTGATGGGCACCGACAGGACCTTCCAGAAGCAGCTGCACGAGATACGCCCCCACGCGGGCCAGGTCGCTAGCGCCGCCAACCTGATGCAGATGCTTCGCGGCTCTGGCATCGTCGTGTCGCACCGACACTCGCAGCATGCGGTCCAGGATTCCTACTCGGTCCGCTGCAGTCCGCAGGTAGCGGGGGCGGCGCGGGACACGCTCGACTTTGCCCGCCGCACGGCTGCGGTCGAGCTGGCCTCGGTGGTCGACAATCCCGTCGTGCTCGAGAGCGGCGCCGTCGAGTCGACGGGCAACTTCCACGGCGAACCGCTGGCGTTTGCCGCCGACTTCCTGGCCATCGCGGCCGCCGAGGTCGGCGCCATCTCCGAGCGCCGGCTCGACCGGCTGCTGGACCCGCACCGATCCGAGGGCCTACCGCCGTTCCTCGCCGAGGAACCCGGGGTGAATTCGGGGCTGATGGTCGCCCAGTACACGGCGGCGGCGCTGGTGGCTGAGAACCGGCGCCTCGCCGCGCCCGCCAGCGTGGACTCGATTCCCACGTCCGGCATGCAGGAGGACCACGTTTCGATGGGGTGGGGCGCAGCCTTGAAGCTGCGGACCGTCCTGGAGAATCTCACCCACATCCTCGCCGTCGAGCTCGTGGCATCGGCACGTGCCCTCGACCTGCGGGCGCCCCTCAAGCCGGCCCCTGCAACCGCCGCGGTTCGCGACCTCGTTCGCACTGTCGTTGGCGGAGCCGGGCCTGATCGCTTTCTGGCGCCGGATCTCGCCGCGGCGGAGCTCTTGGTCCGCACGGGCGCCGTGGTGGCGGCCGCCGAGGCGGTTACCGGCCGCCTCAAGTGACGCGAACGATTCGTGCGCCGCGCGGCGTCGGGCTCGCCTGCCTTGGCTGGTCGCAGGAAGCCGCAATGCGAATGCTCATGAACAACCTCGACCCCGAAGTCGCAGAGCGGCCCGAGGATCTCGTCGTCTACGGCGGCACCGGGAAGGCCGCGCGATCGTGGGAGGCGTTCGATGCAATCGTGCGGGAGCTGAAGGTTTTGAAAGGCGACCAGACGCTGCTGGTGCAGTCAGGCAAGCCGGTGGGCGTTTTCGACACGCACGAGTGGGCGCCGAGGGTGCTCATCTCCAACTCGATGCTGGTGCCCGAGTGGGCGACGTGGGACGAGTTCCGGCGCCTCGAGGCGCTCGGCTTGACGATGTACGGGCAGATGACCGCTGGGTCGTGGATCTACATCGGCACCCAGGGCATCCTCCAGGGCACGTACGAGACGTTCGCGGCGATCGCGCGCAAGCGCTTCAACGGCTCGCTCTCCGGGACCGTCACGCTGACTGCGGGCCTTGGCGGCATGGGTGGCGCGCAGCCGCTGGCGGTCACACTCAATGGGGGCGTCGCGATCTGTGTGGAGGCGGACGACGATCGCATCGCGCGGCGCATCGAATATCGATATCTGGACGTTCGCGCTGACGACCTCGAGCATGCGTTGCGCTTGGCGACTGACGCCAAGGCGGCGAAGAAAGCGCTGTCGATAGGCTTGCATGACAACGCTGCGCAGGTGCTGCCGGCCCTGGTGGCCCGTGGGTTTGCAGTCGACATCGTCACTGACCAGACGCCGGCGCACGACCCGTTGAGCTACATCCCGGCGGGCCTCAGTCCCGATGATGCGCAAGAGCTTCGCCTCGACGATCCGGTTGAGTACGTGAAGCGGGCGCGGGCGAGCATGGCTCGCCATGTCGACGCGATGGTCGAGTTTCTCGACCGCGGTGCCGAGGTGTTCGACTACGGCAACAGCTTGCGGGCCGAGGCGCGCATTGGTGGCAGCGCGCGGGCATTCGATTTTCCCGGCTTCGTGCCCGCATACATCCGCCCGCTCTTCTGCGAAGGCAACGGCCCCTTTCGGTGGGTTGCGTTGTCAGGAGACCCCGCGGACATCGCGGTCACCGATCGCGCAATGGTGGAGGAGTTCTCTGACAACGAGCCGCTGGTGCGGTGGATCAAGGCCGCCGGGGAGCGGGTCGCGTTCCAGGGTCTGCCGGCGCGCATCTGCTGGCTTGGCTACGGAGAACGCGCACGGGCCGGCTTGCGCTTTAACGAGCTGGTCAAGTCGGGCGCGGTCAAGGCGCCGATCGTCATCGGCCGCGACCACCTAGACTCTGGCTCGGTCGCGTCGCCTTACCGTGAGACGGAGGCGATGCAAGACGGTTCGGATGCGATTGCCGACTGGCCGATCCTCAACGCGTTGCTCAACACATCAAGCGGTGCGTCGTGGGTGAGCGTTCACCACGGTGGCGGCGTCGGGATCGGCCGATCGATACACGCTGGGATGGTGGTGGTGGCGGACGGCACCGACGAAGCGGCTCGAAAGCTGGAGCGGGTCCTCACCAACGACCCGGGCACCGGCGTGATGCGACACGCCGACGCGGGGTACCAGCGCGCCATCGACGTGGCGGGCGAACGAGGCGTGCACATTCCTATGCACGGGAACTAGTGAACGGTTCGGGACTTTGGCACGCCGACCAGGCCTGGCTGGGCCATCGAGCCGAGGACGTCCTGATCGAGGTCGATGGAGGGCGCATCACGAGCGTGACGGAGGGGGTGAAGGCCCCGGGCGGCGCCACCGCCCTTCGCGGTTGGACGATCCCCGGTCTTGTCAACGTCCACAGCCACGCGTTCCAGCACGTCCTGCGCGGGGCCACCGAATCGGGAGGCGGGGATTTCTGGGAGTGGCGAGAGCAGATGTACAGCGCAGCCGAAGGGTGGACGGCAGCCAGCTACCTGGAACACTGCCGCGCGGTTTTTCGCGAGATGCTTGAAGCTGGCATCACCGCCGTTGGTGAGTTCCACTACCTCCATGGCCTGGGCAACGAGCTCGGCGAGGCTGTCGCGCTGGCGGCGACGCAGGAGGGGATTCGTCTCACGCTGATCGATGCGTGCTACCTGCAGGGTGGCCTGGACGGCCGCCCTCTCGAAGGTGCGCAGCGGTCATTCTCGGACGGCGATGTTGACGCCTGGGCAGCGCGCATGGATGACTTCACGGTGGGGGAGGACGTGCGCGTGGGCGCCGCGATTCACAGCGTGCGCGCAGTGAATGCGCCGTCGATGCGAAGGGTCGCCGCATGGGCGCGGATCCGCAAGGCGCCCCTCCACATTCACCTGGCTGAGCAACCCGCCGAGGTGGACGAGTGCATGGCGGTTGAGGGCTGCACGCCGGCACAGCTTCTGGAACGAGAGGGCATCCTCGGTCCGGACCTGACTGCGATCCACGCCATCCATGTCGAAGACACCGACATCGCACTACTGGGCCGGCACGGGGTATCGGTGGTCGCGTGCACCACGAGCGAGCGCGACCTCGGCGATAGGACTGGGCCGCTCGGGCGCATGGCCGATGCGGGGAGCCCAATCTGTGTCGGCAGCGATTCCAATGCCGTGATCGATATGCTCGAGGAATCGCGAGGTCTCGAGCTCGATCAGCGACGCGCCACCGGGCGTCGCGTCCACCATCAGCCCATCGACCTATTTCGCGCCGCCACGATCAACGGCATGCGTGCGTTGGGCTGGGATGGCGGTGAGCTGAGAGCAGGCATGCTGGCGGACTTCATCACCATCGAGCCGGCGAGTGGTGCGGAAAAGAAAGACCTCGACCTGAGCTACCTGATGTTTTGCTGCTCGGCTCGCCACGTGGGCAACGTCGTCGTCGGCGGCAAGACCGTGGTCGCGAGATGAGGCGCCTGACCCGGGTTGGCAGGCTCTTTACCGGCACACCAGCCGGCGTCATCGAAAATGCCTCGGTGATCGTCGACGACGATCGCATCGCCTGGTGCGGGCGCCAGGGGGATGAGCCCCTGGACCTGATGGGCTACGTCAGCGAGGATGAGGATTGCGGCGGCGGCCTCGTCACCGCCGGCCTGATCGACGCGCATACCCATCCGGTCTACGCGGGCAATCGCATGGCTGAGGTCGCGATGCGGACCGCAGGCGCCTCCTACTCGGAAATCGGCAAAGCTGGTGGCGGCATCGTCGCCACTGTGAAGGCGACGCGCGAGACGCCGCCAAAGGCGCTCGAGGACGCGACCGCGGTGCGACTGAAACGGTGGTTCGAGGGTGGGGCGACCACTGTCGAGGCCAAGACCGGGTACCACCTGGAGCGCGATGGGGAGCTGGAGTCGACCCGCATCCTGAGCCGGCTGGGTCAGCGCAGCGACCTACCCCGCATCGAGGTCACCTTCCTCGCCGCCCACGCTCTGCCCCCGGACCGCGGCGCCAAGCTGGGCAAGTACGCCAAAGAGGTTGCACGCTGGTGCCCCGAAGCGCATCAGGCGGGGGCCCGTTTCTGCGACGTATTCTGCGACCAGGGTTACTTCAGCGTCGATCAATCGCGCCACATCCTGAAAGCCGCGCTCGAGGCGAAGCTGATCCCCCGAATCCACGCCGACGAGCTGGCCCGGACCGGGGGTTCGCGCCTGGCAGCCGAGCTCCACGCCGTGTCCGCCGACCATCTCTTGTGCGCGAATCGCGGCGATGCCGTCGCCCTGGCACGCGCCGGCGTCGTCGCGACACTGGCGCCGGGAACCGCGATGTCGATTGGCAAGCTGCCACCGGTCAAGGAGCTTGTTGCTGCCGGTGCGGCCATCGCCCTCGGCACCGACCACAACCCGGGGACGAGTGGAATCACGAGCATGAGCCTGGTTGTGGCCATGGCGGTGGGTGTCTTCAAAATGTCCGCGAAGCAAGCGCTGATCGCAGCCACGGTGGGGGGTGCCCTGTCGATCTCGCGTGCAGATCGGGGTGTTATTGCGCCTTTGATGCTGGCCGACCTCGTCCTTTGGGAGGCAGATCACGAGGGGGCATTCGCCTGGGCGTACGGTCTGAAGGCCCGCCGAGTATGGCGAGGAGGAGTGCCGATCTCGTGATTAACGTTGCAAGAAAGCGGCAAACAAGGTACAAGTTCTACAAAAGACCGCCGTTTAACCATCCGATTTACAAAGATGCGGTCATGGAGGAATTGTTTTAGTGGCTAAGTGGAACCCGCTGGCGTTGAAGCTCTTGATGTGGGTCATGGGCGTCTTGATAGTGATGGGCTCAGGTCTGGGCTTCATTGGTAGCACCTTCTTCGCGTTCGACACCTGGGCTGGAGTCTCGGCATCGGTCGCCGGGATAGCGTTTGGCGCCGGGATAATGATCGCCGGCTTCGACCCCGAGGGAAACGTGAGTTGGGTACGCGCCGTGATCCTCTACGCGATCCTCGAAATCGTCTACCAGATCTTCAACCAGATCACCGTCAGTCGTTTTGACATCGTTCCTCTGCTTATCGCGGTGATCGTCGGCGTGCTCCTTCTCGTGCTGTACCCGAACAAGGCGCAGCTCTGGATGAGCTCGAGCAACACGATGGCCCACAAGGCCTAACCAAAAGCATCGTCGTCAAGGGGGCAGCTCAGCTGCCCCCTTTTTAGTTTCGCAGGAGGGATTTGTGCGGGTGATAAACGCGGCTGATCGGATCGGTGGCGATGCGGAGCCGCCGAAAGGCCAGTTCCATGGCCATGCGTTGCAAAGCACGCTGCACAGCACGACCGAGGAAACGAGGGCCAGCTTCGTCCGTTTCGAGGCCGGTGCTCATACGCACTGGCATCAGCACTCGGGCGGCCAAGTGCTGTACATCATCGATGGCCTGGCCCACGTCCAGGCCTGGGGCGAGAACGTTTTGTCCGTGGCGGCGGGCGATACAGTCGTCGCTCCGCCAGGGGAGAAGCACTGGCATGGAGCCGGCGAAGGGGGCCCGATGACCCAGCTCGCCTTCACGTCGGGCGAGGTAACGTGGCTGGAGGAAGCCGACCCAGCGCATTAAGAGTGAGAAAGGACCGGTCGGTCCCTCTCATCGCCAGGCGCTTCGCGCGTGGCTGTCTCTCTCCCCGGGATGGATTTGTTTAGGGTTTCGCCAGGCCAAGATTGGCCGTGGCAAGGACAAGGTCATGGCCGAGGGAACCCCGGCCAACGCTACGGCGCTCGCTACAAAATCTCGGAGTCGATTTCGAGCGATGGCCCCTTTAGTCGGTTCCCGGTTCATCTCCGCTGACAATCCACCGGCCGCCGCCACCCGCCGACACCAGATCGTCCGCAGCCTGCGGGCCCCACGACCCTCTCGTGTAGGGCTCTGGATGGCCTTCTACCTCCCACGCCGTAAGTAGCGGATCCACGATCTCCCACTGCAGCTCGATCTCTTCGGCCCCCGGGAACGCGGAGTGGCCGCCGGCTAGCACCTCTGAGAGGACATTCTCGTAAGCGTCCGGCAGCGGTGACTTGGTCAGCCCGGCATAGTCGAGCTTCATGCCCGCGGGCACCATCTCGAATCTTGTACCGGGTCTTTTCGCGCCGATGCGGATGGTGATGCCCTCGTCGGGCTGGATGCGGATCACTATCAGCGAGGGAACGCCGCGCTGGCGGTTGCCGCCGATGCGCAAGTGCGGAGCGTCGCGCAGCTTGATCACCACCTCGGTGACCCTTCGTTTCAGCGCTTTGCCCGTGCGTAGAAAGATCGGTACGCCATCCCACCGCCAGTTCTCCATGGACAGGCGCACCGCGGCGTACGTTTCCCGCCGCGAGTCGTTCGCCACGGCCTCCTCGTCGAGGTAGCCTGTGTACTGCCCGCGGACAGCGAAGCTTGGATTGATAGGCGACATCGCACGTAGGGCTGCGCGCTTGGCTCGGCGCACGTACTCGGCGTCGAATGTGGTGGGCGGCTCCATGGTGACCAGCGCCAGGAGCTGGAGCATGTGGTTCTGGATGATGTCGCGCACTGCGCCGGTCTGGTCGTAGTACCCGGCCCGCTTTCCGATGCCCTCCTTTTCCGCCACTGTGATCTGGATCGTCTCGACCAGGTTGCGATTCCACACCGGCTCGAACAGTGAGTTCGAGAACCGGAAGGCGAGAACGTTCTGGACCGTGTCCTTGGCGAGGTAGTGGTCGATGCGAAAAATCTGCTGCTCCTCGAAGGCTTTCGCCAGCTGCGAATTCAACTTGCGAGCCGATTCCAGGTTGTGGCCGAGCGGCTTCTCGACGACGACGCGCCGCGTGGCATCTCCCTTTTTCGTGAGTTTCGATTGGGCGAGCGCCCGGACGATGTCGCCCGCGGTCTCGGGCGGCGTCGCCATGTAAAAGATCACGTGGTCGGCGCCGGTAACCTGCTTCTTCAAGCCCGAGAAGGTGGTACGCGATTTGTAGTCGACTCGTGCCCACTCAGCCGTCGCAGCCAGTCGGTGGCTGCCGCTGCGTTTCTTGACGATATCGCGGAAGGCGTTGGTCGACATGGCCGTCCGGCCGGCGCCGATCACGCGGAGCTCCATCCCGTCGGGCGACGCCAGGCGCTTCAGCGAAGGCAGGATTTTGCGCTGGGCAAGGTCTCCCGAGGCGCCGAAGATGACCAGGTCAACGCGAGGGGCCACAGCTGAATCCTAGTGGGAGTTAGTTCGAGATCACTTCCGTGCCCGCGATCTCATCGTGGAGATCGCGCATTCGCACCGCGCCGAGCGGCAGCAAAGCCAGCCTCACGAGGGCCTGGCCGACGGTCAAGTTTGAGCCGTCGACCGACACCACGCGCTGCTTCATCACGGCTCCGCCGAGAGTGACGCCGGTCAGAGTCCAGCAAGCGAGGTGGTAGCCGGCTGCGAAGCCGAACAGCACGGGCAATCGACGCCGCCGGCGTCCGATGAGTGCCGCGATCGACAGGCAATAGGCGGCATCGATCGCCGCCGCCGCCATGCGGCGCGAGCGGTCGGCGGGCGGGCCAGGCTCTGGCCGGCGGCCGCGCACCCTCAGGAGGTGGAGGCGCGTCAGCAGGTGGTGGACGGGCACCTGTGTGACCACGTAGATGGTTCGGGGAAGCATTGGCTTGTAGCCTTCAAGCGACTCCACCAGGCGTCCGTACAGCAGCTCGATTCGCAAACGGCCGCCCGCGGAGCGTGCAAGGAGCCCTCCCTCGATCGGCCACTGCACACTGGTTCTTGCTATTCGGGGCTGGCCGAAGCGGATCAGCTCGAGGGGCCCGAGTCGCAATGCGTTGCCTCGGATGCGGATGAGTCCCAACGTAAGCGCCTCGATATCGGTGGAGAAGCTGTCACGGAGCCCCTTGCCCGTGACCCGCCTTGGCATCGACACCGAGTCCTGCAGCGAAACCTTGCCTTCGACCCATTTCATGGTCATATCTTGTTGAAATGGCAACGCGCGAGTTCTCGGCAGCGGTGACTGTCAAATGCTCGCCCGAGCGCGCCTTCGACTATTTCGCCGATCACAGGCACGTCGCGGCCGTCCTCGATGGCGTCACGAAGTGGGAACCCATCGGTTCGAAGAGCGAGGGAGTCGGCGCCCGTTACGAGGTCCAGATGGTGGCGCTCGGATTCCCGCTCAAGAGCGTGCTGCGCCTCAACCGGTGGCGCCGGCCCCATGAGATCGGGTGGGTGACCGAGAAGGGGGTAATCAAGCAGGAGGGTGGGTTCACCTTCACCAAGGTCAAGGGCGGCGTGCACATCGGGCTCCGCATCGCATACACGCCGCCGGGGGCGGTCTTGGGGGCGGCGGTCGCGGGGCGCGTGGATGGGGTCGTGCGTGGCCGGTTACAGAAAGCGCTGGAGCGAATACGGGACATGCTCGAGACCTCCTAGAGTGGTCGCGTGCGCCTGAACAGCGAGGCCCGGGAGGTGCTCGGCCATACCCCGATCGGGATGCTGGCCCTCCGCGCCGGCCGTTTGCCACTTGTCAACCCGGCGGTTTTCCATTTCGCTTCGGGCTCGCTCTGGATGACGACATCGCGGTATGCGGCCAAGATCCTGAGCGCGAAACGGGATCCGCGCGCCGCCTTCCTCGTCGATGGAGGCTCGAAGGCGCTGCTGCTTCGAGGCCACCTCGAGGTGTATGACCCCCTGTCAGTCTCGAGCCAGGTCAACGCGATGCTCGAAGGCCCCGGCTACTTCCTGGGGATGGCGGGCTACGCGCTCAAGAACGCGCCTTACTTCGCAGGCTACGTGCTGGACATGGCGCGCATCCCGCGCGAGTGGCTGCCCTACAACCGCGTGGTGCTCCGGCTTCGCCCGAGCGATGCCGAGCTCGCGGCCGTCACCCCATTTCCAGCCGCCCAGGCCGCGCGCGTACCGGCGGTGCCGGCGGAGGTGAGCCGGCGCCTTGCCGGCGTGCCCCGCGGGTATGCGTGCTGGATCGAAGGCGGCATGCCTGTGATCCGCCCTGCACTGTGGGAGGTCGAGCGGGGTGAGGTGATGCTCGCGCCCACCGCAGGCAAAATTCGCGCCGGCACGGTCGGTGCCCTCGTGGTCGAGTCGCATCACAGATTCCGGCCCTCATTGATGGTTGGAGCGTGTGTGCGCGGCACGTTTGGCCAGCGGGCGGATGCGACGGCGATCGGGGAGCGCTATGGGGTAGAGCCCTCCGAGGTGCCGGCGGCTTACGAGCTGTTGCCCGAGCGCGTGACGTCGTGGCGCGGATTCTCGATCGCCACCGCGATCCCGCGTTCAGCCCGCCACCTTCGCATCGCGCAAGGCTGATCGCGTGGCAAAACCCGCAGCGCCCCTCCTCCAGATCCGCCGCTGGACCGGTGGCACGTGGTCGGAGTCGCCCGACCTGGTGGTGACCGAGGAGCCTCTCCAGCTGATGCTCGACGGCGAAGCACTCTCTGTCGTCATGCGCACGCCGGGCCACGATCTGGAGCTAAGCCTGGGGTTGATGTTCTCCGAAGGCATCCTGCGCTCGGCCAAAGACGTGCGGGTGATCAGGATCAGCGCGGAGGCGGGTGAGCTGGAGGCCGGCGTGGCTGTCGAATCCTCCCTGGTCGAGTCCAACCAGGTCGACATTCACCTGGCGACAAAGGCGCGCCGCAAACCCGAGAGATCGATGCTGTCGAGCTCGGCCTGTGGCGTTTGCGGCGCGGTCCTGATCGAGGATCTGCGGCGGGACCTGGCGCTCCTGCCGGCCGGCCCGGCTATCGAACCAGCCCTGCTACCGGGCCTGGTCGAGAGGTTGCGCTCCGGCCAGGGAGTCTTCGATCGCACCGGCGGGCTCCACGCTGCCGGCCTTTTCACGCGCAGCGGTGAGCTCGTGTACCTGCGTGAAGATATCGGGCGTCACAACGCCGTTGACAAGGTGGTTGGCCGCGCCCTTCTTGATGAGCGCGTTCCCGCGAGCGATTCGATCCTCGTCGTGAGCGGCAGGGCCGGTTACGAGATCGTCCAGAAGTCCATCACGGCCGGCATACCCGTCCTCGCGGCGGTGGGAGCGCCATCGAGTCTCGCGGTCGCGCTGGCAAAGCAGTTCAACCAGACTCTGGTCGGCTTCCTGAAAGGCGACCGTTTCAATGTTTATTCGGCGCAGGAGCGGTTGCGCACCTAAGTCTTGACGGGTATGGGCTGCGGGTTCCTGGTCTGATCATCAGCTTTATGCCCGCCGCGGCGACATCGACCACCAGACATTGAGCCAGGACGCGTATGTCAAGTTCATCGAGGACGTCTTCCTCGGCGGGGTTCGCCTCGATCCGAGCACCGACGGACGTCCGGATTCGCGACCTGACGTGCACGAGAACAATCCTCAGCTGGGGGACCTCGCCTGGGAGTTCGATTTCAACCAGGCGCCTCGCGCTCCGTTGATCCTCGATCCCAATCCGCGTCCTGGCCCTGGCTCGACGCTTTGAACTTGGCTGGGCCGGTCTCCGATAATCGGTCTGTGAGTGCAGTCTTCGCGACGCGTCCTGCTGCCCGCGCGGCGGTCATCGGCGCCTACATGCTGTTGGTCGAGTGGACGAGAGCGCTGGCGATGACGATCCCCGGCGCTTTGGTGCCGGCGATCTTGCTCGGCGGCGGCGCGCTGATGGTCAGCGCGATCGGCTGGCCCGCTCCGAAGCTTGGCCTGGGCACGTCGCGGCTGGGCCTGCGCATCCTCGGCGGCCTTGCCTTAGCTGCAGTGCTCCTGCTGCCAGCGGCCGTGCGGGCGAGCGAGGCGCCGATCATCCCCGCTTCGCTGGCCCTCGTCGCGGTGGTCATCTCGGTCGCGCAAGAGATTGCCTTCCGCGGCGTGCTGTATGCGGCCCTGGACGAGGCAGGCGGAGCGCCGCTGGCGATTATCGGGAGCACGGTGGCCTGGACAGCCGCGCATGCGCTTTCTCACCCGCCCGCATTCCTGTGGGCGGTGGCCGCCGCCGGCTTGCTGCTGGCGCTGTGGCGTTGGGCGTGCAAGGACCTGGTGGCGCCGATAATCGGCCACGTGATCGCGGACCTGGCGCTATGAATCGCCCATTGCTCATCGCCGTCGCGGCCATTGTCTATTTGGTCGCCGCGTGGATGGTGGCGCCGGGGTTCTACGACGGCTTCGCGCCACCCCAGCCATACAACTGGGTCTGTCCGCCAGTGGCCGCGGGCGCGAACAGCAGCCTAAAAGCCGCGTCGGGTCACCTCGTTATCAACGTGATCGATGGCAGCAGCGACCCCAACTCGGCGTTCACGGACGACGGCCAGATCGTCATCGGGTTCCTGCCGGGAGCGTTCGATGCCACCGGCAAGACACAGATCACAGTCGACATCACGCCGGTCTCGCCATGTCCCAAACCAGCCGGCGTTCACTTTGCGACGAACGTCTACCTGATCACGGCCGACGCGAAACTGATCATGAAGGCCAACCTTGTCATGGTCTATTCGAACCTCGTGCCCGCGCCGAGCTTCGTGTACCAGGCCCAGGACCCGAACGGCCCCTGGCAGTCGATTGGTGGCAACGAGGGCCAGATTTATACCCTCCAGGCCACAGTCAGCCAGCTGGGCTATTTCGGAGCCGGCTATCCCTCCAACGCAGTCAACCAGAATTCATCGGGTACCAGCCAGCTACTGCCAATCGCGGTTGCGGTCCTCATCGTCGGCGTGGTGATCGCGGGGATTCCGCTCGCGATGCTGCGCCGGCGGTCCGCCGGCCAGGTCGATGAGGAGGACGACGAAGACGAGCCAGAAACTACTCGTCGTACTTGATCGCTTCGAACAGCGTGGCGCATTTGCGGCAGCGGTACTGGAGCGTCATCGCCTGGGTTCCAAATAGGGAGATGACCTCGGCGTCGCGTTCCGCGCAGTGAGGGCAGCGCGGCTCTGCGCGGGGCTTGGGTTCAGCCCTCTTTCGTTGCCGTGTTCGCAAACTTCCTCTCTTCGAGTCCGCGCAGCATCGCGAAGGTGCGATCGTCGACGGCGCCGGGCCGGCTTCGCCTGCGAACTGGGTCCCAATCCTTCCAGCCAATCTGGAGCGCTGGGGCCTTGGTCTCCAGCTTCTCCTCCAGGCGCGCACGAAGCTCCGTCGGACCCATGCTCAGGCGGCCTTCTTGATGGAAGTGGGCCGTCTCGCCGTCAGGCGGCCCGAACCATTCGATCGCCTCGCGCCAAGCCTCGTTCAAAGGAGTCATGTCGACGCCGGACTTGAGCCAGCTGCGGCCGTGGAGGAAGTGGTAGCGCTCCTCCATCAGCATCTTCCTCAGGCGGTGCTGCAGGACCTCGACCGAGCCGTTGACGCACGCTTCGATCATCACCGTGAACGCGGTGTCGAGAATGGCGTTAGCCGCGACGAACTGCGCCCACTCGGTCCAGGGCTCATCGAAATACTGGAGCGATCGCAAGCTGCCGGCATCGCTTTCGCGATCGGGACCGCGTGGGTCGGCGCCGAGCGGCTCGAGACAGCCATAGAGCACGCGGCTGTGACCGAGATCGTCGAGCCCCATGGCCGCCGCAGCGATGTCTGCTTCGAGCGAGGGCGCGCGCGTCGCCCACTCGGCGTAACGCAGGCCGAGCATCTGCTTGTTGTCGGCGATGCTGAGAACCAGATCGGAGAGGCTCATGACTCCCCGGGCTGCCAAAGCTCGATGACGTGCTCCTTGCGGACGATCGCCATCTCGACCCAGCGCTCCTCGTCATAGGTGGCGCGGGCATAAGCGACGGCGAGGTCGTCATCGGGAGCGACGACGCTGCCGACCTGGTGCAGCGCCTCGCCGCGTGTCTTGCGGGCGAATACTTCGTACTCGACGGCGTCGCCGCTGACGCGCTTGTATTTCGTCAAACCGCGAGGCCCCACGACTCGAGAGCGTCGCGGCCGGCCTCTGACACGCGGGCAACCGTCCACGGTGGGTTCCAGACGATGGTGATGCGGACCTCGCGGACTCCGTCCTCGCGCAGCAGGCGTTCGCGCACGTCGTCCAGGATGAAATCGGCGGCAGGGCAGCCCATCGCGGTGAACGTGAGGTCGACCTCGACCAGCCCATCGTTTTCCGCGATGCTGTAGATGATCCCGAGGTCGACCAGGTTGATCGGCATCTCGGGGTCCTGAACCTCAGCGAGAGCAGCCCAGAGCTTGTCTATCACGAGCCGTTCTGGTGGTGCGCATTGCGGAACTTGTGGAACTCCTCCTGGAACATCGCGACCATCTCAGCGTTGCGTGGGCCGCGGTTGCGCCAGCGCTCGAGCACGTCGTCCCAGGAGATCGGCTGCTTGAAATCCCAGCGCTTCTCTTCTGCATCGAACTCGCATGGGAACGGATAATCGAGCTCCCAGACGTCCTTGCCGTCCCTGGTCTCCTTGTGGGACGGCACCTTGATGCCGATCTGCTCGCAGTAAGGCACCACCAACGAGAGCCACCACTGCCGCAGCTGGTCGTTGGTGAGGCCCTTCAAGCGATACTCGAGCTGCGCCGAGTGCATCTTCAAGCTGTCGGGCAGACCGAACCACTCCACGCTCAGCGGGAACATCCAGTCCACCGCGCGCTGCAGGTCGTCCTTGGCCGAGCCGCCGGCCAGGCTGATGCGCTTCATCCAGGTGCGGCCGTTGCGCAGGTGGAAGTTCTCCTCCGCCATCACCTTGTTCAAGCCGCGCTTCCACGGGCCGTACGAGCACTTCTCGTGGATGTCGCCCAGGAGACAGAAGCCCGCCTGGTCGTACATGCCATTGGCGACCACCAGCTCGGTCCAGCTTTCGAGGGGGACGTCGAAGGCGTAGGGGTAGCGGAAGCTCTTGGGGTCGCGGCTGAAGATGAGCTTCTCCTGGTCCTCGCCCAGCTCCTCGAGGATGTGGTATGCGATATGGGCGTGAGCGAGCTCGTCCTGGATGATCGCGATGCCGGTCATGAAGGCGTTGATCGAGGGAGCGCGCTTGGCGGCGAGGTAGTAGGCGGGGGCCGAAATCAGCTCGGTATCACCCGACACGATGAGGGTGTGCTTGAGCTCTTTCAGGTAGTCGGGGGTCATTTCGTTGCGAGACTCGATCAGGTCCCCGGACTTCATCATCTCGTCGAACTCGGCGGGAGTTGCCATCACTCTTTAATTGTCCACCACGAGTGTGGGTAAAATCGTGGTTCCTACAGGGCTGGAGGGTTCTAGGCCCGCACCGTGGTGGCTATAGCTCAGCATGGCAGAGCACCAGATTGTGGATCTGGCTGTCGAGGGTTCAAATCCCTCTAGCCACCCCAAAATCCCGTTCCCGCCGGTTGGGATGCGGTCAAATGTGCCCGATCGGTTGGAACAACCCGCAGTTGGCGCGACCTTTTGTGCCCGAAGGGAGGAGTAGGGGAACTTGGGCTCAAGGAGTCGTTGGGTGAGGGTTGCGGCGACACCAGCTAGATTCGATGCATGGAACCCCCGGCCGAGCGCTTGCTCCTCCGCCGCTGGCGCGACGCGGATCGTGGTCCGTTCGCTGCTCTGAATGCGGATCCAATTGCCACGGAGCACTTTCCATCGGTACTGACCCGCGCCGAGTCTGACGCCCGGCTCGACCGCATTGAGGCGTTTTTCGAGGCCAACGGCTATAGGCCCTGGGCCGTCGGACGCAAGGATCGTCATGAATCCATCGGATTTGTGGGGCTGACGCTTCTCACTTTCGATGCGCACTTCACTCCGGCGACCGAGGTGGGCTGGCGGCTGGCGCGCGAGCATTGGGGTCACCGCTTCGCGACCAAGGCAGCGCGATCAGTGCTCCGGTAGGGCTTTGAAACCCTTGGCCTGCCGGAGATAGTTTCGGTTACAGCAACGACCAACCACCGGGTCGATGCGGGTGATGGAGCGAATCGGAATGACTAGAAACCCCGCTGATGACTTCGACCATCCACGCGTGCCCGAGGGTAGCCCTCTGCGTCGTCACGTCTGATATCGAATCTCTGCGGCGACCCGTTGAGAAATACTGTGGATCAAGGATCAATAAGGGAAGCCATTGCCGCGTTCGAATGCGTCGACGTGCAGGTAGTGTCAGCCGAGAACGGCGCGCCGGAGACGGCCTGGGGCGACACCTTCTTCATCTACGACCCGAATCGCGATCTCGAACCCACGCGCAGGTTTCCCTTCGCCGCCATCGTGACCCAGCCCTATGGGGAGTTCGACAACGCATCGAAGCTCGACCGGCCAGGCATCTTCCGCTTGAACGTCGGAGTCAGCAAAGAGACCTTTGCCCGGCTGTTCGCCGCCGCGCGTGATTACGACTTCACGGCGCTGGATGTGCTGATGCCTCACCCGGTGTACGCGACCAATCATTTTGTTTGTGTGTTGCACCCGAGCGATTCGACATTCGAGGCGCTCCGGCCGCTATTGAAGGAGGCCTACGAGATAGCGGTGAAGCGAGCGCAGCCGAGGACTAAGGCCGCCAAACGGTAGTCACTCATGACTAGGTTCGTAGAAAGCCTCACGTGAGCCGGCACTTTTCGGCTTCATTTCCCAGCAATATCTGAACTTGCCGCTGTAGGACGGATCGAACGCTGACAGGCGGCGCACCTGGAAGTGCGGATCGCCCACTCCTACGGGAGGGTAGGAGATATTGAGCGGGCCCGAGGGTTCGAAGCCGAAGCGTCTGTAGTACATGGGATTTCCGAGTAGTGCGACCAGCGCGTAGCCTGCCGCGTCTGCGCGGCTCAGAAGCTCGGTCATCAACGCGCTTCCCACCCCGCGGCCCTGGCGCGACGGCGCCACCGCGAGGGGAGCGACCGCGACGACCTCGCGCCCTTCCAGGTCGCCCCGTGCACCCAGCACGTGGCCAATCACCAGATCGCCGCCGACCGCCACCAGCTCGAGCCCTTTCAGCGTGGCTTCCAACTGCCAGGTGCTGACCACGATGTCGACTTCTTCCTGTCCGTCACGCCCGCCGCGCGCGAACGCTTCCCGCACGACCGCAAGAACTGCATCTCGATCATGCGGGGTGGCTGTGCGAATCGCGACGGTGTGGCGCATCGCCCGATTCTCGCAGCCTCCTGCCGGCGAGGCGCCCCTATGCGATGAGCTGCGCCAAGAGCGTTCGCGTCGCCGACGCCAGGTCCGCGCGCAACCTGTAGTACACCCAGATGCCACGCTTTTCGGACTCGACCAGGCCGACCTCGTCGAGCTTGGCCATGTGATGTGAGATCGTCGGCTGGCTCAGCCCCAGCCCTGCCGTGAAGTCACAAATACAGATGGGCTCCTTTGACTTCCATAGGGAGGCGGCCATCGTGAGGCGTGTGGGATCGGCCAATGCCTTCAACAGCTCTGCGGTGCTCACAGCCCAGGCTGCGTCAACTTCCGGCAGCCCGCAGCACACGCCACGCTGCCGCAGGACCGGAAGCTCCTTCAACACCGCCATGAGCACGATCATACAAGAACCCATAGACGGGTGTCGATGGATATGTTAGGCTCGACCCATCGACATTCATCGATTAAAGGAGCTGAACAGCATGAGCAAGGTAAGAGAAGCGGTTCGGTCGCGTTACGCGGGGGTGGCGAAGCAACTGACAGTCATCCCCACCGACCAAACCATCGCGGACGCAGGCTGCTGCCAGGCCGACGGGCCTGACTGTGGCTGCAGCGGCTCGTACCCGCTGGACGAGCTCAAGGAAATCGGACTGAGCGAAGCCGTAAGCCTCGGCTGTGGAAACCCGACCATGCTCGCCGAGCTGGAGCCCGGGCAGGTCGTCCTGGACCTTGGATCAGGCGCCGGCCTCGACGTCTTGCTGTCCGCGCGACGCGTCGCTCCCGGCGGCCACGCCTATGGCGTCGACATGACCGACGAGATGCTCGAGCTCGCCAACATCAACGCCAAGAAGTCGGGGGTTTCGAACGCCACCTTCCTGAAGGGCACCATCGAGAACCTCCCGCTTCCAGATGCGTCAATCGACGTCGTGATCTCCAACTGTGTGATCAACCTCGCCGAAGACAAGGGCGCAGTCATCAACGAGGCATTTCGCGTGCTGCGTCGGGGCGGTCTTTTTGCCGTGGCCGACATGGTCGAGCTCGATAGGCTCGACCCTGCCGTCAAGAAGAGCCTCGACTCATGGGCGGGCTGCATCTCGGGCACGATCCCGATCGACGACTACCGGAAAGCGCTGCTCGACGCCGGTTTCCAGGATCCTGACTTCCAGGTCCACGCGACCCAGTCGATCCCGGGTGTCGCTGGCAAGGTCGGCAGCGCCTACATCCGGGCCAGAAAACCGAACTAGCCGCTTTTCGCCTGGCCCTGGAGAAGAGCAAGGATCTTGTTCTGGCTCTCGAGGATCTCGATCGACTGGGCGGCAAGCATGTGGATCGCCTCGAGTGTTTCGTGGTCGGTTTCCGCGCGGGCGTCGCTCGCGGCTGCCTGGACGTTCTGACCGACCATGATCGCGACCATCGCAAGGGCCTGGAAAATGCCGCCGACGATAAGCAGCATCAGCGCGAAGGGGTATGGGTCGAAGCTCAGGGGACCTAGCTTCGAGAGCAGGATCCAGCCTCCGATGAACACCATCAGGAAATAGAAGAACCACATGTTGCCGACGCCGTTGGTGATCAAGAGCGCGAGCCACTTGTTGAAGCCAGTGTGAGGATGCACGTCGTTGTTGCGGATGAGCTTGTGTTTCATGCGCACAGCATCCATCAGAGGAGGCCGTCTGAGGGGCCCGCTAAGTGAGCGACGGGGGCACGTCGCCCGTTCTTACGGCCCGAAACGACGGTGGCAGCTGGCGCAGCGGTGGATCGTGAAGGGTTTGGCAGCGTGCTTCCGGGCAGTGAGGTGTCCATGGCCACTGGAAACTGAGAGTGCGCCGGCCGCCACGTGCTCGCAAGTGGCACGTCCGTCGTCGAACAGGACAAACATCACAGGTTGCCCGTGCACGTCGACAGTCGCCTTGCCCAGTCGTTTTGTCAGGTAGATATTCCTCGCACGAAACCCCAACCAACGGGTGGGCATAACACCGCGCGTGCGAGGGCTCTAACCCAATGTAGACCCTTTCCCGGGCAGTGCCACCCTAATCGTCCCGGCTAATCGCCCTCTTACGACCCCGTGAATACGATCCGCGACCCAGGTGCCGAGGTCTGGGCTCTAGCCGAAACCGAATGAAAACGGCCATCGCACATTGCGATGGCCCTGATCGCCCAAGTTCCGCGAAATCAGGCAGCGGCGGCGAGCCGGACGGCCGGCTCGGCGTCTTGACGCCGACGATGAGCAAGTAAAGGACCATCGCGGGTTCCGCGATCACCGGCAGGATGGTGAGGAAGCCATGAACGGTTTTGCCGATCGGCTGGAAGACCGACATGCGCCGGCGAGCGATGTCCGCCCACGAGGCGCTACTCCGCCACCCCTGGGCGCCGAGCATGATGCAGTCGAGGCCGAAGCCGGGGCGGGCGACGATGCATCACCACGACTCCGTGCTGGGGAGCCTCCGGAACGCCGGCTTCACCCTCGTCATGGCCGCTCACGCGATCTCGGTCATCGACGGCTACGTCTACGGCTTTGCGCTGCAGGAGATCAACATTCCACTGCAATCGACGGAGCAGGTCGCCGAGGTAGGGGAGGGCATCCTCAGGCAGCTCGGCGGCGAGTACCCGCATCTCGCAGAGATGATCACCAAGCACGCCATGAAGCCCAGTTACGACTACGGGGATGAGTTCGAGTTCGGGCTCGACCTCATCCTGGACGGACTGGAGCGGCTGCGGGGGGCTCGCTGAGCTCGATCACGAGCGCCGGGCGAAGCGGGCGTGGACGACGGCGGGCGAGCTGATCAGCTCGACGCACTCGTAGTTCGCCGAGATTCCATCGAGGTGGTCGAAGAGCCGCTCACCATCGCCAAGCAATATCGGAACGATCGCAAGGGTCATCTCGTCGACCAGGCCAGCTCGCAGGTACTGCTGAATCGTCGCCACTCCGCCGCCGAGCCTCACGTCGCCCATCGGCCGCCTCGAGTGCTCGCCGGAGAGCAGCTCCGATGCCGTCCGTGACGAAATTGAAGGTCGTGCCACCTTGCATGGTGATCGGCCCTCGTGCGTGATGGGTGAGGATGAACACCTGGTGGTGGTATGGCGGGTCGGCGTCCCACCAACCGGTCCAGCTTTCGTCGGGCCACACTCCTCGGATCGGACCGAACATGTTTCGCCCCATGATCGTGGCGCCGATGCCGTCATCGCCCTGCTCGATCAACCGATCGTCAAGACCCTCGCTTCCTCCGTCCTCTCCTTGTCGTTGGTGCCAAGCGCGGGTTTCGAACACCCACTCATGCAGCCTGAGCCCATCGCCGCCGAGCGGGTTGTCCACGCCCTGATTGGGTCCGGCTCCAAAACCGTCGATCGAGACAGAGAAGTTGTGGACTCGAAGCTTCGGCATGGGTCCACTAGCGTATGTCGACGAGCATCGCCGGATTGATTCAAGATTTGCAGATGCCTCGACCATCGATTTACGAGTTCCTCGGTGGTGATTCGGCCTTCCTCGCCCTGGCCGCCGCGCACCACGAGCGCTGCCTCGCGGACCCGGAGCTCAACCACCCGTTCTCGCATGGCGTCAGCCCTGGGCACATCGAAAACCTTGCCATCTACTGGGCTGAGGTGTTTGGCGGGCCGGCCCGGTACTCAGAGTCGCACGGCGGCCACTCGGGAATGGTTGGCATCCATGCCGGCAAGGGTGCCGGAGACGACTTCGGGCCCCGGTTCGTCGCCTGCTTCATGCAGGCCGCCGACGATGCGCAGCTTCCTGATGACCCCGAGCTGCGCGCAGCCTTGCGCTCGTACATGGAGTGGGCAACCCGGGACGTGCTGGCGTATGCCCCGGCCGACTCGCGGGTGCCTCCGGACTTGCCCGTGCCGAAGTGGTCGTGGGACGGGCCCGACTAGCGTCCAACACTTTTCCGCCGGGAAGCCGTTAATAATGTCGTGGCCCGAATCAAGATGGTCGAGGAGTCCGACGCAAAGGGCGCCCTGGCCGAGGTCTACGCCCAAGCCAAGTCGGTGAGCCCAAGCGGCAGTGTGGCCGGGATCATCAAGACCATGAGCCTGCGGCCCGATTTCCTGGCCGGCATCCAGGCCGCTTCGCGCATGCACTTCAGCGACGGCGCCCTGACGCGCGCGCAGCACGAGATGATCGCGTCATACGTCTCGGCGCTGAACCGCTGCAGGTATTGACTCAGCTCCCACACGTGGTTCCTGCAGTTGCAGGGCAAAGAGTTCGAGGGAGTGGCAGATGCGTTACGCGACGGCGACCTCGACGCTGCCAACCTCGAGCCACCTGAGCGGCTGCTGCTGGAATTCGCCGGCACCATCTCTGAGGCCGCCTATCGGGTCACCGATGAGCAGGTCCAGGGCCTGCGCGACGTCGGCTGGACCGACGAGCAGATAGCAGAGGCGGCGTACGTCGCCGCATTGTTCAGCCTGTTCGTACGGCTCGCCGACACGTTCGGCATCGAGCCGCCACCCGTTTACGAGCCGGCGGGTATCCCCAAAGCAGTCACGCGCGCGGAGCCGTAAAGCGCGGTCGGCGCGCGCTACGGAGCGAGCGCCAGGCCCGTGTAATCGATACAGATGAGCTGGTTGCCGATCGGGTTGCCGTTGCTGTCGACCTGGCCGTAACCCAAGCCCCAGGTCTTGGCATACGTCGTCGTGGCCTTCGAGAGCACGTTGCCCGCCGCATCCCTCGTCGTCAGAGTCGAGGTGCCATGCACGGAGATCCCCTCCAAAAGGGGGGCTTGACTGGCGAACTTCGGCAGGAACAGGAGAAGGCTCAGCTTGTCGAACGTATACGTTTTTTGCACGAACGTCTTGGCCGCGATGTCCTGTTTGATCACGTCCGTGAATTCAGTGAGCGCGTCGCTCTCTGCGCCCGCTTCGGCCAGCGTCATGTCATGGGAGCGACGCGCCTCGGCCTCGATAACGAGGTCGAGCACGATATCGTGCGCCATCTGATTGACGGAGTGGGACGTGAGGAATGGGTCATAGCTGTGAACGTTTGCAGCCACCGTCATCGTTGGGTACGGAGGCAACAACCAGACACGGGCTGACGCCGACGCCGGCGCCGTATCACCCGGAGGGGGCAGGCCCGCTTTGGCCGCTGCCGCGACCCACTCACCAGTCGTGGGTCCACTGCCAACCAAGAGGGTGACTTTTGGCGTTGAGCCGTCCGGGAGCTCCGCGAACGGCGTCGGGCTCGTCGTCGAGATGTCCGCGGCCACTGGCAGGGCTGCGACGCAAAGGAGTGCGACTACGAGCGTCGTAGGCACCTGCCACCTGAACCCTCCAAGCATCCATCGCAGGCCGCCGCCATCGGCTACGAACGGCGCCAGAAAGGCGACGAGCGCAAAGCGCAGCGAACAAGCGATGACCAGGCTGCCAAGGATTGCGGTCTTGGTCCAGAACTCGAGAGTAGTTGGGCCGATGAGGAGCACGGCCAGCATGGCGATTATGACACCGAAAACCAGCCGCGCCACCTGGCCGTCTGGCACCGTCCTGGGATCGGGGATCATGAACAGGGCGAAGATCAAAACCTCCGGTGAGGTGACCAGGATCTGCCAGAGGTCGCGGCCGCACAGGGGGGTTGCGTGCCAGCTGGCGACCATGCAGTGATCCGGAGCCTGCGAAAACGCAATCGCCAGGAACGCCGCGAAGGCGATCATAAAGCCGAAGACGAGTCCAAGCATCTTGAGCTCCCACGCGATCAACAGACCTCCGCCGACGAGGATCGCGTAAGTCACCGCCATCCAGAGTCCCATGGGTATCCACCACAGGTCGAGGGGTTCGGTGTGCTGCACGCCCAGCACGACGAACGCCAGAACGAGGGCCACGTTCGAGGGGTTGAAGATGTGCCGCCCCTTCCACCGGATCAGGTACTTGGTCGCCATGCCGAGGACAACCACGCCGATGAAGATCTCGAACCCGTGGGTGCTCCACCACTGGCCGTGCAGCGTGCCGGGAACGCGGAGGATGAAGGCGGTGCTGTTACCCGTGAGCAGGCCGCTTGCCGGCCACATGATGGCGTGGTCCTTGAAGAACACCACCAGGAACTCGAAGAGGGCGCCGGTGGCGAGGCAGATGAGGATCTGGGCGATCGAGAGGCGGAACCCGAGGACGGTCTGGCCGAGGACCTGGAGGGTCAAGAGAACCGCCGCGACGTGCATGCGGGGGTCGCGGAGGGTGGGTAAAACTAGGGGGTACTCGCGGCCGCCAATGTGGACGGCCCTGCGCTTGCCGGCGCGCGGTGGCCCGCGTCTGGTATCGATGGGAACGGTCAGTCCCTGGGGAGGCGCCGCTTCGGAACTCGCCACGATCGGGTAACGGTAATAGTATCCGGGCCGTTACAGGGCCAAGCAGATGCCAACCACAGCTTCACCGGTGAGCGTTCGATGCACTGCGCTGGCCGTCGTGGCCGGAGCCGTCCTCGTGACGCTTCTCTCGGGGTGCCAGGCGCCGTTTGGGCTTGGTGAGCCTTCGACCCGCGCGCTGGAGGACGGCGTGACGGGCAGCCTCGCGGCCGCCAAGAGCTTCGAGATCGCAGGCTCATACCAGGCGGCAGGCCAACAGTGGTCGATGGACGTTCAGCTGGTTGCGGGCACTGCGGAACATGTGGTTGTAACCAATTCCGTGCTGAAGCTGGAAGCGCTCATCTTTTTCGACCTCACTGGCCATCCGGTAGACGGCTACTTTCGCGGGAATCAGTACCTTTCGCAGCAAATGGGTACCGACCCGGCTTCTCGCAATCTGGTCAAAGCAGCAGGCAACGGCTGGTGGAAAGGGCCGGCGAGCGACGTCCCACGCCTGTTCAGCCTGACCGACGGGCCGACTTTTCGGGTGACCTTTCTGGGCACAGCGGTAACAAGCCGAACCGACCACATATCCGTTGGCGGCGTCGAGGCGGTCAGCCTTTCGGGACCCAGGGCGGACGTCTTCGTTGCCGCCGCGGCTCCACATCAGCTTCTGCGACTGCACCTCAAGACGGGCGCCACGATTGACGGCATAGCGGACGCCGATTTCAATTACAGCAATTTCGGCGCGGACTTTAAGATCGCCAGGCCCACCGATGTCATCGACTTCTCTGACCTCTCGACGTTGCCGCCGATCTACACGGTCTTGTCGGTAGACACCTCGGGCTGCACCTCGACTTGCGTGGTCTCAGCGCTGGTCAAAAACCTGGGCGGCAAGTTCGGTGCGCAGGCGCCGTCCACGATCACCTTCACGATGTCCGACTCGGCGACGAAGGCGACCATCGGCACCTGCCCGGCGCAGGTCGTGCCGGACGTCGGCTACAACGCAACCAAGACCGTCTCCTGCACCATCGCCGCGGTGAACGGGCAGCAGGCCAATGCCGCGACAGTGACTGCCGTCCCGACTAACCCGGGCCGCGCCTGAGCCCGGTCAGCGCAACGTTCACGCTGCACGTAATCTTGCAAGGCCAGCTTCCACTCGTCGCTCAGCGTGGCCATGACGACCTGGTCCTCTTTCGAAAGCCACGCAAGATGGCGGAGCCGTGCTCCAGAACCTGGGCGGACGCAATCGTCTTGGCGGCGCTGGTCGGCCCTGACCGTTCGAGCTCTGCCCTCGAGATGGGCACGCCCACTAGCTGCGGGGCCTGGCCGTCAGAGTTGACAACCACGAAGCTCAGTACGACGGCGCCGCGCGCGCGACGCCATGAGGTCGAGTGAACCAGCACCGGCTCGCCATCAGGTTGCGTGAGAGCCGGCCCACCACCTCCACCGGATCGTCCTCGGCCGCGACCTCGATGTACCAGGGGTCGGGTCCACATGGCCCAGCGAGCTCCGGATGCTCGTCTCGCATCCGCAGGACAAAGACCTCGGCCTGGACCGGTCCCCCGACCGCCCAGGGGCCACGTGGCGCGGCCGGGTTCAGACCCGCTCCGCCCTCGCTGGCACCTGCTCGCGCGTGACCTTCATGTTGTGCGACTCGCCGGCCTGCTTTTGGCGGGCGCGGACGATCTGGGCCGCTGTCCCGCGAGTCTCGAATCCGCACTCGCATCGAACCACCAGCTCCTTTCCCGGACCCGTTCTGCTCACCACCCGCAGGATACTCGCCGTCCACCCGCGATCTACCTTATCTATGTGAGCTTGGTCGTCTGCGACGTCGGTCCCCGTGACGGGCTGCAGAACGAGGACCGGATACTCGACCCGACCATTCGCGCCGAGCTCTGCGATCGGCTCGCCGCCGCCGGCCTGAGACGAATCGAGGCCGCGAGCTTCGTGAACCCAAAGTTGGTACCGCAGATGGCTTGGGCCGAGGATGTGATGGCGGCACTGCACCGGCGCGCCGGCACCTCGTACGCCGGCCTGGTCCTCAACGAGAAGGGTTACGACCGCGCGCTTGCGGCGCGCGTCGACGAGGTTCATTACGCGATGGCTGCCACCGATACGTTCGGGCGCCGCAACCAGAACGCGACCACCGACGAGGGGGTTGAGACGGCGCTGACGCTTGTACGTCGGGCTCGCGCCGATCGCGTGCCGATCACGGTCACGATCAGTGTCGCGTTCGGCTGTCCGTTCGAAGGCCCGGTGCCTGCGAAGAGAGTGCTCGGGATCGTGGAGCGCCTGATGGCTTCAGCCGCGGACGAGATCTGCCTCGCCGACACCATCGGGGTCGGCGTCCCTTCGCAGGTGAAGGAGCTGGTGGGCGGTGCCCGGCGGCTCGGTGCGACTCTAGGCGCTCACTTTCACAACACGCGCAACACCGGGTACGCGAACGCGGTGGAGGCGCTCGCGCAGGGCGCCGTCTCGCTGGATGCGTCGGTGGGCGGCGCGGGAGGGTGCCCTTTCGCGCCGCAAGCGACGGGCAACATCGCCACCGAGGATCTCTTCTACCTGCTGCGTGGCCTCGGCGTGGAGACGGGCATCGACCTCGACGCCCTCATCGCTTGCTCGCTCTGGCTGGGGGAGCGCCTGGGCAAGGAGCTCCCGGGCATGGTGGCGCGGGCGGGCGACTTTCCAACTAAGGGTTGGGCACAGGGCACGACGACGTAGGAACATGGCTCCATGGCAAAAAAGGCCGCGAGCCGTTACCGAGTCGCAGTCGTCCAACACCCCCCTGTAGCGCTCAACCGGCCAAAGACCCTGGCTCGAGGAGTCGAGCTGCTGGATGAAGCCGCTGCAGGCGGCGCCAAGCTGGTTTCCTTCCCCGAGACCTGGGTTCCCGGCTATCCCGAATGGGTCTGGCGCCTGCGCCCTGGCGAGGATTACGCGCTGAGCGGCGACATTCACAAGCGGCTACTCGAGAACTCGATCGACCTGAAGGCCGTCCAGCTGCAACCGATCCAGGCCGCCGCGCGGCGCCTGAAGGTGACCGTTTCGATTGGGATTCACGAGCGGGATGGAGAGTTCAGCCGTGGCACGCTCTACAACTCGGCCGTCCTCATCGGGCCCGACGGGGAGATCCTGAACCGGCACCGCAAGCTGGTGCCCACCAATCCAGAACGCATGGTGTGGGGTGAGGGGGACGCCACCGGGCTCCGCGTCAGCGACACGCCATCCGGGCGGATTGGCGGCCTCATCTGCTGGGAGAACTACATGCCTTTGGCCCGATTCGCGATATTCGCCCAGGGCTGCGAGATCTACATCGCGCCGACCTGGGACGAGGGTGGTACCTGGCTGTCGACGATGCGCCACATCGCCACCGAAGGGCGGTGCTGGGTGCTCGGGAACGGGAGCAGCATGCGAGGCAGGGACATTCCCACGGACTTCCCCGACCGGAAGCGGCTGTTCCCAGACCTCGAGGCCTGGTTCAACCCGGGGGACTCGGTGATCGTGGATCCAGTGGGCAACTTGGTGGCAGGGCCGCTGCATGAGAAGCACGGCATTCTGTACGCGGACTGCGATCCGGCGCGGGCCGCGGCCGCCAAGCGGACGCTGGACGTCGCCGGCCACTACGGGCGGCCAGACATCTTCCGCCTCGAGGTGAATCGGGGAGCCAGGGCGCCGGTCGGCTTCGTCACCAAGTCCTGACGCCTTAGCAGTGGAGCTGATGCATTGGCGCCGAGGCTAGGCGTGGTCGTGGGTCAGGTGGTCGAAGCTCTGACTCCCAAGGCGCCCGGATTCGACCCAAAACGCCCTATTGGCCACCAACCCGAAGACACTGGACACGGCGATTTGTGTCGAGTGGCTGAGCGCAGCCCACCGCGTGTCTGCCCACCTCCACTGCGTCGTTGCCCGCCCTGCAACACGCGCACCTGGCGGGCAATTCAAATCCAATCGCACCCGCCCCCAAACCTGCCTGTCAACGCCCCGCTTTGGCCCCGTACAGCACTCCAAACTTCTGGCGCACATAGGCGATCCACGGTTCGGCTGAGACCGGCTTCCCGGTCGCCCTCTCCATCAGCTCATTGGGCGTGAACTTCCGCCCATGCTGGTACACGCTCCCCTGCAGCCACTTGAGCAGCCGACCAAACTCGCCCCGCTCGATCTGACTGTCGAGGTCAGGTATGTCCACCCTGATCTTCTCCATGAGCTGCGCCCCCATCAGGTTGCCCAGCGTGTAACCGGGGAACACCGCGAAGTCCACCCACGACCAGTGGATATCCTGCAGGACCCCAACCCTGTCGTCGGGAACCTCGATCCCGAGGTACTCCTTCACCCGCGCATTCCACGCCTCGGGCAGGTCTCTCACTTTGAGCGATCCCTCGAGCATCTCGTTCTCCAGCTCGAACCTGAGGAGGATGTGCAGGTTGTAGGTGACCTCATCGGCCTCCACACGAATGAGGGACGGGTACGACTTGTTGACCGCCCTGAAGAACTGCTCCTCATCCACCCCCTTGAGGGGCTCCGGAAATGCGCTCTTCAGGCTGGGGAAGAAGTGGCGCCAGAAGGGGGCACTGCGCCCCACCATGTTCTCCCACAACCGCGATTGCGACTCGTGCACGCCGGGCGACGCCCCATCCCACAGGGGCGTCCGGTCCAGGTTTTTCCCGACCCCCTGGTAGTAGAGGGCGTGCCCCGCCTCGTGGATCGACCCAAACAAGCACTCGTTGAAGAAATCGCGCGACACGCGGGTCGTGATGCGCACGTCTCCTGGCCCAAAAGGGATCGTAAAAGGATGCGCGGAGATGTCCTGCCGTCCCCGCTCGATGTCATAACCCAGCTTCGTCACCAGGTCGAGCGCGAACGGCACCTGCACCTCCGGATCGAACCCCCTGCGCAGCACGCTATCGTCGACCGCGTCAGCGTTTCGCGCCACGTCGGCGACGAGCGGCACAATGGCTTGCTTTAGCTCCGAGAAGATCTCCTCGAGCTGGTCGGTGGTCAACCCAGGCTCCGTGCGATCGAGCAAAGCGTCGTAAGGCCTCTTTTTGTAACCGAGGGCATCGGCCACCCGACGATTCAGCTCGACGTTCCGCTCTAGGTAGGGTGCGAAGAGCTTGAAATCCGCCTCCTCTCGCGCCTTCTGCCAAACCGGCCGGGCCGTCGCCCCTGCCCGCGCGATCTCCCCGACCAGCTCCAAGGACAGCTTGCGGGCCTGCTCATAGTCCCGGCGTGTGACGCGAACCAGGCTGGCGTCGTCGGAATCGAACGGCAGCCCCGCGACATCGCCCTCGGCTGCATCGAGCAAGGCGCCCACATCGTCCGATGCAAAGCGGCTGTGGCTGATGCGCTCGAGAGTCGTGAGCTGGTCGGCCCGATTCTCCACGCCGCCTGACGGCATGAATGTCTCCTGGTCCCACGCGAGCACGGCGCCGGCCCGACCGAGGTCGGACACCTCGCCCAGAATCTCCTTCAAACGCTGCAGCTTGTCGGTCATTCCGCACCCCCCGTAAGGCGAGGCATCGCTGGCCTCACCGCCACCACCTAAGTATTCTCTCCGAGACGGCGTCTTCGCCCCGCTAGCTCAGTGGATAGAGCATCTGACTTCTAATCAGAGGGTCCGGGGTTCGAATCCCTGGCGGGGCACCAATCAGGTGGGAATTCGCGTGTCGCGCCACATGCTCGTCTCGCGGCTTTAACGTCACATCGCGGACGTGAGTCTTGACGCGGCGTGCTCCAGCCCGTCCCGCAACGACGAGTCCAGATCGTATTTCGGCGTCCATCCCAGGCCGCGGAGCCTTGAAGGGTCGCCGACCACAAAGCCCTGCGACGGGCCGCGGTCGACCCTGCGAAGCGACACGTGGCCGCCCGTCATCGCGAGCAGCCTGTTGACCACCTCGGAGAGCAGCACCGGCACTCCGCTGCAGATGTTGTAGTCCTCACCGGGCATGCCACGGTCGAGCAACATCGCGCATGCCGCTGCCGCATCGCGCACGTCGAGGTAGTCTCGCCATTTGTCCAGATCGCCGACCGCGAGTATCCGGGAGCCGCCCTTGTGCGTCGCCTCGGCCAGGCGCCTGGTGATGTCACCCACGGCCGTCGCGCTTGAGACGCCCGGCCCGATGAGGTTGAACGGGCGTCCGTAGACAATGGGCAAGCCGCTCTTAGACGCCTTTCGGGCGAGTTCGAACTGCTGGAGCTTGCTGACGCCGTACGGGCTCGCCGGTCCAAGAGGGTGGTCCTCGCGAATCGCAACGCCGTCGTTGCTCGCGGCGTACTCGGCGCTCGAGCCGATGACCAATAGATTCTTGATCTGCGCGCCATCCAGCGCATTTATGAGGTGTCCGAGCGTCGTGACGTTGGCCTCGGTCAGCGCGCCCACATCGGAGGTACCGCCCAGCCCAACCGTGTGCAGCACTAACGATGGGTTTGAGGCTTCCACCGCGGCGCGGACCTCGTCAGGTTTGGTGAAGTCGCAACGCAGCCACCGAATGCCGGATGGCTCGGTGGCCGTCGACGGCGCGCGCACCGTTCCGTAGACTTCCTTGCCGCCCTGCGCCAGCAACCTGGCAGCATGCCCGCCGAGCTGGCCACCTGCGCCAGTGACCAGGACCCGAACGTCAGCGCTCATTTCAAGAAATGGTCGCGGTGCTCTTCGAACCGAACCTGGGCTTCGTTGAAATCTTCCTGCCGTCCGATGTCGAGCCAGCGTCCCTCAAATGGATAGGCCTCGACGCGCTCCTGGTTAGAAAGGAGCATCCGAACAAGGTCCGGCAGGTCGAGGTACTCGCCCTTCGTGATGCGATCGCGCACCCTAGGCTCCATCACGTAGATCCCCATGCTGACCACGTAATCGAGAGTTGGCTTCTCAACGTATTTGTCGACCGCGCCATCAACTGTCTCGAGCACACCGAAATCGATCTTCACGGTCCGCCGGTGAGTGGCGATCGTCATGATCGCGCCGCGAGCTCGGTGATGCTCGACTAGCTTCGCGTAGTCCAGGTCCGTGAGAATGTCGCCATTCATGACTAGGAAGGTCTCGGTCAGCGAATCGATGTTGGCCAGCGGACCGGCAGTGCCAAGAGGCGTCGATTCATGGGCGTACTCGATTCGAATCCCGAGCTCCGAGCCGTCGCCGAAGTATGTCTTGATCAAGGAGGCGAGGTGCCCGACGGCGATCACCACGTCGTCGATGCCTGAGGTCTTGAGCTGCTTGAGAACGATCTCGAGAATCGGCGTGTCGACGATCGGCATCAAAGGTTTGGGCAGCACGGTCGTGTAGGGGGCGAGGCGGCTACCTTTGCCGCCAGCGAGAATGACCGCCTTCATCGCGCCCTCCGCATCAAACCAGGTACTTTGCGGGGTCGAGGTCCAGACGTTTCTGTGAGAACCACTCGATCGTGCGCTTCAAGCCGTCTTCAAATGGTGTGACCGAGCTCCATCCAAACAGCTGCTTGGCGAGCGTCGCATCGGCGATCAATGCCTCGACCTCGCTGGACTGGGGGCGCATGCGGTCTGGGTCGTTCACCACGGTGATCTTCTTTCCCAGCGCTGTCGAAACGCCCTCGACCATCTCGCCCACGGTGAGACCCAAGCCGGATCCGATGTTGACAACCCTGCCCAGCGCCGCGTCGGACGAGGCGATTCGAATGAATCCATCCACGGTGTCGCCCACGTAGTTCATGTCTCGAATCGGGGTAAGGCTTCCAAGCCTGATCTCCGAGCCCTTCAGCGCCTGGCGGATGATCGTCGGCAGAATCGCCCGTGCGGACTGCCGCGGGCCGAAGGTGTTGAAGGGCCGGAGCGTTGCCACCGGCAGCTTGTACGTGCGCCAGAAGCTTTCGGCGAGCTTGTCGGCGCCGATCTTGGTGGCCGAGTACGGCGACTGTCCTTGCAGCGGGTGCTTCTCATCGATCGGTGTGTAAATCGGAGTGCCGTACACCTCGCTGGTGGACGTTTGGACCATCCTGCCCGCCTGGCCTGCACGCACAGCCTCGAGCACGTTGAGCGTGCCGAGAACATTGGCATCCACGTACTGCCGCGGTGACTCATACGAATAGGGGATGCCAACCAAGGCGCCGAGGTGAAAGACGACATCGGCCCCTTGCAACGCTTTTCGGACGTTGTCAGGGTCTCGCAGGTCGCCCCAGACCATGTGGATCTCGCTGCGAACCGCCGCCGGACATTCGTCGAGCAGGCCCGCCTCGGATCGCGAGTTGTAACGCAGGAATGCGGTCGTTGAGGCGCCGAGGTTCACCAAACGCTCGGTCAGGTGACTCCCGATGAAGCCCCCCGCCCCGGTCACGACTACCCGTTTGCCGCTCCAATCATCGCTGGGCTTTAGAGGCACCTATGTATCGCCGGATTGTATAGAAGTGGCAACCCACGGTCTGATCGAGCGGATCCCGGTGGACTTCGCCTTCTCAGCGCTTAAGGAGAGACCGAAGGCGGCGGGGGGAGCGCCTGAGGCGGGGGAGGCGACGGCGCAGATCCAGGGAGCTGAGGGGTCGGATCGAGCTGGGTTGACGGCGTCTCCTCGCTCATGACTTTCGAACGCGGGTCGCGTTTGCTGTGCGACTGGCGACGGCCTTCTTGGCCGGGGCTTTCTTCGCGGCCGCGGGTGTCGGCACGCGCGGAGGCGCTGTCTCCAAGCCGGCCGCTGGCAGCTCTGGCGCTGCCACGTGCGCCTTCTTGCGCCACCGTGCCACCCAGCCCGGTCCCAAGGCAGCCATCCGCGCTTTGGCCAGGTTGCCCTGCATCACCCACGCCACGTCCTTGTCGGCGGACCGCAGCCACTTTTCCATTAGCGGGCGCCCTGAGTCAGGTAGCGCGGCGGCCGCGACACTCCAGGCATACGCGAGAGTTTGCCTGAGGACCCGAAACTCTTCGCTCTTGCGCGCGCTGGTGGCGGCCAGCGACTTGGTCATGCGGTCCAGGATCTTCAGGACCCTGACGACATGCTCCGGCTCCTTCAGCAGGCTGGGCTCGCAGAGCCCGGCTGCTGCGGCGCGCTGCTGATAGGCGCCGTCGGTCGACCATTTCTCCATCTCCGCCAAGAGGCGCGGCATGCTGCGCCGACCCAGGTGCTGCAGGGCGATTGCGACACCCTCGCGCACTCGCCACCGGGGATCGGCGGCCAGCTCCCGCAGCCAAGACATGACGGGCACCGGATCCGAGACCGCGAGGTGCCCGAGCCCGGCCGTGCCGCACAAAGCGAGGAATTCGTCGCTGGACGCCGACAGTCGCCACAACCGCTCGGCGTCAGCCTCCTCGCCCACCGCCTCGACCATCTCGAGGTTGGCACGTGCGCCGGGCAGCCCTGAGTATTTCTTGAGATATGGCTCCCACTCGCTCAACCGCCTGAGCTCGGCGCGATACTGCTCGACGCGTCCCATGTCTTACAACCGATCCTACCGGCGTGGGTCGGGCGCAGCACGCTTCGGCACCTCGTAATTTGGAGGGTCTTGGCAATGACCAACGTCGAGTACGTCCACCATCCGCACCCGCACACCGAGAACCGAAAACTGCAGCCGCCGCCGAAGGTCGCCGATCAGCACGTAGGCATCAACGGCCGCCTCGGCGCAGCCATCACCAAGCGCGTCGGGACGATGTGGGCCTTCTATATAGCGGCGATCACGATGGCGACGTGGATGGTCCTCGCCGGCTTTGCCTGGGGTCCACTGCACGAGATCGACCCGTATCCCTTCGCCTTCTTGCTTTTCCTCGGCAACATCGTGCAGCTGTTGCTGATGTTTGTGATCATGGTTGGCCAACAGGTTCTCGGCGCCGCAGCTGACAGGCGGGCGGTGGTCACCTATCAGGACGCGGAGGCGATCTTGCACGAGTGCCTGCAGATGCAGGAGCACCTCACAGCCCAGGATTCGGCCCTGGAACGGATGCTCAAGCGCATGGAGCAGCTGGAAGCCAAGATGGAGGCCGTGGCCGGATAATTGATGAGGTTGGGCCTGCGGCCCGGTTGGCTGGTGGGATACGGGAGGACCGCATTGGCGGTGATTCGATGAGCGATCAAATGAGCAACGGCAAGCACAGCGAGCCGACCAACGGCGCCCGAGCCGATAACCGGCGGAGGTTGACGCTCACCCAGATCCTGAAGAGCCCCGTCGTCAACCCCGCCGGCGACGAGGTCGGCCGTGTCGAGGACCTCATCGTGAAGCTGAGCGAGGGTGGGGGAGCTTATCCACCGGTGACGGGGATCAAGGTTCGCATCGGTGGCAGCGATGTCTACGTCGGCTTCTCGGACATCGCGAAGCTGGCCCCCGGAGAGGTCAGGTTGAGCAGCCCGACGCTGCACACCGGAGCCTTCCAGCGGCGGCCGGGCGAGGTGCTGCTGGCTGCGGATGTCCTTGGCCGCCACCTCATGGACATGGCCCGCGGTCGAATCGTCCAGGCACACGATCTGGTGCTGGGTCAATCCTCTGAAGGCTGGGTGCTGCTGGGCGTCGATCGCAGTCCGCGGGCAATGCTGCGCCGCCTGGTCCCAAGGCGCGCTCGGCCCGATCTGCGCCGGCACGCCATCCTCGATTGGAAGGATGTGCAGCCGTTCGTCGGGCACGTCCCGACCGCCAAGCTTCTGATGCCTCTGCAGCGACTGCGTCGGCTCCATCCCGCCCAGATCGCGGACCTGGTCGAGGGCGCATCGCACGAGGAAGGCGAGGAGATCATCCATGCCGTCGAAAGCGACGTCGAGCTGACGGCCGACGTGTTCGAAGAGATGGACACGGAGCACCAGGTCGAGTTCTTGAAGTCTCGTTCGAACGAAGAGGCTGCCAAGGTGCTCGGCCGCATGGCGCCTGACGACGCCGCCGACCTTCTGGCGGAGCTCGACCATGATCGGCTGACGCCAGTCCTCGGCATGCTGCCGGCCCAACAGCAGAACAAGCTGCGCAAGCTCCTCCAGTACCACCCGACGACCGCGGGTGGAATGATGAACCCGGACTACGTCTCGGTGGTTCGCGGCACCTCCGTCGGCGACGCGCTGGAGCACGTGCGCCAAGACGACAAGGCTCCCCACCAGCTGCTGAGCACAGTCTTCGTGACCGATGCCGATGGCAAGTACATCGGCGGCCTCAGCGTGGCCGACCTCTTGCGCAGCGAAGCGGGCACCAGGGTCGAGGACCAAAAGGGCATCGTCGACCTGCACGTCAGCGCCGGCGCAGATCTTGCCGACGTGTCGATGATGATGGCGGATTACAACCTGACTGCGCTGGCGGTAACCGACACTACATCGATCATGGTCGGGGCCATCTCCGTCGACGACGTGCTCGAAGCTCTGGTGCCAGAAAACTGGCGCAACCGCGTCGAAGCGAGCAGCGGGGTCTGAACCCTCGGTGGCCGAGCGCGGGCCGGTGAGAGGCGGCTCCCACACGGTCCCTAACTCGGCGCCTGAAGAGGGGCACCCAGGCGACATACGCGGCGCGTTCGGCACGATCCGCGTCAGCGACGAGGCACCGCGACGAACCTGGCGTAGGCGCTTGCTCACCCTGGCCGCGATCGTCGGGCCAGGCCTCATCGTCATGGTTGGCGACAACGACGCGGGCGGCGTTTCGACGTACGCGCAGGCCGGCCAGGACTTCGGCTACTCGCTTCTGTGGACGCTCCTCCTCCTGGTTCCGGTCCTGATCGTCAACCAGGAGATGGTCGTGCGACTCGGCGCGGTCACCGGCGTGGGGCAGGCCAGGCTCATCAAGGAGAGGTTCGGCTCGTTCTGGGCGTGGTTCTCGGTCGGTGGGTTGTTTCTCTTGAACTTCCTGATCATCAGCACTGAGTTCATCGGCATCAGCCTGGCCGGCGAGTACTTCGGGTTCAGTCCGTACGTTGTCGTCCCGCTGTCGGCAATCCTACTCATCGGCATCACGGTCACCGGCAACTTCACGCGCTGGGAGCGCGCCATGTTCGTCTTCCTGTTTGCCAGCCTCCTCGTGCTACCGCTCGCCGTGCTCAGCCATCCCGACCCCGGCGCGGTCATCAGCGGATTCGTCCAGCCGACCATCCTGGGCGGGTTCACGTCTAACGCAGCGCTGCTGATCATCGCGATCGTCGGCACCACAGTCGCCCCGTGGCAGCTGTTTTTCCAGCAGTCGAACGTGATTGACAAACGGATCACGCCACGCTGGCTCGAATACGAAAAGACCGACACCGTGCTGGGAGCGATAGTGGTGGTCGTCGGCGCGGCAGCGATCATGATGGCGACCGCTTCCGCCTTCACGGGCACCGCCGATTTCGGCCACTACAAGGACGCCCTGGGCCTGGCACGGGGACTCCGCGTTCACATCGCACCAGTGGTCGGAGCGATCTTTGCGCTGGTCTTGTTCGACGCATCGATAGTCGGCGCTTCTGCCGTGACTCTCGCGACCTCGTATGCGTTCGGCGACATGTTCGGCCTTCGCCACTCGCTGCACAGGGGTATCGGCGACGCGAAGCTCTTTTACGGCACCTACGCCGCGACTGTCGCGGTGGCTGCCGCGATAGTTCTCATTCCGCGAGCGCCTCTTGGCCTCATCACCACGGCCGTGCAGGCACTGGCCGGAATCCTCCTCCCCAGCTCAACCGTCTTCGTCGTCCTCCTGTGCAATGACCGCGC
>Ga0307373_10000599_pt1 | contig 69609 bp, 66 predicted proteins | sample OX2MG_FD_202534 | JGI IMG/M metagenome (GOLD analysis project Ga0307373, IMG submission 202534) | Soil microbial communities from Risofladan, Vaasa, Finland - OX-2 | ecosystem: Environmental > Terrestrial > Soil > Coastal area > Acid sulfate soil | place: Finland: Risofladan, Vaasa | collected... | reverse complement strand
TGCGAGCCAAGGCCCGTGTTGGCAAAGCCATTGACCACGAGTTGCTTGCTCTCTTCGTCGAACCAGATGCTGTTCTTAAGCGCCTCGAACTCGTCCTTGGTCAGGTAGCCCTTCGCCCGCTCCCAAAGCCAGGGCGGCTCGGTGACATGAGCATCACAGTCAAAGGTCGCGAAAGTTTTCGTCATCGGCGCAAATTTTTGAACCGGCATCTCACACCTCGCTCGTCGTTCCGTTCCCGGTTTGTTTCCCGGCCTCAGTCGATTAGACGTCTTCCAGCCACGCCTCGGGGGTCGTGATCGCTCCGTGCCGCGCGAAGATCGCGTCGATCTCCTTCATGTCGGCGTCGGAAATCGACCAGCCTAGCGCGCCGACATTGTCATCGACCTCGTGCTCGTTGCGGCATCCCGTCAGCGCTGTGCTGACTATAGGGTTCGACAGCGTCCATCGCAAAGCAAACTGCGGCAGGCTCTTGCCGTAACGCTTCGCCATCGCCTTCAACTCTTCGACCGCGCGCAGGTTCTTGAGGAAATGGTCCTCACCGAACAGATGCTGGAACAGGTTCAGATTGAGCAATTGCCCGCGCTTCGCCCGCCAGTCGCCCTTCTCGAAGGCCTTCTCCTCGGTGAAGGTGCCGGTCAGCATTCCATAGGCCAGCGATCCGTAGGCCATCACGCCGATCTTGTTCTTCTGACAGTAAGGGAAAATCTCCTTCGCCATCCGCCGATCGAACATGTTCCAGCAGTATTGCACCACGTCGACCCGCCGCACGCTCATGCAGGCCTCGATCTCGCTCAGGCGGAAATTCGAGAGGCCCACCGCTTTGACCTTGCCCTGCTTCACCAGATCGTCGAGCGCCCGCATGGTCTCCTCGAACGGCGTGTGCCGATCGGGCCAATGCACCAGATAAACGTCGACGTAGTCGGTATTGAGGCAGGTGAGGCTCTTCTCGATCGACTCCATCACGCGCTTGCGGCTGCTTTCGCGATAGTTCGGCATCTTCGGATAGCCCACGCCGAACTTGGTCGTGATCACCGCCTCCTTGCGGCGCGAGCCGAGCGCCTTGGCGAGCGACTTCTCCGAGGCGCCCATGCCGTAGGCCTCGGCCGTGTCGAAGCTGTTGATACCAAGGTCGAGCGCGCGATTGATCGCCTTAATGAAGTCGGTTTCCTCGATACTGCCGTAGCCTCCGCCGATCTCCCAGCATCCGAATCCCATCGCGGAGATATTGATCCCGGTCTGTCCAAATGGACGATATTCCATGATTTTTGTTCCTCCGAGCCGTTGCCGGGAGCGGGAGTTTGCTTCCCGCTCGCCACTAGTTGACCATCCTGGCGAACACCCTAGCGCATCAGCCGCGCAGCGGTCTAAAGAAAGCGCGGATATCCTCGACCAGGCGCTCGGGCTCCTCCATCGGCGCGAAGTGTCCGCCCGAGGGCATTATGGTCCAGCGCTTGAGATTGTAGTAACGCTCAGCCCACTGGCGCGGCATCAACATCACCTCTTTCAAGAAAACCGCAGCGCCCGTAGGCGCTTCGACCACCGGCTTGCGATCGTGCGACGGCTTCCAGGGATTGTGCGCCGCTTCGTAGTAGTAGCGGGCCGAGGTGCCGTAGCTCTCGGTCAGCCAGTAGAGCGCCATCGTGGTGCAGAGATCGTCCTTGCTGAAACGGCGCTCGACGTCGCCGCCGCAATCGCTCCAGGTGCGCCGCTTCTCGACGATCCACGAACAGAGTCCCGCCGGCGAATCGTTGAGCGCGTGCGCGATCGTCTGCGGCTTGCTCGCCTGCAACCGCATGTAGCCTGCTTCCCTGGTCATGAAGTTCAGGTTGCGCGCGCGCCAGCCCTCTTCGCCGGGCCCGAAGTCTTCAGCCTTGGGCCCGCCATCACCGCCGAAAAAATCCAGCGCGGCCAGCAGATGCATATGGATTCCGATCAGCCGGTCGGCGTACTTGTGTCCAAGCTGCGCCGTGATCAGGGCGCCCCAGTCGCCACCCTCGGCGGCGAACTTGTCGTAGCCGAGCACGTCCTGCATCAGCGCGACCCAGAGGTCGGCGGTGTTCCAATAATTGAATCCGGTTTTGGTGAGCGGGGTCGAGAAACCGTAGCCGGGCAGCGAGGGCACCACGACATCGAAGGCGTCAGCCGCATCGCCGCCGTGCGCGGCAGGATCAGCAAGGGGGCGAATGACTTTGTGCAGGTCCCAGAAGGTCCAGGGCCATCCGTGGCTCAGGATGAGCGGGATCGGTTTGGGGCCCTTGCCGTGTTCCTGGATGAAGTGGATCGGGATGCCGTCAATCTCCGTCTTGAAATGGTTGTAAGAGTTCATCTCGCGTTCGTGGCGGCGCCAGTCGTAGTGCGAGTGCCAGTGCTCGACGAGCTGCTTCAGGTACGCGGTTTGGGTTCCGTATTCCCAGTTGGGGTTGCCGAAGTCGAGCGGCCATCGGGTGCGCTTGAGGCGGTCTCGAAGGTCGTCGAGGGCGCTATCTGGTATCGAAATTTTGAACGGCTCTTTTTTTGCCACAGGATTATTTCTCTCTATAAATGCGTGCGCAGCGATTATAGCCGCATCGGAGGCGGCGGCAAAGGAAAAATGCAGGATTCATGGGGCTTTTATGATCCGGCAGAGTTAGCTTAGCGACGCCCGTGGCGGGTTTCGTGATTGCGGGGAGTTCGCTAATGATGCGATAAGAGTCTGATGCGAGTCGGTGCGGCGCGGGCGCAGATCGGAACGCGGCGGCGGGGGCGGTGCGCGGCGATTCTGATGAAAGCGGGATTAGCCGCGATCTTCGTTGCGGGCGCGTTCAGCTATCATGGATCATCTGCCGCCGGACAGGCGCAAATCGGGAGCGACTCTATGAGCACAAGTGCTGCGGGCGACCAGGCCCCATCGATGGATACCGGCATCAAGTCGAATGCCTTCCGCGAGGTTCTCAAGCAGATGGGCGCCGGGCAGAAGCCGGAGCCGAAGCTCTGGAGCACCTTCGTCGCGGCGCAGAACGACGGAGTGAAGACGGGGCCGAAAATCGGCGAGAAGGTTCCCGATTTCGCGCTGCCCGATCAGAATGGCAAGGAGCGATCGCTGCACGAGCTGATGGGTCCCAAGGGGCTGCTGCTGGTCTTCTTGCGCAGCGCCGATTGGTGACCCTACTGCCGATCGCAGCTCGTCGAGCTGCAGGAATCATCGGAGGCTCTCAAGCGCAACGGGATTAACGTAGCCTCGATCACTTACGATCCGCAGGACGTGACGCGGCGTTTCAGCGACGCGTATCATATTGGCTATCCGATGCTGTCGGACAAGGGCAGCGAGGTAATCCGCAAATTCGGAATACTCAATACCAATGTGCCGCCGGATGTGACGCGCTTTTACGGTATCCCGTTTCCGGGGCAGTACCTAATCGCGCCCGACGGTATCGTGAAGGACAAGCTATTTCTTCCTGACTACCAGGAGCGTCCGACCGCATCCGAGGTGTTGCTGAAGGAATTCGGCACTGGCGGCAACTCGGTGATGGTGAAGGCGGAGGACGTCAGCGCCAAGGTGACGGTCTCGGATACGCGGAGCTACAGCGGCCATCGGCTGGGCGTGAGCGTGGCGTTCGAGGTGGCGCCCGGATGGCATATCTACGGCGCTCCGATGCCGCCGGAATATACCGTGACGCAGGTGAAATTCAGCGGCGAGATCGTACAGAGCCAATCGTTGACGTTTCCGGCGCCGACGCTGCTGCGATTCGAGGCGCTCGGGCAGACCTTCCCGGTCTATCACGGGAGCTTCAAGGCGGTCGGGGATATCCTGCTGAAGCAACAATTGAAGCCGGGCGAGTACAAGCTTGCGGGGACGGTCGAATTTCAGGAGTGCAACGATACGGAGTGCAAGATTCCGCAGTCGGCGCCGTTCGAGATGGGGCTGAAGATCGATCCGATGGTGGCGGCGGCGCCGAAGGCGTAGCGAGGGGCGTGAGGCGCGGCGCCATCGCGTCGGGCGAATGGTCCGCGCAAGCCCGGAGGCCGTGGCGGCGCCTCGCGGACGAGGCGCGATCCCTCCACTGCTGCAGCCTCCGGTCGGGATGACGACAATAATCGTTTGAATTAGCATTTGTGTTAGACAACTCGCGTAAATGATGATAAGAAGCGCGCTGTTCGCTAAGGGGAGGCGCGCGTGTGATGCGTTGCGGGAGCTGCGGGTCGGAGAATCCCGTCGATGCGAAGTTTTGCGACGAGTGCGCGGCGCCGCTTCTGGCACAGTGTCCCAAGTGTGGGGTATCCAACAGGCCGGGCGCAAAGTTCTGCCGCGGATGCGCGGCGTCTCTCGCAGGCGCGCCAGTGCTATCGGGCCGTCCGGCCGGGCCGGATGCGCCATTACCTCCTGATGAACAAGTAATCGCCCCTGCCACTCCGCGCGTCGTCCCTGCTACCCCGCCAAGCGCCTCTGCGACTCCGTCCGAGGCCAAGGGCCTCGAGGGAGAGCGGCGCCATTTATCGGTCCTGTTCTGCGACCTGGTGGGATCGACCGAGCTGGCGTCGCATCTCGATCCGGAAGAATGGCGTGAGATGGTAGCGGGCTATCATGGCGCCGCAACGGAAGCGGTCGAGCGATTCGGCGGCCAGGTCGCCCAATACCTCGGGGACGGCCTGTTGGTCTACTTTGGGTTCCCGCAGGCGCACGAGGACGATCCTGAGCGTGCGGTGCTCGCGGGGCTTGCGATCCTCGAGGCGATTGCGGGGCTGAACGATCTGCCTGCGAGCGCGCGGCGTCCGAGGCTGGCGGCGCGGGTCGGGATAGACACGGGCTCCGTTGTGGTCGGCGAAAGCGGCGGCAGGGGAGCGAACGTATTCGGCAGCGTACCCAACGTCGCGTCGCGGGTGCAGAACGCTGCGGTTCCCGACACGGTGCTGATAACGGCAGCGGTGCATCAGCTCGTCTCCGGACTGTTCGTGGTCGAGGATATGGGGGCTCAGGCGTTCAAGGGAATTGACCAACCGGTGCGGGTCTACCGGGTGATCCAGCCGAGCGGAGTGCGCGGGCGGCTGGCGGCGGCGGGGGCGCGCGGATTGACGCCTTTCATCGGGCGCGATGACGAACTGCGCCTGCTCGTCAATCGTTGGGACCAGGTATGCGAGGGCGAGGGACAGGTAATGCTGGTGGTGGGCGAGGCGGGAATCGGCAAGTCCCGGCTGGTCCATCGGTTCCGCGAGCAGATTGCGGACACGCCGCACACCTGGGTCGATTGTGCCGCGGCGGCGCTTCATCAGAACACGCCCTTCTACACGGTTGCGGACATGTTGCAGCAGGGTATCCGCTGGCGCGGCGAGCAGAGCGGCGAGGAACGCCTCGCCGGAATCGAAGCGTCGCTGGGTATGGCCGGGCTGAAGCTCGACGAGGCGGTGCCGTTGATTGCGCCGCTGATGAATCTGGCGGTTCCCGCGAAGTATCCGCCGCTGGAGATGACCCCGGAGCATCAGCGCAAGCGGCTGCTGGCGACGATAGCGGCGTGGGCGATAGGAATCGCGCGCATTCAGCCACTGGTGATAGCGATTGAGGATCTGCATTGGGCGGACCCGTCGACGCTGGCGGCGATCCAGCTTTTGGCCGAGCAGGGTCCACAGGCGCCGCTGATGTTGATCTGCACGGCGCGGCCGGAGTTCCATCCGCCGTGGCTGCTGCGCGCGCATCACGCGCAATTGACGCTGAATCGGCTGAGCGCGCGCAATGTCCGTGAAATGGTAACGAGTGTGGCGCAGGCCGCGTTCCCTGCCGAAACCGTCGCAGCGGTGATCGAGCGCAGCGGCGGAGTGCCGTTGTTCGTCGAGGAGCTGATCCGGGCGGTGGTGGAGAGCGGCACCACCAAGCCGGCGCCGCGCGAAATTCCGGCTACCCTGCACGATTCGCTGATGGCGCGTTTGGACCGGCTGGGTGAGGCCCGGGAGATAGCACTGGTGGCGGCGGTGATGGGGCACGAGTTTTCATGGGGCCTGCTCAGCGCGGTCACGGCGACGGCCGACGAGAAGCTCGAAGCGGCGCTGAAGAAACTGGCCGACGCGGAAGTGCTGTTCGTGCAGGGCATCGCGCCGGAAGCGACCTACCGGTTCAGACACGCGCTGATCCAGGACGCCGCCTATCAATCGCTGCTCAAGAGCAAGCGCCAACAGTACCATCGGCAGATCGCGCAAATCCTGGAGGAGCGATTTCCGGAGATCGCCGCGGCGGAGCCTCAGATTCTCGCTCATCACTACACCGAGGCGGGCCTTGGAAATCACGCAATCGCCCAATGGCAGCTAGCGGGCCAGATGGCGGTGCAGCGATCGGCGAATGCGGAAGCGGTCAGTCACTTCACCATGGCGCTTGATCTGCTCGGCACAACGCCCGACGGTCCGGAACGGGCGCAGCAGGAGCTTGGGTTGCAACTCGCGCTGGGGACGCCGCTGATCGCCGTCAAGGGCTTCGCATCGCCCGAAGTTGGAAAGGTCTATGCGCGGGCGCGCGAGATCTGTCAGCAGGCGGGAGAGGTGCCGCAGCTTTTTCCGGTGCTGTGGGGATTGTGGGTCTTTTATACCGCGCGGGCGGAGCATGAGACGGCGCATCAGTTGAGCGAGCAATGCCTGCGTCTGGCCGAGACGACACGCGACCCGGGTCTCCTAGTCGAGGCGCATCACGCGATTGGGGTTACTTTGACGGCGCTGGCGGAATTTGGCCCCGGTCTCGAACATCTGGACTACGTGATCGCCCATCACAATGCGTCGCGACACGATACCTTTCCCTACGGTCAAGATCCCAAGGTGGTGTGCCTGTCGCAAGCGGCATGGACGTTATGGATTCATGGCTATCCGGAGCGGGCTCTGAGACGCAACGAGGAAGCTATCGCGCTGGCCCGCGAATTGTCGCATCCCTACAGCCTGGCGGCGGCCTTGGGTTTTGGCGCGATGGTCCCGCAATTCTATCGCAATGCGGAGAAGACCCTCGAGTTGGCGGACGCGGCGGTAAAGCTCTCGACGGAGCGGGAGTTCGCCTACTGGGCCGCCTGGAGTCGAGTCATGCGCGGATGGGCGCTGATCGAGGGCGGACAACCAACCGATGGGATCGTCGAGATACGCGAAGGATTCGCCGTCTTCCGCGCCACCGGTGCGGGGGTAATGGTGCCGTACTTTCTTGGGCTGCTGGCCGAGGCGCATGCAAAAGCGGGACAGGCGCGCGAGGGACTAATCGTGCTGGCCGAGGCGCAGGCCGCGGTCGACAGCAGCCGCGAGCGGTGGTGGGAGCCGGAACTATATCGGCTGCGGGGAGAGCTGACCCTGAAGCAATCGGGAGAGCAGGACCCGACATCCGAAAATCTCAAGGCTGCCGAAGAATATCTTCTTCAGGCGATTAACATTGCCCGCCGGATAGACGCCAAGTCGTTGGAGCTGCGGGCGACGATGAGCCTCGGCCGATTATGGCTCGAACAGGGCAAAAGAGCGGAGGCGCATCGGATGCTGGCGGAGGTCTATGGCTGGTTCACGGAAGGGTTTGAGACGGCGGATTTACGGGAAGCCAAAGTCTTACTCAAGGAGGCGTCATAAAATGACTAGCTAATCGGTCGGGACGAATCACCGAAATGGTTGTACGCACAAATCGCAGTACAAACAGCCGAACCGGGGGATATCGAAAATGGCACATTTCAAAACACTGGTAAGTAACATCGGCGCCACGGTAGATGTGTTCGACGATTCAGTAGCCGCCTTCAACGCTCAAGATCCAGACATTGGCAGGTTTTTTGACGATAATGTAGTACTTGTGACGGTTAAGACACATACCGCTTATACTGGTAAGACCAATGTCGTGAACTATCTTAAGAACACGGAATGGCCGAACAAGCCAACATTTACCCCAACGACCATCCAGGTCACCGAGAGCAAGAGTGGGACCATTGCGCTAATCTCCGGTACTGCTGGCTGGAAGGACAACGACCCAGGCCCGGACGGTCCGATTCTCTACGCCTTCAACCTGATTCTAAAAAATGGCAAATGGTTGATTTCGACACTTTGGGGCTCGGCTGACAGCTAAGGGGTAATAGCCATTGCCCAGGCTTGAGCTTCAACTGGTCCACTGACTCGATTGATGCCGTGTCAATGACGCCGCGCCAGACGATCGAAGACGTCATTGATTACTATGACGGCAAGACGCGCGGCATTATCGAGCGCTACGGGCCGGGGCCGCGCGTGCATTATCATACCGGGATCGTCGATGATTCGCGGCCGTTGGACTCATTATCGACGGCGCGGCTGCGCGAGCGGCTGGTGGCTGCGCAGGAGCGCATGCTTTACCACGCAGCCAAGGTCTGGGACGCGCGATCGACTCTGTGCGGGGACGTCCTGGACGTTGGCTGCGGGCTCGGCGGCGGAGCGATTTTCTGGGCGCAGGAGTTTGGCGCGCGGGTGACCGCCGTCACCTGCGTTGAGTCTCACGTGGACTGGGTAGCGCGGTTTGCGGCGCAGGCGGGAGTCGCGGCGCGGGTGTATCCGCTCTTATGCGACGCACTGGCGATACCGGGCGAGAGTTGCTTTGACGCCGCCGTGGCCGTGGACAGTTCATGCCATCTTTCGCGCAAGGAATGGTTTTGCCACCTGTCTTCGTTGTTACGGCCCGGAGGGCGGGTCTTCATAATCGACTGCTTTATAGCACGCGCCCAATATGAGGAGCCGTTCAATAGTTACTGGCACACCCGTATCGGCACGATAGACGAGTATCTGGCGGCGGCGCGGGAGTCGGGTCTGCGGCATGAATCGGTTGAGGACATTTCCCATCGCACCGAGCAGTTCTGGACCACTACGCTGGCGCTGATCCGCGCCGAGGCGCAAGAACGGGGAGCGGACCCATCCGAGGCGGTCCGGCGCGAGTCGTCGATGCGCGCGCACCTCATGCTGCAGAAGGGTCTCGCCGATCGGGGGCTCTGCTACGCGCTGATGAGTTTCGCCAAGCCTTCCACTTAGGGCCGTGCTTCAGAGACGGCGCGGCGGTCTCGGGCGCTCCTTTTTTCGATTGACAGTGATGAGAATCGGGGCCAGGATGCGAATGGTTGAACCATTTGCATATGAAAGACAGAGGTCGGGCGCGGCGGGGCGGCGCGGATCGCGGCTTTGAAGAATGAGGCGGTGCGGGTGCCGATACGGAAGCGGAGCGAGGCAGTGCTGAAGACCGCGCCGGTTCGGAGCGAGGTGCGGCGGCAGACGCGGGGGCGCGGGCGGGCGGAATTCAGGCGCATCAGGACGCCGCGGGCGTTCGAGGAGATAGCGCGGCAGATTCGCCGGGAGCTGTCGGATCGGCGGCTGCGCGTGGGCGACCGGCTGCCACCGGAGCGCGAATTGGCGGAGCAGTTTGGAGTATCGCGCAATACGCTGCGCGAGGCTCTGCGGACGCTCGAGAACGCGGGGTTGCTTGAGCTGCGCAAGGGCGCCGCGGGCGGCGCGTTCGTGCGGGAGAGCACCGGCGACGCCGTGATCGCCGGGCTGCGCGACATGTTCCATCTGGGTGCGATCGAGCCCGAGCATCTGACGGAGGCGCGGGTGCTGATCGAGTCGATCGCGGTGCGGACGGCGTGCGCGCGGGCGACGGCTGAGGACCTGGCGGCGCTCCGGGCGAACCTTGCGGCGGCGGAACGGGCGGCGGCGGAGAATATTGATTTTTACCAGCAGGCTGCGATCCATCTGGACTTCCATCGGATACTGGCGCGCGCGACGAGGAATCCGGTGATGGGGATCGTGATGGAGGCGCTGATCGACGTGATGCAACATTTCATCCGCGCGATTGGGCAGACCCGGAATCCGTGGGTGATGCCGTCGCGGCGGCGATTCATGAAGGCCTTCGAAACCGGCGATATCGAGGAGGCCGTGGCCGAGATGGGACGCCATCTGGAGCGGCTGAATCGCCATTACCTGTCGCTGCTAAAGGAGAAGGATCGGGCGGAGGCGGCGGGTGAATAACGAGATACTGGGCGGAGTGCGGGTGCTGGACTTCACGGCGATCATGTCGGGGCCGCATTGCACCAGGCTGCTTGCGGATTTGGGCGCCGAGGTGATCAAGATCGAGCCGCCGGAGGGCGATTTCGTGCGCGCGCAGCCGCCGATGCGGGATGGCAGGAGCGCGTATTTTGCGCATCTGAATTGCGGCAAGAAGAGCGTCGCGATCGATCTGCGGCGGCCGGGAGCGCCGGAGCTCATGCGCGAGATGGCGGCGAAATCAGACGTGGTGGTGGAGAACTCGCGGCCGGGCGTGATGGGGCGGCTTGGGCTCGGCTATGAATCGATGGCGAAGCTGAATCCGCGGATTGTGTACTGCTCGATCTCGGGATTCGGCCAGAGCGGTCCGTGGGCGGCGCGGAGCGCGTACGCGCCGATGATCCATGCGGCGAGCGGCTTCGATTTGGTCAATCTATCGTATCAGAAAGGGCTGGAACGACCGCTGAATACGGGCATATATGTAGGCGACGTGCTCGGGGGCACATACGCATTCGGCGCGATCCAGGCCGCCCTGTTCGCGCGCGAGCGCACCGGCGTTGGGGACTACATCGATCTGTCGATGATGGACGGGGTGCTCGGGATGTTGATTTACGAATTCCAGGAGGCGCAATTTCCGCAGCGCAAAAAGACTACGACTTTCCAGCCGACCCGCACGCGGGACGGATACGTGATGATCGCGCCGGTGAAGCCCAACAATTTCGCGGCGCTGGCGGGCGCGATGGAACATCCGGAATGGATGGCGGACGCGCGGTTCGGGACGCTCAAGGGGCGCGCGGAGAACTGGGAGGTCTTCATGGCGATGCTTGATGAATGGGCGTCGGCGCGGACGGCGGCGGAATGCGAATCGATTCTGAACGAGGCGGGAGTTCCGTGCTCGCGTTATCTGACGGTGCGTGAGGCGCTTGCGCAGGCGCATCTGGAGAAACGAGGGAGTTTTGGCGAAATCGACGATGGCGCGGGGCCGATGACGGTGCCGAATCCGCCGTTTCGGTTCGCCCATGGGAACGCGCGGGCGCGGGATCGGGTGCCGGCGCTTGGCGAGGACAACGAGCGCGTTTTGACGGAGCTGCTGGGTTACTCGGACGAGCGGATCGCGGAGCTTTACGAGCAGGGCATACTTCGCGGGGGCGGCAAGCAGGAGTGAGGCAAGGCGCGCTCGCGCAAGGAATTCGGGACCGGGACTGAGAAACAGGAGGTCCTTACAATGGGTGAAATTCTCGCGGTCGGGATTACTCACTATCCGCCGCTGGCCGGAAGCGACGAGACCATGGCGTGGATTCTGAAGCGGATGCTGCAAAATCCGCGGCTGCCGGAACAGTACCGGCGGCCGGAGGGATGGCCGGAGGCGATGCGCAAGGAATGGGGCGCGGACGAGGGCGCGGCGGCCGCGCGGCTCCATCGCGAGCGGCTGGTCGAGTCATTGCGCAGGACGCGGGCGCAGATCGAAGAGTTCGCGCCGGACCTGCTCGTGATATGGGGCGACGATCAGTACGAGAACTTCCGCGAAGATGTGATACCGCCGTATTGTATCTACGCGCACGAGTCATTCGAGTTTGGGCCGCCGGCGCACAATGTGTGGAAGGAGCCGGCGGAGAAGAAGTTCCGCATGCCGGGCAACGTGGCGGCGGCGAAGTATCTGGCGAGCGGGCTTATCGAGGCGGGATTCGACACGGCGTACTCGTACAAGCCGCTGCATCATCCGCTGGGCCACGCATTCGCGAATGCGATCATGTACCTGGACTACGATCGGAAGGGATTTGAGTATCCGACGGTGCCGTTCGCGATCAATTGTTACGGGCGGCGGGTGGTGTCGCAGCGCGGCGGACTGCCGGTGTTCGAGAATCCACCGTCGGAGGCTGAGCTTGATCCGCCGGCGCCGACTCCGCGCCGGCTGTTCGACCTGGGCGGCGCGACGGCGCGGGTGATGGCGGCGAGTCCGTGGCGGACGGTGCTGATGGCGTCGTCGGGATGGTCGCACGCATTTTTGACCGAGAAGAATCATTTTCTTTATCCGGACACGCCGGCGGATCGGACGCTCTTCGAGGCGCTGCGGGCGGGCAACTACGGGGCGTGGCGGAATTATCGCGCCGCGGCGGTCGAGGAGAGCGGGCAGCAGGAGATCCTCAACTGGATGTGCCTTGTGGGCGCGCTGGCCGAGCTTAATCGGAAGCCGGCTGAAGCCGAGTTAATCGACACGTGGATCTTCAATTCATCGAAATGTTTTATGAGCGCGCCGCCGCCGCGTTGACCGGACGAAAATAGTATTCGGGGAGCGCACGCACATGAAACTCAGCGGCAAGGCGGCAATAGTCACTGGCACGAGCCCGAACATATGCGGCGGAATCGCGGAGGGGCTGGCGGCGGAGGGCGCGGCGATTGTGTGCGTGGATTCGCGGGCGGAGAACGCGGCCGACTGCGCGCGCTACATCAAGGAAACGGGCGGGCGCGCCAGCGCGGTGACGTGCGACGTGACGGACGAAGGTCAGGTTGCGCGGGCGATCGAGTCGGCGCGCGAGGCGTTTGGCGGCGTCGATATCCTGGTGAACGGGGCGGCGATATTCATCCACAAGGGCGTGATCGAGATGACGTTCGAGGAGTGGCAGCGCCAGCTCGCAGTGATACTGAGCGGCACGTTTCTTTTCACCAAGCATGCCGCGAAGTCGATGATCGAGCAGGGCCGCAAGGGCAGCATCATCAATATAATTTCGACGGCGGGCCATCAGGGCGAGCCGAATAATATCGCGTACTGCACGGGCAAGAGCGGGCTATTGAACTTCACGCGATCCGCGGCGATGGAGCTGGTGGGGCATGGAATCCGAGTGAACAGCCTGACGCCGACGGCGACGGACCCGGCGGAATCGATCGAGCGGGCGGCGCGATGGGGCCGCAAGGCGCGCGACACCGAACAGCTCAGGCAGGCGTTCGAGCCGTTTCGGGCGCGGGTGCCGATGCTCAAGCTGCCGAGTCCGCGCGACTACGGGCGGGCGGCGGTGTTCCTGGCCTCGGACGACGCCGCGATGATCACGGGCACGGACCTGCGCGTCGACGCGGGCGCGATTGCACGTTACTGGGCCTGGGATCCGGCGGGCAAATGAGGCTGGGCGCGAAGAATCCAGGGAGAAAAAGATCATGGATAAGGCGGCCGAAGGCTACATAATCGACGACCAGGCGGCGGGACTGTTCAGGGTGAATCGGCGGGCGTTCACCGATCCCGAATGTCTCGCGGACGAGCGGCGGCGAGTGTTCGACAAGTGCTGGATTTACGTGGGGCACGAATCGGAAGTGCCGCATGCCGGGGACTATCGAGCGCGGACGGCCGCGGGGCGGCCGATGATCCTGGTGCGCGGCGATGACAAAATCGTGCGCGTGCTTCTGAATACCTGTACGCATCGGGGAACGATGGTGTGCCGGCAGAAATTCGGCAACGCCAAGACGTTCCAGTGTCCATATCATGCGTGGACATACAATTCGCGCGGACAGTTGATTGGGGTGCCGGGCGAAGATTCGTATAGCGACGCGTTCAAGCGCGAGGAGTTGGGGCTCGTCTCGCCGCCGCAGGTGGGGAGTTATCGGGGATTCATATTTGCGTGCTTCGATCCAGCGGCGCAAAGCCTCTATGACTATCTGGCCGGGGCGAGGGAGTATATCGACCTGGTGGCGGACCAGTCGGAGACCGGGATGAAGATCGTCGCCGGCCAGCAATCATACAGCGCACGGGCGAACTGGAAGCTGCTGGTGGAGAATAGCTACGACGGTTATCACGGGCTGCCGACGCATCAGAGGTACTTCACTTTTCTGAGCGACGCCGGAATCGACATGAAGGCTAATCCGCCGCTGAGACAGCCTGCGCAGCATGTGCGCGATCTGGGAAACGGGCATGCGGTGATTGAGTACAGCGTTCCGTGGGGACGGCCGATCGCCCAGTGGTCGCCGCTCTTCGGAGAGCGTCGCAAGCCGCATTTCGAGGAACTCCGGCGGCATTTCGACGAGCGCTTCGGACCCGAGCGCGCCCGGCATATATGCGAGACGAGCCGGAACCTCGGAATTTTCCCGAACCTGGTAATCAACGACATCATGGCGGTCACGGTGCGGACCTTTTATCCGGTGGCGCCGGATTACATGGAGGTGAACGCGTGGGCGCTGGCGCCGGCGGAGGAGAGCGCGGAAGACTCTGCGCTGCGGCTCGACAACTTCCTGACCTTCCTCGGCCCGGGAGGGTTCGCGACGCCGGACGACGTCGAGATGCTGGAGTCGTGCCAGCGCGGGTTCGTGAATCGCGAAGTTGGATGGTCGGACATCTCGCGCGGGATGAAGCGCGAGCATCCTTCGATCAGCGACGAACTGCAGATGCGCGCTTTCTGGCGGCGCTGGAACCAGTTGATGACCGAGCCCACGATACGGCGCGCAAGGAGAGCGGCATGAGTGCCGCGGCAGTTGCGAATCGCGGCGAGGTCGAGGACCTGCTCTACCGGGAAGCCGCGCTGCTCGACGAATGGCTGCTTGAGGACTGGCTCGAACTGCTGACTGAGGACGCTATCTATCAGATACCGCCGACCGACGTGCCGGAGGGCGATGCGCGCAACACGCTATTCATAATTGCGGACGACGCGCTCAGAATCCGTTCGCGGGTGAAGCAGTTGCTGGGCAAGGCGGCGTGGGCGGAGAATCCGCACTCGCGGACGCGGCGGATGATCAGCAACGTGCGGATTCTCGGCGCCGAGGGCGAAAACATGCTGGTGAGCGCCAACTTCGCGGTGTATCGGATGCGCTACGAATCGGTGGATACCTATATTGGCCACTATGAATATAAACTGATCCGGAGCGGCGGTGAACTGAGGATCCGGGAGCGGCGGGCGATTCTCGACAACGAGGCGCTGCGGCCGCACGGCAAGATCAGCTTTATCCTGTGACGGGCGGGTAGCCTCGCGATGGCGATGGAGCGTGCGATGGCGGCGATCGATATGCACAACCACTTCGTGGCGCCCGAGGTGATCGCATTCCTTGCGCGCGAGGGGAAGCATTACGCGACGCGGATCGTGGAGCGCGACGGACGGCGGTTTTTCCTGATCCAGGAGAAGGCGATGCGGCCGATCGACGGGCCGATCTCGGATGCCGGGGCGCGGCTCGCCGATATGGCGCGCGAGGGGATCACGACGCAGGCGGTCTCATGCGTGCCGTTCCTGATGTATCCGGATGTGGCGGGCGACCTGGGACTTGCGATCGCACAGGTGAACAATGACGCGATGGCTGCGTTGGGGGCGAGCGACCCGGAGCATTTCATCGGACTCGCCTCGGTGCCGATGCAGGCGCCGGGCGCGGCGGTGCGGGAGTTGGAGCGCGCGGCGAAGCTCGGATTGCGCGGGGTTGAGATTCCGCCCAAGGTTCTCGAGCGGCAGCTCGACGAAGAGGATTTCGAGGTTTTCTGGGAGGCGGCCGAAGCGCTCGAGATGGCGGTCTGTATTCATCCGTTCGAGGCGGCGCCGGCCGGAGCGCTCGCGCGATATTTTCTGGGCAATCTGGCGGGGAATCTCTACGACACCGGATTGGCGGCGGCGCTGCTGATATACGGCGGCGTTCTGGAGCGCCATCCGAAGCTTAGAATCGTCCTCTACCATGCGGGCGGCACGCTGCCCGCGATAATCGGGCGGCTCGATATGGGATACCGGCTGGTACCGGAATGCCGCAATGCGATTCCGCGCGCGCCGTCGACCTATGCGGCACAATTCCATTTCGACATAATCGCGCACAATCGCGCGATGCTCGGCCATCTGATTAGAACTTACGGGGCCGGGCGTTTCGTGATCGGCAGCGATTATCCACTGCCAGCCGGACTGGCGCATCCGGTGGCGGAAGTCAGGGCGCTTGGCCTCAGTGTCGAGGATGAAGCGAAGATCCTCGCGGGTAACGCGCGCGAGTTGCTGCGGCGCGCTGGTGATTAGCGCGGACTATCGCAACTGGCGGGCGCGATCGCTCAAGCGGCGAGACGCGGGCCGCTATTTCTTTTCCGCGGGCTCCCACAGACGCTGCCACGAGCGGATGCTGTCGGTGAGAGTTTTCTGCACCGCCTCGGCCTGTTTGCGGAACTCCTCACCCATTGGATTCGCGGCGCCAAAGGACTCCATCGCCTTGCGCCAATTTTCCGACCACGCTTCGATGGGATTGGCGGGCGGCGGCGGCGCGCCGGTGACTGAAGAGGCCATGCGGCGGACTTCCCGTTCCCACAGCGCAAAGCCCTGATCGACCGCGGTGATGACGCCGTCCTTGCTCATGCGGGCAAGACGCAGCCAGTTTTCGATCATGCGATCGCGATCGGAACCGGCCGCAAGCCCTTCGAGATTCTGGGCGGCCTTGGTCAACGCCGCGATCGCGCTTGCGTAGGCCTCGCTGGCCTGTTTGATTGCTTCGCCAATACCTGAAAGCTGATCCGCCATGGCGGCACCTCCTGGGTGTGATGCTCGGTTGGGCCCTCGGCGCGTTCGGCGCCACTTCCGCCCAGCCACCGCCACCATCCCACATATCGACCCGAGATTCGAGATACTGTAGTGCTTTCTGCTGAACGGGGCCGGGACGAGTATCGCGGGCCGGGCCGCATGCACGCCTCAGGGGCCTGCGGCCGAGGGAAGAGCCAATGGGTCGAGAAGATTTCTCGTTTGTCAGTCCGAGCGACGGATTGCGGATTGTTTACTATCGATGGCCCGCGACGCGCGCCGCGATCGGAGTGGTCCAGATCGCCCACGGGCTCGGCGAGCATGCGCTTCGCTACGCGCACGTCGCGGAGTTCTTGAACGATGCGGGCTTCCATGTCTACGCGAACGACCATCGCGGGCACGGCCGCACGGCGGCGGGTCCGGAGTCGTACGGCGACTTCGGAGAGCACGGCTGGAACGCGGTGGTGGCGGACGCAGCCGAGCTCACGCGGATTATCAGGGCGCGGGAGGGCGGACTGCCGATAGTGCTGCTCGGGCACAGCATGGGATCGTTCGCGGCGCAGCAATACATACTGGAGCACAGCGGGCTGATCGCCGGATGCGTGCTTTCGGGATCGGCGGCGCCCGAGGAGATCGTGAATCTAATCGAGCAGGTCGGCGAAGGCGGGCTCGAGGCGATGAACGCGCCGTTCGAGCCGGCGCGGACCGAGTTTGACTGGCTCAGCCGGGAGCCGGCGGCGGTGGACGCCTACGTCGCGGATCCGTTGTGCGGCTTCAACATGAGCGATCGATCGCGCGAATCGTTCCGTGGCGGGATCGTGCGGGCGGGCGATCCGAAGGAACTGGCGCGGGTGCGCAAGGACTTGCCGATCTACATTTTCGCCGGCGACGCCGACCCGGTGAATCAGAACCTGGCCGGGCTGAGACCGCTGGCGGAGCATTATCGGGCGGCGGGAATACGCGACGTGCGCGAGAAGTATTATTCCGAGGGCCGGCATGAGATGTTCAACGAGACCAATCGCGCCGAGGTGATGGCGGATGTGCTCGAGTGGCTGCGGCGGATTCTCCGCGATTCGGCCGGCGCGGGCGGCGCGCCGCCGAGTTCACGTTGACTTAGCGAAATCATTGCATTAGGTGTTCGCATAGCAGGGAGGAAAACGGCATTGGCTAACCAGCAGACTCCTCCGTCCGATCCTTTTTCAGCGTGGCGCGAGTGGATAACCCAGTCGGAGCGCCAACTGAATCAATATTTCAACGAGGTGATGGGAACCGATCAGTACAGCCGGTTCCTGGGGCAGATGACGAATCTGCAGCTCGAGATGCAGAAGAGCATGAGCGAGGGGATGGCGCGGCTCGTCACGTCGCTCAACCTGCCGACGCGCGAGGACCTGTCCGCGATGGGGACCCGGCTCGCCTCGATCGAAGAGCGGCTCGGGGCGATCGAGGCGAAGCTCGGGATATCGCTGGAACCGGCGGTATCGGGCGATTCGTCGGCGCTATCGAAGGGACCGAAACCGCCGCGGACCAAGAAGCCGCCCAAGGCGGAAGGCAGAGCGCCATGAGCCCCACAGAGCGGGCTGAACCGGCGATCGGCGAGATCGTCCGGCGCGAGATGGAGCGGACGATCCAGCGCAACATTAAGGGGCTGGAGTATCTGTCGGCGGCGGACGACGCGGTCGGGTTGACGCCCAAGGACACGATCTACAAGAGCGGGACGCTCGAGCTGCATCATTACCGGCCGCTCGCCGATGAGGTTTACCGGGTGCCGGTGGTACTGGTGATGTCGCTGGTGAGCAAGGCCTACATCTTCGACCTGGCGCCGGGGCAGAGCTTTATCGAATTCATGCTGAAGCGCGGCCACGACGTCTACATGATCGACTGGGGTGTTCCGCGGCCGCAGGATAGCGGGCTTCGGCTCGAGAACTATTGCCAGGATTTCATTCCCGAGTGCGTGCGGCGGATCGGAATCGAAAGCGGCGAGCCGGACATTTCGATGATCGGGTATTGCATGGGCGGGATGCTGGCGCTGATCTACGCGGCGCTTTATGCCGACGGGCCGCTTAAGAATCTCATCTGTCTGACGACTCCGGTCAATTACGACGGGATGGGACTGTTCCGGCAGTGGACCGACAAACGCTACTTCGATGTCGACAAGCTCGTCGACGCGATGGGGAATATCCCCGGCGAGTACATCTACAATTCGTTCCAGATGCTCAAGCCGATGCAGCGGATGGCCGGACAGATAAAGCTCTGGGACAATATGTGGAACGACGAATTCGTCAAGTCGTACCGGCTGCTCGATCGCTGGGGCGCGGACCAGATTCCGTTTCCGGGCGAGTGCTTCCGGCAGACCACGAAGGAACTTTCGTGGGACAACAAGCTTTACAAAAACGAGCTGGTTCTGCGCGGCAAGCTGGTCGACCTGCGCAAGGTGCGCGTGCCGTGCCTGGTGGTGATGGCCGAGCACGATGATACCGCGCCGTACGCCTCGACCAGAGAACTTACCCAACTGATAGGCAGCACGGACAAGCGGGACCTGTTGCTGAAGGGCGGCCATGTCAGCCTGTTGGCCGGCCGAAACGCCAGTGGACGGCTGTGGCCGGTACTGGAGCCCTGGCTCGCGGAGCGATCAACGTGAAATCAAAGAAGACGGAAATCGCGCGCCACTATCCGCGCGAGGTAAAAGTCGGCGGCACCGCGGTAAAGCTCCGCTACATGAATGCCGCGGACGGCAAGGCGGCGCTTGAGTTCGCGCGCGCGCTGCCGATCCACGATCTGCTCTTTCTGCGGCGCGACATCACCCATCCCGAAGTAATCGACAACTGGGTGAGCGGAATCGATCGCGGACGGAGTGTCACGGTCATCGCGGAGCGCGACGGCGCGGTGCAGGGCTACGGAATCGTCGATCGGGGCGATCTGTCGTGGTCGCCGCACGTGGCGGAGCTGCGCGTGATGGTGGCGCCGGCGATGCGCGGCAAGGGACTCGGCCAGGTGCTGACGCAGGAGGCTTTCGCGATCGCGCTCGGGCTTGGGATCGAGAAGATCGTGGCGCAAATGACGGTCGATCAAAAGGGCGCGATAACGGTCTTTCAGGGGATGGGGTTCCGGCCCGAGGCCCTGCTGCGCGATCACGTGAAGGATCGCGAAGGAAAGAAACATGACCTGCTGATACTTGCCCACGACGTGGCGAAGTTCCAGGCGCAGATGGAGGCGCTCGGAATCGCGCGAGCGCTCGGAGACGAATCGGAATGAGATTTTCGGTGAGCGCCCGAGGGCCGCGGCGGGTGAGCGGATGAGTTACAAGGCGCTCGCGGTGGACCTGGATGGAACGCTGCTGCATTCGGACGAGAGTGTCACTCCGCGGAGCCTGAAGGCGCTCAAGGCGGCGGGGGCGGCGGGACTTCGGGTGATAATCGCAACGGCGCGATGGTATCAACTGGCGGAGCGGGTGGCGCGCGAGATCGATACCAGGGAGCCGGTGATCGCGTGCGCGGGGGCGCAGGTGCGCCGCCCGACGGACAAGCACGACCTGCTCGATCTGCGGATGCCCGATGAGTTCGCGAGCCGGCTGTATCCGATCCTCGACGCGCGGCGTTGTATCGCGTGTATCGCGCTCGACGACGCGGTGCTGATCAAGATGGAAGGAAACACGGGCGGCGGACTGCTGACGTCGCCGGAGATTGTGTTTGTAAACCGGCTGGCGGGCGCCACCCACGCGGCTCCGCGGATCGCGCTGATCCAGGGAAGCGAGGCGACCGCGCACGTGATCGAGCAACTGGGCGAACGGTGGAAGGACAACGTGCGCTTCGTCGAATCGTTTTCGAGCCGCCGTAAAAGCATGTTGACGCTGACGGCCGCCGGGGCGGACAAGGGCGCGGCGCTGTCGGTTGCGTGCGCCGAGATGGGAATCTCAACCTCCGAGGTGGTCGCCTTTGGCGATGCGGAGGCGGATATCGAGATGTTCCGGGTGGCGGGCGCGTCGGTCGCGATGGGACAGGCGAGCGAGCATGTCAAGTCAGTAGCCACCGCGGTCACACTGAGTAATGACGACGACGGCGTGGCGGTCGCAATCGAGCGGCTGCTCGAGACCGGGAGTTTGCCGGGAACTCAGCGCGCGTAGGCGATTGGCTATGCGGAGACGTCCTCAGTTGCCGCGCCGCCCTTCAGCCACTGAGTAATGTACTGGTAGATTCCGATCGGATCGGCGGCGCCGAAACCGTGCCCCGCGTCGGGGATCATGAAAAGCTCCGAATTCGGAATGCGATCCCTGAGCAGGATCGCGTTATCCAGCGGAATCAGCACGTCCTTGTCGCCGTGAACGATCAGCACGGGACACTCTATCCCTTGCAGGCGATCAAAGGAGTCGAAGTCGAGCACACCGATGCGGGTGCGCTCGAGGATTTCGCGCACGGGCGGCGGCCCGATTCTGAATCCGGCGGCCATCAACTGGCGCATCTCGGGATGCTCCGCGATGAACTCCTCGGGAACGAGTAGCGGTATCAGGAGGTCGAGCGCGGCATCGGGCTGTTCCGAGGATATAAGGTCGAGGCCTTCGATGAGCTTTTCGATCAGATCGTCGGCTGGCCGGATGGCGTTGGCGCCGCCCGGCGTGGTGCATCCGAGCACCACTCTTTCGACCTGTTCCGGATGGCGCAGCGTGAGCTCCTGAGCGATCATCCCGCCCATCGAGACGCCAAAAATTTTGGCCGTCGGAATATCCAACGCGGTGAGCAGGTTGCTCGCGTCCTCTGCCATCTGCGAGATCGTGTAGCCGGCCTCGGGCTTGTCGGAGTTGCCGGTGCCGCGATTATCGAAGTAGATGCATTTGAAGCCGGTCAGGAGGGGCAGCATCGGCATCCAGGCCGCGCCGGGCGCGCCGAATCCCATGATCAGCAGCAGCGGATCGCCCTCCCCATAGGTTTCGTAATTGATTTCGATATCGCCGGCCTTGATTCGTGGCATCGTCGAGAGTTGTCCTTTCCCAAACAGGCAGCCCCCGGCGCGGCGATATCACGCGCACGCCGGGTAGCTTTGATTCTACTTGAAGTCCGCCGCGAGTGAAGCTTCGACCCGTCAGCCGGCGGGCTGCAAATCACCGGGCTGCACTTCGAGAACTGGCGGCGTCGATCGCCTCGGGCGGTGAATCTCGTCGCGCATCGCCTCCATGGTCTTCTGCAGCACGTGGGTGGCTTCGGGGATCGCGACGTCGGGCGCGAAACGAATCGGCTTTCCGATCCGCGCGAGGGCCGGGCCCGGCTTGATTTCCGTCGAACCCTTTGGCCGCATCTCCCGCAGTCCCTCCATCCAGACCGGAACGACCGGAACATTCTTGGCGAGCGCGAGAATCGAGACGCCGTGGCGGAACTTGCCCATCTTGCCGGTGGTGGTGCGGGTTCCTTCGGGAAAGATGCCGAGCGACCATCCCCGGTCGATCAGCTCCTCAGCGTAGCTGAGCGCGGCCCTGCCCCCGCCGCGCTGAACGGGAAACACGTTCATGCTCAGCGCGAAATACCAGGGCTGCTTCTTGATACCCTTGCGCCCTTTGATGAACCATCGGTCGGCGGCGCCGCCCCAGGCGATCCGGCGCCGGTAGCGCTCCGGCAGCGCCTCGAAAAGGACGAAGATGTCCATGTGACTCGAATGGTTGCCGATGAAGATCGCCGGGCCTTTCAAGTCCTTGAGATTCTCGCGGCCTTCGATGTCGAACGGCTTGCAGTACTGCCGTACCGAGCTGGTGATCGTGTTGTAACGCAGGAGCCGCCGTACCGCTCGCGCCCAGAGGCTCGTCTGCCATCGGAACGGACCGACGGTTTCGGTGGTCTGGCCGAGCAGGCGCGTGAAAAGGTCCAGGTCGATGGCGGGAAAGATGTCGGTCTGGACCAGGCCGGTGGCCTGGCGCTCGACGGAGAGGCGGAAAGCTTCGAGATTGTTGGCCGCCTCGACCACGGTGAGGAAACTCAGGTTGCCGGGCAGCGCGTAGCGATGCACCACCTTGGCGTCAAGCGCCTCGATCTCGCGCTGGACCTCGTCCAGACGGCCGGGATTCTTGACCAGATTGTGCAGGCCCTCCGCGTTGGGCTTGCTGAGCATTACGTATAGCGGCATGGCCTCATACACCCTCTCGCCGATCGCTTGCGCCGAACGGCGACTACATAAATCCAGGAGTTCTTTAAATCAAGCAGGCTCCCAGCTAGCGCTTGCCATTATCCTTTACCATCGCGGCGAACGCGTCGATCGTCATCGCGGGCAGCGTCGTCAACTGCACGGTGCCGCGAGAGCCGAGCTCCACCGAGATGCGCGCTATCACCTCGTTGCTGGGCGCCTCGACGATGTTCACGAAGTCGTAGGTGCCGAGGACCGCGTATTGCGTAAGCACGCGGGCGCCCATCCTTTCGATTTCCTGATTAACTTCCTTCAGGCGTTCCGGCCGCTGTTTGAGAGTTTTGCGGCCTTCGTCGGTCAAGTTGCTGAGCAACACGTAGATCGCCACGAGTTCGACCTCCTTCCCAAGTACGCCGATTAAGGTGTGCCGATGATAACTCCGAGTGATATTAGTGTAAACGGAAATCGTTAGAAGGAGACGCGCCATGAAAGCGGCAATCTGGAACGACAAGGGCAGCCTGGACGTGCTTGAACGGCCTGTGCCGGAACCCAAGCCCGGATGGGTCCGCATCAAGGTCTCGTCCGTGGGCATCTGCGGAACCGATCTTCATTTCTATCGGGGCTCGTTTCCCTCGCCCAAGGGCCTGCTACCGGGACACGAGATCGGCGGAGTTATCGACGCGGTCGGCGAGTCGGTCGCGCTGGCGCTCGGAACCCCGGTCGCGATCGAACCGCTGGTGGCGTGCGGCGAGTGCTACCATTGCCGCTCCGGCGACTACAACCGATGCGCGAAAAGGATGCTGCTTGGCGTTCAGGGACGCGGCGGATGCGCCGAGTTTGCCACGGTACCGGCCAATTGCGTCTATCAGCTTCCCGCCGGCATGCCGCCGCAAGCGGGCGCGCTCGTCGAACCGCTTGCGGTATGCGTTCGCGGGGTGCGCCGCGGCGGAATCGAGCCGGGGCAGCGGGCGGTTATCCTGGGCGCCGGGAGTATCGGACTGATGTGCATCCTGACCGCGCGAGCGGCTGGAGCAAGTGAAATTCTGGTCGTCGGTCGCCATCCGCATCAGCAGGAAGCTGCGCGGGCGCTCGGCGCCGACGGCATTTTCGAGAGCGTCGGCGCGGCGGCCAAACAGCTTGGCGATTCGCCGGTCGACTGTGTTATCGAAACCGTGGGCGGACGCGCCTCGACGATTGCGGAGGCGGTGGGGCTGGTGCGTCCGGGCGGGACTATCTCGATGCTGGGCGTGTTCGAGGGCGCGACCGCGATTCCCGGACTGGACTTCTCGACCAAGGAAGTGACGCTAACCGGATCGAACTGTTACGCGCGATGCGGCGCGCGGACCGATTTCGATATCGCGATCGATCTTCTGCGAAAGCATCAGGGCGAGCTTGGCGCGTTGGTCACCCATCGCTTTCCGCTCGAAGATGTGAACAAAGCGTTCAGCAGCGCGGCGGACAAGCGCAGCGGATCGATCAAAGTGCATATCGTTCCGTAACCGGAAAGTCGCGGACTCTTAACCGCGCGAGCGCGCCAGCCAGAGAGAAAGCGGGGTATCGTTGATGAGCGGGGAGAACGGAAAATAGCGATGAAGCAGCGTAATTTCGAGATGATCAAGACCAATGGCGTCACGTTGCGCACGGTGGTCGAGGGAAAGGGCCCGCTGGTCGTGCTCCTGCATGGCTTTCCGCAATGCTGGTATCTATGGCGCCATCAGATCGATCCAATCGTGGCGGCCGGCTTCCAGGTGGCCGTTCCGGATCAGCGTGGTTATGGCGGCAGCGACCGTCCCGCTCCGATCGAGGCTTACAATATCGTCGAGTTGAGCAATGACGTGGCCGGGCTTGCGTCCGCGCTTGGCCACGAACGCTTTATCGTGGTCGGCCATGACTGGGGAGCGCCGGTCGCCTGGCACACTGCCCTGCTGCATCGCGAGCGCGTGCGCGCGGTGGTTGGCATGAGCGTGCCGTACACCCGATGGCGAGCCGGAACGCTGACGCGACAGGAGAATTTCGGCGACAACTTCTGGTACATGGTCTACTTCCAGAAGCCCGGCGTGGCCGAGGCCGAGCTCGAGACCGACATCCGGAAGTCCCTGCGGATGATCTACTTTTCGATTTCCGGCGACGCGCCGGAAGGATTATGGTTTGTGCCCAAGCCGGCTTCGGCAAAGTTTCTTGACGGCCTGATCGATCCGCCGTCACTGCCGCGATGGCTGACCGCCGAGGACCTCGACTACTACGTCGCTCAATATCAGCAGAGCGGTTTTCGCGGACCGATCAACTGGTATCGCAATATCGACCGGAACTACGAACTCACGCCACAGCTTGAGGACGCGAAGATCGAGCAGCCGTCCTTTTTCATTGCCGGGTCGAAAGACCTGGTGCTTTCCTTTGGCGGCGGCGGAATGATTGCGGAGATGGATAAGCGCGTGACCAACATGCGCGGCAAAGTGATTGTCGAAGGCGCAGGCCACTGGGTGCAGGCCGAGCGTCCAGCGCCAGTCAACGAAGCGCTGCTGGGATTTCTCAAGACGATATCCTGAGGCGCGTCAGCGGCGCCCGCACAGGAGTCGAGCCGCAGCGTATCGGCAGTGCGGCGCGACTCAAGATGTGGGCAATTTCGGTACTGGGGCAGTTTGAGCGTTAAAGTATTGTCAAGTGAAAGAAGAACCCGCCGGTCTTTTACTGGCGGGTTCTTCTAATCTAACAGAATTATGTCCAAACGGTCTTACGCGCGTGCTGATTGCTTACCGAGCTTTTTATTTGCTTCGCGCGACCGCGAAGCAACAATATCTCGAACCAAGGCCAAGTCAAACGGATCGATCTCCTCAAGTTTGACTTTTGTCAGCAGACCTTCCCCGTATTGCTTGGCCAACACTCCAAAAGATTCGTCGAAAAAGGAGACCGACGTGATCTGCATACCCGCAAAATCTACGATAACCGGTTCAGATCCGGCATGAGCTAGCGCTCTTTCCAAAAGAACGCGCATCTTTTGACCGTGTGCGCGCGACACAACGTCGTCGCCTAGTTGAGTTTTTACTTCAATGCGTGTCATTGTTTTCTTCCTCGTCTCCCAAGACGTATAAGCCTCTCTTCGTGGGAACAAGCGAGAGGAAGACTGCTGTACCGGCAAAAAATCCATCAATTTCATCCGTTATTGGCTTTCGGTCGGGTCGAAAGCGGACCCTACCCTTACCAGATATTATGGTCATGGTTCCTTCATTAATACGAACAAATCGACGAATCACGGTCAGCCCGCGACCGCGACTGGTGGCGACCGCAGACACTCCTTCTTCTGTAGACAGCTCTATAAGGTGCGGATCACCCATCCGACGATATTGCTGCACCCCGCGAAGGCTGGTTGGTATCCCTCTCCCCAAATCGAGCAGGCACAGCGTGATTCTATCTCGATATTTATGACCCGAAGCCCATGCGCCAGATTCTGAGCCGGAATGCTCGGCAAAATTCTGAACCATCTCAATTAATGCCATGCGCATCGAGAGCTTCAGACCAGGAGCGAACGGTTGGGCACTTTCCAAAAAATCGAGAAGACCATCGATAAACAACGGCTCCAACGTTCTAATATGAACGAGATCAACCCGATATGAACGAGATCAACCCGATCCCTGTTTGGCTGTCTGGCTTGAAATCTGTCTCCCAAGCCAATTGATTCGTAAAAGCCAGCATCCTGCAAATACTGGTTGACGTTGTTCCGACGCGGTGGCCGGATGAGAATTCCTGTGATGGTTCTTTTCGCGCGACAGCGATCCAAACAAGCAGCGAGATAAGTAAGCCCAAAGGAGTCTAAGAACTCCACTGGAGACAGATCGACCAATATTTCCTGAGAGACATCATCCCCAAGCAGTGCGAGCGTTTGTCTCAAAAGTGGGTTCGCCCACCCAATTGTGGCTAGTCTGTAGAATGAAAAGCGAAGCGGCTCCAAGTTGCTCATTATTAGAATGAAAACAATGCAAAGCTATGACTCGCGCTGTTTTTTCCATCGAGCCTGAACGGCCTTGCGGGCCAACTCTGAGCGTAGTTCCTTAGGCACCTTCAACTTACGCGCTTTCCCGCCCTTCAATCCGCCTAATCGACCAAGCGCGACAGCGGCAGGGTTCTTTGCGGGTTCCTCAGGCTCAACCAACTGGCCGGTTGCGAGCTTGACGACCTGGGCCGCAAGCCGGTTCATATCCTTCGGCATCCGCTTTCGGCGTATCATGCGTCAAGTATCGCGCGATGCGTGCGGACGGTTCAAACCCGATTTATTTCAAACTGCACCACTACCGCGATTTCGCCGCCAATCCGTTCAGCCAGCCGCAGCCGAAGGCGACAACAGGCTCTGGCGCGCTGAATTGTCGCTCGCAAGGAAGCGGCCGAGCGCCCGGAATACCTCCGGACTATAGACCAGGCCAACGTGGCTCGCAGGTACTTCGATCGTCTCAGCCGCGGTCAGCCGCGCCGCCTCAGGAACAACGAGGTCATCGCGCCCATAGATAGCGAGGAGCGACGTTGCGGGACTGAGCGGACGTTCGATATCAGTCACAAAGGCACACTCGCAGGACGGGAAGCGGCAGTTGGGGTCGAGCATGCGGCGAGAGAATTTGCTGGCGTGCAGCAGGATTCGGGTCATCGGCCCGAGCGGGATTTTGACTTCCTTGCTCTCGACTGCGCGCAGATAGTCAGGCACCGGCGATCCAAGCATCACGAGATGCGAGACGCGCTCCTGCATCCGCGCAGCGATCGACCATGCTAAGGTCCCGCCGCGGCTATGCCCGATCAAAGCGATAGGACGGCGCGAACCGCCAAGCTGGCGATCGATTTCGAGCTGGACCGCCTCGCGCGAATCATCCATGCATCCGGCGTTCATCGTCAGCGTGGAACGCACGGGGTTATACCCCATGCATCGCAGCCAATTGTGCAGCGGCTGCAGGTAACTGTCGCTGCCGAACAGACCGGGGAGTATCGCGACGAGCTTGCCGTCGCCGGGCGGCACATGGACCCCGTAAAAGACCGGGTCCGTAAAGAGGGCGCCCACGTCAATCAGCGCCATTGCCTCGCGAATCATCACAGCCAGCGGCCCGTCATCAGGCTTCTTCATCCAATCTGCCTCTTCCCTGCCTCTTCCGTCTTGCCTGATTATACCATCTCATGCGCTATCTAACAGCCATCAAGCGACATGATTGGTGAAGCCGTCGAGCTCGTAGGTCACCACCAGAATATCGCGCATCCGGCCGCGGCGATCCTCGACCCAATCGTGAAGGGCGGCTTCGACGCGGAAACCGAGCCGCTCGAAGGCGGTGCGGGCGCCGTTCTGATCGGGGGTCAGCATCCCGCATAGTTTCCTCAGGCCGAGCGACTTGCCAAGGGTGAAGACTTCGGCGACCAGCGCGCGGCCCAGTCCGACGCCGCGAAACTGCTGTCCGGCGTTGACGCGCAGCTCGCCGACGCCGCGCGTCCATCGCGCAGTCTCGCGATGCACGCTGGCGTAGCCTGCAATCTGGTCTTTGGTCTCGGCGATTATGGTGGTGGTGTCGCCGGTTTCAAGATTATGGATCCATTGCGAGACGACGGCAGGGTCGGTGATATCGGTGCGCAGGTAAAGCAAGTCGTCTTCGCGCAGCTTGCTGGCAAACTTGAGGATCGCCGACTTGTCCGCTTCAGTAGGTTGCATGAGGCGGAGCGTCACTTCTTTACCGTCGGTCAGTCGCAATTTTTTGGGATATTGCTGCTGGATGTCCGAGGAAGCCACGGTTTCATCCTCCTTCTTTGCGGCCGCTCTCGACCGGCGGCAGACGTTAACTGACGCAGATATTTGCAGACTGGATCGGTCTATTACAACCGATTAGCGGCGCTCGCGGCGATGCGAGCTCAAAATATTTCCACATCTCCCACTTGACGTTTTCTCGGCACGGGGCGCATCCTACGATTCGCTGGCGCCTTGATTAATCTTCCATGCCTGCCTTTTGAGAGGGTAAAAGCTATGTCAGAAAGCAGCGCGAGTTACCGTCTCACGAATCTCGACGCGTCCTTCCTTTATCAGGAATCCGCCGTGAGCCAGATGCACGGTGGATTGATCATGTTTCTCGACGGCGAACTCCCGTTCGAGAAACTGTTCAAGCATATCGAAGAGCGCCTGCCCGTGTCGCAGCGCTTCCGCCAGCGCCTAGTGTTTCCGCCGCTCAACCTCGCGCATCCGACGCTCGAGGACGATCCTGACTTCAAGCTCGAGAATCACGTCCATCACAGGCAACTGCCCGATGGGACGAGTGAGGCCGACGCGATCAAGGAAATCCTCCATTACAACAACAGCCGCCTGCTGGATCGAACGCGTCCGTTGTGGTGCCTGACCCTGTTCGAGGGCTTGCCCGGACGATCGCTGCTGCTGTGGGAGATGCATCACGCGATTGTGGATGGCGTATCGTTCTTCGCGCTGTTGAACCGCACGCTGGACTTCACGCCCAATCCGCCCGCAGTCGAGCCGCCGGCGGAACCCTGGACGCCGAAACCCCTTCCGAGTTCAGGGGAGGCCTACATGCGTGCGATGCGTGATCTGATGGTGGAGCAGATCGACGCCACGACTCGCAACGCGTCGGAATTCATGCGCGATCCGCTGGGCGTGATTCAACGGGCGCAATCGACGCTCACGGATTCGGGCCGCGTGATGAGCGAAACGGCGCAGACCAACGCGATCGCGACGCCATGGAATTCGGCCTCGGTGACCGAAGAGCGGACGGTGGCGTGGCTGAAAATACCCTTCGCCGAATTTCGCGCGATTCGAACCGCGCTCGGCGGCACGATCAACGACGTCGTGCTGGCGATTCTGGGCGAAGGCGCCGCGCGCTATCTGAAAGATCACGGGTGGCCGACCGAGGGTAAGTTCCGGATCGGCTGTCCGGTAAACGTCAGACGTCCCGGCGAGCAGGTTACCCTGGAAAACCGAGTGTCGATCATGATGCCGATGACGCCTGCGCATCCGATGGATGTGGCCGAGCGGCTGGCGGGAATCGTCACCGAGACCAAGCGGATTAAGGAGTCGGGCGCGCCGCACGCGATCGAGCAGATGACCAGCAACAATTCGGTGCCACCGGCGATGCTAGCCGCGATAGGGCGCACCGGCGCGCAACAGTTGGAGGCCGCGGCGCAACTCATCAAGGCGTCGAACTGGAAGCCAAGTCCCAGCGCGCCGAACGCGCCGGTGACCGGGATCAATTTCATGGCGACCAATGTCCCGGGCCCGCAAGCGGCCTGGTATCTTGCCGGCCACGAGGTCACTGACTGGATAAGTTGCATCCCGCTCGCCGGCAATCTTGGACTGGGAGTCGTAATCACCAGCTATAACCAGTACATGTTCTTTACGCTGACGGCGGAGCCGCGCCTGCTGCCGGATGTGGAGCGGCTGAAAGAATTCATTCACGAAGCTTACGAGGAGCTGCGCCAACACGTGCCGGCGGAAGTGCGGGAATTGCAGGGTGGAGCGCCCCAGGTGGCAAAGCGGCCCCAGCCGGCGCAGGCTGCGAGCGCGTAGGCGGCGTCCCGGATTGGGCGGGCAACTCGCGCGCGATGACGGACGCGCGAGCCGTGCTCAAGCGGTGGCAAGAAAGCGTCCCAGCTCGCGATAGACCTGGGGATTGTAAACGAGGCCGACGTGGCCGCCGCCGACCTCGACGGCGTGCTCCGGAGAGAGCCGGGCCGAGTCGGGTGACACGACCTGATCGTCGCGGCTGATAATCGAAATTAACTTGGTAGCGCGGTTCAACCGGCGCGTCGCGTCGCGCAGAAATTCGCAACCGCAGGCCGGATAGTCGCAGTCAGGATCGAGCATGCGGCGGGCGAACGTGCTTGCCTGCGACATCATGCGGCCGATTGTGGTTGGCGGAGTGATGTTCTCGCCGCTCCGGATTGACTCGCGAAGCCCCCCAATCGGAGAGCCCAACAGGACCAGGTGGGTAACGCGCGCCTGGAGACGGGTCGCGGTTGCCCATGCGATGAGACCGCCGCGGCTGTGTCCGATCAGGGAAATGGGGCCCGCTTTGCCGTCGAGACGGCGGATGATTTCGGCCTCGACCTGTCCCTGCAATCGCCTCAGGCATCCCGCGTTGACACTCAGCGCTGACCGGACCGGGGCATAGCCGATGCGGCCGAGCCAGTTGCGCATCGGCTCCAAGTACAGGTCGCTGCCGAAGAGCCCCGGAATTACGACCACCGCACGGCCGTCACCGCGCGGCACGCCCGCACCGTAAAACACCGGATCGGCGAGCAACCGGCCGATTTCGGCGAAGCTGAACGCTTCGCGCATCATGATGCGAAACTCGCGGGCCGTGAATAGTCAGTCCCGGCGTCGAAAGTATACTCGTTGATGGAAGTCATCAGCTTATTACACCTTCATTGCGTAATGCTTCGAGCCGCTCGCTGGAATAGCCGAGCAGGGCTGCAAGTACATCGTCGGTGTCAGAGCCGAAAATCGGCGCCGGCGTGCGCACCTGGCAGGGCGTGCGGCTCATGGTCCAGGGCACGCCGGTGTGAGCGCGGCGGCCAACCTCCGGATGCTCGAGTTCGACAATGAAGCCGCGCTCGCGCAGATGCGGATCGAGCGCCAGGTCCTTGTTGGACATCGTCGGCATCGCGGCGACGCCCGCGCGCTGCATCATCTCGGCGATTTCCCAGCGGTCGCGCCGGATAGTCCATCGTGTGATGACCGCGTCGAGCTCGTCTTCATTCTCCTTGCGGAGCGCCGCAGTCAAAAAGAGCGGATCGGCCGCGAGCGACGGCTGTCCCATCGCATCGCACAGCGCCCGCCATTCAGGCTCGCTGCCGATCGCGATCGTCACCCAATGCTCGGCGTCACCGCTGGTCTTGTAGCAGTTGTGCGGCGCCATCCAGCGATCGCGATTCGCCGTGACCTCGGGTTCGCGCCCGTTCATCGCGTATTCGAGCCAGGCCTCGGGCAGCAGCGTCTCGAGCGCCTCCCACAGCGAGATATCGATATGCTGTCCCTCTCCCGTGCGCCGGCGATGAATCAGGGCTGCGATCGCCGCGAAAGTTCCCATCGCGCCGGAGTTGGGGTCGCCGTAGGTGACGCCGGTCTCACTGGGCTCGCCGCTTTCATAGCCGCTGACCGAGAACAGGCCCGACTGTGCGCCGAGCAGGCTTCCGTAACTGACGAATCGCGCGTAGGGACCGGTCTGACCGTAGCCGGAGAGCGAGAGCATGATGATATCGGATTTGAGTTCGCGCAAAACATCGTAGCCGAGCCCCATGCGGGTGATTACGCCCGGAGCGAAATTCTCAACTACCAGGTCGCAGTGAGTCACCATGCTCTTGGCGATTTCGACCGCCTCGGGTATTTCGAGATTGAGGCGGATGCTGCGCTTGCCCTGATTCCATTGATTGAAGCTGCCGGCGCGGTTGCGCCCGGATTGCCGATCGGCGAACGGAGGGATCACGCGGTTGATATCGAGTCTGCGAACGCTTTCGATGCGGATTACTTCCGCGCCGAGATGGCTTAGTTGAAGCGTGCAGTATGGTCCCTGCCAGACCCATGAGAAGTCGAGGACGCGGATTCCGGCCAGCGGTCCCGCCTCGCCCGCCGGTCTGGTATGCGGCCGTCCGTCGCGATGCGGTTCCTTTTGGCTGAACGCCTCCCGCGAACTGTTGTGCTCGCCAAGGCGCGGCGCCGGCCGCCGCAACCGCCCGCCCATCGAGGATTTGAACGGAACCCCGGGCGCCTCGATCGTGCGTTCGTCGCCAGCGATTGGAATGCGGGTGAAGAACTCGCGTTCGCGAAGATGGCTGTCGGCATAGACGTCGGCGAACAGATTAACCGGCGCCGCCGGGATGCGATTTTTCTGCGCGGCGTGAAAAAACTCGCTCACCTTCCAATCCTTCAGCCAATCCCCGATCAGCAGCGAGAGCGCGTCTGAATTGCGGCCACGCGCGAAGCGATCCTTGAACAGCTCTTCGTGCGCCCAGTCGGGATGGCCCATCATGGTGACCAGGCGATGCCATTGATGCTCCTCGATGCAGCACATGACGACCTTACCGTCGGCGCAATCGAAAATACCCCACGGGCCGAGCATCCGCCGCCCCAGCCGCGAGGTCTGAGAGCCGGTGTAAGTGTAGGCGACGAAGCTCAACTCGAGTATCGCGGCGATGCATTCCTGCGCTGACACTTCGATCGCCTGTCCGAGGCCGCCGCCGCCGCGATGGAACAGCGCCGCCAGCGTCGCGAACGCGGCGTGATTCGCGGCCTGGAACTGCGACTGATGTCCAAACAGTTTTAGCGGCGGAAGCTCCGGAAAGACCGAGCAGGGCGGCGACAGCGCGGCGATTCCGCCGGCGTGCATCACATTGATGTCGTAGGCGCGATAGCCTGTCCGCGGACCAAAATCTCCGAATGGCGATATCGCGGTGACGATCAGCGACGGATGGTCCTGGCAAATCGTGGCGCTCGTCATCCGCATCGCCGCGCGGTCCGCCGGCGCGATGTTGTGCAACAGGACGTCGGCCCCTGCCAGCAGTTCATCCAGACGTCCGCGTTCCTCAGCGCTCCGCAGATCGAGCGTCACGCCGTACTTGTCCGCATTGAGATAAAGGAAAAGTCCGCTCTTTTCGGGATCGAACCGATCCTGGAAAAATGGGCCGCGCCGGCGCGTCAGGTCGCCATTCGGAGGCTCAACCTTTATGACTTCGGCCCCGAGCAGAGCCATCAACCTGGTTGCGAACGCAGCGGCAACGCCTTCGCCGCATTCCACGATGCGCACGTCGGACAGCGGAAGCGAGCTTTTCTTCCGCGCAGCGGTTTCGTCGGATGTATTGTTGGTTGCCAAGCGACCTCACCTCTCCAGATCGACGCGAGACTCGGACGGCGGAAATCGCGGACGTTGACAGCGCATCGCGCGTTATCGAGAGAAATGTACAACTTTCACGGCGCTTGCGTATAGCCGCGATAGCATTTTCGCCCGGGCTCAGGTAGTTCAATAATGGATCGCGATCAGCAGGATAATCTGGCATTATCGACTGAGCGAGACGGCTTATGCGCGGTCGCGGAACGAGAAACGACGGAACGATTTCACGCAAAAGGCCGCGGGTCAAAAAGACCGCGGGCACCGGAGACGGCTTGATAGCCAGGATAACGCCGATAGACGGCCGAGCTAAACGAAACCCTGGACCGGAGGAAGAAACCATGGCGGAGGCGAGTAGCGTCGGCGGCGGGCTGTTCACGGATTTCACTGAATCGATGCTGGGAGGCGCACGCGGCATCGTCGCCCTCTATATCGACGCGGGCGAGAGATTCGCGAAGCAGATGCTGGAATTTCACGCCGCAGCCACGGGATGGGCCGCGGATACGCAACTGGGTTCGCTGTTCCAGGCGCAAAACTCATTTGGCCAGGGAATTGTCGAGTTCTGGGCCGGCGCCACCAGGGCAATCTGGCGGATCGAAGAGCACAAGTAGGGACGAATCGAAGCCGCACGGCACCCCGGCTCAGTAGCCGGCCCGTGATACGGCGATCGGGAAACCCCACTATCGCGAAGCACGTATACTCAATTCGTGGGCGGGCGGTGTTGATGTGGGCGCATCGGATGCGCACTTAGCCTCTATTGACGCGGCGTCGATATCAGCAAAACCTATTTGCACGGAGCGCGACACACCATGCCCAACGACAACGATGATCACATTAATCACCTGCTCGAAGAGGAATGCCCCGGGCCCGTCGAACTCGAGTCGGTACTGGCCAACGATACGCTCGACGACGTGGTGAAGCTGGCTCCGTTGACGATCGAGGCGACCGCGCCGCTCGCAGACGCGATCCGCCTGTTACAAACCCAGCGCCGCGGCTGCGCACTGGTGCTCGAGAATGGCAAGCTCGCCGGAATCTTCACCGAGCGCGACGTCCTGATGAAGGTGGCGGGCCATCAAATCGATTCCGAGCGGGCCCTGATCAGCGAGTACATGACGCGCAAACCGGTGACACTGTCTTCGGACTCAAGCGTTGCTTACGCCCTTCACCTGATGGTGCTTGAAGGCTTTCGCCACATTCCGACCGTGGACGGGGAAGGCAGGCCGATCGGGGTCGTCTCGATGCGTGATCTGATGGAATATCTGACCGAATTCTTCAATCGCGACGTGCTGAACCTGCCGCCCGATCCTCACGTGACGTCGCGCAGCCGCGAAGGCGCCTGAGTGAGGGCGCCCGAGCGGATCGGGCGCGATTGAGCGATTTTACTTAGACCGGCCAGCGCGCTATTGTCCGAACTCCTCAAGGTTTGTTCGCGAACCGGGTCCGACTTCAGATGGCGGCGGAAGCCGCTTAGAGGAGGAGCCAATGACGAAAGCAAACCGGCTCGAAGCGAGCGCCATCTATCCGAGGGCCGTCAACCTGCGCGACGGACGCAGCGTGGCGTTGCGCCTGATGCAGGCGGAGGACCGGGAGAGCATCCTGAAATTTGCCCGCGGACTTCCGGCGAACGACCTGCTCTTTCTGCGCACAGATATCACCGAATCCGCGACGATTGAGGCGTGGATGAGGAATATCGAAAGCAACACTACCGTCACCGTGCTGGCCGAAATCGGCAACAAGATCGCCGGTTACGCGAGTCTGCATACCGACGGCGCGCGATGGACCCGGCGGGTCGGCGAAATTCGCGTCCAGGTCGGCGCGGACTATCGCGGGCTTGGGCTCGGCAAGCGCCTCGTCGGTGAAATCTTTCGGCTTGGCCAGGACCTGGGGCTTAAGAAAATGGCCGCGATGATGACGCCCGAGCAGGCGGGCGCGCGCGCCGCATTCGAGGGGCTCGGCTTCGCGGTCGAGGCTACCCTCCAGGACTGGGTGCTCGACCGCGAAGGCAGGGCGCGCGATCTGATCGTGATGACGCTCAACTGCGAGCGCTGATCCTGCGAGCTGATCAGCCCTTCGCCCGGCTTTCCAGCCTGGTCAGCGTGCGGCAAATACCTCGTCGAAAAAGGACGTCATCGCTTTCCACGAACGTTCGTCCGCCGACTTGTTGTACTTGATCCCGGGCGCTCCGATAGTGTCCGCGTCCGGATTCGTGAAACTATGCACCGTGTTCGCGTAACTGATTACCTGCCAGTCGGCTTTGGCCTTGGTCATCTCTTCCGCAAACGCGCCCACTTGCGCGACCGGCACGAAAGGATCGTCCGCACCGGTGCACACGAGCAGCTTCGCCTTCACCTGCCCCGCCTCGGCCGGACGCTGCGTCTGCAAGCCGCCATGGAAGGACACGATTCCGCGCAGCGGTGCTCCGTCGCGCGCCAACTCGAGCGAGAAGGTTCCACCCATGCAATAGCCGATCACGGCCAGGCGCTCACGATCGACGTCCAGCATCGCGGCCAACGTATCGAGCGCGACGCGGCCGCGCTTGCGAAACTTCGCCGGGTCTTGCATCAGCGCAGTCGCGTGCTTGATCGCCTCGGGAAGGTCTTTGGGATTGAATCCGTTGCCGTAAGGATCGCCTGCCAACGCGACATAGCCAAGGTCCGCCAGTCGTTGTGCGCGATCCTGGGTGCGGGAATTGATCCCGAAAGCCTCCGGCATCACCAGCACGCCCGGACGCTTGCCTGATCTGGATTCGTCGCGGGCAACGAACCCGCGCAGAGTGACGTCGCCGTCGCGATACTCGATAGTTTGCGTTTTCATCAGCTGCTTTCTCCTGCCTGAATCGGTCTCAGTTCAAGCGAGTACGCCGCCGCCATCGACGGTCAGAGTAATTCCGGTTACGAAACCATTTTTCATTAGAAATATCACGGCGTCCGCGATCTCCTCGGGCCGCCCTACCCGCTTGACTGGCAGGCGCTTCGAGTATTCCTCAATAAGCGCGTTGCGCCGATCGCCAAGTAGATCGAGAAAGGGCGTGTCTACCAGTCCCGGCTGAATCGTGTTCACCCTGATCGGCGCCAGGTCGACCGCCAGCGCGCGCGCGAAGCCCTCGACCGCGGCGCATGAGGCCGTGGCGACCGCAGCTCCTGCCAGCGGACGAATCGCGGTGGTTCCCGACATAAAGGTAATCGAGCTGCCGGCTCCCATCTTCGCGGAGGCGAACTTCGCCGCGTTGAAGGCGCCCCAAAAGCGCATGTCGAGCGCAGGACGGATCGTCGCGGCGTCGGGGCCGAGTCTCGGATCGAACATCACCGTTCCCGCGGTGATGAATACGTGGTCGATGCGATCAAATTCGGCAAAGAGCGCGCGCGTCCCGGCCTCATCGGTGACATCGAGCGCGAGCGCCCTTACGTCAGGCCCAAGCTTCGCCTGCGCCGCGCGGAGCTTCTCCGGCGCGCGGCCGGTGATTACGACTCGCGCACCCTCCGCCCGCGCCGCTTTTGCGGTCGCAAATCCGATTCCGGAGCTTCCGCCAAGGATTACAACGGTCTGGTCCGCGAGCGACATATTCCCAATCGCCTTCAGGCCGCTTCGGCTTTGATACCGTTGAGCTTCTTCAATTCCGGCATCACCTGGCTCGCGAACAGCCGCATGTTGCGCTCCGCCTCCTCGTGCGGCATCCCCGCGTACGAGAACACGCCGGTGAAGTGATCGGCGTTCACCCGCCGGCGGATATCATCGATCTTGGCGAGGCATTGATCCGGAGTTCCCCACACTTGCAGGTTAAGGAAAAACTCCGTCAGCGCGTCCGTCCCCATCGTGTTGAGGCTCTTGGCCATCTGTTCGTAATACTCGTAGCCAGTGGACTTTCCGAAATGATCGGCGGTCATTTCATAATGGCGGAGCGCCGTGTTCCAGTAGCCGCCGATATACTTGACCGCCATCTCGCGCGCCCGCTCGGCGTTCTTGTCGCAGAAGACCCATCCGGCGGCCACCGTCGGCGGCGGCTCGGCGTTGTTCACCTGCTGATAAATCTTGCGATATTCGGCAAGTTCCTCCGCGACCGCTTCCCACGGCTTCTGCGGAATAATCAGGATACCGATTCCGAGCCGCGCCATGATTCGCGAGGACTCCGGCGAAATCGCGGCGGCATAGGTGCGTCCCTTGAACGACTTGAACGGCTTGGGGCGGATATCGCGATGCGGCTGCTTGATATACTTGCCGTCGTATTCGATATAGCCCTTTTCGAGCCCCTCGAGGATCATCGTTGCGGATTCGACGAAGCGCTCGCGCGACTCGCCGAGCGGAATGCGGAAGCCCTCGAATTCGATTCGCGCAAGGCCGCGGCCCAGACCCAGGATCATGCGTCCATTCGAGTAATGGTCCACCACCGAAACCTGTTCGGCGACGCGGATCGGATCGTGCCACGGAAGGACGACGACCATCGAGCCGAGCGCGATTTTTTTGGTGCGGCCGGCGAAATACGACAGGAACTGCAAGACGTCGGGACACATCGTGTAGTCATCGAAATGATGCTCGACGCTCCAGAGCGAGTCGAAGCCCAGCGGCTCGGCGAGGTCGCCCAGCGGCAATTCATGCAGATACACATCGTAGTCCGATTGTTGATTGAAGGGGTTTTGGAAAATGACCGCGGCGCCGACTTTCATAGGCTCGAACTCTCCTCGAAACTGGCAAATTTGCCTTGTATCCCTTAAATAGCGCCTTCGTAACGGAAGTGAAACAGTTGACTTCCCGGAGGTCTTCGAGTTTCAGTGTGCGGACAAGACAATCAAGCACTGCCAGACAATTTAATCCCTCAAAGGAGACAGAATCATGCCCGCATCCCACTTTTTCGCGGACAACCCCGCCGACCTTGGACTCGCCCCGGACAAAGTTAAGGCGCTACTCGACCGCGCCGAGCGCGACGTCAAGGACGGCGTGCTGCCGGCCTGCCAGGTCGCGATCGCCCGCAACGGCAAGGTCGGCGCGATGCGCACGTTCGGCCGCGCGATCCAGGGAGGAGTCGAGAAGCCGGCCACCAACGAGACGCTTTTTGTGATCATGTCGGCCACCAAGGCGATCACCTCGGCGGCGGCCTGGATTCTGATGCAGGAAGGCAAGCTCCGCCCCGAGGACCCGATCGTCAAATACGTCCCGGAGTACGGGACCAACGGCAAGGAAAAGACGACTATCGAGCAGTTGCTGATACACACCGCCGGCATCGCGCTCGCTCCGGGCTCGCCGAAGGATTGGGGCGACCATAAGCGCCGCCTCGAACGCTTCGCGCAATGGCGCCCGACCCACGTGCCGGGCGAAAAGTTCACCTACCATATTCATTCGAACTATTGGCCGATCGCGGAAGCGATCGAGCGGATCAGCGGCAAGGAGCTGGCGACCTTCGTCCGTGAACGGATCGCGACCCCGCTTGGCCTGCCCGATTTGCAGATTGGCATCCCGGCGTCGCTGAACGATCGCGTCGCCGACCTGATATGGGTGGGCGAGCCTGCGAGTGACGCTGATTACAAGAAGATCGGTGTGGCGCCGCCGCGCGCCGCGATGGCTTCGCTCAACGAGGATCTCATCCTCGAATTCAACGACCTTGCCGTGCGCGAGGCCGCGTTTCCGGCGGGTGGCGGCACGACCACTGCCGCCGACATCGCGCTCTTCTACCAGGCGCTGCTGCACGACGGCCGCTCTTTCGACGGCAAGCCAATCTGGCAGCCCGAGATGCTGCGCGAGGCGCGGCGAATCCGCAGCGGCGACCTCAAGGATCCGCTGCGCGGCTTCACCGCCAATCGCGCGCTCGGGATCGTGATCGCGGGCGGCGACGGAAGCGCCAACCTGCGGGGCTTTGGACGGACCAATTCGCCCGAGGCGTTTGGCCATCCGGGCTTCGGTGGCCAGATCGGATGGGCCGATCCCGTCACGGGAATCTCGTTCGGCTATCTAACCAACGGCTTCGACCGCAACGATCTTCGCGAAGGCCGCCGCAGCGTCGCGGTCGCGAGTCTGGCCGGTTCATGCGCCGCATGATCGGATAAGGGCGCCTGGAATCATGGCGGCGTCCTGACCGCCAGCGACGCTATTGAGACCAGAAAAAAGGGGGAGGCTCACGCCTCCCCCTTCGCCATTCCAATCGTAGCTGCGGCTTAGAGGCCCACTCCGTGGCGGAGCAATCTGCCCGGGGTTGCGCCCGTGCAATTGTCGCCCTGGAACGTCACCTCGCCGTTGACGATCATCCACTTGTAGCCGTCGGCGCGCTGCACCCGCCGCCATTCGTTGCCCGGCAGGTCGTGCACCACCTCGATCGGACGCACGTTCAGCTCGTCGAAATCGTAGACCACGATGTCAGCCGGCGCGCCCTCGCGCAGGAAGCCGCGATCCTTGAAGCCCGCGCAGAACGCCGGCAACGCGCTCAAGCGCCAGTGAATCTGCTCGAGCGTCAGCCACTGCTTCTCGCGGCAGTATTTCACGATACCCTCAGTCGGATAGCGGCCCGCGGTCAGGAACTTGGTATGAGCTCCACCGTCCGAAACGCCAAAGGCGACATCCGACGTGTCGATCAGGTCCTTCATCAGGTTCATGTCCTGATTGACCGCCGGGGCGAAGAACTCGGTCTTGAGGTCTTCCGACACCGCCAGATCGAGCATCACATCGACCGGATGCTTGCCCAACTGGTCGGCCGCCTTGCGTAGCGTGAGACCCTCGAGGTTGCGGTTCTCGCGCGCGACGCACTCGGTGATGATTATCTGGTCGAAGTAGCTCGTGATCAGGCTCTCGCGCGGCATCTGGTTCTTAAGCGCCTCGCGCCGGCGCGGATCTCCCAGCTTCTCCTTGCGTTCGGACACCGTGCCAGTGGTGCATTCGCGCCAGGCGTCGGAGTCGTCGAACAGGTTCCAGTCCTCGAAGGTGAAGCTCAGCCCGGCGTCGGTGGTGATTCCCTGTCCGTAGACGCGCAGTCCGCGATTACGGCATCGCTCGAGCCATTTGAGCGTGTTGCGGTGGCGATGCGGGTAGCGGTCCTGGGTCGCAATCGCTTCGAACATGATCGGCCGGCCGCTGACCTCGGCCAGCTTCTCGAAATGCTCGGCATCCTGCCGCGGATTCCAACTGACCAGCGTCAGTTCCTGGAAGCCTTCGCCGCGCTCGCCGAGCACCCGCGCCATCTCGATACAGGTCTCGTCGTGCATCAGGTCGGTGTTCATCGGCGAGCCGTCAAAATCGCGCTGCACTGACGACGGACCATCGGGCTTGAGCCGCTGCGCCGACCATCCACAGGCGCCAGCGTCCATCGCCTCGTTCAGGACGCGCCGCATCTCAGCGTGCTCCTTATCGGTCGGCATCCGCCCCGTCTTGGACTCGTCGATACCCATCACGTAGCCAAGCAGCGGGTTCATCGGGACGTACGGCAGCAGGTTGATTCCCTTGGGCTGGCGATCGAGCGCGTCCATGAACTCCGGGTAGGTCTCCCAGTCGAACTTCATCGCCGCCTGCATCGCGCGCAGCGGAATCGCTTCGGTGCGCACCATCGTGAGCATCGCGCGCTCGTGCTCGTTCTTATGCACGGGGGCGAAGCCGAATCCGCAGTTGCCGATTACGACCGAGGTGATGCCGTGCCAGCTCGAAATCGTCAGGTACGGGTCCCAGAAGATTTGGGCGTCGTAGTGGGTGTGCAGGTCGATGAAGCCGGGGGCGACGACGAGGCCGTCCGCATCGACCACCTTCTTCGCCTCGTGGGGCTGAACCCGCCCGATCTTGGCGATCCGCCCGTTCTTGATTGCGATGTCATCACGGAAACGCGGCGCGAGCGTCCCGTCGACGATCATCCCGTTTTTAATAACTAAGTCGAATTCCGCCATCTTGGATCCTCCGGGTAAATATTTGATTCGTTACCGTCTTGTGCTTATCTGTTTGTGGGGCCGCTGGGAAACTAACGTCTGTTTGTTTTTAGTAATGATGAGCCCTCCCTGTCAAGACTTGCGGCCATCCCGCACCAGACGGCAGGGCGGATTCCTGGCGGATCGACATGAGGAGAAGCCCAACGATGCGAACCCGCGGTTCCAAAGGCGCTGAAACGCTGCGCGCTATCCGATCGGCGGCGATCGATCTGCTTTCCGAGCGCGGCTATGAGGCGACGAACCTCCGGACGCTGGCGAAACGAGTCGGCCTGCAGGCGGGATCGCTCTACAACTATATCGATAGCAAGCAGCACCTCCTCTTCTGGCTGCTCAAGGAAGGCACCGACCGGCTGCTCGCGGGCTTCGACGCGACGGTCGAGGGAATCGAAGAGCCGCAGGCGCAGATGCGTGAATTCGTTGCGTTTCACCTCGGCTACCATATCGCCAACATCAAGGAGTCGATCGTTCTTTCGGGAGAGATGCGGAGCCTGAACGCGAAAAATTACCGCATCTGCACCCGGCTGCTGCGAATCTATACCGGCCGGGTCCAGGACATCATCGAGCGCGGCGTCGCGGCCGGAAAATTTGCCGTCGCCGACTCCCAAGTCGCGGCCTACGCCATCCTGCAGATGCTCACCGTGGCGATCCGATGGTACCGTCCCGCGGGCAGGCTCACACCCGGCGAGTTGGTCAAAATCTACACCGGGATGACCCTGATGATGCTCGGCGCTGAAGTACGCCTTGCGGCGGCGCAGACGAGTAACGGCTCCGATGCTGGAGAGCGCCTGGAGCGGGTGCAGAAAGAAGCCGCATCAGAAAGAACCTGAGCGCCGGATTCTGGCGAGCTTTGCAAGGCTTGATAGGCTCGCTGGGAGGCGCGCTTACATCGCCATGAAGCCGCCGTCGACCGGCATCGGCAGCCCGGTCACGTACGAAGCGCGATCGGAGCAGAGCCACGCAACCGCCTCGCCAATCTCTTCGGGCTCGCCCAGCCGCTTTATCGGTGCGGCGCCGGCGAAGCGCTTTTCGGTCTCGGCCCGTCCCTTGGTGATACGGCCCATCATCGGTGTGCGAATCGGCCCCGGACATACCGCGTTGATTCGGATGCCGAGCTTACCGTATTCGAGCGCCGCCGCGCGCGTCAGTCCGGCGACGCCGTGCTTCGAGGCGACATAAGCCGGCATCCCCTTGACCCCGGCCAGCCCCGCACCCGACGAGGTGTTGACGATCGCGCCGCTGCCCTGCTTCAGCATCTGCTCGAGCTCGGCCTTCATGCAGAGCCAGACTCCGGTCAGATTGATCGCGATTACGCGCGCCCAGTTATCTTCGGTGCAGGCGTGAGTATCGCCATGCACGCCTTCGATTCCGGCGTTGTTGAAGGCGCAATCGAGCCGTCCGTAGGTTGCGACGGCCTTGGCGACCGCGGCTTGCGCATCGCTCCATTTCGAAACGTCGGTCTTTAGAAAGACCGCCTCGGCGCCAAGGTCCTGCACCAGCTTGAGCGTCGCTTCACCGCCCTCCTCGACCAGGTCGGCGAGGACGAGCTTCGCGCCCTCCCGAGCAAATATCCGCGAGGTAGCCCGGCCGATTCCCGAACCGGCCCCGGTGATAAGCGCAACCTTTCCTTCCAGTATTCCTGCCATTTGTCGAATCTCCTCGCGTTACTCGGACGCTTCATGGCTGGGGATAACCCCGCCATGCCTCTATCTTCATAAGCGAACCGCTGGCATCACGACAAGCGAAGTGCACGGTGCCGCCGCCGGATACCGCGCGTCTTCGGCGATTCGGCGTTGCACATTTCCGAGGTGGCCGGCGGCGGTTGGCGCACGCAAGCCTTTACTGATCTGACTTCGGGACGCGAGTCTCTAATGCAGCCCGACCTCAAATCGTCGTTGTCGGCGACGGAATTCTAGGCGATAGTGATCGCGCCAGGGCTCTGGCTCAGATCCGTGACTGGGAGCTCACTAACCATGAAAGCATTCGTAATGAAAGGATTGGACCGCGTCGCCTTTCTGGAAAAGCCGGTCCCGAAGCCGGGGCCTAACGACGCAGTTGTCAAAACCACCAAGGCGTTGATCTGCACCTCCGATTCACACACCGTACATGGCGCTATCGGTCCGCGCGAAAATCTTACCCTCGGACATGAGGCGGTGGGCGTGGTCTATGAAGTTGGCACCGAGGTCAAGCTGTTCAAACCGGGAGACCGCGTCGTCGTTGGAGCTATCACTCCCGACTGGGGCGATGTCGCTTCCCAGGCGGGCCACTCATCACAATCCGGCGGGGCGCTGGGCGGCTGGAAATTCGCCAATATCAAGGACGGCGTGTTCGCCGAATATTTCCACGTCAATGATGCCGACGCCAACATGGCCCGTATCCCCGACAATGTTACCGATGAAAGTGCCGTCTACTGCTGCGACATGCTGTCAACCGGATTCATGGCCGCGGAAAACGGAGACATACCGATCGGCGGCACGGTCGCGGTCTTCGCGCTCGGCCCAGTCGGTCTCATGGCTGTCGCAGGGGCAAAGCTTCGCGGTGCCGGCCTCATAATCGGAGTCGACTCCGTTGCCGCGCGCCAGCAATTGGCCCGCGATTACGGCGCGAATGCCATCATCGACTACACCGCTGGCGATCCGGTGAAGCAAATCATGGAACTCACCGCGGGCGCTGGCGTCGACTGCGCCATCGAGGCTCTTGGGGGCGACAACACCTTCCAGAACGCCGTCAAGGTCACCAAGCCCGGCGGCACCATCTCGAACGCCGGCTACCATGGCAAGGGCGAGTTCGTCTCCATACCGCGAATCGATTGGGGCGTCGGGATGGCGGAGAAGAGCATCCGTTCCGGACTTTGTCCGGGGGGCAGGCTGCGGATGGAGCGTCTGATCAGAATCCTTCAAACAGGCCATCTCGATCCGACAAAAATGACCACCCACACCTTCCGTTTCGATGAACTCGCCAAGGCCTTCGAGACGATGGACAAGAAGCTCGACGGCGTCATTAAACCGCTCATCGTCTTTTGATCGAGGCTTGAACAGCAGGCCTCCAGAGTGACCCCGACATTCACAGGACTCAGCAAAGAAGAGGCTCGCCGCCGACTCGGCGTATACGGGCCAAATTTGCTGGTCCCGCACAAACGAAGCGCGGTGCTCAAAGAGGTCTTGCTTACGCTGGCGGATCCGATGGCCCTGATGCTCGCGGCAACCGGAGCCGTATACCTTTTTCTTGGCGACCGGAGAGATGGACTGATAATTCTCGCCGCCATAATCCCTGTGCTCTCAGTTGACGTGACCCTCGAAGCCCGTGCGCGCGGGGCACTCAAGCGGCTGGCAAGTGCCGTCGCGCCCTATGCCCGGGTAATCCGCGATGGCGAAGAGACGCGGATCGCCGCGGAGGATCTCGTTCCCGGCGATTTGCTTGTGGTCAGCGAGGGCGACGTGGTGCATGCGGATTCGATGGTGCGCTCGCAAGCTAATCTGACGGTGGACGAATCGCACCTCACCGGCGAAGCGGAGCCGAGACAAAAATGCGCGCAGGCATCTTGCGGAGATCACGCGCCGGCCGCCGACGAGTACAGAATATTTGCCGGATCCCGAGTCATCACCGGACAGGCTGACGCTGAAGTTACCGCCACGGGTGCACGCACGAATTACGGCAATCTTGCGCAGTTAGTCGCCGATGCGCCGAACAAACCCACGCCGATTCAGCGCCGGACGGCACAGATGGTGCGATGGATGGTCGCGGGGGCGCTTATCGCGGCGACGGGGTTGTTCCTCCTGCAATGGGCGCGGGGTGACTCACTACATGAAGCATTCCTTTATGCGGTGAGCCTCGCGATGTCCGCGGTTGGCGAGGAGTTTGTGCTCGTACTGGCGCTGTTTCTCAGCCTTGGAGCGTGGCGATTGAGCCGGACTGGAGTACTGATCCGGCGGCTTGCCAGTGTCGAAACACTCGGCGCCACGACGGTAATCTGCATGGACAAGACTGGTACCCTGACCACAGGCGACTATTCACTACAGGCTCATCTGCCGCTCGGTGATCACCCTTCGGAAGACGCCTTGCTCGAAGCCGCCGCGCTGGCCTGCGAGCCGCGTCCCGCCGACGCCATCGAGCGAACGATCGTGGCGCATTGCGTGCAGCACGGTCTGGATGTCGATGGGCTTCACTCCCGATGGAACCTCGCCTTCGACTATCCCTTCGATCCGATCGGCAAACACATGTCACACGTCTGGAGACTCAACCGCGCCGGGGAACAGCCGCAATACCGAATCGCCGCGAAAGGCGCACTTGAAGGCGTTCTCGAACACTGCAGGGCCACACAAGCCGAGATTTTCCGCGCTCAAGCCGCCAACGCTGAAATGGCGTCCCGAGGAATGCGTGTGCTGGCTGTCGCGGGGCGTATCGCGCTCCCAGGCGGCTCGTTTTCGGGTGTTCGGGCCGAGGATGAGGCGGGATTGCGGCTCTATGGACTTCTCGGATTTCAGGATCCTGTGCGACCCGAGGTTCCAGCGGCGGTCGCGCAATGCCAGCGGGCGGGCATAGCGCTTAAGCTTATTACAGGCGATCACGCCCTCACCGCCCACGCAGTCGCCGACGCGGCCGGCGTCGCCCATGGCGACGACTCGATCATTACCGGCGACGATCTGGACAAGATGCAGCCGCGGCAGTTTGCGCAGGCTGTGCTCGACCACAGTATCTTCGCGCGCGCCCGCCCCGAGCAGAAGTTCGCCATCGTGGACGCTTTGGTTCGCCACGGTGAGGTCGTGGCGATGACCGGCGATGGCGTTAACGACGCGCCCGCGCTCCGTCGCGCCGACATCGGCGTGAGCATGGGGATTCGCGGCACCGAAGTCGCCCGCGCAGCGGCTGACATGATCCTGCTGAGGGACGATTTTGCGGACCTGGTAACCACAATCAAAGAAGGCAGGCGGATCTACGCGAACATCCAGCGCGCCTTTCGCTATCTGCTTGGGTTCAAGACCAATCTCGTCAGTGTGGTCCTGATCGCGCCGATTTTAGGGCTTCCGATTCTTCTTCTTCCGGTCAATCTGGTCTGGCTCGAACTGGTCGTCCATCCGGTCTCCGCGCTTGCGTTTGAAGGTCTGGATGCTCCCTATGATCTGATGAGCCAGCCGCCGCGCGATCCGGCGGCGCCGATCATTTCGTTGGCCTCGGCAAGTCGCTCGATTATATCCGGCGCGATCCTTGCGGTACTGACTCTTGGTCTCTACGCGGCACGGCTCCACCATGGCGAGCCCTACGCACGGGATGCGGCGCTCGCGCTGATCGTCTCGGGAAGCCTCCTCCTCGCGTGGGGGGAGATCGCCGGTGCACGAGCATGGTGGCAGGTTCAGATACCGCGTACCGTGCGGTTTTGGGCGGTGATTCTCGCTGTCGCCGCGACGGTTCCAGTTTTCTCATATGTCGCTCCCATTGCCGATGCGCTTCGTATCGCGCCGATTAACCTGCACGACTGGATCTTGATCGTACTGCTGACACTTGGAGCAGTAGCGTGGCGGGCTTGGGGACGGCCACCGAACTTGCGTCGGTGAAGACGTTCCGAAGCCTCAGCAATTCAGCCGCGCAGGGCTGGAACGTGACTCGCCCAACGCGCTGACACGCTCCGGGCGTCGAGTTTAATGATGGCGCCCACCGGGATTTCCACTGTGTTCCCGCCTTGGCTCAGCAGTTGCATAGACACATAGTCGAGGAGAGTAAGGAGGAAGTGTGCGATGTCGACAGAACGCTGGATACGCCTGATCGCAGGAATATTCATTATCGTCAGCGTAGGCCTGAGCTACTTTCAGAGCCGTTATTGGCTTTTGTTCACGCTGTTCGTTGGCCTGAACCTGTTTCAGTCCGCACTCACGCGTTGGTGCCTGATGGAAGACATCCTTCGCAGATTCGGCGTGGGCGGCCAAGGCCAACTTCGTGCACCGAGCGACCCGGCCCGCGCGCGGCCGTGACCCGTCCGATGGCTTTTAAGGAAACCCGCAGATCGATGGGTTCGCGCAACTCACACACGGAAACAACTATTAGTTAGGAGGCTTGCAAATGAAAAAACCCAAATCCGTTCTACTACTGGGTATCTCAGCTGTCGCACTTCTACTCAGCGCATCCGCCTTTCGAGGCTCGGCATTCGCCGCGGAACCGCAGCCTGCCGCCGCCACTCAAGATCAGCCCGCATCACCTCCCTCTCAAGCAACCCAGCCGGGAATGATGGGCGGACAAGGAATGATGGGCGGCAAAGCGATGATGGGTAGTGGAAAGATGATGGGCGGCGAAAAGATGATGGGCCCCCGCATGATGGGCGAATGCCCGGGTATGGCGATGATGAGTGCCGACCCGAAGACGCGCGGTCAGATGATGGAGATACGGGGCAGGATGATGCAGGAGATGGGCGAACTCATGGTCAAGCGCGGCAAAGAAATCGAACAAGGCAAGTGACTATTGACCCGGCAGCCGCCAAGGGAGGTCTCGGACGTTTGGTCCTGGTAAAGCGGCGCGAAAACGGTCGTGCGCAAGTCGGGTGCACCGGCGCTCATGGTCCGGCCTGCTGCCGCCGAGCGTCCGACATAACACAGCCGTGCGGCGCGGATGTGAATTCGGAAAATTACCGATACACCAAAATGCGCGGGTAACTCCTCAAGTGTTTCCGCTGGACACATCCATTCACGGCGAAAAGGACACAGCTTGATAAATATCGCCTGTGAGACATCAAACTTCGCCATCGCGACGCTCCGATCGGGCGAGGCGAGGTGTGGTGCTTGCACCGCTCCCAACAAGAACGCTCACCGCCAGCACAAGCGAGGAGCGCCACTCACGGAACGGTCAGGGCTTCATTTTAGATGCCGACGATAGCACGCAAATCACGCCTGTTTGCAGTTGCCGCGCTGGTCGTCGCCGTGGCGGCGCTTGGGACATTCCTGCTCATACGCGGTCGTGGGCAAAACGACCAACTGCTGACGCTCTACGGCAACGTGGACATCCGCGAGGTGCAGGCCGCGTTCAACGACTCGGACCGAATCGCGCGGATGCTCGTGCAGGAGGGCGACTTCGTCCGGCCGGGAGAGCTTCTGGCGGAACTTGACGCGCGCCGCTATTTCGCGAATGAGGATCAGGCGCGGCGCAATGTCGAGGCGCAGAGGCAGGTGCTCACCCGGATGCTGAACGGTTCGCGTCCCGAGGAGATCGTGCAGGCGCGATCAACAATGCAAGCTCTGCAGGCGACGATGCGCGATGCCGAAGTGACGTATCGCCGCAACCTGGAGCTCCGGCGTGAACAGGTCGTATCGCAGCAGATCCTCGATGACGCGGAATCGAGATACAAGGAAGCGGTTGGCAACTACGAGGCCGCCCGGCAGGCCTGGATTCTCGCGGTCAAGGGTCCCCGTATCGAGGATATCGAGAATGCGCGCGCGGCGCTCAAGGCCGACGAAGCGGCGCTCGCGTTCGCCGAGCGCGAACTGGCTGACACCAGGCTTTACGCCCATTCTGACGGAGTAATCGAGGAGCGAATCCTCGAGCCTGGCGATATGGCATCGCCGGGCGTGCCCGCCTTTACGATGGCGCTCACGAATCCGCTGTGGGTGCGCGCGTACGTGCCGGAGACGTACCTGGGCAGAGTCTATCTGGGCATGAAGGCATCGATTAGCACCGACAGCTTTCCCGGCAAGGCCTTTCAGGGGTGGATCGGATACATCTCGCCGACCGCGGAATTCACGCCCAAGAATGTCGAGACGCCCGAGTTGCGGACGCGGCTCGTGTACCAGGTGCGGGTCTATGCCTGCAATCCGCAGAACGAACTGCGACTCGGGATGCCGGCGACGGTAACGCTGGCGCTCGATCAGCCAATCCCCAGCGCAAGTCAGGTCAACGGTCTTGGATGCGGCGAGCAAAATCAGGCCGGCAAACAGCCAGAAATCCACTGACGCCGCGCTGCGACTCGAATCCGTCAGCAAGGACTTCCGTACCGGAAGCCGGAGCGTCCGGGCCCTCGATCACATAAGCATCACGGTGAAGCGCGGAATCGTGACCGGGCTCATCGGCCCTGATAGCGCCGGCAAGACCACACTGATACGCCTGGTTGCGGGCTTGCTCGCTCCGGACGATGGGAAAATCGCAGTGCTGGGAATCGACGCACTCGCGCATCCTCAGCGCGTGCAGTCGATCCTCGGCTACATGCCGCAGCGATTCGGCCTGTACGAGGACCTCAGCGTGCAGGAAAACCTCGACCTTTACGCCGACCTCCATGCGGTTGCGCGGGCCGATCGCTCCGCCCGCTACTCCGACCTGATGCGGATGACGGGCCTCGCACCGTTCACAAGCAGGCTGGCGGGCCGGCTGTCCGGAGGCATGAAGCAGAAGCTCGGGCTCGCGTGCTCGCTGGTCGGGTCGCCGCCGCTGTTGCTTCTGGATGAACCGACGGTCGGCGTTGATCCGGTCTCGCGCCGCGAGCTCTGGGCGATTATCCATCGCCTGGTCCAGGAGCGCGGCGCGACCGTTCTGCTCAGCACCGCCTACCTGGACGAAGCCGAGCGCTGCACCGAAGTCATCCTGATGCATGACGGCAAACTGCTTGGCCAGGACGATCCGGCGGTTTTCACTCGCCGGCTCGCAGGACGAAGCTTTCAGGTCTTCGCGCCCGGAATCTCCAAGCGTGAATTACAGGAGCGAGTGAGCCGCGCGCCGGGCGTACTCGACGCAATCATCCAGGGCTCGCGCGTCCGAGTTGTCACGGCGAAGCCGATTGCACCGACGGCGGCACAATTGGTTGAGGGCGAGCGCGACTTGGAGATAACGCCCGTTGCACCGCGGTTCGAGGACAGCTTCATAAGTCTGCTCAAGGGTCCCGGGCTATCACCGCTGGCTTCGCCGGTCCGCATGTCGGGCAAGTCCCCGAGAATGAGCGGGACGAACGACTCCGACGTGATCGTAGTGCGCAATCTAAGCCGGCGATTCGGCGAATTCTACGCCGTGCGCGACGTGAATTTCTCCGTCAGACGTGGCGAGGTCTTCGGCCTGCTGGGCGCCAACGGCGCGGGCAAATCGACGACCTTCCGGATGCTGTGTGGCCTGCTGCCGGCCTCGGAAGGCACGCTGCGCGTCGCGGGAGTGGATCTCCGGCGCGCGGCGGCGCAGGCGCGGGGACGCATCGGTTACATGGCGCAGAAATTTTCTCTCTACGGCGATCTCTCAGTGTTCGAGAACCTGCGCTTCTTCAGCGCGGCGTATGGGCTCAAAGGTGCGCACCAACGCGAGCGTCTGAACTGGGCGCTCGATGAATTCGAGCTTGGTCCGTTCGCTGATGCCACCAGCCGTGATCTGCCGTTGGGCTTCAAGCAGCGCCTCGCACTGGCTGTCGCGTTGATGCACGCGCCGGACATCCTGTTCCTGGACGAGCCGACCTCAGGCGTCGATCCGCTCGGGCGGCGCGATTTCTGGCGGCGGATCAACGCCCTGGCGGAGAGCGGCATCACAGTCATGGTGACCACGCACTTCATGGAAGAGGCCGAATATTGCGATCGGCTGGTGATAATGGCGCAGGGCCGGATTCTTGCCGACGGAACCTCCGAAGAGATGAAAGCGCGCTTTCATTCCGACGCTCTGCCGAATCCAACCATGGAAGACGCCTTCGTCGCCCTTATCACCGCCGCCGAGAACCATCCGGCCGGGGCCGCCGCATGAATAGCGATCGCGTCATGCGATTGCGCGGGTTGCTCCGCAAGGAGTCGCTGCAGATTCTGCGCGACCCCTCGAGTATCGCGATCGCTTTCGTGATGCCGGTAGTTCTCCTGCTGATCTTCGGCTACGGCGTGTCGCTCGATGCCAAACGGATACCGCTCGCACTGGTCGTCGAACAGCCCGATCGCGATACCGCGAGCTTCACCGCCGGGTTCTTTCAATCGCCATACTTCGTGCCGATTCGCCTCTCGACCGTGCAGGAGGCCGACGCGGCGATGCAGGCGCGGAGGGTAGACGGTATCGTGTGGCTGCGCAGCGACTTCAGCCGTCGGATGCGGAGCGAGGGCAACGCGCCGATTGGCCTTATCGTCAACGGCGTCGACGCCAACAACGCCCGGATTATCGAAGGGTACCTCCAGCAGGTCTGGGCCGCCTGGCTTGCGAGTTTCGCGGCCGCCCAGGGTCTGGCGCTGAAAACCCCGGTACAGGTGGATGTACGCGTCTGGTTCAATCCTGCTGTCACCAGTACCGATTTCCTCGTCCCCGGACTTATCGCAGTCATCATGACGCTGACCGGTGCGCTGCTCACGGCTATGGTGGTGGCGCGCGAATGGGAGCGCGGCACGATGGAATCGCTGCTGGTCACGCCCGCGACCATCGATGAAATCATCCTGGCCAAGCTCGCGCCGTACTTTGTGTTGGGGATGGGCGGGATGGCGCTGTCGGTCATGATGGCGGTGTGGCTATTCGACGTTCCGCTACGAGGATCGTTGTGGCTATTGATGGCTTCGTCGTCAGCCTTCCTGTTGTGCGCACTCGGCATGGGTCTGTTGATTTCGACCGTCAGCAAGAACCAGTTTGTCGCCGGACAGATTGCGATTATCGTCACTTATCTTCCAGCGTTCATACTTTCGGGTTTCATATTCGACATCCGTAGTATGCCCGCGGCCATTCAGCTAATCACCCATATCGTCGCGGCGCGCTATTTCGTCACCATCCTGCAGAGCGTCTTTCTGGCCGGCAACGTCTGGCCGGTGATCCTGCCAAACATCTTCGCGCTGGTGGTGATGGCGGCGATATTCCTCGGGCTGGCACGGTGGTCGGCGCGCAAGAGCCTGGAGTGAGGATCGGCGGATGCTGCATCGGGTGCTCGCGCTGGTGGTCAAGGAACTGCTCGCGGTGCTCAAGGACGCCAAGAGCCGCATGGTGCTGATCGGCCCGCCGATCATACAGCTCGTCGTGTTCGGGTATGCGGCAACCTACGATCTCAATCACGTGCCGTTCGCGGTCTATAACGAGGACCCCAGCCAGGCGTCGCGCGAGCTGGTGGCGCGGTTTGACGGAGCACCGGCCTTCCAGGAGGTCGCGCGGATTCACAGCGACGCCGAGATCGCTCCGCTCATCGATCGGCGTAAGGCGCTGATGGTGTTGCACATCGATCGCCGTTTCAGCCGCGACCTGCTGAGCGGCGGCACGGGGCATGTCCAGTTCATTCTCGACGGGCGCAACTCCAACACGGCGTTGCTGGCGATGGGTTACGCCAACACGATCGTGAGCGACTTCGGCACCTGGTGGTCTGCGCGCCACGGCGGCATCACGCCGCTGGCCACGCTCGACATCCGCGCGCGCTTCAATGAGAACCTCGAATCGCGATGGTTCATCATCCCCGGCATCGTGGCGCTGTTGACCCTGGTGGTGACGCTGGTCGTGGTCGCGCTGTCGGTCGCGCGCGAGCGCGAAGCCGGGACATTCGATCAACTGCTGGTGACCCCGATGCGACCGGTTGAGATCCTGCTTGGCAAGAGCATCCCGGGCGTGCTGATCGGGAGCGTCGAAGCGACGTTCATCATTACCGCGGGAGTCCTGTGGTTTGGCGTGCCGTTGCGGGGCGGACTTTTACCACTCTACCTCGGCTTGTTTTTGTTTCTGCTGTCCGTGATTGGAATCGGCCTGATGATCTCGTCGCTGGCGGTCACCCAGCAGCAGGCGCTGCTCGGCACGTTTTTGTTTCTGGTGCCGGCAGTGATCCTTTCGGGCTTCGCCACGCCGATCGCCAACATGCCTCCGTTGATTCAGGATTTCACCTACTTGAATCCGATGCGGTATTTTCTGGTCGTCGTGCGCGGCGTGTTTCTGGAGGGCGCCTCGACCTGGTCGCTGACGCCTCAATACTGGCCGATGTTGGTTATTGGGTTGGTCACACTCGCGATGGCGGGATGGCTCTTCCAGCGCAGGCTTTACTAATAGCGCCCATCTTTCCCGGCTTCAGGGTAGCGTGCGGCAGCCACCATCAGGCGATCGTTGTCCAGGCGCGACCGCACGCCGATACGGTAGAGACCAACACCACATCCCGGCAGTCCACTCAGGTCGCGAATCGCGAGTCCCTGATTCAGCATGTACCGGCCGAATTGACCGCGGCTTTGCTCGTCACGAACCGCAAACATCAGGAAGTTCGCACTGGAGGGGAATACTCTCAGAGTGCGCAGACGGCCCAGTTCACGTTCCAGCCGGTGCCGCTCTTGCGCTACGTTCTGGCGCGCAAGCGCGATAAAACGCCCGGCGACATCCAGACATGCGAGCGCCACGTGCTCGGCGATCGCGTTCACCGACCATGGTTCAATAGCCTCGCGCAGTTTGCCAACGAAATCCGCCGGCCCTACAAGGTAGCCGAGGCGCAGACCGGGGATCGCGAAAATCTTCGTGAGAGAACGAAGCACCACCAGTTTCGGGATCGAACCTGCGAGCATGGTCGCCGACCGCGGATCATCGGCAAACTCGATAAACGCCTCGTCAAGCACACACCATGCGCCTCGCCGATCGCATTCGCGGGCCGCGGCGGCGGTATCATCCAGTCCGATTAACGTACCGGTGGGGCTATTGGGCCTGCCTATAAATACCGCATCGGCGCCGGCCTCAAGCGCATCGCGAAGGGCGGCGCGCTCGAAGCGGAAATTCTCCTCAGCGCGCGTCGCGATCGGGAACGGACGGGATCCCGCGCCTATCAGGGCATTGGCGATTTCACTGAAGGATGGAATCACTACGAACGGCGACTTTAAACGAAGCACCCGCGCCACGAGGTAGATGAGCTGTGTGCTGCCGTTGGCGGCGATCACGGTGTCCGGAGCTACGCCGAGCCCGGCCGCGATGCGTGCTTCAAGGCGGCGCGGATAGGAAGAAGGATATTGCGAGACCTTTGTAACCGCCTCGTGGTACGCCTGAATCGCCTCGGGCGGCGGACCGAGCGGATTGAGACTCGTGCTGAAATCGAGGCAACCATCGGGCGCGTTCCCGCCGTGTACGCGATCTAACGCGATCGGGTCCGGTCGGACTTTCATCTCAGCGTCCCCTTACTCACGCGACTATCGAACGCAGCACGATGCCGGCGGTCAACACCAATGCCGTTGCAACCCACATCAAAGTTCGCGACGTGCGCAGCGCCGCGATGTCGGGTGGAGCTTCCCCGCGACCCAATCTGGGCCGATGCTCGAGCTCGCCGCCGTAGTACGCATCCCCTCCCAACTCGACTCCCAGCGCGCCGGCCATCGCGGCTTCCGGATAACCCGCATTGGGGCTCTCGTGCTTGTGAGCATCCGCGATGCATACGCGAAGACTTTCAAACCCCCGGCCCGTGACCAGAACTGCGGCGAGGGCAATACTCACAGCAGTCAAACGGGCGGGCAGCAGATTTGCGACGTCGTCAAGCCGAGCGGCAAACCTGCCGAAGTAGAAATAACGCTTGTCCTTGTAACCGACCATCGAGTCAAGGGTGTTGATTGCCTTATACGCGAGCGCGCTTACCGGCCCGCCGATGAACAGGAAAAGCAGCGGCGCTACTACGCCATCGCTCAGGTTCTCGGCGACTGATTCGATAGCCGCACGAACGAGGCCGGTATGGTCGAGGGTATCGGGATCGCGTCCGACCAGGGCACGGATCTCGCGGCGAGCCGAATCCACATCATCGGAACGGAGGCGCCATTCTACCGCGCGTGCGGCGTCATTCAAACCTCGTGCGGCAAGCGTGGTCGATGCGATCAAGGTTGCGGCCAGCGCGCCGAGCGGCCAGATGATCGCCTGCAGGCCGGCGATCAAACCCCAGCTCGCCATCACCGTCACGATCACGACCCCAATCACCAGCAATGCGCCGTTCATGGAATCTCGTGTCGGACTGCCGGTGTGAAAGCGGTGTTCTCCAAACCTGATAGCGCTTCCGATAAGGCTGACTGGATGCGGCAGCCAGTGAGGATCTCCGCATACAACGTCCAGAACCACTGCAGCAAGAATAAACTTCGTTGGCAGATGAAACGCGTAACTCACGGATAGGACATTATTCGCCGGATAGCGTTCCAAACAGACTTACCCCTGCCAGAGCCGCGAACGAGGCAATGTGCAGATTATTCGCGAGCAGATCGGCAAGGCGATCATACGCGCGGATGCGCACGGTCTTCGCATCGTCGTAGCCGGAGGTATCCAGTGGCGCGAGTCCCTTGCGCGCGCGGATTTGATTGAGATAGTGGCGGCGAAATCCGGGCTCGTCGAAAAGCCCGTGAATCGACGTTCCCAGGACGCGGCCGTCATCGGAGCGGGCGCCCTCCGGTTCGTTCACCGACCGACCTTGTTTCTCCCGGATGATGAACGCAGCGCTGTGGCCCAGCCTGATCACCCGGCCGCAATGAATTTCATACCCGAATAGCTCGAGGCCGGACGAAACGTCGACCGCGCGAACCAGTCCGGTAATCTTTTCGGGACCGAAAATAGTCTCGATCTCGAGCATGCCCAAGCCTGAGGCTTCAGAGGCTGAACTCTCCACATGCTCCGGATCGGCGATGACGCGACCTAACATCTGATAGCCACCGCAAATGCCGAGAATCGACCCGCCCGCCCGATAATGCTCGGAGATGTGGCGATCCCATTTCGATTGCCGAAGCCAGCCGAGGTCGGCGATCGTGTTCTTGCTGCCCGGAAGACAGAGGATATCGAGGTCCGCGTCCGGTTCCGGTTGGTCGAAATATTGCAGATCAACGTCGGACTCGCGTGCCAGCGTTTCGAAATCGGTGTAGTTGGAAATAAGCGGGAAGCGCACGACGCCAACCTTGATCGGCCGGCCGCCATGAACCTTCGCTCCCGCTTTGAGGCTCGCGCTGTCTTCTTGTGGTATGTCCAAATCGCCAGCGTAGGGAATCACGCCAAGAACCGGAACACCGGTTTTGTCTTCGATGATTCGGAGTCCATCCGCGAGCAACGCCGGATCGCCGCGGAATTTGTTTATGATTAGGCCTTTCACGCGGCTCCGTTCCGGCGGCGAGAGGAGGTATACCGTTCCGACGAGCGCCGCGAGCGCACCTCCTTTGTCGATGTCGGCCACGATCAGCACCGGTGCGTCGGCGAGTTCGGCGATCCGCCAGTTCACTACGTCACGATCGCGCAAGTTGACTTCAGCCGCCCCGCCCGCTCCTTCGATAATGATTACGTCGAATTGCGCGGCCAGCCGGTTATAGCTCGCCACAATCTCGGGCCAAGCCTGTTCGCGGTAATGACTATTGTCGCGAGTGGTCATTCGAAACCGCGGGCGACCGCCGATGATAACCTGACAACTCTTCTCGCTCTCCGGTTTGAGCAGGACCGGGTTCATGTCAACCGTGGGCTCCAAACCGGAAGCCTCAGCCTGGACCGCTTGGGCCCGCCCGATTTCGCCGCCATCGCTACATACCGCGGCGTTGTTGGACATGTTCTGCGATTTGAATGGAACGACTCGCACACGAGCCCGCGCGAAAAGCCTGCACAGGCCGGTAACGACCACGCTCTTGCCGACATCGGACGCGGTCCCCATCACCATCAAGCTTCTGGCCCTTGTGACAGCGCTCACCTCAATTAACCTTTGCAGATCACTGCCGCCTTCAAGCCGCTGGAACTCGACTCATCCGACGATTGAATCAGTCGCACGCAGTGGCTCCCGGATGATATCGCTCTGCATCAGGCTCTGGCGAGGTCGGGAATGTTGTAACGCCAGATCGCTGCATACTCCAGCTCAGCGGGAAATTCCGGCTTGGACGTTCAGCTGGCCCCGGGAATGAACCCGGGGATGCCCGTGTCCACACCCGAATTGAGCCTGACTCGTGTACTGATTCCTTCACTGATTTCCTTGATCGCGTCATCGGGAAGAGTCGAGATTTCGAGATTTTCCTCGATGTGGCGGGCGCTCGCCTGACCTTACCCTGCCTGGACACCTCCCGCATTGCTTCGCCCACGTATTTTTCATTTCGGTAGCATTCGGCGCAATCGAATTGACGAAAACCTATCTCCAGCGCGGTCGTAGTTGCCTCTTTTGTCGCGATCGGATCAGGAATCAGCGTGCCAAAGCCGAGTGCCAAAATCTCATCGGAGCCGTTCATCGAAATCGCGCAGGCTGCGCTGGCGGTTGCGCCGGCCAGCACGACGCAACCGCTTCGGGTTTATATTTCTGCTGCACAACGGCGATGCTGTATTGTCACATCAAATGGCGTTGGGTGTTCTCGATCAGTCGCGAGCTCAACAGGCGTCGCCAATAGCTTACTTTGACGTGTTCTTATTTTCAGCTGCAGTCGCGGTTCCGTTGGTGGCGTTCGTTCTGCTCATGCGCCGCTCGGTAGCGGAGAAGGGAGCCCACATCGGCGCGGAGTAAGCCGGACTGCATCAGGTGCCGAAGACCCGGGCTGACTCCTTGCGGGCGGAAGAGATTTTGACGTAAAAGTCGTTCAGATCGCCGAGTCAAAGCAGAAATTCCGGTCGATTGCCGATGCGAGAGGAACGGAGGTGTGCAGAAGTGTCCGCACGAAATGAGCTTCGTCAGCAGCAAGAACTTATCGCCTCGCTACAGCCCGCGCGTCATGTGCCCCAAAACTGGAATTACGAGGTTGACGGCCCGCTCTACGCGGCCTACATGCACCCACCCCACGATGTCGGCGGCCAATTCGACGCTCCCGTTGTGTACGAGGAGAAGGAAGAGGAGCAATGGGAACTCAACACTTATGTGACGTGCGAGGTTCTCGGTTGGAGAGGCGTTTGGAACTCTGAGGAAAGACGGCGTCGAGCCGATAACGATTTGGGCTACGCCCTCTATCTTGGGATTCCATACTATGGGCGCTGGATTTTGTCCGCGGCGCGGATGCTGGTCGACAAAAACCATGTTCCGCTGACCGAATTGGTGGAGAAGATTGCGGAGGTGAAATCTCGCTATGGCAAGAAGTAAGCCTCCGAAAAATGCGCTGAATACCGCTGCCAACGCCCGTTTCAAGGTGGGCGACCGCGTTCGGGTAAAGGACCTGCCAAACCTGTTCTACACCCGCACTCAGATGTATGTCCGCGGGATTATCGGCACCATCGCAGCCTGCACATATAAGGACGTTATCCCTGAGGACGAAGCTTTCAATCGCGATGGCCGACTCGAACAATACTACATCGTGCGGTTCCGGCAGAAGGATCTTTGGCCTGAGTACCAATTCGACAACGACACGGTGCAGACCGAGTCCCCGGAGCGCTGGCTCGATCCCGTCGATAACTGAGCGAATCGAAAAATAAAGGACGCAAATAAAGTGAGCCACACACACCCGCCGGGAAATGGCGGCGCCGACCAGGGTCACGCGGCGCCGATGGTAGAAGAAATAACTGACTTCGAGGTTCTCGAGATTGCAGTGCGAGAACTTGCAATAGAGCACGGACTTTTTACCGCCGAGGATCATCGCAGGTTCACCGAGTGGACCGAATCAATCGGACCGGCCGCTGGCTCTCGATTAGTAGCGAAGGCATGGACCGACCCCGCTTTCAAAGCTCGTGTCATGGAGGATGCCGTCAAAGCCTGCAAGGAGATCGGCGTCGATTGGGCGGAACCTACCGGATTCGGCACCCCGAGCGACTACATGAATCTTCGCGTACTCGAAGATACGCCAACGCTACATCACGTAATCGTTTGCACGCTCTGCTCGTGCTATCCGCGCCCATTGCTCGGCATGTCACCCGAATGGTACCGCACCACGAACTATCGGCGTAGATTGGTTCGCTGGCCGCGCCAGGTCCTCGCAGAGTTCGGTTTGATACTTCCTCCCGAGGTGGAAGTACGTATCGAGGACTCCAATCAGAAATGCCGCTTCATGGTCCTTCCGGTGCGGCCCGAAGGCACGGAGAATTGGACCGAGGAGCAACTTGCAGAGATCGTCACGCGCGACTGCATGATCGGCGTAGCCCTGCCACGCCTTGACAGGACGGCAGACGTTCATCCGGTTCATAAGGCGCGCCGGCCCGTTCAGAGTTCGACGCATTCCGGGGAGGCTCGACATGAGCGCAAAGAGTGAGGTTGACTCCGGCCGGATCGAGCTGCTCGAGGCCTTGCGGCAAGCGGAGAAGACTTGGAATGTGCTTGCGCCGCGTTACGGCGTTACCAATCCAAATCCTCCGTGGAAAACAAGCCTAAGCGCAATTTGCGACTGCCTTGCCGCCAGCGGGGCGCTTCCTACGCTGGACCGCCGCCGAGCCGAAGATGAGCTTGCAGAATCTGTTTATAGCGACGTTCCCGTGCCAGAGCGTCAGTTGCTCGCACTCGTTCATGTTATGCTCAGCCGCAGTCTGCTAGACGAAAGCGATCTCGCCAACCGCATGCGCGCCGTCAGGACGCGGCTCGAATCGGCTTAGGGCGGCATTGGAGCGGGTGCTGAAGCCGCTGCCCCTTTGGCAAACTGCTGGATATTCGCGTTGAGCGTCAAACCGCCGGGCAGACTGGAGTTACCCCGGTTGAGTGGACGGCGGCGGGCTTGCGGTAATCCTTGTGACTGGTGATTTCTTGCGTAGTTGATTGGTGACAGATGGTCGATAGCGGAATGGCGACGGTGCGGATTGTACCAGTCTTCGATGAACTCGAAGGCCGCCATGCGCGCCTCGGCCTGAGTGTGAAAGCTGCTGCGGTCGAGAAGCTCGCATTCCAGCCTGGCGAAGAAGCTCTCGCACATCGCGTTATCCAAGCAATCGCCGACTGAGCCCATCGACGGCCGCACGCCTAGCTTGCGGCAGCGCATCCCGAAAGCGATTGAGGTGTACCATGTGCCCTGGCCGGAATGATGGATCACGCCGGTGGGTCGTCGCTGCCCCAGCGCCATGTGCAGTGCTTCGAGCGCCAGCTCGGTGCGCAGATGAGTCTCCATCGCCCAGCCCACGATCAGGCGGCTGATGCGCGGCGCACCGCAGGTCCCGCGCGAGCGCTCATGAATCGCTCGCATCCGCGAGCTGAGTTCCGCGTCCGCCCGGGCACGCGGCGGCGGCGGCCTTTGGCACCACGCGTAATACCCGCTGGTGGAGACTTCCAGCATCCGGCACATCGTCGCAATCCTGTACATGGCCTGATTCGCGCGCACGAATTCGAACGCCGTGACGGCACCGAACCGGTCTCCGTCGCGAACCAGGCCGCGGCTTTTGACAGCATCTCGCGCTCTTCGCACAACACCCGGTTCTCACGCCGCAGCCGGGCAAGCTCCCGCCGCTCCTCGCTGCCCAGCCCATCACCAATGAGATGGTTGCCCGGCCGGTCACGACCTCGGCTGGTTCGTTGGTCTCCGGTATTTCCCGAAAATGTCGTTTATCAGCGCCGCGGGCAAAAGCGTTTTTCGGTTTGGGATCGCACGCCGGCGCGCCTGGAGCGCGCCGATCGAGTCCGATTTGTCGCGCTTGCGCTTCACAAAGACGCAGAGCTCATGCCGATCCCGCCCCGAGCGCATCGACTCGCCGATGAAGCGTCGCCTTCTACCGGCGCGCGCGCAGGCCGGCTACTTAGGACACGGCCCCAGATGTTGCTCGATGATCGTCTGATCGGCGTCGTTGGTCAGGCCGTCCTGGTTGATGTCAGCCCAACTTGAGTTGCCCATCGACGCCTGTTGGAACATCGCCCATTGCGCGATGTCCGCCTGGTCGACCACTCCGTCGAGGTTGATGTCGCCGGGGCAGGCGGGTTGCGAGGAGAGTAGCTGCTGGAGGTCGGTGTTCAGGGCGTCGTAGTTCTGCTGCTGTTCTGGGGTCAGCGTGTCCCCGCTTGCCAACAGGTTGGCATCGGCGGTGTCCAGTTGCGGCACCGGAACGTCTTCGTTGATCTGGTAGAACTCCGTGCTCTGCGTGGCGGTACAAGAGTTGGTGGTAGCGTCGTAGGACTGGTACTTGCTCAGGACCAGTTTGTACTGGTCGTTGCGGATCCCGTAGGCCTCGAGCGGGTAGATATCGGTGGAAATCGGCAACCCATGGTCGGCCTGCCAGACCGCCACGTCGCAACACAGCGCCAGCCCGGCGCTGGGAATGCCGGTGGTGCTGGGATCGGTGGCGCCGGCGCCCCACCAGATGCCGCTATTGTCTTCGCAAACGCCTTTGGTGGGCGCAATCTGCGTGCATGTAGTGGTGTTATATACGCAAGGGCCGTTGATTTGGCCGTTGGCATGCTCGTTGGTGCCAATCTGGGTGAAATTAGTTTGGCGGATTTCCGCCTGGTTGGGATTTTGCAGGTAGGGAAGCACCGACTCCGAGTCCAGCGTCCATGGTACGCTGGCGTGCACGTCGATCCCGGCGATTTCGCCGAAGAGCTGGTAGAGATCCACGATGTTGACCATCGCGTCCACTTCGCGGCCGGGCTGGACGACGCCCGGACCCGACACGATTCCGGGAACCCAGACCCCGGTTTGATACGGCGTGGACTTCGCGCGGGTGGGATCGAAGGGTGTCTTGACTACGCTGCCCAGGCTTCCATTGTCGCTGACAAATATAACGTAAGTGTTGGTTTGTTGCGGGTTATAGACGAGGTTGCCGTTGGCATCGAGGCTGGCAACTCCGATTGCGACGAGAAAGCGGCCAACCTCCGTGTCGAGTGCCTCTTCCATTTCATTGGTCAGGATTCGCTGGTCCGCCAAGTTGGCGCAGTCCAGGTTGCTCGAGTCCGGTTCCGCAGCGGGAAGCAACTGGCTGGGCGGTTGCATCACCGGCGTATGCACGGCGGCGAAAGCCAGGCTGACCATCCAAGGCTGCTGCGGCGGCTGCTGTTCGATCCAGGCGATCGCGGCATCGACCGGCTCGACGCCGCGATAGGTCCGCGCTCGAATATCGGTGGACGGCACCTGATCGACCGATCCGTCCTCGTTGTTTATCACCAGTGGCGACACGTAATGGCCACTCAGCGTGGTAAAGTCGATGTAGCTTGGGACAGGGCTCTGGCAGGCCTGGTTGGGATCGAAGATGCCGCCTTGGTCGCGGCAAAGACGCCCCGGCGCCTCGGCTCCGGACTTACTGACCACGGTGCAGGTCCCACTGCCCGCGTAGCAGGCCCCCGAATCGGCGCCGCCGTGATGGGCGTCGCGGACAAAGCCGCACGACCAGGTGCCCGATGGGGACACGCCGCCGGCGGTGGTGTCGATCGAGGAGGGATCGCCGGTAGCGTCCAGCCAGCCGTCGTAATAGTCAAAGCCCAGCGCATGCACCATGCCGTAGCCGTAGGGATCGTTGCTTTGGATTCCCAGATGGAACTTGCCGAAGAGCGCGCTCTTGTAGCCGCGCTGCTTGAGCAATTTGGGCGCGGTGATCTCGTTGGGGTTGACCATGTAGTTGGCGAGGTCGTTGTTGCCGATCGCGGTTAAAACCTGGGTGCGGAACGGGTAGCGGCCGGTGAAGAGCGCGGCGCGTCCATTGGAGCAGGCCGGCATCGCCCAGAGATTGTGGAATTTAATCCCGCCCTGCGCGATCGCAGCGATGTTCGGCGTCGCGGCGGGAGTGTGGCCGCCATAGCCGAAGATCTGCCACTGGTCGATCCCAGGGTCATCCATGACGATCAGGACGATATTGGGCGACGGCGTCTTAGGCGCCGCTCCGGATCCACTGCTGCTGTCGCCCGAGCATCCCGCCAGAGCCAGCAGCAACAGCAGGCTGAGCTGGAACACCCGTCCGAGCCAGCGGTGGCCGGCAACGTTCCTGAACTGTAGGGAGCAGGCACTATCCAGCGCACAGATTTTGGGCGACGCTCGCTCGCCAATCATATTTGAGATGTTTTTGACGGCTTTACGCTTATGGCTGGCGACAAATGCCGAATCCTGCATAGAGGGTTAATGTCCCAAGCGTCGTTGAATTTGACGGTAGCAGCGCAGTTCGCGTTGTTACGCAGCGTCCTCAGCTGCGTCAAGCTTCGCAAATCCCGTATACAGAGTATACTTAGTCTGCCACCGGGGTTGTCGTCAACACAAGTCCCTCAGATAACCAATCGCACATTTGTCTTATCCTGTTACGACTGTCCGGGGCCTAAAGTATTTACCAGTAATAGCGCTTCCTTAACCGACCTTCGAGGGTGCGTAACGCATCCGCCGGACAGGAAGCAATCAGCGCTATAGGTGACACTGTGGAGTATTTGACCAGAATGAAGGCAACATTAGTTAGTGAAACGAGGGCGACGCCCACAGTGAGCGAGCAGAGGTTAGGGACGCTGGCATGGATAGCGGCGACCATGCCCCTGAGCAATACGAGATCGAGGTAGGGATCCCTACTGGCTCGGCGGGGGAGAAGTAGATTCGCGGAAATCGATGACGCGCTCAAGCGGATCGGGCAGGCGAACTACGGGATGTGCGTGATGTCGGACGCTCCAAGCATGGGTTCTCTTCCTTCGGGTTGTTCTGCGATTTGAGTGCTCCGCCGGAGGGAGCGAATGGAGCGGTCCGCTCCATTCAGGGGATTCGGCGGAGCATTCCTGCCGGCGCGGCGCGTTTATAGAGCCTCCATTCGCGCCGGCAGAGAGCATGCAGGGGAATTCTGTCGTCGCAAGGGACGGGGTCGCCGTGGCAAGCGCGTCGAGTTCCACGAACAGCTCGGGAATCGCCAACTGCACCTTGTGCTTCGGCGTGCGCAACCGTTCGAGGCACTCATCCCAATTGTCGATCGCGAATACCACACCGCTTTTCGCGGCCAGGATCGCGTCGAACAACGCATCGCGGCCTCACCCGGCTCGCCCTTGAATCCGGCACGGGCCAGAGAACCTCCCTGGGTTTGGGCTGCTCTTTGGCATAGCAGCCACACCCCCGCGGCTTCTGCCAATCCATGCGGCAGCAGGTCGCCTATCGCGTCAGGCCGCGTCACCGTCAGCCTGTCCGTAGATTTCGTCTCTTCAAGGGCGGCCGCGAGCGCCAGTTACCACTTCTCGACCCACGGTCGTAGCACCACCTCGAACGCCCAAGTCGAGCGATGCTGGCGGTGCAGATGCAGATAGGTTTCCGCGATGCGATCCGGGTCGGCCATGTTGTCGTCGATACTTGTTCCCGCCAGTCGATGCGCGCGGGTACCGTCTTCCTGCGTCCAGCCAATCGCGGCGTCGATCGGCACATTTATTACGTGGATCCCCTGCGGCATCAGTTCTCTTGCCATGCTCTGTGCGAGTCCAGCCTTGGCCTGACAAGCCATTGCAAAGGCGCCGCTCAGCGGGAAACCCTTGAGCGCCGCGCTGGCGTTGGTGAAGATGATCGTTCCTTTCGCGCCGTTGGCGTTGGGCTTGTTTTCGCGCATGAGTCGAGCTGCCTGCTGACCTACCAGAAATGCGCTGAAAGCCGAGTTCCGAAAGGTCGCGAGCGCGACGCTTGGGTCAGCTTCGGTAATCTGCTTGCGAAATATCTCGGCAACCCGGCCGTCGATATTGTGCACGACCAGAGTAGGCGCCCCCAGTTCTCGAACGACCTTCTGGAATAGCAACTCGACCGACACTGGTTCGCTTGCATCGCAGGCGTAGCGGCGCACGCCGTGCGCCTTCTCAAGGTTCTGCAGGACCGGTTTGTCCGGATTCCTTGCTGCGACCGCGACCCGGATGCCGTTCTTCGCGAACAGTCTGGCGCAACTTGAGCTGATGCCGGGGCCGCCTCCAACGATTAGTGCAACGTCCTGGCCGGAAGGTTGAGTGCCGCGTTCGTCGGATTGAGTCATGCTTCGTGCTCCCATTTGTGGTTGATGAGATCAGCGTCGACGCGCAGGCTCGATCTCGAGTTAGTGATTCCACCACGGCCGATCGGAGAATGCCCGCAGGTCGATCTCGAAGGTCCAGGTGGATCGGTGTTGTTGCGCGAGGTGGAGGTAGGTCTCCGCGATCTGCGTGGGAAGCATCAGTCCATCATGTTGGTTGCCGCGGGTTTCTCTCAACTGTTGGAACTTCTCCGGCCCGAGCATTTTTCCCAAAGTGTCGGGCGCATCCACGGCGCCGTCGATCACGATATGCACGACGTGGATTCCTTTCGATGCAAACTCCGCGTTGAGTGTCTGGCAGAGCATTCGCCGTCCTCCCATGGCAGCCGCATGCGAATGTTGACCGCCGTTCCCGCGCATCGCCGCGGTTGCCGAGGTCACGAGGATTGTTCCTTTGCCGCGCGCTTCCATCAGCGGGCATACGGCCGACGCGAGGCGAAACAGACCGAACGTCCCCAGACGCCAGCCTGTTTCAAACGCCTTGAGCGATGTGTCCTTCAATGCCCTATCGCCAATCTGGGCGCCCAGGTTGTAAACGACAACTTCGATCGGACCGATGTCGGCCTCGATGGCGGCAACCCTCTCTTCGATTGCGTTTGCCTCGATCGCATTGAGAAGAAATCCGGTTGCGGAACCTCCGTCGTGTTTGATCGCGTTCACCATTCTATTCAATCCGTCCAAATCGCTGCGCCGGCACAGACAAGCGTGATAGCCCTCTCGCGCAAAGCGCCGAGCGACATTTCCACCGATACCCGCACCGGCGCCTATCACCAAACAAACAGGGTTCATTTTCTATTTCTCCTCCGATGACTAATCGCAATCTTCGATTGACTCAGGTCCTGGCAAGTGGACATCAGGATCGCTAACGACCGTGGAAGATGACCCTGTCACGAAACTGGCGAGGCCCATGTTCGATCAGGCCATCAACACCTGCGCGCATGTCAGCAGTCTCAAATAGCGCAGGGGCGATCTCGCTGACCACGGCGTCGGCGGCCCGGATGCCTCTCTCCAAATATGCTCGTACGATCTTCTTGCCAGCTGCGTAAGCGAGCGTTGCGCCACTGGCGAGGCGCTCAGCAAAGCCTTGAGTCTCTGACACAAGCTTTTCGTCAGGAACAACTCTGTTAACGATGTTCCATCGCTCAAACGTCGCTGCGTCGTATTGGTCGGCCGTATAAATAATTTCGCGTGCGCGACTCGGGCCGGCCCGCTCAGCCAGACGTTGAACGCCGCCCAGCAGCGTGGTCGTTCCAATCGATGCCTCGACCTGCCCGAAGCGGGCCGAAGAAGCCGCCCATATCAGGTCGCATGCCAGTACCAGTTCCAGTCCCGCCGCCATGCAAGCGCCCTGCACGGCAGCGATCGTTGGAAACGGCAATTCTTCGAGGTCGGCGATCGTCCGCAGATGGCTGGTGAAGCGCGCGCGCTTCGTGCGCGGTCTTACCCTTGAAAATCGCAACATCGGCGCCGCCGGAAAAGTTTTTGCCATCGGCGCGGACCAGCAGCGCCCTGAGCGGATGCTGCCCGGCTTGGCCCACAGCCGCTCGAAGATCTTCGATTAATTCCTGGTCGAACAGATTTAGCGGCGGATTTGCCAAAGTGATCAAGCCGAGAGCATCCGACATTTCGAAACGCACCTTACCCATCATTAGTCTCCGATGATTGAATTCGTGGATCGTCGCTTCTATTTTAGAACCCGCTCTTGACTAACTTCTATTTTGGAACCTAGTATCTGTCAAGGCTGGCGCCGCGGCGGACCCCCATTCCGGCGCAGCAGGAGCATCACGACGATCCGGAAATTCAAGTTATGGCGGAGGTGGATTTTTTCTTTGACTCTCAGTCCATACACTTATCTGGCCCGGACGCAACTTGACGCTATCGCTGCCCGCACGGGAGCGCGATTTAAGATGCGGCCGATGCATCTCCTCAATCTGACAAAGATCGTCGGCAATACGCCCACAACCATCCTGTGCAAGACCAAGCTGAAGTACGCTGGGCAGGACCTCGCAAGGTGGTACGCTCGGTATCAAGTTCCCTTGAAGCTTAATCCGCATCTTATGAAAAGCGATCACAGCCTGACATTGAAGGGTGCACTGGTTGCGCAGGAAATGAGCCTGGAAGAACAATACAACCGACCCGTGTTTTCGGCATTCTGGGCTGATGCGGTGAATGTTACCGACCGAGGCGCTCTGAGGATAATTCAAGATGGGTGAAAACACTCCAGTGGTCCTGGTTACAGGGGTCGGTCCGGGAACCGGCGCCGCTATCTCGCGGCGATTCTCACGGGGCGGATACCGGGTGGCAATGCTCGCACGCACGCGCGAGCGTCTTGATGCACTTGAGCGTGAGATTCCGAACGCGACGGGCTACCGCTGCGATGTCACCGATGAGACCCAGCTCGATTCCGTGATCGAGGCCGTGCGGCGGGATTTAGGCGCGCCAAAAGTGTTGGTCCACAACGCTGTCGCTGGCGCATTCGGCAATTTTCTGGAGGTCGACCCGAAAGCCCTCGCTCATAATTTTCAAGTCAATACGATGGCGCTGCTGTACCTGGCGCGGCGGCTGGGGCCGGCGATGGTCGAGGCTGGAGAAGGGGCCATCGTCGTAACCGGCAACACTTCAGCGCTGCGTGGAAAAGCTCACTTCGCAGGATTCGCTCCTACCAAGGCGGCGCAGAGGATACTCGCCGAATCCATCGCCCGAGAAGTGGGACCGAAGGGCGTCCATGTCGCCTACGTTGTGATCGACGCGGTTATCGATCTGGAATGGACCCGGGCGATGACCTCCAAGCCTGCGGAAGACCCATTCTTCATCCAGCCGTCCGCGATTGCCGACGAGATTTGGCACGTGGTTCACCAGGATCGATCCGCGTGGTCGTTCAACGTCGAAGTCAGGCCTTTCCAAGAGACATGGTGAAAACGATATGAGTCAACTGCGAATTTTTTCGTACCTGCCTAATCCGCGAATCTGGAAGGCAACTATCGTCGCCAGACTGGCCGGCGTAGACCTCGAATTGCGCGGAGCCTCGCCCAAAGAGCTTCAGTCGTGGCTATGGGACTTTGATGCGCGTCCGTTCTCGGCCGCGGACGGTGCGGACGCGAGCGAGGTGAGCGGCCACGCCGGTTTCCAGGGCAAATTGCGCAAGACTTCCACCTTCCTCGAGAGGCACCCGTTCGGGACAGTGCCGGCGGCGTTCAGCCCTGATGGCACGGTTGGAATCTTCGAATCCAACAGCATCATGCGTGCGGTGGCGAGGCTAGGTGGTGACAAACTCGGCCTGTATGGAAAACATCCATATGAATCCTCCCGGATCGACAGCTTCCTGGATACAAGCCTCGTGTTCGCGCGAGATTCACAAATCTATCTGCTCGCGCTGGGCAACGGATCCTTGTCCGAGGAGATTTACCATCGGACCCGCGATGCATTCGCGGTCTACATGGCCGGGATCAACTCCGCACTGTCGGCAGGTCGAGGGTTCATCATAGGCGACTGCCTGACTTTGGCCGACATATGCTTCGTCGCTGAGCTCGCGCTGTTCCATAACGAGAAGCGGCGCGCCCAGGACCTAAAGAAGCGGGGCTTGGAGCCAATTCTGAGTGGGAAAGTCGAGGAGCAGTTTCTAGATGCTATGGCTCACTTCGCGAGACTCTCTAAACATCCCGCGTTCGTTCCTGACCTGGCCCCCTATATGGAAAAGATCGAACGGCTATAGCGTGAGGCGGCCGACAGGCCGTGGCGAACAACTGGCGACGGAATCGGCTTCAAAAGCAAATCCCTGACGCTGCCAAACACGAGACGCTCCACCAATTTCGCAGGTTTGTACGATCTCAACTGACGAAAGGAAACCATCATGAACGAGAAAGAAGAATTCGAGAAGTTGCCGGATGCCATGCCGAAGTGGCTCAGGGACCACGTGGAGCTCTATCTCTCCGATCCCGAGAAGGCTCGCCTGTGGGACTCGACTATCGGCGGCGGACCCGGCCCGCTGCCCACGCTGCTCCTGATCGCGCGCGGGGCGAAGAGCGGGAAACTCCGGCCGCTGCCGCTCCTCTACCAGGAGATGGATGGTAAATACGTCGTTATCGGCTCGAAGGGCGGCGCGCCAACGCATCCGGGCTGGTACGTGAATCTGAGAGCGAATCCGGAATGCGAGATCCGGGTTGGAGCGAACCGCATGCGGGCCCGCGCACGGACTGCAAGCGGCGACGAACGAACGCGCGGCTGGAAGAAGATGGCGGCGATGTATCCGCCGTATGACGACTACCAGAAGCGAGCGGGTTCACGACAGATCCCGGTGGTGGTGCTCGAGCCGATTGCCCCGGCATGACCGCGAAGCTCATCAAAAGCAGTTCGATCCTCATCTTCACCGCGGCGAGCCGCAGCGACCGATTACGCGGGCCGCAGCTTGCAAGATGAATGGGCCCAAGCCGCAACATCCGCCCCTTCTCCTACTAGCGAGATGGGTGCGTTTGACAATGTGGCTTGGCCCGCTTTGAGATTCACATCTGGCCGACCCTCCGGGGTTTCATGTTTTCGTTCTTTCTACTTAGCGTTCGATACCTAGTTGATCAACGACAATTAGATCTGCCGGCTGACGACAATTAGATTTGCCGGTTGTCGCCGTCCCGGCGGCGCGCGAGAGAAGTGGAGCGAGGCGGTGAGGCTCCATGATGAAGGACGCGCAGGTCGGGG
>Ga0307373_10000598_pt1 | contig 69636 bp, 55 predicted proteins | sample OX2MG_FD_202534 | JGI IMG/M metagenome (GOLD analysis project Ga0307373, IMG submission 202534) | Soil microbial communities from Risofladan, Vaasa, Finland - OX-2 | ecosystem: Environmental > Terrestrial > Soil > Coastal area > Acid sulfate soil | place: Finland: Risofladan, Vaasa | collected... | reverse complement strand
TCCACTTCAATCTTCCGAAGCAGATTGACAACTTGCTCCGGCTTATACCTCTTCCTGGACATGATCGGTCCTCCTCAAGTGAATTCTCTCTCACTTCACTTGGTACCAAAACCCCCGGTCAGGTCAGCTTGATTGCGGCTGCATATGCGCTGTCGCGCCGTTCGATGAGGATATCGAAGGCCTCTTGCAAAGCGAGAGCTATCTCTTCGGCTATGTCCTGAATCTCCGTGTCCTGCCCTTCCTGCTGTTCCATCGTCAAACCTTCAAGCTGTTCGGTCATCATGTTCCCCTTTTCCGCGCCCCAGCACAATGCCGTGAATTTCCTGTAGATCGCTGATGGCGTTTTGGATTCGATTGAATTCCTCCACATCCCCCACTTGCAAGAACCGGGCCGCTTTTTTTCGCAACTGAAATATTTTGCCTTCCGCGAGGCGGCGTTCTCTGGCGTTCGCGTCTCGGCTCATAACTGCTCCTTCGGCCCGCAACTGCGGATCACTTCAGAGATGGTGTCTAGCTGATCGGCGTCGCAGCCGGGGTGTCCGGTTAGATCGGCCTCGAACGTGCGCAACGCCTTCACCGTGGCTGGGTCTGCATAGGAATGTTTTTCCAACAGGTCGATGTGCCTCCCCAACTCTTCGCGCAGCTCGCCCGCCCGCGCCGCATCCTGAAGATCGCGGACAATCAAATGCGGCAAATCGCGCATCTTGAGTTGGACGGGCAAGGGATCGTGCTCTGTGGGGTGCGGGTTGCGGCGGAAATAATTAACCGTGTCGATCCCCAAGCCGCGAGAGGACGGATAGTCAAGCCGCCCCTCAAAAATCCCAACCGCTGTTCCGGCGTTGTGCGCGTCAACAACCTTTTTACTGTTTTGTGTCGGCATCGTGGGTTTCTCCTTTTTCAATCATCGTGTCAAGCTTGCAAAAATGGACGCCGGGTCCGTGCTTTCCAGAAGGTCAAGCTTCTGCTCGATGCTGGGCCGGTCGGCATAGACGCTGGCGAGAGTATCCCACGCCTTCGGATCATCCGCGCCTTGTTCATGCGCGAGCAGTTCGTCCCGGCCCAACTCCCGCAACCGTGCCTGTAATTCAAGCTGGCTCGCCTTGCTCGCGTAGAATAGCCGCCGTGACGCCTCGCGCGTCCGCTCTCTGTTCTGGCAAAGCTCCCGGTACTCTGCCGATGGAATTCGCCGGTAGATGCCAAGCTCTTTCGCCAGCGTGACGGCGTTTCCTGTCCAACCGCAACCGTGGCAAAAAAAGGTGTCTTCCGTGTAGGAGACGGCCCTAAATCGCTTGCATTCCGGGCAGTCCGCCCGGTTGCGCCCTCGGATACGTGCGCCCGCCTGGGCCAGCAATTCAGTGATGTCGGATTGGACCGCTACTGCACCCATTGTCTTGTTGCCCCCTTACCGCCGCACACCCGGCACGGCCCAGAATCGACCTCTCCCAACCCCTCGACGCATTCAGCGCAGGGACACCGCTTCTCGCCCCGGCAATGAGGACATGCGGCCTCAACTCGGCGAGGCTCGCGTGAAAGTCCATTCCTCTTCCGAATCTCTTCTACAACCCGATCTACCAGCCTGTCAGTTCCTCTCATTTTCCCCTACTCCCGGTTTCCGATCCGTCACAGCGTTACAACCCGCTATTGATGCGCCTTTCGTCCGCTTTTCAAAACGTTACAACTTCTATTCTGTTACGTTTTCAAAATCGCATTGTCGCCAGTGTTTATGCACCTTGTAACGGTGTAACGTTTCCAGAACCCCCCTCCGGCAGATAGCGTAAGAATGCGTCCTCGAAATCCTCCAGGACGTAGCCCTTCAGAATGCCGTTGTCAGTTCGAATCGTCCTCGGGGAGATACCGAACCGGCCAAGGACTTTAGCCAATCCGCGTTTTGAAATTGGCTTCCCGTGTGAATACTCCGGCCAGGGCCGGTCCTCCATCTCGATTAACTTCTCGACAATGCGGCTCGATGCCAGGCGGCCAGTTTCTTCCTCCCCGAAAAGCTTTCGCAGATCGGCAAGGAGCATTGACCCAAAGGACTCGTCGTCGCGCTTGTCGCAGAGTACGCAGGCGGCCTCACGCGCTTTTTGCTTCCACGTCTCTCCGGCCAGGTCCGCAATGGACAACAGCACACGCCAGTTGTCAGCAAGCCGATTGCTGAACCCTTCCGGCAATTCAGGGTCGGCGGATGAGAGCTGGTCTTTCCATTCGCTCGCGAGGCGGAATACTTTCCGGCGCAATGGCTCGAATTGCGCCAGACGATCACCCCTCATTTTGCGCGTTCGTCTTTCTTCGCTCGGGGTCTGCCTTCGCATCCTGACTTCTATTGACCGGTCCCGGATGGTGTCAGGGGGTTTGCCGATCTGGGCTATGACTTTCGGAGACCATGTGCTGAAAACCCGTGCCTCAAAGTTATCTCCAACCGGCACAGATCGGACAATGCAAGCCTGTGATCGCAGCCAGCCGGAATTGATGATCCCGCGAAGTTCCTCGGACTCGTAAATGAATGTGTCGGCTTCATCTGCAATAGCCGTCGGTGAGAATTGCTCGACAGCCCGAAACAGCGCCGATGGCGTAATGTTGGAAGTGGGTAACGGCTTCCGAACAAGCGCCCCAAGTAGCATCAACAAAGTGCTCTTGCCGCAACCCTTTTCCGGCGATGTGATAGCAAGGATCGGGGAAACTTGAAATGCATCGTGCGCATGACTAAAGACAATCCATAGCGCCAGCACAGATGATGCACCTTCCGGCAAGGTCAGGTGACGCTCGAAAACCCGATGCAGTTCGTCGAGGATTCCAGCCCCGTCAACCGGGTCCGGCCACAACTCGGGATCACATAATAGCGGGCTCTGTCCATGCCCGTCGCCCGTTAGGTTCGGCTTCTGCGCACGCCTCGGCTTCACTTCATCGTCAAGCGTGGCAACGCCGATGCCCAACCGCTTCGCTTCTTTTTTCCGAACCCGGTCATACTCGACAGGCGAAAGCTTCGCCAGCGCCAGGAAAACCAGTTCGTCATTTTCGCGTCCCCCTCCATCCACTTTCGGCGGCTTGTTCACCAGAGAGTCATCAATAATCGTCTGCATTTGCATTTTCACTCCGTGATCTCTACTCGCCAGAATTCGCCCCACTCCCGGCACCTTGCAAATTGTCTGCATATTGCTTGCTCAAGGTTTTCGGGCGAGCATCGGATGATTCGCTCCGGGCTTTGCGGCACGGGAGGGAAAAGCGCCGAGTCGGAAAGAATCCGCTCGGCAAGCTCGGAGTTCTCGGCAAGCTGGCGCTCGAAACTTGCAACCCGAGCCGGGGCCGTCATTGCCGAACCTTTGCACTCCGCCGGGCGCGCGGCTGGCCAATGCCTTCTGATTCGACCCGCATAATCTCATTCAGCGGAATGAAAATGCGAGCGCCGATGTGAACTGTTCTAATGCGGCCAGCTTTAATGTGCCTACGCACGCTATGGGGCGAAAGCCCGCCCCAGCGGGTGCAAACATCTCGAATGTCGAAAAGCTGCCGGTCTCCGATTGCGCTGTTCATTGAGTTTCTCCTTTACTCTTCCGTATCTTCACGCATACCCATGATAGTTCTTGACAAAGCAGGACGCTAGCGATAAGATTCTCGCATTGGAGGTAACAGAAACGTGGGAACGAACCGAGTACGCTTTACCAAAGTTACAGGGCCAAAAGAAAAGCAGACGAAATGGAACCACCGCGATATTCGTTCACCATCCTTCATGGATGCAGCCCTAACCGTCGAATGGCTGAACGCCGCTAAGGGAACTACGGCCTATCGGCGCGTGCTTGCCCTTCGCACCGAACTTGAGGCACTTCGAGCCGAACTCGATAGACCCTTCCCGGCGCTGCACTGGAAAACCGCAACGCAGGTGGCTAAGCAGTCGGTTGAGGATGCGCGAAGGTTAAACAAGTTCACGGACCGGCACCGTCAGCTTAATTTGCTGCTTGGTCGGTATGCCTTCAAGAACGCTATGGCTTACAACCTTCACCCTACAGGCTCCCGCTGGTGGCTTACCTTGATTCCGAAAAAACCGCGCGGGCCGCAAATTGAAATTGAAAATGAAATCGGGTTCCCCAAGATTCGGGTGACGGAACCCTGGGTTTCTGTAGCTCTGGCGCGATTGGCTGTCAGCCGCGAGTTAGGAAAAGTCCACCTTTGCACCAACTGCCGGGAGCGCTGGCACGTGGCCTTGCGCTCCATTGACCAGTTCTGCGGCTCCCAATGCCGAGAGCACTATCACATCCATTCGGACGCCTACCGAGAGAAAAAACGAGCGAGTCAGCAGGAGTACCGCCAACGGCTCCGGGAGGGGTTCGGCTCCAAGAAAGGAGAACAGCATCATGGCAAGAGGTAAGGACGGGTTATACCAGCGCAACGGAATATTTTGCTTCCGGTACAAAGATCATGACGTTTGGAAAGAGAAATCCACGGGCGAGCGGGACCGCACAAAAGCTCGCGCCTTCAAAAAGGATTTCGACAAGAAACTCGAAGCTGGCGAACTGCCAACCGAAACTGCGAAACAGACGGTGGAGCGAGCGTGCACGCGCTGGGTGGAGCAACACGCAAGAGGTGTTGGCAGAAAAGGCGGCCTCAAATCGCCAAAGGCTCAAAAGAATGAGCAAAGCTATCTCCGCACACTCGTAAAGCATCTCGGCGGTCGCAAGTTGAAAAGCGTCACGCTCGATGACCTGCAACAGTACCAGGCTGAGAGGCAAGGAAAAGTCAAAGGACGCCCCATCAATTGCGAATTGGGCATTCTCGTTAGTGTCCTGCGAAAAGCAAACCTCTGGCATGGAGAGTTGGAGCGGGAATATCACCGGCTCTCAGAAGGCGAAGAAAAGGTAGGCAGCGCACTGACGGATGACCAGAGCCGCTTGCTCGAAAGCGTTGCGGCGTCCAAAGACGCATGGACCGTTGCCCATCTCGCGTTTCTTCTCGCCGTCAATAGCGGGATGCGCGGAGCGGAGATAAAACGGCTCCAACTCCGTCACGTGGACTTCAACAATAAACGCCTGAGCGTGGAGGACTCCAAAACCGCGAAGAGTAACCGCATGGTTGAACTAAACAGCACGGCGCTATCCGCTGTTGCAAAGCTCTGGATGCGCGCCCAAAGTCTCGGCGCGAAGGAACCGGGACACTATCTCTTACCCGCTGATCTCTCGCGCCACACCAAGCAGGCCGATCCGCTGAAGAACCAGACGGGCTTCGATCCGACTCGGCATCAGGAAACATGGGACACAGCTTGGCGTAACCTTCGGGCCGCCGCCGTGGAGTCCATCAGGACGAAGGCGAAGGAACAAAACCGGGAACTTACCTTCAAGGAACTGGCGGACACCGAAGTGCTCGGCAAAATCGGGTTTCACTCGATGCGACGGACCTTCATAACCTCGATGGCGGAAAGAGGCGTACCGGTCTCCGTCACGAAAGAAATTGTCGGCCATACGAGTGAGAAAATGACCGAGCACTATGAGCGCATCTCGCGCGACGCGCAAAGGCGGGCGGTGGAGTTGCTTAATTCCCCGCAACCTGCAAACCAGCAACCGCAAGAAAAGCCAGCTACCGAGAAGAGGGTTTACCTTGCGTAAACTATCAGTCAGAACGTTTCCGTTTTGTGGAGATTTTTGTGGATGCCGGTTTCCCAAGCTGCGCGGCAGTCGGTAAGTTATTGAAAAGATGGAGCGGGGGACGGGGATCGAACCCGCGACGTCCAGCTTGGGAAGCTGGCATTCTACCGCTGAATTACCCCCGCTCGTAAGCCGCTGATAATACCTAACGTAGCGACATCGCAACATGCCATTGAGACCCTTCGCGGAGAGAAAAATCCCGTCCCTCAGGGCACACTGAAACATGCAGCGCAGAAACTCAATCTAGCTTTTTTTCAGTTCTTTTGCAAGTGTTCCAGGCCCATCGGATCGGCATTGGTGAAACTAACAGACAGGCATTGACACGTTGTATGGTAGAAATATGGCTGGTCCGAGCGCCAGCAGATTGCGACAGCTTGCGGGCGACCGGCGGCAAAATTCGATTTATAATTAGGTCTCTTGCTATCACGTAACGCACGAGGATTTTTCCTCGCTGAACGCATTCATGCATATTCCTGACGGCTACCTCAGTCCCTCCACCTGCGCGATTCTCTACGCGAGTGCTGCGCCTTTCTGGTACGCGGCTTTGCGCAGGACCAAGAAGCTCTTGTTCACGCGCCTCGTGCCGCTGATTTCGGTTTTCGCGGCTTTTTCTTTTGTCGTGATGATGTTCAACATTCCGATTCCGGGCGGCACGACGGCCCACCCGCTCGGCGTCGCCATCGCCAGCATCGTCCTTGGCCCATGGGCGTCGATACTTGCCCTCTCAACGGCTCTCTTTATCCAGGCGGTTTTCTTTGGCGATGGAGGGATTACGACTCTGGGCGCCAATTGCTTCAACATGGCCATTGTCGGTTCTTTGATCGCCTACCTTGTCTATCGGGCCATCGCAGGGCGGGCCGCGATAACCTCTTCACGGCGCGTGGTGGCAGCCGCGCTCAGCGGATATCTGGCCATCAATGGCGCGGCGTTGTGTGCCGCGGTGGAACTTGGTCTTCAGCCTCACTTCTTCACGACCGCTGCAGGCGCTCCTCTCTACGCGCCTTATCCGCTCAGCATCGCTGTCCCGGCCATTATGATCGGCCACCTGACGTTTGCCGGTCTCGCCGAGCTTGTGGTGTCCGGAGGCGTCGTGGCCTATCTTCAGCGGGCAAATCCTTCCTTGCTCAGGTTCACAGCTCCCGGCGTGCCGCTGCCTCAAGAAGAAACTCTGCCGATGGAAAGAGAAAGCGGCTGGCGGGCCGCAAGGCCGCTTTGGACAGCCGTTGCTCTGCTCCTGGTGCTCACGCCGCTCGGGTTGCTGGCTGCGGGAAAAGCCTGGGGCGAATGGACCGCTCGTGATTTCTCAACTCCTGCCGCGCGCCAGCAGATTGCGAAGGCTTCACACAACGTCGCGCCTCCGGCCCAGCCCCCAAGCGGGTTTGAGCGATTGTCCGCCGTTTGGACTGCGCCTTTTCCCAATTATTCCCCGTCGTTTATCCGAAAGCCTGCTTTCGGTTACCTTCTTTCCGCCATGTTTGGAATTGGAATCATCATTCTGTTATCCATCCTGATCGCCTGGCTCGCGGCCAAGGCCCATCGTAGACCGGATGGAACGCACGCGCGGCCAGAGGAGACGTGACCGATGGCGAACCGCAAGCATAGAGGAAGGGGGTTCCTGGAGCGCACCACGGCCAGTTTTGTGGACGCTCTCGAACGCACCTTCTATGCTGAAGAGACTGCTCGAGCGGATGGCCTGTTGCAGCGCGTTGATCCGCGCGTCAAACTCCTGGGCATTCTGGCATTGATCGTGCCGGCCGCGGCCGCCCGAAGTTTTAAGGTGATTGGAGGCCTTTTTATCCTCGCCATCCTGCTGGCTGCGCTCTCGCAAGTGTCATTCGGCGTCTTGCTCAAAAGGGTGTGGATCGCCGTTCTGCTGTTCACCGGTGTGATCGCGCTTCCCGCCCCTTTTGTAACCCAGGGCCACGTGATCGGGCAGCTTCCCTGGCTGGGCTGGACCTTTACTTCGCAAGGCCTTGCCAGCGCGGGCTATCTTGTGTTGCGAGTGGAAACGGCAGCAACTTTGTGCGTTTTACTGGTTCTCACGACGCCGTGGATTGACGTTCTCAAAGCTCTGCGCGTGCTTCAAGTGCCGGTCGTCATGGTCACCATCCTGGGGATGACTTATCGATACGTTTTTCTGTTGCTCGAAACCGCGCACGATATGTTCGAGTCCCGACGCAGCCGCATGGTGGGTAAGCTGACAGGTTCCGAGCGGCGGCGGGTGGCGGCCGCAAGCGCCGGGGTTTTGATGTCCAAAACGTTCGACCTCAGTTCAGACGTTTACCTTGCCATGCAGTCGCGGGGTTTTCGCGGCGAGGTTTATCTTCTGGATGAATCCCGGATGCGGCGTTTCGACTGGATCATCCTGGCAGGGTTTACCCTGGTCTCGGCGGCGGCTTTCTGGTGGGGACGATGAACTCGACAAATCCGAGCGATGCAAAACAGACTCCCGTTTACGAAGTTTGCGACGTCACCTATCGCTACCGCCAGGTAACGGCGCTCGACCATCTGAATCTGACGGTGGGCGCAGGCCGCCGGGTGGCGCTGCTCGGAGCCAATGGCTCCGGCAAATCGACCCTGCTTCGCATTCTCAACGGGCTCTCGTTCCCAGATAAGGGAAAGGTCAATTTCTGCGGCGAACCTCTCACGGAGGAAAAACTTCAGCGCGATGGATTCGGGCTGGAATTCCGCCGTCGGGTGGGCTTGGTCTTTCAGAATCCCGACGTCCAACTCTTCTCCGCCACAGTCTTTGACGAAGTTGCCTTCGGCCCTCTGCAACTTCGCTGGCCCCATGACAAGGTCCGGCAAAGCATCTCAGGAATCCTCGAGATGATGGAAATTACCCACCTGAAGAACCGTTCGCCGCATCACCTTTCCATGGGCGAAAAGAAGCGCGTGGCGCTCGCTTCGGTTCTGATTTTGGATCCGGAGATTCTGCTTCTTGACGAACCCACCGCAGCCCTCGATCCCAAAAGCGAGAGCCACATGATCGATTTCCTGGTGCGGTCAAAAGGCGGCGGCAAAACGATCATCACCACAACGCACGATCTCGGCATTGTGGAAGATATCGCGGATGACACGTTTGTGTTCCACGGCGGACGCATTGTGGCGGGAGGACCGCCATCTGAAATCCTAAACAACGTGGCCCTGCTGAAGCAGACCAGCCTTCTTCACTCGCACCTCCACATCCACAAATCAGGCGAGGTCCACGCGCATCCTCACCTCCACCAACACGAAGAATGAGGATTAAGCATCGCGGGCGGCGAAGGAGATGGGACAAAACCCGTCACTTCGCAGGATTGTCGATGCGATCGAGAACCTCGCGAACCCTGTGCGCGATGGCCTGGGGCGTGAAGGGCTTCCCAAGGAAGGCCGCTCCCGGCCCCAGAATACCCTGGCGCAACATAACGTCCTCGGTGTAGCCTGACATGTAAAGCAGCCTCATTTCAGGGTATAGGAACTTCAGGTGTTTGGCTAGGTCGGTTCCGCTCATCCCCGGCATCACCACATCGGTCAACAGCAAGGGGATCGGCGCCGGATGCTGCTTGCAGAGGGTGATGCCCTCGTCGCCGCTCTTCGCCGCCAGAACTTTGTACCCCAGTCCTTCCAAAATATCCTGGACGAGTGACCGGAGAGATTCTTCATCTTCCACCAGCAAGATGGTTTCAGACCCGCGGAGCGGCGCCCCGCGTTCTTCCGCCGGGTCCAGCAAGTCAAATTGCTCTTTGACCCGGGGTAAGCAAAGTTTGAAGGCCGCGCCTTGCCCCTCCTCACTGTCCACCCAGACGCAACCTTCGCTTTGCCGAACAATCCCATAGACGGTCGAAAGCCCCAAGCCCGTACCTTTGCCCTTTTCTTTGGTGGTAAAAAACGGCTCAAAAATGCGGCTCTGCATCTCCTGGCTGATCCCGCATCCATCGTCGCAAACCGTCAGCATCACGTAAGGGCCCGGGGCCACTTCAGGGCGAGCCCCGGAAGCATCTTTGTCGAAGTTCACATTCGAAGTCGCAAGGGTAAGCTTGCCTCCCTGGGGCATGGCATCGCGCGCGTTCAAAACCAGATTCATAACGACCTGTTCGATTTGTCCCCGGTCCGTCCTCACCCGCCCAAGCGCTTCCCCTTGAACGATCACGACTTCAATATCTTCGCGAATCAGGCGATGCAGCATCCTCTCCATATTGACGAGCACATCGTTCAAATCGAGCACCTCAGACGCCAGAACTTGCCGGCGTCCGAAGGCCAGGAGCTGCCGAGTCAGCGAGGCGGCCCGGGCTGCCGCTTTATTGATTTCACTCATCTTCAGTCTGCGGAGATCATCCGGATCCAAATCGTCGAGGAGCAATTGGCCGTAACCCGTGATGATCGTCAGAAGATTATTGAAATCGTGCGCGATTCCGCCAGCCAGTTGCCCGATCGCCTCCATCTTCTGCGACTGGCGAAGCTGATCTTCCAACTGCCTCTCATGGGTCACATCGCGTTCCACCCCGACATAGTTGATGACCTGCCCCACCTCATCCCGCACCGGAGAGATAACCGCTTCGGCCTCGTAAAACGTCCCGTCCTTCCTTTTGTTAATAAGAACGCCCGTCCAGGCTCTTCCCTGCGTTAGGGTGTCCCACATCACCCGATAAAATTCCGGGCTGTGTTTGCCGCCATTCAGAAGGCGGGGATTCCGCCCGATAACCTCCTGCCGGCAGTAGCCCGTAACCTGTTCAAAGGCAGGATTCACGTACATGATCGTCCCGTCTGTTTCCGTGATCACAATACTCTCAGCGGTATGCTCCACGGCCAGGGCCAGGCGGGCACGAGATTCCTGGGTCCGCTTGAGGTCGCTGATGTCGCGCGCTATAACCGAAACGCCGGTGACCCGACCGAAGGAGTTCCAAATGGGTGATGTCCTCATCGACACGTCCATTAGCTTCCCATCTTTCCTCTTTCGGACGGTTTCATAGGGAGGAACCCACTCTCCGTTTCTCACCCGCCGGTATATTGCCGCCATTTCGTCGTTCCGGTCCTCCGGCACGATCAAAGCAATGTTGTGCCCCATCACCGCCTCCGCCGGGTAACCATAGAGCGTCTCCGCCCCCTTGTTCCAGGTGAGGATCGTGCCATCCAGCTTCTTGGCGATGATGGCGTCACCGGAAGATTCCACGATGGCCGCCAGCAACGCCCGTACTTCCTCGGCACGCTTGCGGTGGGTGACGTCGCGGATGTTGCATTGAATGACCCGCTTTCCATCCACCGGGTAAGCATTGCTGACGAACTCCACATCGATTAAACGCCCGTCCCGGGTTTCAAGCGGCAAATCTTCATACCGGATGTACTCCTTCTTCTGCAACTCTTCAAAAGCCGCCCGGGATGCCTTAACGTCTTTGAAAGGGCCAAGTTCCCAGAGCCTCTTTCCCACACATTCCTCACTGGAATAGCCCAACATCTCCAGCAGAAAGGGGTTCGCATCCGTGATCACGCCGGTCGCGGCGTCGAGAATCAGGATGCCGTCTTGGGCGCTTTCAAAGAGGCGGCGATACCGGACTTCTGAAGTCCTCAGTTCTTCTTGCCGGTCCCTCGCTTCGATTCCGGGCTTCTTCCTGCCGCCGTCGTCACGTCCCACGGGCTTACCATCCTTCCGAAGGCACTAGGCTTGCTTGTGTTTTGGGCCGAAGCGGCTCAGTTGCTCATCAACTTCCCGGGGATGCGCTTTAACCTGGCCGTTAAAGCAGGGTATTCCTCACCAAAGGCCTCCCGCTCTCAACTCTTCTCTCTCGGAGCATTGCAGCCAGAGACCGCTAACAAAGTAGCCGCAGCGGCCTGCCCTAACACGGCTTCTGCCACGATGACGAGCGTTGAGCCAATCAATCCTGCGTTTCTTTATCGACGCTTTTGGGCGGTTAGTTGAGGATATGTTTCCATTTCGAGGCAGGTTGTTTGACTTCGCGCGGCGCCGTCGGCTACTCTGAGGAAGGCAGGGATCTGTCCTCTTTTGGGTGCGTATTCAATCATGCGAAGAGTTTATCTGGACAACAACGCGACGACGCCCGTGGCTCCGGAAGTCTTTGAGGCCATGAAGCCGTACTTTCTCGACGACTTCGGGAACGCCTCCTCCATCCACTGGTACGGCCAGCGTGCCAAAGCGGCAATCGAATTAAGCCGCGAGCAGCTTGCCCGCCTGTTGAGCGTGCGGCCCAGCGAAGTGGTGTTCACAAGCGGCGGCACGGAGTCGGACAACGCGGCGCTGGTGGGGATGGTGGAAGCCTCGCGCTCCGAAAAGAAGCACATCATCACCACCGCCATCGAGCACAGTGCAGTCCTGCACACGGCCACGGCGCTCGAAAAGCGCGGCGTGCGCGTCACCTATGTCGGCGTCGGGGCCAGCGGCATCGTCGACCCTAAAGACGTCGAAAAAGCCATCGGACCCGATACAGTGTTGATTTCCGTCATGCATTCGAACAACGAGCTTGGAACGCTCCAGCCGCTCGAAGAAATCGGCCGCATCGCTCGCGAGCATGACGTCTACTTCCACACGGACGCCGTGCAATCGGTCGGGAAAATTCCGATCGACGTTGAAAAGCTGGGCGTTGACCTTCTTTCGCTTTCCGCGCACAAGCTCCACGGTCCCAAGGGCGTGGGAGCGCTTTATATCCGTCGGGGGACGATTTTGCGTCCGCTGCTCTACGGCGGCCATCACGAACGCGACCACCGGCCCGGCACGGAGAATGTTCCAGGAATCGTGGGATTGGGAAAGGCCGCGGAGTTGGCGGCTGAACATGCGGCGGATGACGCGGCACGGATTGGCGCCTTGCGCGACCGCCTGGAGGAAGGAATCCTCAAGAGCATTCCCTTGACGTCCGTCATCGGCGATCGCACGCAACGCGTGCCCGGCACCACCAATATCAGTTTTGAGTATATCGAAGGCGAAGGCTTTGTCATTGCCATGGACTTGAGAGGGATTGCGTGCTCAACGGGAGCCGCGTGTTCCTCCGGGTCGCTTGAGCCTTCGCACGTGCTCTCCGCCATCGGCCGCAGGGAACAGGCGCGATCGAGCATCCGTTTCAGCCTGGGGCGTTTCAACACCACCGAAGATATCGACGCTACGCTGGAGATTCTGCCGCGAGTGGTCGAACAGCTTCGCTCGCTTTCGCCGCACTACAAAAAGAGTGCTGTCACGATCTAGCGGCAACGCTTAGAGGCATCCCTCGACAAGAGTTTTGGATTTATGACCATCGCAATCGCAATGAGCGGCGGAGTGGACAGTTCCATGGCCGCGGCGCTGCTCGCAGAAAACGACTCGCCTGCAGCCTTGCCTGGCGCTCCGGCCGTCGTCGGCATGACCATGCAACTCTGGGACCAGCGGCGACTGCCCGCGCTGCTGGGTCTCGAGGAAGGAGCAACGCCGGCACGCGCCAGCGGCCGCTGCTGCTCGCTGGATGACGTTTACGACGCGCGCCGGGTGGCAAGTTTTCTGGGGCTGCCCTACTACGTCGTCAATTTCGAAGAGCAGTTTGAGCGCGACGTGGTGCGGCCTTTTGTGGAAAGTTATCTGGCGGGCGAAACGCCCATTCCCTGCAGCCGCTGCAACACGGAAATCAAGTTTGCGCAATTCATTGAAACGGCTCTCAAGATCGGCGCCGATCGAGTCGCTACCGGACACTACGCGCGCATTCGCCGGGATGAGAAGTCCGGCCGATACCGGTTGCTCGCCGGCCGCGATCCCTCCAAGGATCAGTCCTACTTCCTGTTCGGTTTGACGCAGGAACAGCTTGCCCGCACGCTGTTTCCCTTGGGAGAGTTTACCAAGGAAGAAGTCCGAACCATGGCCCGCCTGCGAAAGCTGCCGGTGGCCGAAAAACCCGATAGCCAGGAAATCTGCTTCGTTCCCACGGGGAATTATCGGCGCTTTATCGATGCCTACCTTTCCGAACAGGGCAAGCAGCCCAAATCGGAGGGCGGCGAGATCGTCTCCACCGACGGCCGCGTCCTCGCCCAGCACGAAGGACTCGAAAACTACACGGTCGGCCAGAGGAAGGGTCTTGGTTTTGCCACCGGAACTCCCCTCTACGTGATCGGGATCGACTCGATCAAGCATCGCGTGGTGGTGGGTTCCAATCAAGAACTGCTGAAGAGCCGCTTGCGCGTCCGCGACGTCAACTGGATTCGTCCGCTCGGCGAAGGCGAGTCCATGACCGCGCACGTCAAGATTCGAAACAAGCACCTGGCCGCCCCGGCCCGCGTTGAAGCCGGCGGAAATGCTGAGGCGCAGGTTGAATTCTCAAGCCCCCAGCGCGCCATCACTCCCGGCCAGGCTGCGGTCTTTTACGATGGCGAGGAAGTTGTAGGCGGCGGCTGGATTTCCGAAGTCTTCGGCTGACGCGCCCCACGATAGCCCTTCAAGATTTCTCACAGGCCACAATGGACTTCGCTTGATCAGTTGTTTGGGCGTTGGGAACACCCCCGCTTGAAAGAAACCTCCACGTCCCGGGCATCAGGCGGCGAAGCGAAGTATTTTTGCTTAGTTCTTTCCTCAACTTCCGCAGGTCTTCCGGGCGGTCGATATCCGGGCAGGGTTCGAGAACGGAACAGGAGAAGCCGTGCGCGAGCAAGCTGCCGAGCGTGTCGTCGAATGCAAACTCGCTTCCCAAGCGGACCTGGCCAAAGAGTCCGCGGGCAAACCTGCGAAGTCCGATCAGGTAGTAACCGCCGTCCGGACAAGGCCCCAGCACCGCATCAACCGAGCGCAGCTCATCGAGCGCCACCCTCAACGTCAAGGGCGTGAGCGCCGGAGAGTCTGTGCCCATGACGAGCGCGCGTGAATGCTGCCGGAGGATAAACTCGAAAGCATTTCCAAGCCTCTCGCCAAGATCCCGGCCGCGTTGTTTCTGGCATCCAAAATAGCGGGGCACAAGAGACGGCGGCATGGCACCGTCCCCAGTAAAAAGGGTGCGAACCATCTTTCCCCTCAGCTTGGCAACCTTGCGCAACGTGTCTGAAACGAGCGCTCGATGAAACTCCGCCGCGCCTTCCCGCCCCAAGGCCGGAATAAGCCTTGTCTTGGTTCTTCCTGGAATCGCAGCACGCGCGAAAACTGCGACGGCCGGCAGGGCATGAACTTCCGTGCGGCGAGTGTCGGAGAAGTTTCGGCGTTTTGGCAAGTTGATCTTTTGAGGTGCGCCCTGTCCGGTTATCTGCGGCTTGCTAAAGCCTCTCATCGCAAGGAACTGAACGTGGAGGACGCATGGGGGTTAGATAAACATCTGCTCGTCTTGCGGGACTTCACTCGAACGGCTCGACCGGCGACGCGAAAGGAAAAAGTCCATTCCGGCCTGCACGCCCTTCACAATGGCCGATACCTCCGTGACAGGCACAATGATGTTCCGCTGTACTGTCGCCGTGGTTTTTTCAATTTTCTCGAGGATATCGGTAATCGTCTGATCGATACGAATGATTTGCAGCCGGCACTTATCCACCAAATCGTCCACCACCGCGTCCACGCTGCTGGTGCCCTCACGAAGGGTTCGGCTAACCTCAACCAGGTTGGACATCACCGTGCGCAGAGGTTCACGCGTATCCGTCACGATGTCCGTGACGGACCGCGTAAGGGGATCAAGCCGCTGCATCACTTCTGAACGAATGCCCGTTACATCCGCTTGAAGTCGGCGGATTGCCATGTAGATGCCAAACATCGCAAAGGCCTGCAAAACAATAGCAGCCGCAGCGAGGATAATAAAGATTGTCAGCAGCGTTTCATGAGTCATGCTTTACACTTGGCCGCCCGGGTTCGAGAAAAGGGCGGCTCGGCTAGGATGCCTTGCCCTTTTCCGTTCGATACGCTTCTTTTCCTGCCTCAAGCGCTGCCGAAAGTTGGTCCTTCTGCTTGTTGACAACGTCTTTGGCTTTGTCGACATACCCTTCCGCCTGGCGTCGATATTCCTGGCTTTTTGCAGCCACCTTTTCCCTGCCCTCGCCAGCTCGCTGCGAGATGTAGTCGCGCGTATCCTTGCCCGACTTCGGAGCAAAAAGCAGGGCTAAAATAGCCCCAATCCCAGCTCCAGCCAGAAAAAACGCAATATTCGATCCGCTGTTATTCTCGCTCATCGAAGACCTCCTCATTCCTCATTAAGCAACGAGCTTAATCGCAAATTCTTTCCCTTTTTCAAAGGCGTCCTCTGCCTGCCTGCGAATTTCACGGCTTTGTTCGGAGACGTAATCCATGCCGTCTTCAGCCTTGCGGGCAATAAGCTTTCTTGTTTCTTTGCCGGTTTTGGGAGCATAAAGGAGCGCCGTTACCGCGCCGATTCCAACCCCCGTTGCCACCATTCCTAGACCGTAAAGTACTTTTTTCATGTTCATAGCAACCTCCGATCTAACAATAAACTATCAAAGGCAAACCCAATTTTCAACAACAAAGTTTTTAGTTTACAATCAATTAATAATAGACCGACTGGACTGCTTATATTACACTATGGTTCGTTTCTAAGCAGGTAATCCTTGATTTTAGCCGCCTGCATGGGCGTCACGATTTGGGACAACTCCGCCTCTTCGACAGACCGTAGCTTGCTCAGGCTCCCAAAATGCTCCAGAAGCTTTCTGGCGGTCCGCTCGCCCACGCCCGGAATCTCCAATAATGCCGAGGTCAAATCTCGGCCCGAGCGCCGTTTGCGGTGAAAGGTCACCGCAAATCTGTGGGCCTCATCACGAACCCTTTGAATTAGATGCAAAACCGGCGAGTGATGGTCGAGGACAATCGGTTCATTCTCACGGCCCAGAACGTACAGGATCTCTTCCCGTTTAGCAATACTCACGAGCGGCTGGTTAATGATCTCAAGCTCCGCCAGAGCCTTTGCGGCGGCATGCAGCTGCCCAACTCCGCCATCGATCAGGATCAGGTCCGGCAGGGGCTTGTTTTCTTCCTGCAAGCGCCGGTATCGTCTGCCCACAACTTCCTGCATGCTTGCAAAATCGTCATTTTGAGGAACAGTCTTAATAATAAACTTACGATAATCTGTCTTTTTCATTTGCCCGCCTTCCCACACCACCATGGAAGCCACAATGTCGCTCCCCTGCGTGTGCGAGACATCGAATGCCTCGATTCGGCGAGGCGGCTTGGCCAAGTCAAGGATTTCGGCTAAATCTGAGAGCATCTCGCCGGCGTTCGGCTTCAGGACCCGGAACCTTCTCTCAAAAGAGTGGCGGGCGTTTCGGGCGACCAGTTCCAACAGCGCCCGCCTGCGGCCAGCTTCTGGAATCAAAATACGAACCGGTTTGCCCCTTTTCTCCGAAAAAAGCTCTTCCAGAATTTCCTGGTCTTCAAAACCCACAGGCACGTAAATTTCACTCGGCACATACTGCTGATCGAGATAGACCTGCTTGACCAACGCGGCGAAGACGATGCCAAGGTCAGGCTCATCCAGGTCCTCCCAGAAAAATTCCCGCCGGTCCACGGTCCGGCCGTTGCGCAGATGGAACAGGTCGACCGCCATTTGCTTCCCTTCCCGGTGGAAGCCGAAAACATCAAAGTCCTCTCCTGAAGAGGCCGCCATCTTCTGGCGCTCCTGGAGATGTTCCATCGTGGCGAGCTGGTCGCGGTAACGGGCTGCTTCTTCGTACCGCTGGTCTTCAGAAGCCCGGCGCATGCGCTCGCGGAGCTCGCGCGCCAGATCGCCTTCGCGGCCTTCGAGCAGAATTCGGACATCGCGGACGGCTTCGGAATACCGTTCCGCCGAGGTCAGTCCCTCGACGCACGGGCCCAGACAGCGTTTGATGTAATACTGAAGGCAGGGCCGCGGATGGAATCGCGTCAAATCCACCTTGCACGAAGGCACAAAAAAACGTCGGTGGATCAAGTCTACAATCCTGTAAGCAAGGCTCGCGGGGAAATAGGGACCGTAGTATCGCGACCCGTCCTTCCTCAGCCGGCGCGTCACATAGACGCGCGGAAAGCGATCCTGCAGGGTGAGCTTGATGTAAGGATAGGTTTTATCGTCACGCAGCAGGACGTTATAGCGCGGCTGGAACTGCTTGATCAGATTATTTTCAAGCGCCAGGGCTTCCTTTTCGTTGTCAACCAGAATGGTTTCCAGATCCGCCGCGGCTTCAAGCAACCGGTCGCGCTTTTCATCGCTGGACCGTGATTCCTGAAAGTAGGATCGGACGCGCTGCCGCAAAGACTTGGCTTTCCCGACATAAATGGGACGGCCGGCCTGGTCTTTGAAAAGATAGACCCCAGGCCGCGCGGGCAAGCCTTCCGATTTTTCACGAAGAAGGTCGATCATGTCTCGTTCCCTGCTTCTCCCATTATCGTTCACCAGGGCGGCAAACGAAATGCCGGCCATCAAGAGGTTGACAGCCTGACGGACGGGAAAGACAATTTGGGGATGCGGGGCTTTGCGACCAGGTTTCTTATCGTTTCGGTGCTACTCGCGTGGCAGGCCGCCGGTCTCGCGGCCCAGTCCGCAGCCCCAGGCAACAAAGCAGACAACAACGCATACCACTACGTTCCACCGCCCGCATGGAAGTCTGTGGAGATTGGCAACTTTTATCTGGGCCGTAAGGACTACCGGGGCGCGATCAGCCGCTATAAGGAAGCCATTCATACCGATCCGGACTACGCTCCAGCCTACCTGCAATTGGGGAAGGTTGATGAAAAGCTGGGGCACAGACGCGAAGCCCTTGCCGCCTACCGGAAGTACCTGGATGCCCTTCCCTCGGAGAAACAGGCGGAAGAGGCCCAAGGCGCGCACAAAGCCATCCGGCGCCTTGAAAGAGAACTCCGAGACTCATCCGGCTCGCATCAGAAAGATCGCTCACCGCGGAAGTAAATTATTCGACCAGCGCGGGGCCTGATTTATCAAAGTAGTCGCTGAGGACGCTCTTGGCCCGCTCGACATCCTCCTCTCGAACCAAAAGTGGAATTTCCAGAAACGGCAGCATCTCCACGGAGGTTTCACCCGGCAAAATGGAAGGGATTCTCCGCGCATGCAACAGGTTGCGCGCGAGGTCCGCATCAAGCAGCGCCGTGGGTCCGGAGAATGTGCGAACTCGCACCATCTTGACTTGCGGTGAATCACGCTCCGGACCGGCTCCAACCAACGACCGAAACCACCCACCGATGGCTCCCGTTGGATTTGCCGCCGGGGCGTCCTCTTCTTCTCCAACGGCGGGAGGCGAGCCGGGAACAAGCGCCGCGCCGCAGTCGTCACACTTTCGCGTACCTTCCACATATTCGGTCAAGCAATCGGGACAGTAGGGCATGTCAGCAGGCCGCCTTCTCCTGCCAGCAAGTATAGCGCTTCTGGGAACGCAAGAGGGAAAAGACCTTTAGGGCTTCACGGTCTGCTGCAAAGCGGGCATCCAGGCTGAAAGGTGGTTGAGGCTGGCGTAGTGGGTGCGGTCGACCTCAAGCGGGGTGACCGATATCTCGTGGTCAAAAATGGCGGCGTAATCGGAGTCAACTTCAACGTTGCGATGAGCCAGCGTTTCATCCAGCCAGTAATAGGCCCTGCCGCGCGGGTCCTGCTTTTCGCACACCAGGTTTTGGGAAATCTTCTGGCTCTGGCGGGTAAGCCGAACGCCCCGGATCTCACCCGGCGGCACGTTGACATTGAGCGCCACGCCGGGAGGCAATCCTTCTTTCAAAACCTTCTGGGCCAACTCCACCGCAAACGCCGCGGCGCCATCGAAATCCTGCGGCTGGCGAGCCACCAACGAAACCGCAATTGACGGCACTCCATGCAGCGCCGCTTCCTGGGCGGCCGCAACCGTCCCGGAATAGATCAAGTTTTCGCCCAGATTCCCTCCCGGGTTGATGCCGGAAACCACCAGGTCAGGCTTTTCCCGGAGCAACTGATAGAGAGCCAGGATCACCGCATCTGTCGGCGTGCCGCCCACGGCGTAATGGCGCTCATCGATGGCTTTAACGCGCAGCGGGTGGTGCAAGGTAAGCGACTGGCTGGAGCCGCTCCGTTCGCTGTCAGGAGCGACCACGGTCACTTCCCCGAGCGACGCCATCCACCGTTCCAGGACGTTAAGGCCATTAGCCCCAAAACCGTCATCGTTGGTCAGCAGGATTCTTTTGATTCCCATGGAAGACTTGCACAAACATCCGCGGAGGGACAACTGAACTCGCGGTTTCTCCTTGAACAGGTACACACAAAGTCTATCACAATTTTCAGCCGACATCCCGTGGCCGCCGGCCTGGGGCTATGGCGTCCGCGGTTTTCGAAGCTTCGCGCCGGCTTTCACCAAAAGGCGGACGAACGGTTCCGCCCATCCGGGTGGAGATGTTCAACCTTGGGAATTTCACTGAAAACTATCCAAGATCAAGGAGGTTGCTCAGACCGCCCGCGTTCTTTTCATTGAAACTTTTCCGCAAAACACTATAATCCTCTTCATGACTCAAGAAGCTACAACACCCAAAAGCACTTCCCGTTACCTCCTGACCGGCGCTAAAGGTTTCATCGGTGCATGGATCGTCAGGAGGCTGATCGAACGTGGCGATACGCCGTGGATTTATGACCTGGATACTAAATCGCACCGGCTGGGCCAACTGCTATCAAACGACCAACTTCAACAGATTAACTTTGTACAGGGCGACGTCACGAATTTTGACGAACTGGACCGTGCCGTCGCGGAAAATGGCATCACTCACTTGATCCATCTGGCAGCCTTGCAGGTTCCCTTCTGCGCCGCGGACCCGTTGCGCGGAGCGCGCGTAAACGTGCTCGGAACTCTGAACGCCTTCGAGGTGGTTCGCAAGCGCCAGGATTTAATCAAACGAATCGTCTATGCGAGTTCGGGCGCGGTTTTTGGCCCTGAAGAGTTTTACGGCAGCACCACGGTTCCTGAAGGGGCTCCGTTGCAGCCGAATACCCACTACGGGGTTTACAAGCAGGCGAACGAAGGCAACGCCCGCGTCTACTATTTGAACAACGGCATCTCGAGCGTAGGTCTGCGTCCGGGCACGGTCTATGGCGTGGGCCGTGACCAGGGCATCACTTCCGGCCCCACCAAGGCCATCAAGGCCACTGTCGCAGGCCAACCCTATACCATCCACTTCACAGGTGGTTTTGACATGCAGTATGCGCGAGATACGGCGGAGATTTTTCTGCGATGCGCGGAGTCACAGGTCGAGGGGGCCAAAACCTATACGTTGCGGGGTGTGGTGATCCAGATGGACGATTTCCTCGCCACGCTGAACCGCCTGCTGCCCAAATCGCGGGAACTCATCCGCGCCGAAGGGAAGCCCATCCCTATCGCCTACGACTTTGACGATAGCGCTCTCGTCCGCGACATTGGAAATGTGCCGCGCACGCCGCTTGAAGACGGGATACGCGAGACGGCGGAAATTTTTGGCCGCCTCCTGGGCGAAAACCGGCTCGACACGGCAGACCTCGCCTCTTAGGCGCATAGGGCTCCGGTCCGAGCGAATCATGATCGTTTAGCGCCCCGCCACACCGTCGGGGGGACAATGTGGCGGCAGCCGGAGGGACACCGAAGTCCTTGTCCCGCCAAGTCCAGGTCTGGGGCGCGAACAGCATCAGGCTGCCCACAGACGGCAACGTCCAAATTCAAATCGGCGAGGTTGATGATGAAGGCAATGGTACTCCAAGATGTTGAAAAGTTAGTTCTCGAGGACATTCCCGAACCATCGATTTCTCCGCGCGAGGTCAAAATCAGGGTTAAGGCCGTCGGCGTTTGCGGCACCGATTTGCATTTGTACAGGGGACACGGAAACTACAACCTGGACTCTCATGGCCGCTCCATCCCGCTCAGCAAACAGCCCCAGATTCTCGGGCACGAATTCAGCGGCGAGGTGGTGGAGGTTGGAAGCGAAGTTCAAGACCTCAAGTTGGGCGACCGGGTTCTGTGTGACCAGGGAATAAGCTGCATGAGCCAGGGGCGCAAACCCCTTTGCCCCTATTGCGCCACCGGCAACTCCCATCAATGCGAATTCTACGGAGAACACGGCATTACAGGCTTGCAGGGGGCGCTGGCCGAATACATTGCCATGCCGGCTGTCAATTGCCTAGCTCTGCCGCCGGAAATGCCCCAGGATTTGGCTGCTCTGGTTGAGCCGTCAAGTTGCGTGTTGCACGCTAATGAACTTGCGGAGCGCACCCTCGCGCGCTACACCTTTGACGGCGAAGAGCCAATTCAAAATGTCATGATCACGGGGGCCGGCCCGGCAGGTCTCCTTTTCCTCCAATATCTTCGCAACGTGAAACACTTTGAAGGACTCATCATCGTCACGGACGTTCGAGAAAAGAATCTGGAGCTTGCGCGCAAATTTGGCGGAACGCCCATTAACGTCACCCGGCAGGACCCAAGCGAAGCCGTCGAAGAGCTGACGCAGGGCAAGCGAATGCACTATCTGATCGAAGCCTGCGGCAACCCCGTGGTTCTTGAACAGATTCCCAGCTTGATTCGCAAGCAGGCCACCGTTCTCCTTTACGCTCACGGATACAAGGGGCTGGACATTGGCGTGCTCGCAAACGTTTTCTTCATGGAGCCCATCCTGGTTGTGCCGGTGGGCGGATCAGGCGGCTTTGATCCCGACGGGCATCCCACAACCTATCGCCGCGCCCGGGAACTGGTGAATTCGCAGACCTTGCAGGTGGCGCCGTTCATCACGCATCGTTATCACTCTCTTGGAGATATCCGGCGGGCCTTTGAAGAAGATTTCCAACGTGAAGACTATATCAAAGGCGTGTTGGACCTCGAGTCTGCGTAAACGGATTCATGCACACATCCAGTAAAAGTTTTTGAAGCCGTCCCTCAGGTAAAAAGCCTCGAGGGGTGAAGGCGGGGGAATGGATTCCGGTGGAGGGAAATCAAGATGAACTCGTGGCTGGGGTTTTCTCTGGTTATCGTGGGTGGTGTAATGCAAGGAACATTCTTCCTCGGCTTGAAGTACGTCGGCCCCTGGAAGTGGGAGAACATCTGGGCCGTGTTTTCAACGTTTTCCTTGTTGGTCCTACCGATCGGTTTAGCCTTGGCAACCGTTCCCCACATCGGAGAAGTTTTTGCGCGCACTCCGGGATCGACCCTTTGGGTCGTGTTCTTGTATGGAGCCGGCTGGGGGATTGGCGGGGTGCTTTCCGGGTTGGGCGTGGCCCGCATGGGGATGGCGATGGGCGTCTCTGTACTGCTCGGCGTGACCGCAGCCGTCGGCACTTTCGTTCCTTTGGTGGCCAACAACCCTGAGATGGCCTTCACGCAAAAAGGGTTGGTCGTCATTCTCTCGGTGCTGACGCTGCTTTTGGGCGTTGGACTGGTCGCGGTTGCCGGCAAAAAACGGGATGCCTCGATCAGCAGCGGAACAAATTCCGTCCAGCAGGGAAAGTTTGGCGTGGGACTGGTGATCTGCATTTTAAGCGGTATTTTCTCCGCCATGCTGAACCTTGCCTTTGCCTTCAGCCAGCCCATGGTTAAAGCCGGAGCGGAAACCGGCGCCAGCCAGTTTGGAGCCGTGAACGCCGTCTGGATGGTCGCTCTTGCCGGGGGGTTCGTCGCCAACGGCCTTTACACGGGCTATCTCCTCACCCGCAACAGCACTTGGCCCAATTATACGCTTCCGCGAACAGCACGCTTCTGGCTCTGCGGGATGGGCATGGCGGTACTCTGGACCGGCGGCGTCGTTCTCTACGGCCGGGGAGCCGCATTCATGGGACAAGCCGGGGCGGTGATGGGCTGGCCTCTCTTTATGACGATCATCATTCTGATTTCGACCATCTGGGGATTCGTCACGGGTGAATGGAAGGGTTCGAGCGCCCAAGCCAAAAAGTATATGCTGCTCGGCCTGGCTGTCTTGATGATCGCCTCGGGCTTGGTGGGAATTGCGAACAAGATGTAAATTCGAACGAAGCGTCCCGAGGCGTCTTCCCTTTTCGCTGAGCGAGCCGGTGGAAAGGACGGGGTCCGGTGATGCGAATTGCCTTTTTGAAGCGAGCACGGTTAGACTGAGCAAATGCCCATGGATATGAAACCCTTGCAGGATTTCGCAATCGTCATTCGTCCTGAAAAGGACAACGTCGCCGTCGCAACGGTGGACTTCATCGAGAAAGGAACCTCGCTTGCCTTCGGCAACGAGCCCATCACCATTTCCGATCGGGTTGCGAGAGGACAGAGTTTTGCTCTCCGCACCGTCGAGAAGGGCAAGCCTTACGTTTCCCTCGGAGATCCCATCGGGATAGCGTCCAAAACCGTTCTGCCCGGCGCGCCCATCGACGCCACGAACCTGGAAAACCGTCTGCCGCGCATTACGGTGCGCTATCGAGACAACCCGCAAGCCTCGCCGCGCGATCCGGCGCTCGCGTCACGGACCTTTCAAGGCTACCTGCGCCCCGATGGCAGCGCCGGAACCAGGAATTTTGTGGCGGTTGTCACTTCCGGAATGTGTTCTTCCACCGAGGCTCGGGAGATTGCCGGCCGCGCCATGCGCGAGATTTATTCCCGCGAGAAGTTCCCCAACGTGGACGGCGTGGTCCCCGTCGTGCATGAGTCCGGGTGCGGCATGCCCGATGGCCGCCCGGTTGATTTGCTCAACCAACTGCTTGCCGACTCGCTCCGCCACCCAAACCTGGGCGCCGCGATCTACCTTGACCTGGGATGCGGAAAAACCTGTGTTGAATGTTCCGCCCCGGTCTTTCAAGCCGGCGTGCCCGGCTACAACCAGCGTGTCGTTAACATGACCATCCAACAGTTGGGCGGAAGCGAGCGCACCGTCCAGCGCGGTCTTGAAATCGTCGAGAAACTTCTCCATGACGCAAACCGTTTCCGGCGCGAGCCGGTTTCCATTTCCAAGCTGATTGTGGGAACCAAGTGCGGCGGATCGGACCGCTGGTCAGGCGTGACGGCCAATCCCGCCGTGGGAGTTGCAGCCGACATGTTCGTCAAGGCAGGCGCGGCCGTTCTGCTGCCTGAGATTCCTGAACTGCAAGGGGCGGCGATGGCTGACCTGGTCCGTCGCGCACGGACCAAAGACGTGGGCCGCAAGTTGATGCAGGCGCTCAAACGTTACTCAAAATATGTCGAAATGTTTGGCGACGACTTCCGCGACAATCCCTCGCCCGGAAATAAAAAGGGCGGGCTCTACAACATCTACCTGAAATCTAGCGGCGTAAAGGCCAAGGGCGGAACTTCCATCGTCGAAGACCTTGTCGAGTACGGGGAATGGTTGAATGGGCGCAAAGGACTTTTCGTACTCTACACGCCCGGATACGATCAGATCTCAACGCCCGCGCTGTTTCTGAGCGGCGCGCAGGTTGCGCTCTTCACCACCGGAAGAGGGACTGGAATCGGATGCGCCCTGGGACCGGTCATCAAAATCGGATCAAACCCGCAGCTTGCCCAAAACTACGCGGACATCGACGTCAATGCAGGCGCCATTCTGGAAAAGAAGGCGACCATCGAAGAGGTCGGAAAAAAGATCTTTGAGGAAACGTTGGCCGTCGCTTCAGGACACAAGCTCGCGCGGGCCGAACAGATCGGCTTTCATCACGAATTCAAGGTTTGGGAATCGCTCTGGCCGGCAAACTGATGCGCACCCCCGCGGCCCGGCTTTCAAAAATCAGCATATCGCTTTGGCATCGGATGGGAAACCCGCCCCCTTGCAGGGCAACGCACACAACGCCAGAGGCTTATTTGGCGCGATGCCGGCGCTGCAATGCGCGCAGCCTCTTCATGGCGTCGTTTGAACCGCGGCCGAAGTAGTCGTGGAGCGTCTGATATTCCTTGAAGAGCTGGTTATAAATTTCGTGCGCTTCCCGCCGGGGCTTGTAGGCAAGCTTCTGGACCTTCGCCATGCGCCGGGCAGCATCGTAGATGGTGTCGTAGCCTCCAAGCGCTTTCCCCGCGGCCACAGCGCCGTGCATGGCCGCGCCCAGCGCCGAGCAGGTCTGGAGCGGGTCCGCCAGATTGATCTCGCGGCCCGTCACGTCGGCATAAACCTGCATCAGCAGATGGTTCTTTTCCGGCAGGCCTCCGCAAGCCACCAGGCGTTTGACTTCAACCCCTTTCGAATCGAACGCTTCAATAATCGTGCGGGTGCCAAACGCCGTCGCTTCAATAAGGGCGCGGTAGATTTCCTCGGCGCGGGTTGCCAGCGTCATTCCCACCAGCACGCCGTTCAAGTCCACATCCACCAGGACCGAACGGTTCCCGTTCCACCAGTCAAGCGCCACCAGGCCGGATTCACCCGGCTTAAGCGCCTCGGCGCGCTTTTCGAGCACGCTTGCGAACGGCTTCTTTTCTTTGCGAGCCTCGCGATGGATGTAATCCGGCACGCCGTGTTCAAAGAACCAGGCAAAAATGTCGCCCACGGCCGACTGGCCGGCTTCAAAACCCCAGAGTCCCGGCACAATGCCGTCCGCCACAACTCCGCACATGCCCTCCACCATCTGCTTCTCCCGGCCGATCAGCATGTGGCAGGTCGAGGTGCCCATGATCATGACCAGCGACCCCGGCTCAACCACCGTGCAGGCCGGCACGGCCACATGAGCATCAACGTTCCCGACCGCAACTGGCGTTCCTTCCTTTAGGCCCGTTTTCTTCGCCCATTCCGGCGTCAGCCCTCCGGCGGAGGAGCCAAGAGGGTAGTAGTCCTCAGGCAATTTCGTGCCAATCACATCCTCCATCAACGGATGCAATGCCCGGAAGAATTCCGGCGACGGAAATCCCTTGCCTTTCACCCACATCGCCTTGAAGCCGGCCGCGCAGGTGGTCCGCCTTTCCCTGCCCGTCAACTGCCACACAATCCAGTCTGAGGCTTCAATAAAGCGGTCAATTTCCTGATAGACTTTGGGCGCCTCGTTGGCGATTTGCAGCAATTTCGAAAAAAGCCATTCCGAAGAATATTTTCCTCCATAGAGGCGGATGAATTCTTCATTCCGCTCCCGGCCGATTTCATTGATGCGATTCGCCTCCGGCTGCGCCGCGTGGTGCTTCCAGAGTTTGACCCAGGCGTGAGGCTGTTTGCGCAAGCGAGGCAGGCAGCAGAGGGGAGTTCCGTCACTCTTCGTGGGCATGGGGCTTGACGCGGTGAAGTCCGTACCCACTCCGATAATGCTTTCCGCCTTCACTCCAGCCGCTTTGAGAGCTTTGGGAACTCCTTTCTCGACCACCAGAAGGTAGTCCATGGGGTTCTGCAAGGCCCAGTCCGGATCGAGCCTTGAACCGCCGGGAAGCCTTTCATCAATCACGCTGTCCGGATAAGCAACCACCACGCTCTCGACAATCTCGCCGTTGCGGGCCCGAACCACCACCACGCGGCCCGACTCCGTTCCGAAGTCGATTCCGAGTACAAACTTGTCCTTCGCCTGTGACGATTGTCGTCGCGCCATCATAGTCCCCTAACACCCGGGTTCCACATCGAACGGAGACCTTTCCGCAGTGGTCCGCGTTCGATGCGGCTATCCAGGCGAGAAATTTCCAGAATACTTGCCCCGGCCCTGCCAGGCCGGGCTCTCGTACGGCAAATGCAAGTATCGCCTGACACCAACCTTCGTCAGGCGTAAACGTGGTAGCGGATGCCCAAAATCTTGCAGATCGCGATCAGTTCCTCTTGCCAGTTGCCATAGCACCCATGGGTGTGATTGGAATCATAGCTGGACAGGAACTCATCGGCTGAGACCTTCAAGCGGGTAAAGGCGTGCGGCCATTCTTTCGTGGTGGCTTCAGCCTTCTTCCAGTTCTTCTCCTCGTCGAAGAGGACGAACTCCGCCGGAACAATCGCCATCCAGTATTTGCCGTTCTGCCGGGTCAGCCGGGCCAGAGTCACTTCGCCCGGTTGCGCAAAGTGCATGACGGAGGCGCCGCCCGCCGGGAAATAGAAAATCTCAGGCCAAAAGTGCACATTCTTAAGATTGTCTTCGGGGCGTTTCGACCTGCCCGCAAAGAAGGTGGCGTGCGCTCCGGAATTGCAAAGGTCGAAGAAGTTGTCTTCCGCGTCGTAGTGCCGGACATCGGCAAACAGGACCGGCTCGCCCGTCACATGCTTAAAGAGTTCCATGGTCAGGGCGCCGTCCATGTCCGCTTCCGTCGCGCAGACCACCGGCTCCTTGGGACCGTCAAAATCGTAAGGATCATTTGAGAAAGCGTCGATGATGTCTTCGGTCGTAAAGTTATCCGTCAGCTCAGGCTGCGCCTTGACGCCAAAGAAGTCGATGGCCTTTTCTTTATTGATTTCCTGGCAGGCGTAGTAGCTGCGAATCTGGCGCTTCAACAAGTCCGGCGTGAGTTTGTTTCCGTCATAGTGGATATTCTTGCCCATCATCTTTTCAAGCCAGTTGAAAGCGTTGTCCACCTTCTTCCCGTCCACCAGTTCGGAGCGCCGGATGATTTCGTATTGATCGATGTGCTCGACGTCGATGCCGAAATCGCGCTTCCACTGATCGGCAGCGGCCACGGCCGTGTACATGCCCATCGGCCGGCCGCCGTAAAGGCCAAAGCTTTCCCCTTTCAGCCTGCTCACCGCCACGGCGGCGCGCAGGAATTTTTGCACCTTTTCGAAAACGGCGTCATCGCCGATGTCGCCCTGCACGCGGTGATGATGGCGGCCCACCTGGTCCATCCCGCCGGCCGCCGCCAGCATTCCCACCATGCCGGGATAGGCTGGATTGATATTGGAAAACATCAAGTAAGGACCTGGGGCAAACTCCGTGGCAATCATCGTCAGGTGAGGAAAACACCAGACAGCATAGTTGAGAATTGTCGCTTCAACGCCTGCTTCACGCAGTCGTCGTCCCTCGCGCTTGGCGACTTCGGGGTGCCAAACGATCTCCTCGCCAGCCACCACCTCATACTCGCCGGTGGTTTCGAGCCGCTCCTGAAATTTCCTCTGAAAATCCAAATTCATTTCGCGCAACATATCGTGCGCAAATTTTCGACCATCTGAGAAGGTCAGCAAGCCAACTTTTCGTTTTCGCATATGTCACCTCGGGGTGAAAATATATCAGCCCTAATTAGGTCCGTCAACGGGATGCCTGCCCCAAGCGTGGGCAACTCCCGGAAAAATTGCATCAAGAAAAAACGGGTGCCCCTCCAAGACCCCTTCATGCCGCGTGCCGCCCTATCAAAAAGCCGCCTTTGCCGGGCTGCTTCTTTTGCGGACTTCCTCCTTACGACAACCCTGTGCCGCCGGCGTCAAAGCGATAGTTGTGGTTGCTGGGCAAGAACCCTGGACTGCTTCCTGCAAGACTATCTATTTGATTCCGAGTAACATAACGGGGGGCAACAAAAAGGACTTTCCATCCGGCGACCAGTTGTGAGAAGATACCCAACTCCCCCGGGACAAGAATGTTTTATGTCAAACTACGATTCAGGTCAAGTGCTCGGTAGAGCGATATAGTACACCCACCGATGGCGACCCATCCCCCACCCCAATCTGAAGGCTCCAAGCGCACCGTAACACTTCCGCGCGTCATGGTGGCCACCACGGCCATGCTGACGTTCATTTCCTTCTGGCGCGCCGCCGCCATCGTGCTGAATGACCTTGCGTCCTCCGCGTTCTACGCGGGCGGCATTGCGGAGCAGGCGATTGGCCCCTCGGCCCCATGGTTCATCCTGGCAGTCATGCTGTTTGCGTATGCGGTCGCCCAGATGTACGTGGAAAGCTGCAGCATGTTCGTTCGGGGCGGTGTCTATCGGGTTGTCAAAGAGGCCATGGGAAGCACCCTGGCCAAGTTTTCCGTGTCCGCCCTGATGTTTGATTACATCCTCACCGGCCCGATCAGCGGCGTTTCCGCCGGCCAGTACCTGGTCGGCTTCCTCAATGAGCTTTTTCAGCACGCCCATCTCCATCTTGTATTACCCACCAACTCCACGTCCGCCATTTTTGCAGCGCTCGTCACCATCTATTTCTGGTGGGAAAACGTCAAAGGTATTGAAGAATCCAGCGAAAAAGCGGTCCGCATCATGCAGTTCACCACCGTCCTGGTGCTGCTGATGGTCGGCTGGTGCGGGTACACGCTATGGGTCCGTGGCGGCCACCTGCCTCCGGCTCCCGTGCCTTCCAACCTGCATTTTTCCATCGATGCCGAGGGATGGCTGCGTTCCAGCCGTCTCCCGGAGATTATAGGCGTCATCGGCATCCTCGTCGCCTTCGGCCATTCTGTCCTGGCGATGAGCGGGCTTGAAACTCTTGCTCAGGTCTATCGGGAAATTGAACATCCCAAACTGCCCAACCTCAAGAAGACTGCTTTTATCATTTTCATTTACAGCATGCTCTTTACGTCGCTGGTCTCCTTTTTCGCCTTCATGATCATCCCGGACGCCCGCACACGGCTCAGCTACAAAGACAACCTGATCGCTGGCCTGGCGATGAACGTGACGGGGCCGTTGATGCTCCGCCTGCTGTTCCACGGTTTCGTGGTCGTCGTCGGAATCATGATCCTAGCGGGCGCAGTCAATACAGCGATCGTAGGTTCAAACGGGGTCCTGAATCGAGTTTCCGAAGATGGAGTCCTGGCCGACTGGTTCCGGCGCCCCCACCCGCGATTTGGAACATCGTACCGAATCATCAACATGGTCGCAATTCTCCAATTGCTGACGATTTTCCTCAGCCGCGGGAACGTTATTCTGCTGGGTGAAGCCTACGCCTTCGGCGTCATCTGGAGTTTCGCCATGAAGGGCTTGGCCGTTCTAATCCTTCGCTTCACCAAGCCCGGTCCCCGCGAGTTCCGCGTGCCCATGAATGTAAGATTAGCCCGATGGGAGTTTCCCCTGGGATTGGGACTGATCACCCTGACCCTCTTTGCCACCGCCGTCATCAATCTGTTCACCAAGGAAATTGCCACCATTTCGGGAGTCACCTTCACGTTGCTCTTCTATATACTATTCACCCTTTCCGAAAAGCACTCGCAACGGAAGGCAATGCGTGCTGATCTCGACCAGTTCAATTTGGAGCCTAGCGAGGAAATCACCACCGTGGCGGTCGGTTCCAAACCCGGCAACATCCTGGTTCCGATTCCGGACTATTACAAGCTTTACCATTTGGCTTCGGTTCTCGAACACGTTGACATCGAGCGGCAGGATGTTGTGGTTCTCCACATTCGAGCCTTGCTTCGGGCAGGTTCCGGCGAACACGGCCTCTCTGCGGAACAACTCTTTACCGTAAATGAACAGGAGCTCTTTACTCGCGCGCTCGCTTTATCTGAAAAGTACGGCAAGTCCGTCAAACTCGCGGTCGTGGCCGCCACGGACGTCTGGGACGGCATGTTGCGCGCCGCCCAGAACCTCCAGTCGTCTGCCATGGTGCTGGGGTCATCCACCAAGATGACCTCATCGGAAGAAGCGCGCCGAGCCGGGCTCGCCTGGGAAAAGCTGCCGGATCCCAAGCCCCAATTGACCGTTGAGATTTACACTCCGAGCCGGCAGGAGGACGTCTTCTATCTGGGGCCGCACGCTCCTCATCTGACCCCCAACGAAATCGATCTCCTTCACACCATCTGGCTTGAATGCAGCGCCCGCCTGGAACCCGAGGAGATTCATCACCACGATATCATCCACTTTGCCCTGACCGAGGTCCAACGCAGACTTTGCGCCGAGCAAGAAACGGAAACCTTGGCGCGGCTTAAGCGGCACCTCGAAGAGGTTCGCTCCCGCCGGATCCCGCGCCTATAGCGGCCTGCGCTTTAAGCTTTGTTTCCTCCGCAAACATTGGCACGCGCGCACAAAGAAAGAACGCTCACAAAAATTGATCTAAGAAGGATAAGAATCCATCTCTAGCGGGATGCACTTGGACTTCCAAAATCCGCAAGACCCAAGCGCACAATCGTGTGGTGGGCCGCTGCGCCCATTGAATGTCTGCCGGAACGAGGCCTCTCCTCGGCCCAAACTCCGTAGACGCGTCCTTGGTAAGCCGCAATCCCCGTATAATCACCCAGGAAATCGTCGTCGGGATCAAATTGCTTGGTCGTCCAGGCATAGTTGCGAAAGCTCTTGCCTCCATCAGTGGAACGGGCAAGAACAACGAAAGCCTTTTGGTTGTCGGGGTCGCGACGCCGGTCGTAGAAAACAAGATTCGCCGCTCCCGACACCGGGTCCACGGCCAGCCACTGGAAAAACTGATCGGCGCCGTTGTGAACGGGGTCGGAATTGACGCGGACCGCCGGCGTCCAGGTCCGTCCCCGGTCCTGCGAGGTCGAACAGAACACATCCACGTCACCGTGGCGATAGTCACTCCACGCCACATAGAGGACGCCCGCGCCGTTTTTTCCCCCGTGAGGGTCGACCGCTATCACGGGAAAGCCATCCGTCCGGTCCACATCCGTTACGTGGAAGTAGGGCGGAGCGATATCAACGATGTCCTGGGAGGGCGCAAAGCTTCGGCCGCCGTCCCGCGAAGAAGTGAAAACGATGTGTGAGCCGTCAGCCCACACAACGTAGACCGTACTGTCCGGACCGACTGCGCCCGTAAAGCCTTCGACTGCGCCGTTGTCATCCCGAGGCAATCCCGCCTGCGTGCTGATGCGGAGAGGCTTTGACCAGGACGCGCCATCGTCCTTAGAGCGTGAGAACAAGATGACGGATTGGGCCAGGGTAAACTCCGTCCACCCCACATAAAGACGGCCGGCGTAAGGCCCCCTGCTGTTGTCCGCTACGATGTAGGGCTTATCTTCAAAAGGAATGCCGGGCCGCGTTGGGTGTTCGATCACCGGAACGTCTTTGCGCTGCCAGGTCTTTCCCCCATCGAGCGAGCGGCGCACGAAGATCCCGTTGCGGGTGGCGTTATGGCCCCAGTATTCGTCCGTTCCCAGCTTGTCGAAGGCGATGTAGGAAAGGAAGGCGTGGCCGCGGTTATCGTACGCGACTGACACGTCGCCGGAAACCGCGTAGTCGCGCGGCTCGGTCCCGGAGGTTAAGGCCCAATGCTCGCCCGAGTCTCGCGAGTAGGCGATCTGGGCACCGGTCTGGAACGCCGTCACTAACTCCCGAGGGTTGCGGGGATTCACCGCAATCGAGGGCTCATTGAAATATCCGGCGTGGCGAGTCAGGTTGAGAATTTTCGCGCCGGGCGGCCGCTGCAGCGCCGGGCCTTGCGCGCCCAGCGGCAAGGCAAAAACACCCCCGCAGAGACCGATCAACGGGCAAACCAGAACCAGGCGTCCTAGCGATTGCCTGGCCTTCTGCGATCCGTACTTCAGCAGGGTAAAGAGAGTGATCACAGCACACATTCCATTCGTCCGCGGCCGGGAAAGGAACCAAGCCCGTCATGCAGCTATCGGCTGGGCGCCGGCGCCACCTCAGTGTTCCGCAAGGGGCTTTAGAATTTGATCGAGCAGGTCTGGCTGGCCGGACTCCCGTACCAAATGGGGATACCGCTCGCCTCCATGATAATCAATCTCATAAGTTTTGTAGTAGTCGTCGTTCAGAACAAGCAACCGGAGAGGATGGGAACTATTCACACTGGCCTTCAGCGAGGCGCGCAGCACTTCCGGCGTAAAACTGCGCCCGTTTACGGCCACAAGCTTCATTCCCGGAGCAACGCCCGCCTTATAGGCCGGCATCGTTACGATGGAATCCATAATCGTGCCGTCGTCCTTCAGAAGAAGGCCAATGGAATAAGCCGCGTTGACCATGCTATGAACCTGCTCTTCAGCTTTCAGCATCGGCGACGCAACGTCCGTGTAGACGAGTTTCCAGCCACTCGCGTCGATCCCGCCCAAAGGCGCCTGGGGAGACGTCGAATCAAGCCGCTTGTGAAAGAAGCTTGCCCAGGGATAAGGCGCGATCTGGTTCAAGGCGTCGACAACGTCCTGGAACGGATAGGTCTTCAACTGCGGTCCCTTGTTTGGTCCTCCGTAAAACAGGCGGCAAAAATCATCCAGGGACTTCCGGCCGTGGGTTTGCTTGTTGATGATCGTGTCAGCTTCCAGCCACAGCAGTTCGCCTTCGTCATAGAAGTCCACGCTTCGCCGCCAGCTCGTCCATTCCTCAGGAGCAAAATACAGGAGCTGGGCCGCGCCAGTGGTATCCTCAAGCGGGCGCCAGACGCGCCCCGGACGTCCGGGACCAAGGGCGGCAGCGCTCAAAGCCAAATCCTCTCGATATTGCTCCGGGGTCCACAAACCGCTGCGGGCCGTCAGAACGTTCCCAAGGTATTCGGTCAGCCCTTCATAAACCCACAGCATGTCGGTCTTTTGGGGAGCCTGGTAATAAGGCGGGCTCAGATCCTTGGGCCGGCGGAATTTTCCATTCCAGGAGTGCACGAATTCGTGAGGCAACAGAAAAGCCATCAGCTCGCGCTGCGGAGGATCGGTCAGGGAAAATTCTCCAACCCGGCTGTCATCCGATTCGTGATGCTCAAGCCCGAAGTGGGCGACATGGTTGCTCAGGCTAAGCAGAAAATGGTAGTCGCGATAGTGCCGCGTTCCGAACAGCTTTCCCGTTTCGGCCACCAGGTTCGAGTAATCCTGCTGGAGAGCCGGGCTCATGTCGAGCGCCGCTTCACTATCCGCAGCCAAATCAATTTCGTGATGAATCGGCTCTCCCGGCGGAGTCACGTCGACAACCCGGAAGTATTCTCCGCAAATCACAGGGGAGTCGACAAGGCGGTTTAAGGAGACCGGCTTGAATTCGATGACCTCGCCGTTGTGGCCGGACACGGGAAGCGCTGTGCCAAACTTCCAGCCATTCGGAAGCTTCAACGTTGCCTTATAAGTCAGATCATGGGCAGGGCGCCCGGCGGGATAGAGCAGGTTCTGATTCCAACTGATCACCGCCATCTTGTCGGTGGTCGACGCGCCGGCGGTGAATCCCGACATCACATTAGGCTCAACGTAATCGAAAGACACGTCGAGAGAACTTACTCCTGCCGGAATATTGACATGAAAGGTGAACATATCCAGCAGATCGCGGCGCCAGGGAATTCGCTTGCCATGCGCGCTCAGCTTAAGTCCGGTCAAGTCGAGAACGGGCCCGTCCGGAGCATGCTCGCCTGGAATCCATTTGGGATAATAGAGCGTCATGGGGCCCGGCACGACCGGCATCACCATGTGGGTGTGAATAATGCTCTGCGGGGCCTGGGTGGCGTCCACGTCCAAAGTAATCGCCGGCCGGGGCTGGGCTTCCAAGCTGAAAACAGCCAAGGCGAACGGCAACAACAAATATGCGCAATTTCGACACCGCAATAGGCTCATGATCATCATCCTCAATTCGCTTGAGCTCTGGCGGGAACGCCGTCCGCCGAGACTGCCCTTGCAGGCTTAAGCCCCCCTCGGATTCCCGACGAACCCCTCGGGGCAAACGATGGGAAACACGCGGCGGGAAACTCCGCTCCCCATCATCAAACTCATAACGCGCTCGAGCGCGGCCATCCCCATACGCTTGATCGCGTTTCCTTGCGCGGACACGTTCCGGCGAACTCAACTCCGGCTCGGCCGCAAATTCTTTGGATGCAGGACTTGGCGCGCAGGGTTTCCGCGCCCATCCCGGCACTCCGCATCTTCACTTCACTCGCTGGGGTTCGTATGAGGCCGAGGATTAAAGTCCCGAGGGATGTCATTAACAATTTTGAGCCGCCGGTCGGTGGTCTCAATCCCCAGCGCCTTGCAGCCATAACCCGTTTCTTCAGGCAAATGCAGAATCAGCGACTGCGGAATTTCCGCATAGCTTGCGGGCAAGGGCGGCGACGTCCCAAGAAGCCGCGCCGGGCTGAAGGCCTCCGTCAAGTTAGTAACGCCCGGAGTGATGGCGTCTTCGGGGCCCAAGTTTTTTTGGCCGAACTCTTTTTCGCCCAACTGGCGGCCACGCTCTTCGTCCGGCAAGAGCGCGAGCGGCGGCAATCCAAAGACCGTGTCGACAAGTTTCACCACAGAGGCTTGGTTCCCTTGTGCGTGGGCGACAAAGTGGGTGCGGGCGTAAGGCGAAATCAGGATCAGCGGAACACGCGGGCCGTTGCTGATCGGAGAGCCGTCCGGACCCTTCGCAAGGATCGGCGGCGGAACGTGGTCGTAATCACCTTCCGAATCGTCCCAGGTGACAATGATCGCGCTTTCCCGCCAATAAGGGCTGGCAGCGATCTTGTTGATGGTTTCCGCCACCAGGGCCTCGCTGATCTGCGCGTCGGAATAATTCGGATGGTCGTCATCTCCCTGAAAATTCTTCTGCACCGCGGGATCGGGATCAGCGGGCTTGAGGTGAAGCGAGTTTTTAAAGCCGCCCTTCACAAAGAAAACCCCGCCGCCCGCCGGAAGGCTTTTTTGCTTGAGAGCCTTGTACAGATTCCCAAGCCCGTGCAGTTGCCGGCTCATTTGCGGATTGTTCGCAATGTATCCGAAGTATTGCGGGCCGTTGTGGTGCGTGATGTAGGAGGCATGGAGGCCGTCAGCATCAACAGGGCCGTCATCGGAATCCGCGGGCCCCTTGCCATAACCTTCCTCATACCAGCCAAAGCCCAAGGGCGCCTGGTTCCGGCTGGCGATAAAGGCGACGTCGTGCCGGACGTCAGCCAGGTCGCGGCGCGAGTCCCTATCGTGCTGCGTCACGGCTTTAAGATGCCCCCCCTGGAGCGTAAGCGGCAGCGAAGCAAACGTCAGGTTGATTTGCGTTTTGTGCTTGTGTCCAGGACGAAAATCCTTCGGGTTAACGGGCAATTTTTCGGCGTTAGGAGTCGGGTCAGAAGGCGAACCCCAAAACGGGTCGTTGTCATTCAATACAGGCACGCCCGGAGAGTGCGCTCCATTGTCCTTATAAGCCTCATTGGGATGCAAAGCCCACTGCGTTTGGCCTGTCTGCGCGGCGATGATGGCAATGTTCCCAAGCGTTGAAGGCCCCGTCATTTCCTGGAAGATGTGGTCGAACAGCACGAAGCGGTCCGCATAGCGCCACAAGAGAGGAATCGTGTCGCAGTCTTCGTAGGCCATGGCCAGCTCGCCCATCTGTTTTGCCATCAGCGACGGCTTGCCGGACGGCATGAACTTTTGTTCTTCTTCCAAGGCAAACCGATTCATCCCGGGCACGCCGTCCTGGATATTCATTTTCGCCACAATCATAGGATGCGAATGATCAACATCATCGGTATCGGCCGCAAACTGCTTGGGGCCAATCCTGAATGGGTGGATCGTGCCGGTTGTCCCATCAACGTTCATCAGAGGCTGATAAAATCCCGGCGTGTCTTTGGGCTTTTGACTGAACGGACCGTCAGCGCCTGGAAAGGTCCCAAAGTATGAATCGAAGGAGCGGTTCTCCTGATAGATGACGAAAACGTATTTAATTTTCCGGCGCAGCAGTTTGGTCATTTGCTGTAGAGAAGGATTCGGCTCCTGCGCGGGCGCTACTTGATACTTCGAGATAGCCTGCTGATTGGAATTGGATTCTTTCTTAGCCTGGCATCCCGTGATAGCTAAACCTAATACAACAACGAGCCCGGCGCGGGCAATTGCAGAAGTGAGTTGGCTCATAGCTCCCCTAGTTTAATCCGAAATGGCCGAAGAAGGCAGCCATACTTCGCTCCGCCGCCAGGATTATTGGAGACCCTGCCGCAGCACCGCAACTCCTTCAGTGCATCGGCCTCGCAGGGCGGCGCCGCTTGAGCCGCCGCGCTCTTTCATGTTATAAATGAGTCTGACAATCTGTAGTGATGACCTTCGGGGCAGGGTGAGGGAAGAAAGCAAGTCTTCCCAATTCCCGATCGGCGGTAAAGCCCGCGAGGGGAAGATGGCGATCTAGGTTATTGGCATTCCGTTCGGAAGATAGGCTTGCCGGCAGGAAATCGCCCGAATCCCCACGACTCGGTGAAATTCCGAGGCCGACGGTAAAGTCCGGATGGGAGAAGGTCAGGATCTGACGGCTTCCCTGCTGCGGGCGCTTTGTGCCCGTGCTGGAGTGTCGCCGCCAGGTTCGCACGTCTACCCACCTTGCCCCCAGTACGGGGATATTCCCCAAGACAAGCCTCGCCGCGAGCAACTCCCATCCCCGAGCGGCGGAATCCGGCTGAACGTATAGCCCCAACGAGAAGAAGCATGTTTAGCGGCATCGTGGAAACCACCAGCCCGGTCGTGCGCGTCGAGAATCAGCGCCAGCAGCGGATTCTAACCATCCGGAAACCCCGCTCCTGGAAACTCGGGAAAGGGGAAAGCGTTTCGGTGGAAGGAGTGTGCTCGACGGTCCAACAAACCACCCGCGACGCCTTCCGGGTGACGTATATGCCGGAGACCTTGCGCAAATCAACCCTCGGCGAACTCGCTCTCCACGACCAAGTCAACCTGGAGCGAAGCCTCACGCTCACGAGCCTGATCGGCGGGCATCTGGTGCAAGGCCATGTGGATACAACGGGCCGGATACAAGGAATCGAAAGCGAAGGCGAGGCAAAGATTTACACCTTCAAAGTCCCCCGGCAATTTGCCCGGTACCTTGTGCCCAAGGGCTCGATCGCCATCGACGGTATCAGCCTGACCGTGGTGAATCCGCGGCGCACCACCTTCCAAGTATCGTTGCTGGCCTATACGCTGGGCCACACCACGCTGGGGGAAAAACGCGTGGGCCAGCGCGTCAACATTGAGGTCGACATGCTGGCGAAGTATATCGAAAGGCTGATCGAGAAATGAGACTGCGCACCGCAAAATCGACGGCCGGGACTCCGCAACTCGCCCGAAGCGCTGCGGCGAAAGCGCGGCTGGCGATTATCCGGGCCGAATACAACGCGGAAATTACCGCGAGCCTGGAAAAGAAGTGCGTGGAGGCCCTCGTTGCCGGCGGCATCCCGGCCCGGAACATCCAGGTCTTTACGGTTCCAGGTTGCTTCGAAATTCCGATCCTCGCCGGGAGGCTGGCGGCCCGGAAGAGCTATGACGCGCTGATCGCCCTGGGAGCGGTGATTCGCGGGGAGACTTACCACTTTGAACTGGTGGCTGGCGAATGCGCGCGCGGCATCATGGACGTTTCGCTCCGCCATAACCTGCCGGTTATTTTTGAAGTCCTGGCCACTTACAATCGCCGCGACGCCCTGCGGCGCGCAGGCAACAATCATCATAACAAGGGAATCGAAGCAGCGCAGTCGGCGCTTGCGCTGCTTCGCACCCTAAGCGAGATCAAAGACTGAAGGGAACCATGTCGCAATTTGCCACCGTTGAGGAAGCTATTCAGGAAATCCGGCGCGGCCGGATGGTGATCGTCCGCGACAGCCTGGAACGCGAGAATGAGGCGGACCTGGTCATCGCGGCGGAAAAGATATCTCCGGCTCACATGAATTTTATGATCAAACACGGCGGCGGATTGATCTGCACGGCCCTGACGCGCGAGCGCGCCTTGAAGCTGGGACTTCCGCCGATGGTGACGGAAGGCGAAAACTCCACGCCCTTCGGCTGCGATTTCACCTTGTCGGTTGACGCGCGCAAAGGCATCACCACGGGAATCTCCGCCGACGACCGCGCGGCCACCGTGCGGTTGCTCGCCTCGCCGCGGACGCGCTCTTTTGACCTGATCCGGCCCGGACACGTTTTCCCCATTCGGGCGCGGGCGGGCGGCGTTCTGGCAAGAGCCGGCCACACGGAGGCGGCGGTTGATCTTTCGCGCCTGGCAGGGCTGAATCCCGTAGCCGTCATGTGCGAGATTCTGGATGAAAAGGGCAAGGCCGCGCAAAGCCGCGGCATTGAAAAACTGGCCCGGCGCTTTCACCTGAAGGTGCTGAATATCGAAGCACTCATCGACTATCGCCGATACCGGGAAAAGCTGGTTGAGCGGGTCGCAAGCGCCCACCTGCCCACTGCATTCGGCCCTTTCACCGTGCACGTTTACGAATGCCCCTCCCAGAATCGCGAACACTTGGCGCTGGTCAAAGGAAAACTTTCTCCCGATCGTGCGGTCCTGGTTCGGGTTCATTCGCAATGCGTGACGGGAGACACCCTTTACTCCATCCGCTGCGATTGCCGCGACCAGCTTGCGACGGCCATGAAGAAAATCAGCGAGAAGGGCGAAGGCGTCCTGGTCTACCTCAGCCAGGAGGGCCGGGGCATCGGCCTGGCTAACAAGATTCGCGCCTACGCGCTGCAGGACAAGGGATTGGACACCGTACAAGCAAACGAGCGGCTGGGCCTTCCCGCCGATATGCGCGATTACTCGGTGGGAGCCCAGATCCTGGCGGACTTGGGCGTGCAGAAGATTCACCTGCTTACCAACAATCCCAAAAAGGTTTCGGGAATCCGGCGTTACGGGATGCGGATTCTCCGGCGGGTGCCTCTTGAAATTCCGCCAACCACAAGCAATCGCCGTTACCTGAAAGTGAAGAAAGACAAGCTTGGACATCTCTTGAGCAAGGTGCAGTGATCTCGCATGCCCATCTCACGGCGCTCCCCTGAGTTTTACATGCGGGAAGCCTTGCGTCTTGCCCGCAAGAGTCCCTTGTGGCCCTATCCTAATCCGTGGGTAGGTTGTGTGATCGTCCAGGACGGCCGCATCGTGGGGAAGGGTTTGCATCGCGGGCCAGGGTCGAACCACGCTGAAGTGGAGGCCCTTGCGGCAGCTGGATCGCGCGCCCGGGGAGCCGCTCTCTACGTCACGCTCGAACCCTGCTGCCACCACGGCCAAACTCCGCCTTGCACGGACGCCATCATCAAGGCGGGAATCCGCGAAGTCTCCTACGCGCTCGAAGATCCGAACCCGCTTGTTTCCGGCCGCGGCGCAAAAATCCTTGAAACCCACGGACTGCAGGTGCACCGTGGTTTATGTTCCGGCCAAGCTGCCGCCTTGAATGAAGGGTACTTGAAGTTTCGGGCCACGGGCATGCCCTTCGTAACCGTTAAAGTCGCCACCAGCCTGGACGGCAAAATTGCCACGCGCACCGGAGAGTCCAAGTGGATCACGGACACCCACGCGCGCCGGCGCGCGAGAGAACTGCGCGCGGAACATCAGGCGGTGCTGGTGGGAATCAACACCATTCTTGCCGACGATCCGCATCTCGGCCCCAGAGCGCCGGGCGCCCGCGAGCCTTGGAGAATCGTTCTCGACTCTCGCCTGCGCATCCCGCTGGAATGCCAAGCCGTGAAGTCAAAAAAATGTATTGTGGCATGCTCGACTAAAGCGAGCGTGCGGAAGAAAGAGCGCCTCATCCGCCGCGGCGTCAACGTCATGGCTTTTGACGGGAAAAGAGTTCCCCTGGAACCGCTGCTATCCAAGCTGGCGCAGCAGGGCATCCTAAGCCTTCTAGTTGAAGGCGGAGGAGAAGTCTTGGGCAGTTTTTTCGATCACCAGCTAGTGGACCGGGTTTACTGGTTCACGGCGCCGGTCATTTTGGGTTCTTCCAAAAGCCCCGCCGCCGTTCGAGGAACCGGGGCCGCCCTGCTCGCCGAGGCCAGTTGGCTGCGCAGCTTCAGGATGGAGCAGGTTGGCAATTCCTGGCTGGTCCAGGGGAGCTTGTCTTCCTGGGCCCGCGATTAAAGTTCCCGGGCGCGTCAGCGGTCTGTTTTTTCTCTTCTCCGCCCATGCTGGCTGCCGCTTCCGTTGACGCCTTGCGCTGCTCATCACCCGCCCTACCTGTACGCTTTCTCTGCCTTCAATGTTTCATCTGCAGCCCGGGCTCCGGTGAGCAGAAAGTTCAGAATCCGGCGCTCTTGATTTCATCCGTTGAGTTACATTCCAGCGATTGCGAGCAACCTTCCCGTTCAGCGCAGAAATCATAAAGGATGAAGGCTTAAATTCTAATCGGGAGGCTATTAATTCAGATGATAAGCAAATTTCAAACGGGTCTGATTGCAACCCTAAGCGTGGTTTTCTTATTCGCGGGAATGGCGTTTGGCAAAACCAAACAGATCAACGTGTTCTACCGCTCGATAGTTGGCCATTCGTTAAGGCTGGCGCCCGGCCCTTACCGAATCAATGTCACGGAAAACACCGCGAAGCCGGAGGTCCGGTTTTACAGCCGAAACGGGCATCTGGTCGGGCAAGTTCCCGCCAGGATGGTCAGCCACGCTCAAAAGAACCGCCACACGGTAATTGATTATGACAAAGTGGCCTCCAACCAGGAGGTCCTGACTGAAATCAGCCCCAAGGGCTGGAGAGAAAAGCTGATTTTCAGCCATCCTAAAACAAATTAGGAGACGAATGCAGCGTCGCATCGGGCCGCGGCATGCGGCCCCGGGCGGCGCTCTCTTCGCTCCCAACCCGCGCCTTCGCGCCTGACAACCCGGGAACGGTTCTCCAAGTCCGAGCGCCGAGCAGCCCTATGACCGCAGGCGGTTCATTCCGTCAAAGGCGGCGTTCTTGTAGCATTCGGCAAGCGTCGGATAATTGAAGACGGTGTTCACGAAGTAATCGATCTGCCCGCCGTAAGCAAGAACCGCCTGGCCGATGTGCACCAAGTCGCTGGCTCCTTCGCCGACAATATGCACGCCCAGCAAATCACGAGTCTCCAGGTGAAAGATCAGCTTCAGCAGGCCCGTGACATCACCGATGATCTGGCCGCGCGCGGTCTCCTTGTAGAGAGCTTTGCCGACTTCGTACGGAATTCCCTGCTCGCTCAAGGTCTCTTCATTGCGGCCCACCATGGAAATCTCAGGAATGGTGTAAATTCCGTACGGAAACAACTCTCTGACGCTTGCCGCCTCAACGCCAAAAGCATGGCAGGACGCCAGCCTTCCCTGTTCCATCGAAATCGAGGCCAGGCTGGGAAAGCCGATGACATCGCCCGCCGCATAGATATGCGCCGCCGTCGTCTGGTAATGTTCGTTCACTTTCAGGCGGCCTCGGCTGTCAGCGGCAAGTCCCGCCGCCTCCAGATTCAGCCGGTCCGTCGCGCCCGTTCGTCCAATGCTGTAAAGGGCCTTCTCCGTAACGATCTGCTTGCCGCTCGCCAGGTGAATCGTCACTCCGCCGCCATGCTCGTTATCGTAGGGCTCAATGGCCCGGACTGTCTCATGGAGCCACAAGGTCACGCGATTGTTGCGCAAGTGGTAGGCGAGCGTGTCGACAATCTCGGCATCCACAAAAGGCAGCAGGCGCGGGTGCATATCAATCAGCGTCACGCGAATTCCGAGCGCCGCAAAGATGCTGGCGTACTCGCAGCCGATCACTCCCGCGCCAACCACCGTCAGCGTCCGCGGCAACTGGTCAAGCGTGAGGACTTCATCGCTGGTAAAGATTCGCTGGCCGTCAAAAGGAATATGCGGGTCCTTCGTGGCGCTCGCGCCCACGGCAATCACAATCTTCTCAGCCGTTACGTCCCGGTATCCCTGCGCGTCGATGGTGTTCAGGCGAACCGTGTGCGGGTCAACGAATGAGGCTTCCGCGTTGATCAACTCAACCCGGTTCCGGTTCAACTGATGGCGCGACACGTCGATTTCATGCCGGATCACGTGTTCCGTGCGAAACAGCAGGTCGTCTTTCGTGATGTTCTGCTTGACCGTGTAGGCTTCGCCGTAAAGTTCATGCTCACGGTAGCCGGAAAGATACAGCACGGCCTCGCGCAGCGTCTTGCTGGGAATCGTGCCCAGGTTGATGCAAACGCCTCCCACCACTCCTTTGCGCTCGGCAAGCGCGACTTTCTTGTTTAACTTCGCCGCCTGAATCGCGGCATGGTGGCCCGCCGGGCCCGAGCCGATCACCAGCATGTCATAATCGTAATTCAGCATTTCCCCCTAACGGCTTTTCACAAAAGCCAAGTGTCGTGCCGCCTTCGATCGAGAAGAACGGCCAATGATCCTCTGGAAAATTTCCCCGGTGACGCCTGGCTGTCCCCACGTTCCCGCCCAAGTCTGCCGCGGCAATCATGGCCCGCAGCCGCAAGATCAAGGATGCAGCCAATAACCCAGTACGACAGAATCCTTGCTTTTCTTCAACACATTTGCTAAACAGACCCATCCGAGGACGAAGGCCATGGAAAAGGGTTTCAGGTGGAAAGCGGTCCGGGCTCTGCTGGTTGTTTCGACGATCCCCATGCTTTTGATAACCGCCATCCGCATTCACGCCTGCTGGGCAAATGACGCCTACCTTGACCAGGTTTCGGGCGTTTGGATCGCGCTGGCCAATGACCTCTCGCACGGCGTCTTTTACCGTCCTCTTTTCGGGCCCCTTGGCTACGGCGGAACCCGCTACTTCCCGCTCTTCTTCGTGCTGCATGCCGCCCTCATGAAGTTAGGCGGCGGAGCCATCCTGACGGGCCGCCTGCTTTCCGTCGCCTCCACCCTTGCGCTCCTGGCGGGAGTTTACGCGCTGCTGCGCAGGCTTGGCGTTGAGAGAATGCTGGCGGGCTGCTCGTCGCTGTTTGTTCTCTGCTCCGAGTCCACGCAGTTAGCCCTCCTGGCAATCCGCGGCGACGCTCTGCCAGCCGCCCTGGTGGTCTGGGGATTCGCGGCGTGCTGCGGGCCGGCGGTTGGCCTTCGGCAACTCGCGATCGCCGCCGTTCTCTTTACCCTGGCGTTTTCAGCCAAAGTCACCGCAGCCTATGCTCTCGGAGCCGCGTCCCTCTACTTCCTGTTTTCAGGGCGGCGCCGCCAAGCATGGACCCTTGCAGCTTTCGGGGCCGCAGGTTGCGCCATCGTGATTCTAGCCATGCTCGTCCTGAGCAACGGCCGGGCCTATGAGGTGATCAAGGCCTGCGCGACCGGAGGAATGGGCCTCGCTTCGATTCTGCACATTCCTCAGCACTTCGCTCTCGTAACCGACGGGGAAGACCTCAGCGGATTTCCATTCCTGATCCTGGCCGCGGCGGCGCTGGTGGCATGGCCGGGGCGAATAAGGTCCGAGATCGCTCCGCTTTTTTTCCTCGCTGCCGCAACCATGACGATGCTTATTTTGGGAACCCCCGGAACCGATTACAACCACCTGATCGATCTCCACGCCGCTGCCATCATCCTGTTCACGGTCTGGGTCTACCGCTCCGGCCGGCAGCAGGCCGTGTTTGGAATGGCGGCTCTCTCGATCGCGGCCATCCTGGCGGTATTCCCTGCCGCCAGAAAATTCCGGCACAAAGAAGACATCATTCCGCGCCGGCAGGAATTCCAGGCGGCGCTTCGTATCGCCGGACACAGCCCGCAGCCCATCCTGGCCGATAACCCTTTGATTCCGGTTCTGGCGGGGCAAGCGCCTTACGTTCTCGATCCCTTCATGTTCAGGGTGCTCAGCCTGCGCGATCCTCATTTTGCCGACCGTTTGTGGAAGAGGCTCCGGAACAAGCAATTCAGCGCCGTCGTATTGATCGGCGATCCCTCTACCAGCGAGGGACGCGACTTCTACCGCCAAACTGCCTTCGGACCCGCTTTCCCCGGGAAAGTTCTTGAAACTTACGGCCTCCAGGTAAAAATGAAAGAAGCCTACATCCTGGTGCCCCGCGAGGACCCGGCGGTTGCGCCCGGCGCGCAATAGAATTCCTTAGCCCAGCCCCAAGCTCGCCCAGAGAGCGTCCACTTTCTTTCTGGTCGCCTCGTCCATCGTAACCTCGTCCGGCCAGGGCCGCGCAAAGCCTTCGCTCGGCCATTTGTGAGTGGCGTCGACGCCCATCTTGGAGCCGAAGTTCGGCAACCGCGACGCATGTTCAAGCTGGTCCACCGGCCCCAGCACAAACTGGATGTCGCGCTCCGGATCGATATGGTTCAAGGCTTTCCACGTCACCTCGCGAACGTTGTGGACGTCCACGTCGTCATCCACCACCACAATGCACTTGCTGAACATGGCGCCGGGCAGACCCCAGATGGCGTTCATCACCTTGCGCGCGTGGCCGGGATAGCTCTTGCGAATTGAAACAATCAGCAGGTTGTGAAAAACTCCTTCCGCGGGCATGTGCATGTCCACCACTTCCGGCATCTGCTTGCGCATCAAGGGCAGAAACAGCCGCTCCACGGCGTAGCCCATCCAGTAATCTTCCATGGGCGGAGCGCCCACGATGGTTGAAACGTAGACCGGTTTTTTGCGCCGCGTGATGCAAGTCAGGTGAAAAGCCGGGAACTTGTCTTCCAGCGAATAATAACCGGTATGGTCGCCAAAAGGCCCCTCCACGCGAATGTCGTCGAGATCGGCGTATCCTTCGAGAACGATCTCCGCATGGGCCGGAACTTCCAGGTCCACGGTTTCGCACCGCACCAGTTCCACCGGCTCCTTGCGCAGAAAACCCGCAAACAAGAACTCATCCAGATCTTCCGGAAGCGGCAGAATTCCCGAAAGCATGGTGATGGGATCGGCCCCCAGCGCCACGGCCACGTCCAGGCGGCGGCCTTTGCCCTGCCGGTCTAGCCAGCGGAAATGTTCCGCGCCTCCTTTGTGGACCTGCCAGTGCATTCCCGTGGTCTGTTCGTCATAGACCTGCATCCGGTAGCAGCCGACGTTGCGCCGGCCGCTCTTGGGGCTCCGCGTGACGACCATCGGGAAAGTGATGAAACGCCCGCCATCCTGGGGCCAGCATTTCATCACGGGAAGCTCCGCCAGGGAAATAGGGTCGCGCTCGATGACCTCCTTGACGGGACCGGTCTTGACCGTCTTGGGGAAAAAGGAGCCGACTTCCGCCAGCTTGGGCAGCATTTTCACCTTGTCAAAAAACCCTTCCGGCGGTCGCATTTCGAGCAGGTCTTCGATTCGCCGGGCCACATCGTCGAGCGAAGAGACTTCGAGCGCCATCTCCATTCGCTTTTTCGAGCCCAGCATGTTGATCAACACCGGCATGGAATAAGCGCGAGAATCCTTCGCCGAGCGCGGCCGCTCAAACAGCAGCGCCGGCCCTCCGCGCTTTGAAACGCGGTCGGTGATTTCGGTGATTTCAAGGTCCACGTCAACTTCCGCGCTGATTCTTTTTAATTCGCGTTCCCGCTCCAATCGCTTGATAAAATCCCCAAGGTCTTTGTCAGCCACTGCCATCCTCGCCTGGAAGGGCGGCCGCTACTTTCTTGCCACCCGTCCGTCATTTCGCGTTCTATTGCAAACATGTAGCGCCGTGCTTTCGGCCCGGCCTGCCGCCCTACGAGCGGCACATGGAAGAATTACAGATCACGCCCGCCAAATCAAGGCGCCGGCGCGCTCCAATGTCTTGTTGACAATTTTACCCCGAAGAACCGATACTTGCTTTGCACATTTGATGGAAGATCAAAGGAAATCCACAAAATCAGATCATTCCAGAATTCGGACTTGTTCGACTCTCCTTCCTTGCAGGTTCTGCCCATGAAAATTTCCGGGAACATGCTTGCGGCGCGGCGATGCGGCATGGCGCGCAGCGTGATTTTAGGGTGTCTGGCGTCAGCCATGCTTTTTGCCTCCGCTGCCGCGGGCGCGCAAAGAAATCGAACCAGCCGCGCCGACTACAAGCGGCCTGCTCCGCGCGAAAGAGCCACACCCGCGCCGCCCGTGCAACTGACCGTGGTGGTGCGCAACCGGGAAGGCCGGGCCGTCGGCAGCCTGCGGGAGAGCGACTTCCGGCTGTTCGATGACGGCCGCTACCAGCGCATCACGGACTTTGCATCCAGTCTGGTTCCCGAGCCGGTCGTCGATCCCAAGGCTCCGTGGACCATCCGTTACACGGCTCTTTACTTTGACGACCTTCATTACACGTTTACCGACACCATCCGCGTTACGGACAGCGCCTATGCCACTTTCGGCCCCATGGTGAGCCACGGGAACCGCTTTGGCGTCTTCACCGCCTCGGGCGAAATCACGCTCGATTTCACCGGCAACCACGAGAAATTCCACCAGGCATTGCTGGCCATTCACCCTCATCTTCCCTCGCCCGCCACGGCCAAAGCGTGCCCGGCCCTTACCGACTATCAGGCCTACCTGCTGCTTTACGTCCATGACCCTCTGGCGCTGAAAGTCGCCTTGTACGACATGGAGCATTGCAGCAGCCGCGATGGCGCGGGCGATCCGGTTTCGGCCAGGCCCAGCCTTTTCGAGATGCGGCGAATGAAAGCCGTGCTCGACCATCAGGCGGGCAAAGTGATCGAGGAAGATTCCGCGCGGTCCAATCAAACGCTTGCCTCGCTCGAAAAATTGATCGGCAAGGTCTCGACGCTTCCCGACCCGCGCAGCATCATCGTGGCCTCACCCGGGTTTCTTACGGGAACGCTGGGCCGGCGCGTGGATGAGTTGGCCCGCCTGGCGACCCGGCGCCACATTATTGTGAATACCCTGGACACCACCGGCTTTGTCCACCAGATTTCCTTCCGCGGAACTCCCGGCCAAGACGGCTCGGCTGAGGCGGAGGGAATCAACGACGCCAAGAACGAAATGCTTGCCGACCGCGCCGGAGCAACCTCCGACCCGCTGGCGGATTTGGCCACCATGACCGGCGGCAACTTCGTCGCCAACGTCGACGACCTTGACATGGGATTCAAGATGGCGGCTCCGCTGCCCGCAGCCTATTACGTCCTGGGCTACCGCCCGAGCGGCCTGCGCCCCAACGGCCGCTTCCATTCCGTGCGCGTCACGCTTTACAGGCCCCGCCGCATGAGTGTGCAGGCTCCGGCGGGATATTTCGCTCCCGGCACGCCCGAGGAAATTGCCGCGTCTTCCCTGCGCGACCGCCATTCGCGGCATCAAGCCCGGCGCGTCCGCCGGAAATGACGCTCTCTCATGCCTTGCCTGACTTCCGCTGAAGCCGCCCGTGCACGATCGAGCCTGCTCGGCTGGTTTCGCCGCCACGCCCGCAAGCTGCCCTGGCGCGAGTCCAAGTCTTCCTACGCAATCTGGCTCTCCGAGGTCATGCTTCAGCAGACCCAGATCGCAACCGCAATCCCCTACTACCTGCGCTTCCTTGCCGAGTTCCCAACCGCCGGGCGACTGGCTGCCGCGCCGCTTGAGCGAGTCCTGGAACTGTGGTCCGGACTTGGCTATTACCGCCGCGCCCGCAACCTGCACCTTGCAGCGCGCCTGATAGCGGAAAAACATGGCGGCCAGTTTCCACGCGATTACGAGCAGGCGCGCCGGCTTCCGGGCGTGGGCGATTACACGGCCCGCGCCGTCTTGAGCATCGCTTACCACGAGCCTTACGCCGTGCTCGACGGCAACGTGGCACGCGTGATGGCCCGCCTCGCCGCCCTGAGCGGCAGCCTTCCTGAACCGCGCTTTCGCCGCACCCTCGAAGAAAATCTTGATCGGCTGCTCTCCCGCCGCAGCCCCGGCAACTTCAATCAGGCTCTGATGGAGCTGGGGCAAACCCTCTGCCTGCCGCGCTCGCCGGAATGCCCGCGCTGCCCGCTCAAGCGCTGGTGCCGCGCCTATGGCATGGGCAAGCCGGAATCTTATCCCCAGCCGCGGCCGCGCCGGCAAGTTGAAAAATGGCATCTCGCAACCGCCGTGCTCCACCAGAATCATCGCTTTCTACTCACTCGCGGCCTTGAGGACGGACTGCTCGACGGCCTTTGGAATTTCCCCTCGGCGCTCGGCGAATCAAGATCGAAAGCCCTCGAGCGGTTGAGCGAAAAACTCCGCGTAGCCGCCGGAATACCCATAGCGTTTGGAGAGCCTTGCCACAAGCTCCATCACAACATTACCTATCGATCCATCCAGGTGCAGATTTACGCGGCAGAGTTGCCGGAAAGCTTGCGCGTCAAGGGATGCCGCTGGTTCGCGGCGGGAAAAATCGAGCAGGCAGCCGTCTCCCAGTTGGCCCGGAAAGTTCTCCGTGAACATGCGCGTGAAGGGCCGAAAGCGCGGCCCCAAATGCTGCGAGGGAGCTAGTTCAACCCTGGAAATCGCCTTGGGAAGAACTGGCATTTTTTGCCGTCCGTCTTCGCTTCGTTTTTTTGAGTTTTATGTATTTTCAACAACTTGGCTAGCTTCGTTTTAGGTTCGTTTTGGCTGTTTTTCCCACAGCCCTCTTTTGTTTTCAATAACTTCCTAGCTTCGTTTTTGAAAAAAAGAATTCTTTTTTAGGCTCGGAAGCCGCCAAGCAGCTGAATCACTCATTCTGAATGACTTTGTCGGGTTTTTCGTGCATTTCCAGGCTGTTTTCAACGTCTTTCCCCCTTCACCAGAGGCAAAGCGCGGAGCGTCCCCAGAAGACTAGCATACTAGCCATCGTTTGTCAAGCCTTTTGTGCGCGGGGGTGATGTCAAGCTGCGTGTGTAAAAAGGTGGAGGTGCGGTTTTTCCATTCGGACTTCTCATTCATTCCGTTGAAGATGGCATCGATAATCCGGTCGACGCTTTGGACGTTGACGAAGCAGGCCATGGGCCGGGTGCGACGCCGCACCCGGCCCATGGAAGTCACCGGAGGAGAAATCTCCACATACCGATGTCTAGTCTATGTGTCCCAAACCATGGAGTTTCGATGGAGCTTTCACCCGCTCTCTCAATGGTCTACCGTTTACACACAAATTGCCGCTTGACCCGGCGTGGCTGCGCTTCCGCGGTTCTCCTACCTGAAGCTAACGCCCTGCCCAGCGCCGCGACCGGCAATGCCCACATCCCTCCCCCAAGCCACCCCTGGAGGAGGAAGTTCCTCTCTGGCTAAATACCGGAACTTTCTACTTTGCCTTGACAGGTTATTTCGCGCCGCTGTAGCGGCGCTCTGTGAGCGCCGGATGTTGCTGGAAGAAGAACCGGCGGTCAGGCAAGCAGTGCTTGCCGTCGACCGCCGCTACAGAAAGCAAAAGCCGCGGATATTCAGATCCGCGGCTTTGGGGAAACTCTGCGGCTTTCCCAGCGGCGTTACCGAAAACCCGCAGACCCTCACGAACGCGAGAGTCAGCGCTACCAAACGCCCCGGCACAGCACAAAAGCAACGCATGGCGCGTCAGTGCGGGATGCCGTGCTGGTGCATTCGGCGGTGCAGTGCCTCCCGAGCCTGGTGATAGATGGCGCGAATCTTCGCGTACTCATCGGGATTGGGGCGAATCGCCAGCGTCTCAACGTAGGTTTCCGCAAAGTCGATCATCTTCAGGAAGTAGGCCGCCGAATCAGGCGAGAACAACTCCGTGCCGGTAACCTTGATGTAGACGGGCGAAGTGTGCGCGGCGATTTTGTAGTGCCAGGAAGTTACCGGACCCAAGTTCGACGAGCATCGGGCGGCCAGCCAGCCGGGGCCCGGGACTTTGACCCGCTCGCTCAAGGTCATCGACCGCACGCCGGAAGCGTCTTCCCTTGAAGCCACCACGCGCCCATTGAAGATGACTTCCACTTTGTGAAAAGGCACAAAGGACTGGACGTCCGCGCGCACCTCAACCGTGCCGCCGCCCGCGCCAAACGTGATCTCGGAACCCGGCGCGCGGCCGTCAGCATGGAACAGCAGCAGCGGCCCGGAAGTCACAAACGCATTGCCGGTTCGAACTCCCCTGGCCCAATTCGCAAAATTGAATTCCTCCTGCCCGATGTACGCATAGCAACGGTTGGTCCCGGCGGGCATGTAAGCGCCCATCTTGTCCGTGCCGGCCACGGCAGGCAGCCGGTAGCCGCAGTTCAAGAAGTGGTACCAGTCGAGGTAATGCAACGTGTTGAACTGCTCGGTGGGTTTCTGTTCGACGTCAACGGGATCCTGCGGCCAGATTTCGAGCGCGTCGATCTTGCCCAGAATAATGTCCGCGGCAATTTCACCCGTGGGATAAGGAAAGTGCGCGCAGACCGCCAGACCCTGGCGCTTGCGGCAGGCGTCCGCCCACTCCGCCAGGCTGTTCCACAGCGGGTCGCCCATGTAGGCTTCATCGGGACCGGCCAGGGACATGGGCAAAACCGGCTCTCCGTGAACTCCCAAGAGCGCCAGATGCCCCAGCAGGTGCTGGCGGTTTTCACTACCCACCCAAACCATCGACTCCCGGTCTTTTGAAAGCAACGGGCCGTGCGCGAGATCCCCCACGTTGGTAAAAAGCTGCCCCCATTGCGCGGCCAGCAGGTTGATCAGGTTCAAGCCTTCCGCCTGAGCTTCTAGCAGCGCCGTCGAGGGCGAAAGAAAATGCGTGTGGGTATCGGCCGTCACCCAGCCTTTCGAGCGGAGGTCGGCGTAACGCGGCATCTCCACGGCCAACTCGCGCTGGCCGGGGGCGATTTCAAGCTTCTGCCGCACGGGATGATATTCAAAGCCCTTGGTCATTTCAAGATAGACTTCGCCCACCGGAAGTTCCACCTGGAAGGTTCCGTCCACGTAGGCGAAGGGCATATCCATCAGCATGACGTCGGCGCCGTAGTCCTGGAACCAGCCGGTGTTGATCTGGTCGCGGTGGCCGTAGGGCGGAATGTAGCGGCCTTCCTTTGAGCGGAACGCCAGGCGCGCGGGGGTGGGTTGGTGCGTGACGGAATCGAGGACGCGGCCGTGGACCCATTGCTTCTCGCGCACCAGCAACTCAATCCGGCTGCCGCCCGGACGGGCAGCAAGCTCCTGGCCGCGCTTCGCCTGCCCGAGGTCAAATTCAAATTTCCGGCTGGTTTTGGAATCCTGAAGAGCCAGCGTGGCCCCGGCGCTTGCCGTGACCTCCATGTAAAGGTAGCGGGCGCTCGCAACCGGAGCGGCGGCCGAGCCCAGGCCGGCGCTGGGCGAAGCGAGCCACTCGGCGTGAGGGAATGGCGGCAGAACGTAGGTCCGCAAAACTTCGCCGAGATCGGCACTCACCTTCCAGCGCCGGGCGGCATCAGGATCAGCTTCCGGCAGGGTGATGCGGTAAACCGCCGTCCGTTCGTGGCGGAAAGGAAATTGCGGCCAGTGATAGAGCGTAAGCCCGGCCACCATCAAAGGATCAGCAGCCGCGGCCTCAAAACGCACGCTTTGCAGGGTCTCGTCCGGCATGGGATTTTGAAGCGCGCACAACCAGAGATACCCGATGCCCTTGCCCCCGCTACCCTGGTATCCGACCAACGTCTGCACTCCTCCCCAGTCGGTTGCGGAAGCGATCGGCTCGTGAAGGTCACGCGGATAATGCTTCAGCGCAGGCACGGCCGCGGCGCACAGATGCCCCCAGGGCTCCCGGGGCGTGTTGGTTTCAAACCGCCGGCGTATGGGCAGGGCGCGCTCGCGACCGTCGGAGTACCGGAAAACGCAGCGGCCCAGTTCCTCGCCCAGCTTTTCAAAGGCCAAGCTTCCCGGCGGCGGAGATTCGTTCGGGTCCCAGTCGCAAAAGGAAGCAACGCACAGGAAATGGGCTTTCCGTCCCAGATCGATTTCGACGCGCGGCACGGTCCAGTTGCGAGGCCTGGTGCTGAGCGCGATCCAGGCTTTGCGGTCAACTCCCTCCGGGCCAAGCCAGAAAGGCATTCCCTGCAGAAGGCGCTTTCCCGTCAACATGCGCGTCAGGCCGTCGGTTGCCACTTCCCCGCCCATGTAGGCTTTGGCACGTGCCCGGGGCCCGAAGTCCCTGGACGAAGCGTTGAAATGCGCGCTCAAGTCCACCGGCGTGAATTTGGACGAGGCGGCAACGCTCGCTTGTTCATTGTCCTCTGCGGCCGAGCCCGCCGAATTCGCCACAAAGCTGATCGTGGGCACGGAGGCAGCCACTCGATACATGAATTCCCGTCGCGAAAAACCGTCGTTTCCATTGGCAGGCACACCATCGCTCATCGTAGTCCTCCGAATTGTGTTTGTGATTCCACTCTGGAGAGACCCTCACTCGTCTGGGGCCGGGATAATGAACGTTTTTTCTGGGTTTAATCTAACAGAGCCAGGCGGGTTTAGAAAGGCTGAATCGTGCCCCGCTTGCCGGACGCAACCGGGGGGTAAACAGAGCCGCCGGGGCCAGCCGCAAGCGCCTGATCAGAGAGATCGAGCAGCCCGGCCGCTTTCAAACTGAGATAGGGCAAGGCCACTGTAGCCACGTAGAGCGGATTGTTGTGTTGTCCGGTATACGGATTGAACCATTCCCAGGCCGCTGACGTTCCGCCGGGTTGCCGGTTGCCTCGCAAGAAACGGATGTATTCCCGTGCCATCTGAACGGCGGCCCGGTGGTCGACCGTGTTCATGGCGGCGATATACCAGCCCGACGGCGTCCCCCAATATCCGCCATTTTGATACGTTCCCAGCTTGACGATCGACGACTGCCAGCCACCGTGGTTTGAGGGATCGTTGGTAAGGATTTGGCGGACGCAGCCCTGCCGCACCGCCGTCCGCTCACGGAAAGCGGCCACCAGCGCCCGGCTGACTCGCCGGGCCACGCGTCCCTCGACCGCCCCGCTCCAAACCGCAAAAGCGCTTCCCCAAACGTCCGGCTGATGGCCCACTCCCGTCGAGGAATAGAGCCAGCCTTCTCCCTCAGACTGCGTGGAGCGGAAAAATACTCTGGGAATGGATCTCTTGAGCTGCAAGGCTTGCTGCTGATATTCGCGCGCCTTTGCCGCTTCACCCGACGCACGGAACAATTCCGCGAGTTCCGTAGAGGCAACGTACTTGAGAAGGGAAGGAAAAAGCAGCTTGCCGGACTTGAACTCCGCGTCGCAGAATCCCCAGTCCTTGGCGTTTTCGTACCGAACGCTGCCGGCTGTCACCAGGCCGGTCGAGCGGTCGGCGGACACGGCCTTGTAAACGCGCTCGCACAGTTCGGCAAGCGTCATCTTGCCAAAGGAGGTCTCGACCCGGGAGCGAAACAGCACCAGGCTGTGCGTCATCGCCCAGTATTCATACACGGCTTTCAAAAAATAGAAATTGTCGTCCAAAGGCGGATACTTGCCGAAAGGATGCCCGCCTTGTTTGCTGCCCGTATCGTAAGTGCCCGGATAAAAAGTAGGCTTGCCGTCGAATTCAATATGGTCGGGAACCGAAAAAGCAGGAACAACCACTCCGGGACGAACGTGCCAGTCTTTCGGCCCTTGAAGTGCCGCTGACATCAGGCGAATCCAACCCTCCAGTTCCGCGGGCGGAATGAAATCACCGCCCAGCATCATCACCGCATCGCGAACCCAAAATGCCGGGTAACCCATGTTGCCGCCCGGAACGTGCAGCGTGTAGGGCGTAGCATTGCGCCACTGGCCCTCGGCCTGGCCCGGAGCCAGGCGCGCGGATTCAACAATCCGCCGGGCCTGATCGCAGAAAAAGGCGGCGTCCGAGGAATCCAACACCGGCCGCGCGTCCGAATCCACGGAATGCAGCACCAGATGGATCGTCGGAACGAAGGCTGCCGCGCGGCACATGAATTCACGCCGCGAATAAGCGTCGATCCCAATGGCAGGCGCGCTATCCCTCATCGTGGTCCTCGAAATTGTTTCCACTGCCGGGCGGACCCTCGTGCTTTTGCCATCTGAATGATAAAATTTCTCTCTTTCTGCGGTTTAATCTAGCAGAGCAAGACAGAATTAGAAAGCTCGAAGGTGGCGCAATGGATGAATTATCAAGACGGGAGTTTTTGGGGGAGATCGCCGCGCTGGCGGCCATGCCGGCGGTTGCCTTTCCGAATAGTGGCGAACCGGTGCTGGATTTTCACCAGCACACGCTGTATATGGGGCGATCGGACGAGCAACTCATCGCCCATCAGAAATTTTATGGTGTCACCCTCACCAATCTTCTTGCGGGCGATGGCTGGATGCTTTCCGAACTGGGAGGCAACGCCGACTGCGCTGAACTGCAGGCGAAGTACCCGGACCAATTTGTGCGTTTTGCCTGCGCCGATCCGGTGGAAGGACGAATGCTCAACATCGGCGGCGCTGCTCTCGAGGGCCCAGTTGCTCGCTTGCGGCTCCGGAAGAGCTCGCTTTACGGATCGAGTTGGCCGCCACCCACCGTTAAGTTACGCGCCGCGGGATTGGGCGCGGGTCGGCGACTGGGAGCAATCGGCATCGGCGAGATGAAGTTTCATGTCGGCGTTGATGCTCCGGAAATGGATCGTGTTTACAAGCTGGCGGAGGAGCTCCGCGTTCCCGTGCTGCTCCACTTTGAGTACCGGCATTACAACCTTGGGTTCGAAAATCTGGAGCCCTTGTTGAGGCGCTACCCCAAAGTCCATTTCGTTGGCCACGCCCCCAACTGGTGGGGACACATCAGCGCGGATTTCACTCCGGGCCGCCAATATCCCGAGGGACCTATCAAGCCCGGCGGGCTCGTGGACCGGCTCTTGAGCGACTACGCCAATCTCCATGGGGACCTTTCAGCCAATTCCGGCCTGAACGCCCTCACACGAGATCCGGAATTCGCTCGCGGCTTTCTCCGGCGGCACAGCCGAAAACTCATCTGGGGAAGCGACTGTTCCTGCCGAGACGCCAAAGGCCAAGGCAGCATTTTCGGATACTGCATCTCCGGCCGTTGCCTTGCCGCTTTGCGGAAACTCGTTTCCAGCCGCCAAGACCTGCGCCGCATTCTGTACGATAATGGCGCTGAACTGCTGGGCCTTAAACAACTCTAGCCATCATGGGCGGCTTCCTCCAGGGTCATGGCAGGGACGCTCTCACCCGCAGTTGCCGTCGGGAAGGCAATCTCAACTGACGCCGGCCTGAACTTTCTTCGAGACCGCGCGGCGCAACCTCCCTGCGAAGGCTTGTACGGGGGTGGGAATGGGCGTATGATCCAGAAGTCTTAGACAGGAACCAGCGAACGAGCGGGCATTCTCTTATCTTCCCCCTGTGAATACATTTTGAATGAAGGAGACAGAAACATGCACCGAAGCCGGCGTGACTTCCTCCGCAATACGTTCATCGGAGCTGGCTTGGCCTCAAGCGGAAAAGCCTGGGCGGCCGGGGCGAAGAAAGCCGCGATCGATCCCCCGACCAAGGCGCCCTATCATGTGGAACACGGCTGGCCGGTAACTCCCCAGGAGTTCATGTTTGGCCAGGTGTCCGGCGTGGGCATCGACTCGAACAACCAGGTGGTTGTTTTTCACCGCGCGGATCATTCATATGGCCGGGCCAGAACTCCAATCCGCGTTCCCACCATCCTGAGCTTTGACGGCGAGTCGGGAAGACAAACCGGTTCCTGGGGCGCCAATATGTTCGTAAAACCTCACGGGCTCAGAGTCGATCAACATGACAACGTGTGGGTCACTGACATCTGGCTGCAACAGGTCTTCAAATTCACGCGCGATGGAAAGCTGCTGATGAGCGTGGGAGTTAAAGGGGTGAAGGGGCTGGACGACCGGCACTTCAACAGGCCGACCGACGTGGCCGTGGCTCCGGACGGCTCCTTCTACGTTTCCGACGGCTACGGCAACAGCCGCGTGGCCAAATTCTCTCCCCAGGGCAAGTTCCTTTTTGATTGGGGCCGCAAAGGCGACAAACCGGGTGAATTCAATACACCGCACAACGTTGCTCTTGACGCTTCCGGCCGAGTCTACGTTGCCGACCGGACGAATAAGCGAATTCAGGTTTTCGATGAGAACGGCAAGTTCCTGCACCTGTGGAAGAGCGAGGAGTTGGGACGCCCCTGGGCCCTTACAATGGGCGCCGATGGCAACCTCTACGTGGTGGACGGCGGCGACGGCAGCCCCTGGCCACCCAATCGCGGACACGTGATGCGGGTCGATATTGCGAACGGAAACGTCCTGGAAAAGTGGTCGCGCTTCGGCAAATACGACGGCGAGATCTATTGGGGGCACGACGTGGCTGTCGGCAAGGACCTTGCTGTGTACGTGGGAGACGTTGGGTACGGAATGCGCATCCAAAAGTTTGCCCGAAGCGCTAAAAAATGCCTCTGCCTCAGAACCTGACTCGCTTGAGCACAGGGACAAGCCGGCTGCCATCCCCTGCGGATGGGTCAGGGCTCCGGCTGGTCAGCGGAGGCGGGTGAGGCCATCTTCAAAGTCCGGAAATTCTTGATCCGGTAGAAGGTCATGTAGTTGGCATCGGCCGCATCGTGCGGGCCGCCCATCCCGTCGTCATAACCCGTGCGCGAAACCGCGACCATATCCTTGCCGTCGAATTGCCAGTCGACATACTGAAAACCGTGGTAGCTGACGTCCGGATGGTGCAGGATGATGGCACGCACTTCCCAGTCGCACAAGTCGCGGCCGTAAACCAGCGCCAGAGTGTTGCGAATGCCGCCCGGCCGTATGGAAAAAATCGAGCTACCGTCGGCCATGGAGCTTTGCCGGGTCGCGATGTTGGCGAGCATCCAATAACCGCCCTTTTCCGGGTCCCTGCGGATGGTGAACTTGGTTGAGCCGCCGCGGAATTTGATGAATCCGGTAGCGGGATTGAAAGAAGCCTTCCGGCCGTCGGCGCTGATGTGGACGATGGCCGCCCATTCCGGCAAGTGCCAGCGGGCCACGCGCAGAAAGTCCACCATACTGCCGTCGGGCGCCACCACGGCGTTGCCTTCCAGCCATCCGCGGAAACCTCCGTCGAGCCATCCTGCGCTGTGCGGCAGAAAATTGCTGAAGGTCCAGTTGGCCGCCACCAGCAGGTCGGCGTTTTCCGGCACGGACAACATGCCGGGGCGGAAGTGCGGGCCCCAGGGCAAATGGATGTCGACATTTTCAAAGGCGCGCCACAATCTGCCGGCGTGCTCAACCACAGGCACCGGCGCCGTGTGCCAGTGACCTTCGGGCGTAAGCAGGCCGGTGCGGGTGGTGTCCGGTACGGTCCAGGTTTTCCCATCATCCCGCGAACGGCGGATCACGATCCGGCCGTTCTTGTGCGTCGCGCCCATAAGGTAAACGGCGCCCCGATGCACGAACAGGTCCGGCCAAAATGAACATTTGACCGTCGCCCTCTTGTGCCAGCTTTTGCCCCGGTTGGTGGAGAGAAAAACCGCCGTCGTGGCGCAAGTGTTGGAGCTGGTTTTCGGGCCGAAGAAATCGTGCGAAGCAAGATAATTGCCGTCGGGTAAAATCACGATGCTCGGCGAGCCGATGTAACGCCCGGAAGCAGCGGGGCTGTGGTCAATTACCACGCCGGGAACTTTTTGGGGCGGAGCGGCGGCGAGGCTGGCGGACTTGGTAATAACCCAGCGGCCGGCGTGGTGCGCAAAGGGATTGCGCGGCGCGGCCGACGCGGCCATCGCGAGGCAAACCGCCAAGACGGCAAAGGCCACCCTCGCCAGCATGGTCTTCGTTTTGTATCCTGGGAATTCCCTCATCCTACATGTTCCTCATGAAGAGCGGCGGCGCACAGCTAAACCTCCTGAGCTACGGGAGCCTTTCAACAAAGATGGGGCTTTCGGATAGCTTGAGGTTTGCGGCGTCCATTTCGGCCTGCTGGTTCTTTACGTTCGTGACGCGCAATCTGCCTTTGAGAAAACAGGGAGTCTGGGTGTTGGCGCCCTCGGACCACAGCACGTACACCGGTTCCGCGGAAGGCCGAAGAGCCTTATAACGTCCGGGCCCAAGAAACTCAACGCCACGGTTTTTGCCGATTTTGCTGACCAGCGCTTGAAACGCAAAAAACGACGGCTTGCGCACCGGGACCTCGCCGGAAGGCGTATTCTCCAGCACGCCCCAGAACTCCGGCGGGTAGAAATCCCACAGGCCGTGCAAATTGATCCGCTCAAAACCCAGCGACGCGGCGTGCGCCAGGTATTTGACGACGCGCTCCGCCTGCAAGTTGAAATCCTTGGAATTGTCCCCGGTTTCGTCGAGCCAGATGGGAAGATTGAGGTGATGCCTGTGGAGCGCCTTCGTAACGTAGCCGTAGGCCGCATTAAGAGCGTAAACGTTCGGGCGGGTTCCATAGCCTTGCGGGTAGTTATGGAAATCCAGGACGTCGAAATACGGGTAGTGAGGCCCTTGCAACTCCCCGGCCGCAAGAACCTGGTCCAGAAAAGTCGCGTTGATCCTGGTGTCGCCTGCGAGTTCCACTCCCGGACTGGCCAGGGCCGGGGCAATCACCCTGGCCGCGGGATCGGCCGATTTCACTTCCTCATAAAAGACCTTCAGCCACCAGGCGTAGTCGTGCGCATTGAAATAGCAGATGTCCGGCTCATTAAAGAAAATCCAGTGGCGGGTGGGCGTCTTCAGGCCCAGCGAGCCCGGACCGGTGCCGTACCGCGAGACCATCTTGCGGATAAATCGCCTGAAGTCGCCTTCATAATTGCGTTTGGGAAGGTCTCCCATAAAAACAAATTTCTTGTCAGCAGAAGCCGCGGGGTGGCCCGTAGCCCAATCGGGAAAGGGATAACACAAGGCTTCAATCTCAATGCCGCGGCTGGAAGCCTTGGTCGCGATGTCGTCAAAGGCATCCAGCAAATACCCGCCGCCGCGCACAGGTTCAATGTCGGACCAGTCCATAAAAGTTTCGCGGATGGAATGTACTCCCAGCGCGCGGACGGCGTCCAGGTAGTTGGTTCGGTCGGCGGGAGTCGTTTTGAGAACGGGGCCGCGCAGCTCGCTGCGTCCGAGATTTCCCAAGAAAGAGTTGATGCCAAATTGGACCCGGCGCCCGCCGTTTTCCGGCAGCCGCTCAGGGATTCCGCGCCCGCCCGCTTGAACGGCGCCGCCAGGGCCCAGCAGCGCAAGGCCCGGCAATCCCGCTCCCAGGGTCTGTAGAAAATCTCTTCGCGAACTGCCGGCCAGCAGGCCGTCCCCTTGGTCTTTCATCCCAAGCCTCCGCATTCCCCTCGCCCGGCATGGGGAATGTACGAATCTCCTGATTTGATGGAACGCGCATCCGGAAGTTTACCGGAAGGCCGGCGCGTTTCGACTTTTCAGCGCGTCGCGGGAAAGTTAACCCGATTTCCGCGCCGCGCGGGCCGGCAAACGGGAGACCCAGATCTTGGCGGCAGCGGCCTCGCCAAGCGTGGCGGCTTTGCCGTCCAATCGCAAGCTCAGCGTGGCATCGTAATTCCGGCCGAGCACTTTGATCTGGACGCCCGGGCGGATTCCCAATCCGTCAAAATACTCGAGGAGCTTGCGGTCCCGCTCGTGCATGCTGTCAACCCGCACCAATTCGCCCGGCGACGCCTCCCACAAGGGCTCGAGGCCGAGCCTTCGCCTGGCGGAAGCGCTCTTGTTGACTTGATTGCCGTGCGGGCACGAGCCTTCCCTTCCCACCTTCTCGATCAGCTTCTGTTCCAGGTCTTCGGAAACCGAGTGCTCCAGGCGCTCGGCCTCGTCGTGCACCTTGTACCATTCCATGCCCAGGATTTCGAACAGGAACCGCTCAATCAGGTGGTGGCGAAACCGCAGTTTGTCGGACACCCGGCGCCCCGCGGCGGTCAGCGTGATTCGGCCCTTGCGATCCACTTGCGCGAGTTTGTCGCGGTGGAGCCGCCGCAGCGCCAGTGTCACGGCCGGAGGAGAAACGTCCAGCCAGCGCGCAATCGTGGCGGCGATGGCGGCGCCTTCTTCGGCCTCCGCCTCGGCGATGGCCTTCAGGTAATCTTCTTTGGAAACGGTCAGTCTCATAAGCCCAAGGCGGTGGGCGTTCCGGCGCCGCTCACCCCTCCGATTGTCAGCGGGTTTTAGGAAAAAGGCAAGCCCTGGAGCACAGAGGCCAAGGCCGCATGATTAGCTGTGATCATCCCTATTTATTAACTATAGTTAACAGTCTTTGACAAAGTTCAGTATAGTAACGGTTCTGAAAATCTCCTTTACGGATAGGCCTCATGCCTCTGCGTTTCTGCCTACTTTTGTTTTTTGCCGCGAACTCCATCCCTGTCTTTTCCGGAGCAGAGTGGATGCACCTTTCAGGCTCGTTTGGAGTTTTGAGCCGGCAGAGGGAGAGTCGCAAGCCCAAACCGTTGCGGCGCATTCTGCGCCGAGAATCGCAACCTGATTGGACCGCCCACCCGGCAGGGATTGCGATGGAATCACCCGCGGTTACTAAATAATGCTTATTGATTTAATTGCAACCAGTTGCTAGAATTCACGTGGGTTTAGCGCTATTGGGGGGATGCATAGCGCAGCAAACTCATCCAGTTAAGTAGCATGATGCGTGGCTTCCGGCGTCGCGAAGAAGCTAAGGGCAACCTCCCGTTTCTGCTCGTAAGTAGCGCCTTGCTTAAGGATAGAGATTATTTGAAGAAACCTCTCTCTTCCAGGGCACTATCGATGGCTGAGAAGGCCAATTGCATGACGGATTCGACAAGCGTTCAAACCTACTGCAAGATACCGATGCACACTCATCCCCTCAGGGCCGAGGTCCAAGCTGAGTTTGGATTTCTCAACAGGTTTCCCATATTGGCCATTGGATCCCAGCCTATCAGGCACTATTCAAACACAGTTCTTCTTCAGCTTGTCGGGAGTGGGTAGCATCTCCCCGGACACAACCGAACGGCGGTAAACCAACATCCGGAGAAATGGATTGAGTGGCCTGTGGATTTATAAGATTCTCGCTATTCTCCCTTCCCACCCGCCGACGCACTGGATAAGCTATTGGGCGGCCTTGCCCCCCAGTAGAGGATACGTGTAAGAGTAATTCTGAATGTCAGCACCAAGTCCAGAAGCGACAGATCAGAAAGCAATACTCCAGCGGTCTTTCAGAAGTGGGCGATGGCCGGATGCAAGGACTTGCTGGCAAATCAGGTGAACTTTAGGATATGGGGGGAGAAATGCTGCCCACGCTGGCTAAACTTCAAGAGGTGTTCGCATGAAGGACCGGTTTCTGCTGAGATACTTAGGTTTCTGGACCCTGCTTTTTCTAATTCCTTCCGGAATTGCCTGGGCACAGTCGACCACCACCGGAGCCGTTGCAGGACGAGTGATTGACCCGTCCGGCGCAATTATCCGCAGCGCCACGGTCACTCTGAAAAATGACGGAACCGGCGCCAGCCGAACCACGGTTACAGGGTCGGAAGGCTCTTATCTCTTCGCTTTCCTCGATCCCGGCAGATATGAGGTTCGTGCAAGCGCCCGTGGATTCAAAACTGCCCTTCAAGAGGTAACGGTGAGACTGGGCCGGACTCAGGGTCTGGACTTTCAGCTCCCGGTCGGCGAACCCAAGCAAACCGTGACGGTGAGTTCAAAGACGCCCCTGCTCCAAACCGCCAACGGGAACATGTCATCGACCATCATCCCTATGCAGATCTCAGAGATTCCCAATCCGGGCAACGATCTGACCTTTATCACTCAGATGGTTCCCGGCGCGGTGATGAATACGGAAGCAGGCTACGGCAACGTGTCGCTCTACGGAATGCCCGCCACATCGAATCTTTTCACGGTCAACGGAATGAACGATATGGATCCCCTATTAAGCGTGAACAACTCCGGAGCGACCAACCTGATGATGGGCCTGAACGATATTAAGGAAGCCACCATCGTCACCAACGGCTATTCGGGGGAATATGGAGGGCTGGCAGCCGCCAACATCAACTACGTCACCAAATCCGGCGATAACACCCTTCATGGAAACGCCAACTACTACTGGAACGGCAGCGCGCTTGACGCGAACAGCTTCTTTAACAATGCCACCAATACTCCGCGCCCGTTTGTGAACGCCAACCAGTGGTCGGCCTCCCTGGGAGGTCCCATCGACAAGGACAAAGCTTTCTTCTTTGTCAATCAGGAAGGGCTGCGGGTTCTGGTCCCCACCAGCGTGGAAGCACAGGTTCCCACGCCCGCTTTCGAGCAGGCCACGATTTCCAACCTGAATTCTCTCGGGCTGAATAATTCCGTCCCTTTTTACCAGAAGATTTTCGACCTTTATAACAACGCTCCCGGAGCCGGCCGGGCCCAGGATGTGCTGCCAGGGCACGGCTGCTCAAACGTAACCGCTCTTGCGCCCGGCGTTCCTTGCGCGCTGGCGTATCGGTCCACGGTCAGCCAGCTTACGGACCAGTGGATTCTCAGTTCACGCCTGGATTTCAACCTCAGTCCCACAGACAGAGTTTTCGTTCGCGGCGAGATGGACCGGGGCAATCAGGCAACTCTCACCGACCCCATCAGTTCTCTTTTCAACGTGGTCAGTAATCAGCCGGAGGAACAAGGCCAGGTGGGGTGGACTCATCTTGTGGGAAACAACAAAGTGAATTCGCTGCGAGCCACCTTGCAGTATCATTCAGCAATCTTTGGGCCTCCCAGCCTGTCGAAGGCCCTGCAAGCATTTCCTTCAACCATGTATTTCTATGACGGCGCTCTCACCACGCTTGGCGGCGAGGACTACGGTTATCCGCAAGGAACGAAGACAACTCAATACCAGTTGATCGACGATTTCTCCTGGCTCCACGGCGACCATAACCTGAAGTTCGGGATCAACGATGCCCGAAGCGACATCAGCGACTATGGTTTTGGAACGTTATCCAGCGGTTTTCTGGGAGTCTTCAGCCTTAACGACTTTTATAACGGCGGTGCCACGGGCGATCTGGTGGAACAAACCTTCCCCACCTCGCTGGTCCAGCCCTTTGCCCTCTATCGCCTGGGATTTTACGGCCAGGACGAATGGCGCGTCCGGCAGAACTTGCAGCTGACGCTGACGCTGCGGGCCGATCACGCGTCCAACCCGGTTTGCCAGCACAATTGCTTTGCCCGTTTGGCCGAGCCTTTTCCTTCTCTGAACCACGATCCCTCAATTCCGTACAACAAAGCCATTCTTGTGAATCAGCATCAGGAATTTACCGGCTTGACGGCTTTGGCTTTACAACCCCGGCTGGGATTCGCCTGGCAGCCCTTCGGCGGAAGGCACAGCATCGTGGTGCGCGGTGGCGCTGGCATCTTCTATGACGGCATTCCCGGCTATAGCGTGGAGAGCATCGCCGGAAACCCGCCCAACCGAAACGAGTTCCTGGTTTTTGACAACAACCTTGCCCCGACGGAGTCTTCCAATTTATTTGCGGACGCGGCAAACTCAAACACCGCTTTCGTAAATGCTTTTGCAAGCGGCGGAACGCTCGCGAGCATCCAGGAATCCCAGCCCTACTTCACGCCGCCGAACGTTACCGGCACGGCGCAAACCATTCATCTGCCTCAGTACCAGAAATGGAACCTGGAGATTCAAAAGGAACTCGGACGCAACACCCTCCTGAGCCTCAACTACGTCGGGAACCACGGCATCCACGAATTGATCCCCAACGCCTCCGTCAACGCGTATTCGTACTACGCTTCTTTCCCCGGATTGCCTTCCACCCCGCCCGACCCGCGATTTGCAACCGCCACCTATATCGACAGCGCCGGAGTGTCCAGCTACAACGGGCTGACGGCGAGCTTCCGGCACAACTTTACAAACGGCACGGTGGATGCCAATTACACCTACGGCCACGCCTTGGATATCCTGTCGAATGGCGGAACCTTGTTGCCATTTGTTTACGCGACGAACGAAAGCATCCTGTACCCTCAGAACCCTTACAACATCAGGGACAACTACGGCAATTCGGATTACGACATCCGGCATAATTTCAATCTGAGTTACGTGTGGAATCTCCCTATTGAGCATCTCATCTCCGGCCGCCTGTGGAATCATCTGGCCGCAGGCTGGCAGGTTTCCGGAACGCTCTTCGCCCATAGCGGGTTTCCCTATACGGTGCTGGATTTGCAGGCGGAAGGCACCTTGCAATACGAAAATTTTGGCGGCCCGCTCTATGCAACTTTTCTGGGCGGTTCCACCGCTTCCTGCAAATCACCGAGCCAGCCCTGTTTGACCACCTCCCAGTTTCAACCTTCGACAAACAATCCCAATCATTTCGGCGTCCAGGGAAGAAACATGTTCCGGGGGCCGGGGTACTTCAACACCGACTTTGCAATCAGCAAGGTCACTTCCCTGCCGGGATGGGAAGCGGCAAAGCTTGCGCTCGGTTTCCAGTTCTACAATGTGCTGAATCACCCCAACTTCGACCAGCCCATCGCCAATTTGTACAGCACCCAGTTCGGAAGCATTCTCAACTCGGCCAGCGCTCCAACCAGCATCTTCGGATCGGGCTTGGGCGCGGACGCATCTCCGCGGCTGATCCAGGTTCACGCGCGACTCACGTTTTGATTTAGCGAGAAGGCCGAATCAGCGCGCAGGGTTCGCCCGAAACACCGGCGAGGCATCGCGCCTTCATCCCCGTCAGTAGAAAAGATATTTGCGCCAGCGCTGGTCCGCGCGCCCAAGCATCCGCATGATGTGGCGGCTGGTGTGGAGAGTGAAAGGCCGGGGCGGCCGCCGCAGCTTCAGTCCCGCATCCTCCGGCAGGCGATTGCCTTTGAGGGTGTTGCACTTGTGGCAGCAGGCCACGAGATTATCCCAATCCGTGTGGCCGCCCTTCGAGCGCGGAATAATATGGTCAAGCGTGAGCTCGGCGGCCGGCAGGGCACGCCCGCAAAACTGGCACGTGTAACGGTCGCGCATCAGGATGTTTTTGCGGGAAAGGGCGCGGGTTTGATGGGGAATGCGGCGAAACTCCGTAAGCCTGATCACGGACGGGATGCGAAAGGAAACCCGGGCGGAATGGATGAAACTGCCGTTTTCTTCCTCCGTGGTGGCGTTGCCCTTCAGCACCAGAACCAACGCGCGCCGGGCCGCCGTAACGTTAATCGGCTCATACGTAGCGTTCAGCACCAGAACCGGAGCTTGCAACAGGCGTTCGCGATCCTCCGCCACTGCCTCACCTCTCAGGAAGCATCCAACCCCTTGCCAAAATCCAATTATGTCCAGTCCCGGCCGGATTCGTCAATATCCGCCGAGGCCTCGGCATCACCCATATCCGGAAACTGGGGCGTCGCGCGGGCCAGCGCCAGGGCAAAGACGGTTCCGGCCCCGCCCTGTTTCAGCGCGTGGGAACAGGCTGAAAGCGTAGCGCCGGTTGTCATCACGTCATCAACAAGAACCACGTCGCAGCCTTCGATTCGTTCCAGGTCCGTCACCTTGAAAGCTCCGCGCACGTTTTCCCGCCGCTCGAGAGCGGAGAGGCCGGTCTGGGGAAGCGTCTCCCGGATGCGCGCCAAAACATGGGCGGCAACCCGCAGCCTTTTCCCTCCCCGGCTCCTTGACAGGTGGCGCGCCAGGCCTTCGGCCAGCAATCGGGCCTGATTGAAACCCCGTTGTCTTTCCCGCGCATGGAAAAGGGGCACCGGCACCAGCAGCGGTCTTGGTTCGCTCTGAAAAATTTCCACCCGCTCCCAAGCCGCTACGAGGTAAGGCCCCAGCCTTCGCCCAAGACGCTCTCGCCGGCGGAATTTCAGTTGCAGGATAAGAGCCCGCAAGGTTCCTCTGTAAACTCCGAAGGCGCGCGCCACGTCAAAATCCGGATTGCCAGTCCTGCACCCGCCGCACAGGACTCGCTCCGCTTCATCCAACCGGCTGGAAACAATCGGAAGTCCGCAGCGCCCGCAACAGATTCCTTCCCAAGGTTCAACGGCCAACCAGCACCGCCGGCACACGCCTAAACCCATGGCGCGGATAACTTCATCGCCGCAAATGGAACATCGAGTCGGGAAAAGGACGGAAAATAAGCTATCGGCTAGCTCGTGGAAGGAAGAGCGGGAGTCCGGCGATGATGGGAGAGTGGAAGTGAAAGCGAGCCTCGCTTTCTATCGCAAACAGGTCACTACAGTAAACCCTTTTCCTGCTTTTCCTGACATTCAATACAGTGGCGGGCCCAGGGAACCGCCTCCAGGCGCTTCAGTTGCACGCCCTCGTTGCATTCAACGCACAGGCCGTATGAGCCACGCTCAACCCGCCCAATGGCCTCATGAATAAGCTGGAGAATCCGGCGATTGTCATCGCTCTGATGGAAAAGGAATTCCTTCGTATAGGAGCTCGCCGCCCGATCACCCGAGTCCTGAGTAGCTTCCCCGTCCGCTTCACGCCCCTCCTGCTCTGACTTTGCGACCGTGTGCCGAAGCTCTTCCTGTTTCATCAGCAAGCGCTTTCTATAGCTCTCTATCTTTCTCTTGTCCATTACCCTTGCACACTAAAACCCCTTGAATTTTAAAGGAAGGTATTCTATCTTTCACGTATTCCAAGTGTCAAGACTAAGGATGGAAACGGTTCCGCGTCGCCTTGCTCGCCAGGCAGCGAACCTGCGCCCGGCAGCCCGAGCATGCGCGGCAACAGGCGCACTCGGCCTTGAGCCTGCCCCATCAGTCCGCGCTTAGGCCTCCACATAGGTCTCACCGGCAAGCAGCGATTTCATCCGTGAAAGCCCCTCCGATCCCGCTGCAAGCAAGCAAAAGGCCGCAAGAACCGGACACACGCCGGCGACGATAATCGCCGGTCCAAAGTGTTTTTGAGGCCCCAGCAGGAGGCCCGTGACGATGGGAGCAACTGCTCCTGCCAGCACGGCGACCGTGTTCAGAAACCCGACCGTCCGGCCCACCAGGTTCTTCGGCGACGCGTGCTGCGTGATGGTCCAGAAGTTCGAATTTCCGATTCCCGTCGCGCACATCGCAAACGTCAGAATCGGAAGTGTCCAGGCCCGGCCGGTTACCAGCACCAGCAGAATGGATGCCGTCCCGATATAGCCGATGACCCCAAACCACAAGCGCGCCTTGAACACTCCGATCCGCGCCGCCAGTCTGTCCACCGCCACTCCCGCCAGGATATTCACGCCGGCCATCGCAAACAGCGACGTGGAAATCACCTTTCCCATGCCAAGCGCTGAGAACCCCCGCGCAATCATCAAATAACTCGGCATCCAGGTCAAAACGAACCACCAATAATAGGAGGACAGCAGGATGGAAATCGACATCACCCAAAAGGTCCGGCTGGCCAGAAGCATGTGCCAGGTCCACAGCCTGGGCACCGGCGAATCTTCAGCCGCCTTTTCCGCCTGGCGCGCAGATGGCGATTTGTCAGCTGGGGCGGCAAACAGCCAGCAGGGCACCCAAACGAGCGCCCCTAACCCGGTAATGGCGAACATCATGCGCCATCCGTACATGTCCAGCAGTACGGCCCCCACCAGCGCCCCGAGCGCCGGTCCGACATTCTGGCCGGATATGTAAATCGAGGTCGGCAGCCCCTGATCCTTGCCCGAAAAATTGCTTCGGATGAAGGACAAGCTGGCCAGCGGAGCGATGGATTCAGCAAGCCCCAGCAGCATGCGCAGGCCGATAACATCCCCTGGTCCGCGACTGAGAGCGATGGCGGCGGATGCCACCGACCAGACCAGGAAGGCGCCCGCGTACGCCCAGCGAATTCCGAATCGGTCCACCAGCATGCCGGCCGGAATCTGAAAGGCTGCATAGGTCCAGAAAAAGGCGGAAAGAAGCACTCCCATGGTGGCCGGCGAGAGTTGGAAATCCTTCATGATCGATGGCGCCGCGATGCTGAGGTTCCCGCGATCGACATAGTTGATCATGATGGCGAGAAAGACCAGTCCGAGGAGAAGCCAGCGGCGGCTCATAGCGATCGGCCGCCTTCCGAAACAAGCCTCGATAGCCCCATGTGCATTTGCCCTCCAAAGAAATCGTAGATGAAACAGGCTGCCAGTTTCCCGGCAGAGTACAGAGCACCTTCGCCTGTCGCCGCAGCCGTGAATCGGAGCCTTCCGGGGGAAAGCCCGGCGGCAGAATCTTGCTATTCTCCAGTTAAAACGTTTTTTGGCGTTGCGGCAGACGCCGGCCCCGGCCTCAAGCAAGGCCGCCCCAATGTTGGCAGGGATACCGTTCCAGCCTTGAGTTCCCCGGATCTCCGCGTTGGTGAGCACCCGGTTTTGAACTCCCACGCCCTTGGACAGTGAGTTTCCGGGTCTCCGCCGCCTGCAATCCGGAAGTAGTTTAGCATGCCACGGCAAGAGCCGATCCCGATTTCGGGGCGCCCGGCAGTGGAGGCGGTCGACTCATCCCGCTCGACCCTCCGCCCTAGCCGGCGCCTTTGAAATGGGAAGATCGGTTGCCAGGGCCAACGCCCGGTCCTCATAGGCTTGCAGCCTGTAAGAACGCCCGGTTTGATCCCGAAGAGACAAACTTGCCGCGGCGCGCCGTAACTCTCAGCAAACAATATGGAGGGAAAGTCTGAACCTAACTCGGAGGAATGCCGGTTGCTTGTTAAATGCATTGGTGGGCCTGGGTAGAGTTGAACTACCGACCTCACCCTTATCAGGGGTGCGCTCTAGCCACCTGAGCTACAGGCCCGAATTGCCGTCGGTTACGAGCCACCACGGAAAGTGCCTCGTCCTTTGCAACTTGGTTTTTTAAGTATAGGCAGAGGTTCAATTTCTTGCAAGCATAAGATAAGGGCATGCGGAAAGAAGTGCATCCTCGGCCAAGCAGAAAACCCGGGGTGACGTAAATTCTGGTGTGTAAAAGAGAGGAGGGTGTAAGTTGGTTTTGCCTTGCCAGCGAAACCGAACCCTTGAAAAGGAGCTTACACCCCATGGCGAAAGCAACACCGATCACAGAGCAGTATCAACATCTTGTGCGGGATTTGAAGGAGAGTTTCCGGGGAGACCTGTACGGGAAGACGCGGCTGGCGCGGGA
>Ga0307373_10000596_pt1 | contig 69679 bp, 55 predicted proteins | sample OX2MG_FD_202534 | JGI IMG/M metagenome (GOLD analysis project Ga0307373, IMG submission 202534) | Soil microbial communities from Risofladan, Vaasa, Finland - OX-2 | ecosystem: Environmental > Terrestrial > Soil > Coastal area > Acid sulfate soil | place: Finland: Risofladan, Vaasa | collected... | reverse complement strand
GGCCGGGTCTGCCTTGACCGCGCCGTCATAGATCGGGAAGACATGCCCGCCGGACAGGGTGAACATGGTGGTCACGCCGTGGCCGGCCGCGGCCGCAACCGCCTGCGCGCCGCCGTGACGGGCGGGTCCGCCGCCGCTGGCCGGGCTCGGCGCTGTGCTGCTCGCGGTGGGTTGCTGCCTGCCCTCGGTCATGCCGGCGACGTTACCAGCACGTCACTTCCGCGCCTCGGCGGGCGAGGCGGGGCACCGCTGGCTGGGAGCGGCGCGCTCCAATAGCGGCTCTGGTGGTGGCCGCCCCCCGCATGGACGGCGGCCTGGTGCGCCGCGTGGGTCGCCGCCTCGTGCGCCGCCGCGCCGGCGGCCGCGTCATCGACGGCGTCCGGAATGACATTCCCCGGAACCTGCATCCATTCCGGCTGGTCACCGGCATCGCGGGGCGCTGGCATGACGTCCGCGACGGCGGCCGTCCCCGCCTTGCCCTTCGCGACCTCGTCCAGCCGCATGCGTGCGTGGCGGCCGTCCCAGCCGGGATAGATGATCCAGTGCACGTTGGTCGCGCGGGCCAGGCCACCGTAGGCAGCCTGGGCGGAATCGACGGGACCGGAGCCCAGCGTGATCGCGTCCAGGCGTGCCCGGGCGCCGGCCGCCTGGGCGGTGTCGGCCACATGCAGCAGGGGCTTGACGCGGATCCCCAGGATGCGGACCGGTTCGATGCGGATCGCCCCGGCCCGCGCGACGAGCCGGGCCAGGTACGCCTCGGTGATTCCCCGCCAGCCCGAAACCGATCTTGTCCGCGTTACCGAGCCTGGCTTTCTCTGGCCGGATCGACAGCAGCAGCAGGTCTTCCCCGAGACTGTCCATGCCGATGACGATAACCAGCCGCGCCCGCGCCGTCACTAGGGCGCATCGCGGTTTCCTGGCCGCCGGCGCATGCCTATCCTTTGACCGCGCCCATGGTGAAGCCCCGGATGAAGCGGCCGAGGAAGACGTTGTAGAGCAGGGCAACCGGCACCGCGACGATGATCGCCGACGCCATGAGGGCCTGCCAGTAGAACACATCACCGCGGATGAGGACGGTCGGCACTCCCACGCTCACTGTCATGCTCGACGAACTCGAGATGAAGGCCAGTGCGTAGATGAAATCCTGCATGGTGAGCGTGAAGGTGAACACCACGACGGTGAAGATCCCCGGCAGCGCGAGCGGCAGCACGGTGCGCACCACGGCCCCCACGCGGCTGTAACCGTCCACCTGGGCCTGTTCCTCGATGTCGCGTGGTATCGACCTGAAGAAGCCCATCAGCAGCCAGGTCGACAGCGGGATCGTGAAGCCCGGGTAGACGACGACCAGTGACCAGATGGAATCCTGCAGGCCGATCGTGGTGATCAGACGTGACAGCGGCAGGAACAGCAGCGTGGGCGGCACCAGGTAGGTGACGAAGATCCCGATGCCCACCCGCTCGCCCCACCGGCCCGCGAGCCGGGCGAGTCCGTACGCCGCTGGCAGGCTCAGCGCGAGCGTGATCGCGACGGTCGCCAGCCCGATCACGATGTTGTTGACGATGAACTGAAGGTAGGGCGTATTGGTCAGCAGGTCGGTGATGTGGCTCAGCGTCGCCGGCTTGGCGAGGACGAACGGGTTGTGGGTGGTGACATACAGGTCGGAGTCCTGGCGGAACATGGTCAGCGCGGCCCACAGGAACGGGAAGCCCGCGAAGATCGCGAACCCGATGGCCAGCAGGTAGACGGCTACCCGGCCGCTGACGGTCCGGGCCCGCACGGCGGCCACCTCAGCCCACCTCCGCCCGGCTGGCGAGCCTCAGCATGACCGCAGCAAGCCCGAGCAGCACCGGGAACATGAACAGCGCGTCGGCAGCGCCGACGCCGAGGTCCCCGCCGTTGATGCCCTTGAGGAACGCCCAGCTTGCCAGGACCTGGGTCGCGTTTCCCGGGCCGCCGCCGGTGAGGACATACACGACCGCCATGTCGGTGAAGGTGAACACGATCCCGAACAGCAGCGCCACCGTCATCACCGGGCTCAGCAGCGGCAGCGTGATCCCGAACAGGCGCCGCCAGAAACCCGCCCCATCGACTTCGGCCGCGTCGCTGACATCGGCCGGGATGGCGGACAGGCCAGCCATCATGATCACGGTCGCGAGCGGCAGGATCCGCCACGTCTGCAGCGCGATGACCGATCCCATCGCCAGGCCGCTCTGCCCGAGGAACACGATGTGGCCACCCGGCGGCACGATGCCCAGCACCTGAGCGAACCAGTCGAATGGGCTGAAGATCGAATCCAGCATCCACAGCCAGATGACGGCGCTGAGGGCGACCGGGGTCGTCCACGGCATGAGAATCAGGAACCGCACGAACCACCGGCCGCGGAAATTCGTGGTGAGCACGAAGGCCAGCATGGTCGAGAGCACCACGACGAGGATCTGGGAGATGGCCGTGAAGATCACCGTGTTGGTCAGCGAGGTGAGGAAGACCGGGTCCTTGATCGCCGCGATGAAGGTCTGGAAGCCAACGAAGTGCAGGCTCTGGCTGCCCGTTGTCACATCGCTGAACGCGTACAGGAAGGCCAGCACCAGTGGGTACGCCACGACGAGGACCAGGTAGACGACGGCGGGCGTCACCAGCGCAGGGCCGAGCAGCCGTTCGGAGTCCAGCAGGTACCGTGCCCGCCGCGGTTTCGCCGTGGTCTTGGGGGCCGGATCCTCGGTGATCGTCATGGCTTCACCTTCGGCGTGCCGGCGGCCAGCTCTCCGGTCTTCTGGTCGAAGTAGCGCAGGTCGGCGCCATCGACAGCGAATGGCACCCGGTCCCCGGCAGCGACCGGCGTGGTGACGGTCGACGGCAGCTTCGCGATGACCCTCGCCCCAGGATCCACCTCCGGGAGGTGCCCGTAGACGTACCGGTCCGAGCCCAGGTTCTCCACCCGGATCACCGAGAATTCGAAGATCACCTGGCCGGGCCGTTCACCCGTGACGGAGACGGGGAGGAATTGCTCCGGCCGGAACCCCAGCAACGTGCCCTCGCGGGTGAGCAGATTCATCGGCGGTGAGCCTACGAATGTGGCCACGAACGTGTTGGCGGGGTGATGGTAGATCTCATCGGGCGTGCCGATCTGCTGGATCTTCCCCTCGTTGAGGACGGCGATGCGATCACCGAGGCCCATCGCCTCCACCTGGTCGTGGGTGACATAGATGGTGGTGACCCCGACCCGCTGCTGGAACTCCTTCAGGTCCTCGCGGGCCGACGAACGCAGCTTGGCGTCGAGGTTGGACAGGGGCTCGTCGAGCAGGAACACCTGCGGTTCGCGCACCAGGGCGCGGGCGAGGGCGACCCGCTGGCGCTCCCCGCCGGACAGCTGCCGGGGCCTGCGGTCGAGCAATGACTCCAGCCCGAGCCGGCCGGCAGCCCACCGCACTTTGTCCGGCCGCTGGTCCCTGGGCACACCTGCCGCCGCGAGCGGGAACGCGATGTTCGCGAACACGGTCTTGTGCGGGTACAGCGCGTAGCTCTGGAACACCATGGCGATCTGCCGCGCCCTGGGGGGCAGGTGGGTGACCACCTGCCCCCCGATGATGACGTCTCCGTCACTGGGTTGTTCCAGGCCAGCGATGAGCCGCAGCAGGGTTGTCTTGCCGCAACCGGACGGCCCGAGGAGGACGAGGTACTCGCCCTCCCCGGTCACCAGGTCGATGCCGTCCACCGCGGCGGCGGCGCCGAACTCCTTGCGCAGTGACTTGGTTTCCACCACGGCCATCTGGTCACACGCCGCCCTGGTGGGCAGGGATCAACGAAGTCCTCACACCAGTCCCTTGGCCCGCCACTTGCTGAAGATGGCCTCACACTGGGTCGCCGCGGATGCGACGGCGTCCTTCGGGGAAGCCTTTCCCTGCGCCGCGCTCGCCATCATGGTGGGGAGCACATTGGTGGTGAAGATCTCCCCGATGGCCGCGTTCGCCGCGCCCGGGTACCCGACGTTCGTGGTCCACTGCTGAGCACTGGCGAGCAACGCGAGCTTGCTGGCCGGCTTGGATCCGAAGGGATCGTTCTGGAGCCAGCCGGGCAGCGCCGAGGCCGCGCCGGTGCTGGAGAAGGCCGGGAAGTCGTACAGCTCGGAGTTGTACACCGCGCTGTGCGCGGCACCGACCAGATCCAGCAGGAACTGCTTGGCCTTGTCCACGTTCGACGCCCACTTGGGGACCATGTAACTGCGGACGACGTGCTGGCTGGCCAGGCCCTTCCCGCTGGGGCCTTTGAGCGCGGGCACGAAGAAGATGTCGTTGGCGACGCTGGCGGTGGTGGTCTGGGCGGTCCGGTAGGCGGAGATCGAGTTGAGGATGTAGGAGAGCTGGCCGGCGACCAGGCCCTGGTTGTTGGACGCCGCGGTCCAGCCGAACACCTCCGAGGTCATGGTCTGCTTGAAGAGCTTGGCCATGTAGGTGACGGCGTCGACCACCTCTGGTGAGTTGAGGGTGACGTTTCCCTGCGCGTCCTGGACGCTGCCGCCATAGGACCAGATGAGCGCGCGCGCGGCCATGTTGGAGTCCACCTCGGGCGACATGCCGATGCCCATGCGGACGTGCTGCTTCGTGTAGATCTCGGTGCCACCGGTCAGGAGATCGTCGTAGGTGGCCGGGCCGTTGGCCATGCCCGCCTTCGTCCACAGGCCCTTGCGGTAGTCGCCGGGGTCAGGCGTCCACGTGTGGCAGAACGCGTAGTACTTGTGAGTGTGGGGGTTGTAGCTGGACAGCTTGCAGAAGCTGACCTGGTCGCCGTACTTCGCCTGTGCCTGCGTGACCACGTCTGTCAGGTCGTGGACGCTGGGCTCGTACGCCGAGGCCGGGGTGATCCACTCGATCAGGTCGTGGCCGGCACCCGCCGCGAACTCAGCTGCGGTGCGGGCAGGCAGATCCGCCTGGTTGATGTGGTCGACGATGACGGTGACGCCGTTCTTCTGGCCCCACGCCTTCGCCCACGGGTCGAACCAGGTGTCGTAGCGCGGGACGAAATGGCTCCAGAGCAAGATCTTGATGGTGCCGCCGCTGCTCTTCTTCCCGCCGCCAACCCCGGCCACGGTGCTGCAGGCAGACAGTAAGGCCGACGCCGACCCGAGCACGACGCCGGCGGTTCCTGCCTTCCTGAGGAAGTCCCGTCGGCTGGGCTGCGCGGCATGCACCCCGGCGGGGGAGGAACCGGGGGGCGAATTGTCTGTGCTGCTCATGACAACCTCCTTGCGTCGCTTCATCGCGTGGCCACGTGTGCCAGTGACGGTCGGTCCCGGGGTGTCCAGCTTGGTCAGCACGACGCGCACAGGGACAGGACCGTCAGGACGGGCGCCCGCCCGGGCGTGCGCCCGCGGAGGAGGGGGATTCTCCCCAGCGCCGGGATCCGGTGGCAGCGCGGGACCGGGGGTGCTCCCGGCCGCGGCGGCAGCTAACGGGACCTTGACCGGGACCCGGGCGCCGACGTGTGTGCATGGGAGCGGGGGCTGCGCCATCACGTCCTCTTCCGGTACGTACATGATTAGCGTGCGTCCGCCTGGCCACATCGCTGGGCGGGTGCGATGTCACTAATGTCGCGTGATGATGTCCATGGTGTGGCCAAAGATCACCGGGTGCAATGGCCAAGGCACCGAAAAAAGGAAGGATCTTCACGAGGGCAGGTGATTAGCGGGCGCCCGGGACCGCCGCCCGGGACCGCCGGGGCAGGTGATATGGCAGGTGATCAGAGGGTGGCCGAGAGCGCCTTGATCGGCATCCTCAGGCGGCCGAGCATCTCCAGATCCTGCTGCGCGGGGCGGCCGAGCGTCGTCAGGTAGTTGCCGACGATGATGGCGTTGATGCCGCCCAGCATCCCGGTTTCGGTACCCAGGTCGCCGAGGGTGAGCTCGCGCCCGCCCGCGTAGCGCAGCACCGCCCGCGGCAGGGCCAGCCGGAACGCGGCGATCGTGCGCAGCGCGTCGGCCGCCGCCAGCGGGGGCCGGTCCGCCAGCGGCGTGCCGGGCCGCGGGTTGAGGAAGTTGAGCGGCACCTCGTCCGGCCCCAGGCCCGCCAGCTGGGCGGCAAGCTCGGCGCGCTGCTCCACGGTCTCGCCCATGCCGGCGATGCCGCCGCAGCACAGCTCCATCCCGGTCGACTTCACCAGCTCGCAGGTGTCATAGCGCTCCTGCCAGCTGTGGGTGGTCACCACGTGCCCGAAGTAGGAGCGGGCGGTTTCCAGGTTGTGGTTGTAGCGGTGCACGCCGAGCGCGGCCAGCTCGCCGGCCTGCGCCGGGGTGAGGATGCCCAGCGAGCAGGCCACGTTGATGCCCACCTCGCCGGCGATCGCCCGGACCGCGTCACCGACCTGCGACATCAGCCGCTCGTCGGGACCGCGTACGGCGGCCACGATGCAGAACTCGGTCGCCCCGGTGGCCGCGGTCGCCTTCGCGGCGGCGACCAGCTCGGCCAGGTCCAGCCAGACCGGGCGGACCGGCGACTCGAACCGTCCCGACTGTGAGCAGAAATGGCAGTCCTCCGGGCAGCCGCCGGTCTTCACCGACACGATCCCCTCGACCTCCACCTCCGGGCCGCACCAGCGCATCCGCACCTCGTGGGCGAGCGAGAGCACCTCGTCCAGCCGGTCGTCGGGCAGCAGCAGGCACCGCAGGACCTGATCGGCGTCCAGCCCGGCACCGTCGGCCAGGACCTGGCTGCGGGCCTCGTCCAGGATGTCGTGGGTCACGGGAGCTCCTCTGGCGAACGGACGGCTGAACGGGTTACTGAACGGCTGGCAGGGTGGCCAGCTGGGCGGGGGGACAGGCGTGCTTCTCCTCGAATACTGCCGGATCGAACCGGCCGCCCAGCGGCGGGGCCAGCCCTTCGCCGGCCAGCTGGCGGAAAGCGGCACGGTCAAGCCTGCCCGCGCCGTCAGGCAGCACCCCGCACAGTGCCCGGCCAGCCAGGGCAGCCAGATCGGTGAGGTTACTGCATTCTGCTAGCTGGGGGTTTGCGGGCCAGCAGCCGATGACCAGGCCGGCCAGGGGCAGGCGGCGCGCGGCCAGCGCCTCCAGGGTGAGTGCGGTGTGGTTCAGCGTGCCCAGCCCGGCACCGGTCACCACCAGCACCGGTGCGGCCAGCGCCCGTGCCAGGCTGGCCAGGGTGGCCCCGCCCGGGCCGTAGCGGACGAGCAGCCCGCCCGCGCCCTCCACCAGCACCAGGTCCCGGCTGGCGGCCAGGTGCTGGATGCGGCCAGCGGCCAGGTCCAGGTCCAGTGGTGCCATCCCGGCGGCGCGGGCCGCTGCCTCCGGGGACAGCGGCGCGGGGAAGCGGGCAAGCTCGTGCGTGTCAGTGATGCCGGCCAGCCGCTCGACCTCGGCCAGGTCGCCCGGCTCGCCCGGGGCGGCCCCGGTCTGCGCGGGCTTGACCGCCGCGACCCGCTGGCCGCTGGCATGCGCGAGCGCGGCGAGTGCGGCGGTGACGACGGTCTTGCCCACCCCGGTGCCGGTGCCGGTGACGACCAGGACGCTACCCACCGGCGTGCCGCGTGCCCCGGTGCAGCCGGGTCACCAGCTTGTAGCGGTCCCCCCGGTAGCGGGACTGCGCCCATTCGACCGGGGTGCCGGCGGTGTCGAAGGAGTGCCGCGACAGCAGCAGCAGCGGCATGCCGACGTCGACCCGGAGCAGGGGCGCGTCCTTCGGGTCGGCGAGCACGGTCTCGATGGTCTCCTGCGCCTCGGCGATCTCGATCCCGTAGTCGGTGGCGAGCGCCTCATACAGCGACGGGTGGCGGTCCAGGTTGCGGCGCAGCCCGGGGAAGCGCTGCGCCGACAGGTGCGAGGCGTCCACCGACATCGGCTCGCCGTCGGCCAGCCGGAGCCGGTGGATGCGCAGCACCCGGCTGCCAGCCCGGATGCCGAGCAGGGCCGCGAGCTCGTCGTCGGCGGCGATGTAGCCGGTGTCCAGCAGCACCGTCTGCGGGTTGAGGCCCTGTGCCCGCATCCCCTCGGTGTAGCTGGACAGCTCCAGCATCTGCGCGACCTTGGGCATGGCCACGAACGTGCCCTTGCCCTGCATCCGCAGCAGCCGCCCCTCGACCACGAGCTCGGCCAGCGCCTGCCGCACGGTCGTGCGGGACGTCCCGTACCGCAGCGCGAGTTCACGTTCTGGCGGGACGGGAGTGCCAGGTGACATCGCCCGGGTCAGCTCGAGCAGTTGCCGCTTGACCGCGTAGTACTTCGGGATCCGCGCACCCGGCTGGCCGGGCGGGTGGCCGGGCGGGGGGCGGCCGCCGCCGGCGTCGCTGGGAGCAGGGGAGGCGGTCACGGTCACTTCCTTCCCGCTGCAGACACCGTCCGGACATGATCCCGCACCGCGGCCAGTGCCCGGTCAGCGGCCTCGAAGTCGCTCTCGGTCAGGTCGGCCCGGGCGGTGAGCCGCAGGCACGAGCCCCCGGGCGGGACCGACGGCGGCCGGAAGCACCCGGCCAGCACCCCGTGGTCAGCGCAGATCCGCTGGGCGGCCACCGCCAGGCCCGGGTCGCCGATGCCGACCGTCAGCACGGCCGCCGCCGGCTCGGTCACCGCAAGGCCGTACCCGGTGGCCAGGTCAGCCAGCCGGCGGGCGTTCTGCCGCGCCTGGGTGGCCAGGTGCGGCCGGGCCGCCAGCACGCGCAGTGCGCCCAGCGCCGCGCCGGCGCTGGGCGGGGCGAGCGCGGTGTCGAAGATGAAGCCCCGGCCGGTCTCGGCCAGCGTGCCGGTCACCTCGCTGGCACCCAGCACGGCCCCACCCTGGGCGCCGAGCGCCTTGGACAAGGTGACGGTGCGGACGACGCCGGGCTCGGCGGCCAGGCCCGCCTCCCAGACCGCGCCACGGCCGCCGGGTCCCACCACGCCGAGCGCGTGTGCCTCGTCGACCAGCAGCAGCGCGCCGTGCGCCCGGGTGACCCGGTGCAGGGCCGGCAGCGGCGCCAGGTCCCCGCCCAGGGAGAAGGCCGATTCGGTGACCACCAGCGCGGCTGGCTCGCGGCGCTGGCGCAGCGCGCGCTCCACTGCCGCCACGTCCTGGTGGCCGGTGATCTCCACCCGGGCCCGGGCCAGCCGGCAGGCGTCCACCAGCGAGGCGTGATTGGCCTCGTCCGACACGATCAGGGTGGCAGCGCCCGGGCCGGCCTGCGCCGCTGGCGGCCGCAGCGCCGCGGCGAGCGCGGTGACCGCGGTCAGGTTGGCCAGGTAGCCGCAGGAGAAGACCAGTGCGGACTGCGCGCCAGCGAAGGCCGCCAGCGCCTGTTCCAGGGCGGCGTGCAGGGCGGTGCTGCCGGTGACCAGCCGCGACCCGGTGGACCCGGTGCCCCACTCACGGGCGGCCTCGATGGCCGCCTCGATCACCTCGGGATGGGTGGCCAGGCCGAGGTAGTCGTTGGACGCCAGGTCGGTCAGCCCGGCGTGCCCGGGACCGCGCGGGTGCAGGCCGCGGCGCAGGCCGGCTGCTGCCCGGGCGGCGGCGGCCGCCCGCAGCGGGGCCAGCGGATCGGGTGCCTGCGGCATGTGGGCATCCTGCCAGCTTGCGGCGGCGGGCCGGGAAGGTGCTCCCCGGGTGCGATGATGAAACGTGCCAACCCTGACCGATCTGGCCCGCGGGCTCACCCCGCTGACCGAAGCCGACATCGAGTGGCTGCACGCGCTGGTGTCGGACTGGCAGCTGCTCGCCGACCTGTCCTTCGCCGACCTGGTGCTGTGGGCGCCGATGCGGGACGGGTCCGGCTGGGTGGTGCTGGCCCAGATGCGCCCCACCACCGGGCCGACCACGTTCCACGATGACGCGGTCGGCACCCGGGCGGCCATCGGGGAGCGCCCGTTCGTCGATGCCGCCCACGCCGAGCAGCGCATCTGCCGGGAGGGGGACCCGGAGTGGACCCAGGGTGTGCCCGTCCGGCGGGAGTCGATACCGGTGACGCGCCGGGGCCGGGTCATCGCGGTGATCGAGCGCAGCACCAACCTCAGCTCGGCCCGCACGCCGAGCCGGCTGGAGCTGACCTACCTCAAGGGTGCGGACGACCTGGCGCAGATGGTCGCGTCCGGGATGTTCCCGCATCCAGGCGAGCAGCCCGCACTGGTCCGCTCGCCCCGGGTCGGCGACGGGCTGCTGCGGCTGGGCCGGTCCGGGAAGGTGAGCTATGCCAGCCCGAACGCCCTGTCGGCGTACCGCAGGCTGGGCCTGTCCGCCGACCTGGTGGGCGCCGAACTCGGCCCGCTGACCGCGCGGCTGTGCGCGCCGGGCCAGCCGGCCGACGATTCGCTGATGGTGACCGCCAGCGGCCGGGCCCCGCGGGAGACCGAGGTGGAGGGGAACGGCTCGGTCGTCCAGCTGCGGTCCATCCCGCTGGTGGTGGGCGGGCTGCGGACCGGCGCGCTGATCCTGGTCCGCGATGTCACCGAGCTGCGCCGCCGCGAGCGGGAGCTGATGACCAAGGACGCGACGATCCGCGAGATCCACCACCGGGTGAAGAACAACCTGCAGACCGTGGCCGCGCTGCTGCGGCTGCAGGCCCGCCGGCTGTCCGCGCCGGAGGCGCGGGCGGCGCTGGAGGAGGCGGTGCGCCGGGTCGGCTCGATCGCGATCGTGCACGAGACCCTGTCGCACACCCCGGAGGAGATCGTCGACTTCGACGACATCGCCGAGCGGGTGGCCGCGATGGCCGGCGAGGTGTCGGCGCCGGAGGTACGGGTCATCCCGGTGGTCAAAGGCCGGTTCGGGCTGCTGCCCGCCGCGGTGGCGACACCGCTCGCGCTGGTGCTCACCGAATTGCTGCAGAACGCTTTGCAGCACGGGCTGGCTCACCCGCCTGGCGTGCCGTCGGGGGGGACACTGCAGGTGACCGTGGACCGGGCGCCGGGCAGGCTGACCGTGACGGTCGAGGACAACGGGGTGGGGCTGCCGGACGGCTTCAGCCTGGACACGGCGACCAGCCTTGGCCTGCAGATCGTGCGCACACTGGTGGTGTCAGAGCTCGGCGGCCGGCTGGAGATCTCACCGCGGCCCAGCGGCGGGACCGCGGTCCTGGTAGATCTTCCGCTGGAGACGCCACCTGCCCCGAAGACGGGGTTCTAGGCGTGCGCGCGGGCGCGGATGCGGCTGGCCCGGCGCTTGTAAGCGCGCCGTTCGTCCTCGCTCATGCCGCCCCAGACGCCGGCGTCCTGGCCGCTCTCCACTGCCCACTGCAGGCAGGAGTCCATGACCGGGCAGCGTCGGCACACCTGTTTGGCTTCGTCGATCTGGAGCAGCGCCGGCCCGGTGTTGCCGATCGGGAAGAACAACTCTGGATCTACCTCACGGCAGGCGGCGTGGTGGCGCCAGTCCATGCGGTCCACTCCTCTGTCACTGCCGGGCTTGTAGCCCGGATCCGCTGTCCCAGCTCTGCTTGTGAATGATTTCACGAGCTAGGCCATATGTCAGGGCCGCACCGGGCCCTGGAAATCGCAAAGTTCGGTCGGTTCATTAGAGCCTCGCCCCCGCACTGGCTCCCGGCCGAGGCCTGGAAGTCCGGTTACTTACCCGGCCGACCAGACGACAGCGCACCACATGCACGCTGCCCACTCGAACCAGATCAAGCCTCTCAATCTCGTGGATCAACCGCAAGAGGCTTTGGCAAAGGCTTGGTTGTTTTTGATGTCAGATGGATCACATTCGTAGGCATGTGCCCGCTTCGTGGCTTGCCCTTCGCCGTCCGTTTCCGCAGGTCGGCTGTCCTGCCATCTACCAGCGGCTTTGGGTCAGGCGATGACCCGCAGGACGTCCGGGACCGACTGGAACGTGACATGCTCGCGCTCGCCTACATACTCCCCGTCCACCTGGAACGCGATCGGGCGGGCAGCCCGGAACGCGACCGTCTTCTGGTCGTGCAGGCTGACGATGCTCCTGCTGGCCGGGATCCGGTGCTCCCCGACACCGAGCATCTGCCGCAACGTGTTGAGCGTGGGCAGCGTGCTCAGGGTGCGCACGGCGAACACGTCGAGGCCGGTGTCGAAACCGGCCTCGGGACTCGGGTTGACGGGCCGCCGCCCCAGGTAGGTCCAGGGAGCCGCATTCGAGATGAACGCGAAGAACAGATGCCCGATTTCTGGCAGCCCGTCCCGTTCCATGGTGAGTGCGGGCTGGCGCCGATTGGTGACGCCATAGAAATGGCGGATCGCGGTCCACAGGTACAGCCCGGCGGTGGCGGTCTGGCCGTCGGCACGCAGGCCCTCCATCGCCCGGACCACCTCGGCGTCGAACCCCAGGCCGGCGTTGAACGTGAAGTAGCGGTCCTGTGCCAGGCCCACGCCGATGTGCCGGGACCGGCCCTCGATCAGCGCCGCGAGCACGCGCCCGGTCGCGTCGATCGGGTCGGGTGGTATCCCGAGCGCCCGGATGAACACGTTCGCGCTCCCGCCGGGCAGCGCGGCCAGGGCCGGGCGCGTGTCCGCTCCGCCGCCACCGGGCGTGCCTGGTGCACCGGCCGCGCCGGGCGCACCGGCCACCCCGGCCGGCGGGATGGCGTGCAGCAGCCCGTTGACCGCCTCGTTCACGGTGCCGTCCCCGCCGAGCGTGAGCACCAGGTCGAACCCGGATTCTGCCGCCTGTCCGGCGAACTGTGCCGCGTGACCCCGGTACCGTGTCTGCACGACCTCGAGATCGAGCTCGGACGCCAGTGCCCGTGTGATGACGTCCCTGCGCAGTGGCGTGGTGGAGGTGGCACGGGGATTGACGATGAGGAGCGCGCGCACGTGCTCAGGGTAGGCGAGGACCAGGAGGTGCCCGGAATATGGGGTATAGCCCGCCAGCGCTCCGCGCCGCCGCCGCGGTCGAGGCGGCCGAGTCGGTCATGGTGCTCGTGGCCACCGCGCTCGCCGGCATCGACACCGCTACCGGGCGGTCCTACCAGCTCAGCAGCGGCATCGCGCTGACGCTGATCGGGGTGGCGTGCGCCGCCGCGCTGGCCGTCGTGGCCGCCGGGCTGGCCCGGGCCCGGCGGTGGAGCCGCACGCCGGCTCTGCTCACCCAGCTGTTCATCGGCATCGTGGGGATCTACCTGCTGCAGGGCCAGCGGCTCGACTGGGGAGTGCCCTGCGTGGTGCTGGCGGTGGCCGGGTTCGGCACCCTGCTCGCCCCGCCCAGCCTGCGCGCCCTCACCGGTCAGCAGGAGGCCGGGAACCCGCCGGACGTGCGCTAGCCGCTGCCGCCCACGGCCGTGCCGCCGTCGGTTATCGGGAAGGCTGGCCGGGTTCAGTCGTCGGCGGTCAGGCCGGCCCGGAGCTGGGTGAGGGTCCTGGCGAGCAGCCGCGACACGTGCATCTGCGAGATGCCGAGCTCGCTCGCGATCTGCGACTGGGTCATGTTGCCGAAGAAGCGCAGCAGCAGGATCCGCTTCTCCCGTGACGGCAGCTGCTCCAGCAGCGGCTTGAGCGACTCCCGGTACTCCACGCCCTCCAGTGCCTCGTCGAGCATCCCGAGCGACTCGGCCACCGCGGGCGCGTCGTCGTCGCCCGAGTCGGGCGCGTCCAGCGACACGGTGGAGTAGGCGTTGGCCGACTCCAGGCCCTCCAGCACCTCTTCCTCGGTCATCTGCAGGTGCGCGGCGATCTCGGCGACGGTCGGCGCCCGGCCCTCCCGCTGCGCCAGGTCGCCGATGGCCTTGGTGAGGGCGAGCTTGAGCTCCTGGAGCCGCCGCGGCACCCGGACCGCCCATCCCTTGTCGCGGAAGTGCCGCTTGATCTCACCCACGATGGTCGGCGTCGCGTAGGTGGAGAACTCCACACCGCGGGCAAGGTCGAACCGGTCGATCGACTTGATCAGGCCGATGGTCGCGACCTGGGTCAGGTCGTCCAGCCATTCGCCCCGGTTGCGGAACCGCCGCGCCAGGTACTCGACCAGCGGCAGGTGAAGCTCGACGAGCTCGCCCCGGATCCGCAGCCGCTCCTCGTCCCCCGCGGGCAGGGCGGCGAGCCGCTCGAACAGCTCCCGGGCCCGGCCGCGGTCGGGTACCGCGTGCTGGACCTTGGGCGCCACGGCCAGACTGGCCTCTTCCACCGGGACGTCGAGCTCCTCGGCGACCGCGATCTCGATCTCCTCGGTCACCTGTGGGCCGGCGCTCTCGGTCAGCCGGGTCTCGGTTTCCCCGGTCACCCAGGCCTCGACGACTCTCGGATCTTCCGCAGCATGACGGTGACCTTGTCACCCGGCCCGACCCAGGCGTCCGCGCTGCCCGCCAGCGCCGAGAGCACCGTCCAGGCGAAGGTGTCGCGGGCGGGCGGGCGGGGCTGGGTGGCGAGGGTGGATACGGCGATGCTCATCCGGTCCTCACCCAGGGTGAAGTCGCATTCCAGGTCGGCGCTGGGGGCCGCCTGGGCGAGCAGCATGCCGCATGCCTCGTCCACCGCGATCCGCAGGTCCTCGATCTCGTCCAGGGTGAAGTCCAGGCGGGCCGCCAGGCCGGCGGTGGCTGTCCGCAGCACCGACAGGTACGCGCCCTCGGCTGGCATGCGGATAGTCACCTGGTCCTGGACCTGGCCGTCTTCCGCGCCGGTGCCGCCCGCCATGACAGCCGTCGGCGCGGACACGGCTCCCCGCGCGGTCGTATCTCCGGTCACTGGTGTCCTCCACTGGCGGCGGCCGCCATGCGGTCGGTCGCCGTCGGCTCTTGTCTGCAACCTACCGTCCACAGCGAGTGGTACCTACGCTCCGCCCCGCCCGAACGTCGACGATGCCTGCTGCGCCTGGCGGGACGGTGGGTCCCGGAGTGGCGTGACGCCGGAGGCCGCGCGGGTCTCCGCGCGGCCTCCGGCGTCGCTCTGGTGACGTCCTGGTGACGTCTGAGTGTCAGCCTTGCTTGGTCTCCCAGAAGATCTTGGAGATCTCCTCGATCTTGCCGAGCAGCTCGTCGGCCTTGCCCACGTCCGTGCTGCCCTTGGTGCCGCCCGCGCCGGCCAGCTTGGTGGCCTCGTTGAACAGCTGGTGCAGCTGGGGGTACTTCTCGAAGTGCGGTGGCTTGAAGTAGTCGGTCCACAGCACCCACAGGTGGTGCTTGACCAGTTCGGAGCGTTCCTCCTTGATCTGGAGCGCGCGGGCCCGGAACTCCGGGTCGGAGTTGTCGGCATACTTCTGGCAGATCGCCTTCACGGACTCGGCCTCGATCCGGGCCTGTGCCGGGTCATAGACCCCGCAAGGAAGATCGCAGTGCGCGTGCGCCGTGGCCTTCGGCTCGAGGAGACGTGCGAGCAGCCTCATCGATCTCCTTCTTTCATGTCGGATCATGGGTACCGGTGTCCGACACTACCCCGTCGGTATGCCCGTAGTCCGGGAGGGATGGATGCGCTGGCCGCTCTGGCGGGTCGCGGTTGCCGAGCGTTCCATGCAGCCTGCCCTGAATCCCGGTGACTGGCTCTTTGTCCGCCGAACGATAAGACCGGGGCGCACGTTGCGGCTCCGCCCCGGCCAGCTCGTGGTGGCCCGGCATCCCGGCCGGCCGGACCTGCTGATCATCAAGCGGGCGGCCCGGCGGGAGCCCGGTGGCTGGTGGCTGGAGTCCGACAACACCGATGCTGGCGCGGTGGACAGCCGCGCCTTCGGCGCCGTCCCCGGTGCCCTGATCGAGGGCCGGGTGCTGCTGCGCTACCGGCGCGGGCGCCGCTGAACGGCGGAGGGTCCATCCCGCGACGCGGGATGGACCCTCCGGTGCTGCCAGCCGGTGTCAGGCGGCTTCTGCTGTCTCAGCCTCAGGCATGGCCTGGCGCGCCACCAGTTCCTGCATCTCCGCGTCGGGGAGCCGGGTAGCCAGCGCCCAGTAGTAGATGCCGACGCTGAAGAGCACGACGATCCCCGTGTCCAGGAACCCGAAGGCGATCGTGCCCCGGCCACCGCCGAACGTGCCGAGGTAGGAGATGACGCCCATGCCGATCAGGTAGACCGGCAGCCAGACCGCCGACTTCCACTGCAGCTTCGGCCGCTCCGAGTCGAAGATCATCGCGGCACCGATCAGGACGTACCCGAGGACCACCACGATGCCGAGCTTCCAGAGCGTGTCCCAGCCGGTCCAGTAGATGATCAGGTTGGAGACGATGAAAGCGATCGGTGCCAGCACGGCAGCTCCGGGCAGCCGGTACGGCCGCTTCGCGTCCGGCACCTGCATCCGGAAGGCGCCCATGGCCAGCGGCGCTCCCGCGTACATGAGCACGCTGGCAGCGGTCACCAGGCTGACGAGCTTGTACCAGCTCGGGAACGGCAGGAAGAAGACCAGCCCGACGGCGAACGCGAAGATGAGGCCGAACCACGGCACGCCCCGCTTGTCGGTCCGGTCGAAGATCTGCGGGTAGTAGCGGTTCTTTGCCAGCCCGTAGGACAGGCGCGAGGTTGAGGTGTTGTAGATCAGGCCGGTGCCGCTGGGCGAGATGACCGCGTCAACGCGCAGGAGGAACGCCAGCCAGCCGAGCCCGACAATGCCCGCCAGGCCGGCGAACGGCCCGTTGATGATGTTCTTGTCGGGGATGTTGGCGAACCCGTGCAGCAGCTGGCTGCCCGGCAGCGCACCGATGAACACTACTTCGAGCAGGCAGTAGATGACGACGCCGACGAGAACGGCGCCGATGATGGCCCGCGGGATGTTGCGCTGCGGGTTGCGGGCCTCGCCGGCGAGCTGGTCGGCCTGCTCGAAGCCCAGGTAGGCGAACACGATGCCGCCGGAGGCGATCGCGCTGAAGACGCCCTTCATGCCGGTGGGCATGAACCCGCCTGCCGCGGTGAAGTTGGCGGTGTGGAACTTCGTGAACAGGATGATGATGGCCAGCACCGGGATCGCGATCTTCCACCAGGTGATGGCGCTGTTGGTGTGGGCCAGCCACTTGACGCCGAGGAAGTTGATCGCGGTGAAGGCCGCCATCAGCACGACCGCCACCAGATAACCGAGCGGCGTGATCAGGCCCGTGCTGGGCCCCGACGAGTGGATCAGGGCTGGCCACCAGTAGGAGGCGTAACCCTCCACCGCCAGTACCTCGATGGGCGCCACCGACGCCGCCTGCAGCCAGGCGAAGAAGCCGAAGGAGATGCCGGCCACGCTGCCGAAGGCATAGTGCGGGAACCGACCGGCTCCGCCCGCCACCGGGTACATCGCCCCTAGCTCGGCGTAAACCAGCGCGATGATGATGACCGCGATGCCGGCCAGGATCCAGGAGATGATCGCAGCCGACCCAGCTATGAGCGCAGCGCCCAGCGCCGCGAACAGCCAGCCCGAGCCGATGATCGATCCCTCGGACGACATGAACAGGCCGATGAAGCCGACGTCTCGTCTGAGGCCGGTGCCTGAAGCCTGTTCTCGGGCGGCTACCGATTCAGTTGCCATGTTCCGGACCTTCTTCCGGGTTCGCATACGGGGGCTATCCGCCCCAAGAGGTTGGGCCTCATGGTAATGATCGTCAAGGAACATGAGAAGGAGCCACCCGGCTTCATTTCGGTAACACGAATCACGGCCCGCTCGCAGGTCAATGCATTGGCCGATGACTGAACGGGCATTCGCGGCCGCCCCCGGGCGGCTCCCCGGGCACAGCCGGCCGGTGCGCACAGGCGGGATCGCGGGTGCTCAGGATCAGCCGCCGGGTGTCCGGTGTGAACCGGCGAGTGCGCCGGGCCGGCCGGCTAGCTTGCCGCGGTGGAGGCCTGACGCTGGCCGGCGCTCCGGCCACGCAACCGGAAGGCCCGGACGTTTGCCCTGCTCGCGCAGGTCTCCGAGCAGTACCGCTTGCCGCGGGCCGGCCCGCTGTCGATGAAGACGCGAGGGCAGCCGATGCCCGCGCAGGCGGCCAGACGGCCGGTGCCCCACTCGGCGACCATCGCGGTCAGGCCGGCGACGGCGCCCGCCGCGTGCCGGTCGGCGACCGACCCGCTGCCGGCCAGGTGCAGGTGCCACGGCTGGCCGTCGTGACAGACCAGATGCGGGTGGACGGGGTAGCGGGCGAGCAGCCCGTTGAGGCCCTCGGCCACCTCAGGGTCCCGGCGCGCGACGGCCGCCGAGAGGATCAGCCGCAGTTCGTCCCGTAGCTGCCGCAGCGCCTCCAGGTCATCGGGCAGCACCCGCCCGGCCAGGTGCGGCCGGTCGGCCACGAGCGTGCGGTAGGCCTCCGCCGAAGCGAGGCCGTCACGGCCATCGCGCCCAGATGCGGCACTGTTGACCAGGCGCACCGCAAGATCGGCATAGGAGAACAGGTCCACTCGGGTCCTTTTAGGGCAGCGGGAGGTGTTGACGAGCGGAAAGGGAAGGGGCGTTCGGCGATGAGTATGGCACAGCGCGGGAGGGGTGACCCCTGATTCCGGTGGGTAACCAGATCGCCGCCGCAAAGGACGCCGTGCGGGTTCCCGGCCGGCCGGCCACGGGCGCTAAGGTGCGGTCATGTTCGCTGTCGCCGCCGCCCGTTTCGATGCCGATGACCCGCTGGCCGGCCTTGAGCTCGGTGAGCGCCCGGACCCGGTCCCGCCCGAGGGCTGGGCGACGGTCACGGTCAAGGCGGCGTCGCTGAACCATCACGATGTCTGGACCTTGCGCGGGGTCGGCATCTCCGCCGACCGGCTGCCGGTCATCCTGGGCTGCGATGCGGCGGGCGTGGACGAGAACGGCCAGGAGGTCGTCGTGCACGCGGTCGTCGGCGACCCGGACGCCGGCGGCGGTGACGAGACCCTCGACCCGCGCCGGTCGCTGCTGTCCGAGCGTTATGACGGGACCTTCGCGGAGCGGCTCGTCGTGCCGCGGCGCAACCTGGTGCCCAAGCCGGCCGCGCTGTCGTTCGAGGAGGCGGCGTGCCTGCCCACCGCTTACCTGACCGCCTACCGCATGCTGTTCGTCCGCTCGGGCCTGGAGCCGGGGTCCACAGTGCTCGTCCAGGGGGCTGGCGGTGGCGTCGCCACCGCGCTGATCCTGCTGGGGCGGGCGGCTGGGTTCCGGGTGTGGGCAACCAGCCGGAGCGAGGCCAAGCGTGAGCGTGCCCTGGAGCTGGGCGCGGACCAGGTCTTCGGCTCGGGCGGCCGGCTGCCCGAACGCGTCGACGCCGTCATGGAGACCGTCGGGCAGGCCACCTGGGCTCACTCACTGCGTGCCCTGCGGCCGGGCGGCCGGATCGTGGTCTGCGGTGCGACCAGCGGGGCGGCGCCGCCCGCGGAACTGAACCGGGTGTTCTTCCTCCAGCTGTCGGTGGTCGGCTCGACCATGGGCAGCCGCGACGAGCTGGCCAGGCTGATGGTGCTCTGCGAGCAGACCGGCGCGCGGCCCCGGATCGACCGGACGCTGCCGCTGACCCAGGCCGCGGACGGGTTCGCCGCGATGATCGCGGGCGAGCTGTTCGGCAAGGTCGTGTTCACCCTCTAGCGGCGGCGTCAGGCTCCGGGCTGTCCGCTGCTGACCTCCGGGCCGTCCTCTGCCGCCGGGCTCTCTGCGGCCGGGCTGTCTGCCGCCGGGCTCTCAGCGGCCGGGCTGTCTGCGGCCGGGCTGTCTGCGGCCGGGCTGTCTGCCGCCGGGCCGGTGGTGGACTCCCCTGGCCGGTGCTGGCCGGGCCTGGTGCCGAACACCTCGGTATGGATCCGGTCGAGCGTCTCGTCCAGGATGTGCCGCAGATCCCCCAGCGCCTCCTCGCTCACGGTCTGGGCCTGCCAGGCGGCCATCCGCAGCTCGCCAGCGAACTGCCGGGCCATGCGCTCCAGGTCGCGGTAGGCGCGGTGGCTGGCCTGACCGTGCGGCCCGCCCTTCCCGGTCCAGTCGCCCCAGCCGGCGCCACCGCTCCACCCCGTCCAGTCACCCCAGTCGCCCCATCCCCGGCGTGCCCGGGCACGCCGGCCACCGGGCCGGCCGGGCTCTTCCCCGGCTTCCCCGGCTTCCGGGGACTCCCCGGTGCCGCTGGTCTCCCCGCCCCGGCCGGCCGCCCGGCGGGCCTGCGCCGTGGCGCCGCGCGGATGCCCGGCATCGTGCTGGTGGCTCCTGCCCTGCATGTCGCGTGCTGCCGAGGCGAGTTCCTCACGCAGGTTCCGCACCGTCTCCCGGACGTCCTCGGAAACCTCCCGGGCGATGTCGCGGACCGACGCGGTGATCTCCGCCTCCAGTTCGGCGAGGTCGTCGAGCCGGGCATGAAGTTCCTCCCGCCCCCGGTCGGTGATCCGGTAGACCTTCCTGCCGTCGGCCTCGTCGTGGGTGACCAGCCCCTCCTCTTCCAGCCGGGCCAGCCTGGGGTAGATCGTGCCGGGCGATGGTGCGTACACCCCCAGGAAGCGGTCCTGCAGCAGCCGGATGACCTCGTAACCGTGCCGGGGCGCCTCGTCGAGCAGCTTGAGCAGGTACAGGCGCAGCCGCCCGTGGCGGAACACCGGGCTCACGAGGCGTCCTGCGGGGTCCCGGGCTGGCTGGCCGGCGGTGCCGCGTGGTTGCGTTCGAGCAGCGTGACCCGGCCAGACATGGTGGTGACCGACAGGCGCCCGGATCCGGCGCCCAGTGTCCCGGTGAGCAGGGTGACGCCGGGCGAACGGGACGCGGTCAGGCCGCCGAACTCGCTCTGCACGCGCCCGGCGGTGGATCGCAGATCGACCTGGGTGCTGGCCTTGGCTGGCAGCCGGATCGCCACCTCGCCGGAGACGGTCGCCACCCGCACCGCGCCCCCGTCGTTCAGGTCGATGTCGGCGGTCACGCGGCCACTGACGGTCTTGGCCTCCAGCCGCTCGACGGCGCCGTCGGCCACCGTCAGGTCCCCGGAGACCGAGTTGAACCCGACCCGCCCGTCCAGGCCCTGCGCCTCGACGTCGCCGGACACGGTGTTCGCGTCCACCGCGCCGGTCACACCGTCGAGGGTGATCTTGCCCGAGACGCTCTTGACGGACGTGCTCGCGCTGATGCCGGAGACGACAGCGCTGGCGCTGACGACGCCGAGCTGGGTGGGGCAGTCCCGGGGCACCATGATCGTGATCGCGGCCGAATGCCGCTGTGGGTGCAGCCAGCCGAGCAGCCCGTCCCAGGTGAGGTCGGGATAGGTGATGGTGAGGATGCCGGCCTCATGCTTGACCAGCAGCGGCTGGCCGGTCAGGCCGGCTACGTCCAGGCGGGGCTGGTCGTCGGTGGACAGGACCGCGACCGAGCCGGAGATGACGCGGACCCGGAGCGCGGCCACGCCATCGAACTCAAGAGTGGTGGGAGAATCCACCGTCCACTGGGGCATCGCGAGTTCCTTCCTGCCCGGCCTCACTAACAAGATATATCGCGTCATCCAGAAGTCAAGATGCATCGCGACTATCGAACGGGGCTGCCCGCGGCCACGCGCCGCGTTCTGTCAGTCCTCGTCGTCCAGGCGGGCGAGCCAGCTGGCCAGCCGGTCCACCGCGGTCTCGAACTCGGGCGCGAAGTCCACGAACTCACGCAGCCGCTCCGCCAGCCAGCCCAGGCTGACCTCGTCACCGGCCCGCCGCTGCGCGAGCTCCTCGATGCCCTGGTCCGTGAAGTACATCGTTACCCCTGGCCCAGCGCGGTCTGGACCACTTCCCGGTGCCCCACCGAGTGCTTGAGCGCCGAGCCCGCGGCCGGCGCAGAGCTGGCTGGCAGTGAGACGGGCGTGACCGCCCGCCCGGCGATCCCCGGCAGCCGCAGCGCCATGGTCGGCCACGCGCCCATGTTGGCCGGCTCCTCCTGGGCCCAGGCGATATCGGCGGTGGCCGGGTAGCGGGCCAGCTCGGCCGCGAGCTCGTCGGCTGGGACCGGGTAGAGCCGCTCGACCCGGACGATCGCGGTGTCGGCCAGCCCGTCCTCCGCCCTCTTCTCCGCCAGGTCGTAGTAGACCTTCCCCGAGCACAGCACCACCCGCCGGACAGTGGCCGGGTCGAGGCCGGACTGGTCCCCGATCACCGGCAGGAACGATCCCTGGGTGAAGTCGGACACCGCCGAGGTGGCCGTCTTCAGCCGCAGCATCGACTTGGGGGTGAAGATCACCAGCGGCTTGCGCCGCCCCGACAGCGCCTGCCAGCGCAGCAGATGGAAGTAGTTGGCGGGCGTGCTCGGCATCGCGACCGCCATGTTGTCCTGGGCGCACAGCGACAGGAAGCGCTCCACCCGGGCCGACGAGTGGTCCGGGCCCTGCCCCTCGTACCCGTGCGGGAGCAGCAGCACCACCGACGAATGCTGGCCCCACTTCTGCTCGCCGGAGCTGATGAACTCGTCCGTGATGGTCTGCGCGCCGTTGACGAAGTCGCCGAACTGCGCCTCCCAGCAGACCAGGGCGTCGGGGCGGGCGACGGAGTAGCCGTACTCGAAGCCGACCGCCGCGAACTCCGACAGCAGCGAGTCGTAGACGTGGAACTTCGCGCTGGCCGTGTTGAACTGCCGCAGCGGCGTGTGCTCCGCGCCGGTGTTGCGGTCCACCAGCACCGCATGCCGCTGGCCGAACGTCCCGCGCCGGGTGTCCTGGCCGACCAGGCGCACCGCGTGCCTGTCCATCAGCACCGCCCCGAACGCGAGCAGCTCACCGGTGGCCCAGTCGATCGCGTCCCCGGTGACCATGGTCGCCCGCCGCTGCAGCACCGGCTGCAGCCGCGGGTGCACCGTGAACCCGTCCGGCAGGCTCAGCTGCGAGTCGACGACCTGCTTGATGGCGTCCTCGGTGATCGCCGTCGGCACCGCGCCGTGGTCGATCGGCTCCGGTGCGGCCGGCTCCGGCCTGACCACCGCGCCCGGCGTGGTGGGCTGCCGCGCCGCCGCCCGCGTCTCGGTGAAGGCACGTTCCAGCTGCTGCTGGTAGTCGCGCAGCGCGTGCTCGGCCTCCTCCATCGTGATGTCACCGCGGCCGATCAGCGCCTCGGTGTACAGCTTGCGGGTGGAACGCTTGGCGTCGATGAGGTCGTACATGAGCGGCTGGGTGAACGAGGGGTTGTCCGCCTCGTTGTGCCCGCGGCGGCGGTAGCAGATCAGATCGATGACCACGTCCTTGCCGAACGACTGCCGGTACTCGAACGCCAGCCGGCCCACGCGGACCACTGCCTCGGGATCGTCACCGTTGACGTGGAAGATCGGCGCCTGGATCATCCGGGCCACGTCCGTGCAGTACACGCTGGAGCGTGAGTGCTGCGGCGCGGTGGTGAAGCCGACCTGGTTGTTCACCACGATGTGGACCGTGCCGCCGGTGCGGTAACCGCGCAGCTGGGACAGGTTCAAGGTCTCGGCCACCACGCCCTGGCCGGCGAACGCGGCGTCACCGTGGATGAGCACCGGCAGCACCGTGAAGCCCGGCTCGCCGATGTCCAGGATGTCCTGCTTGGCACGGACCACGCCCTCCAGCACCGGGTCGACCGCTTCCAGGTGGCTCGGGTTGGCCACCAGCGAGGTCGGGATCTGCCCGCCGTCGCCGGCGGTGAAGACACCGCCGGCGCCGAGGTGGTACTTCACGTCGCCGGAGCCGTGGGTGGTGCGCGGGTCGAGGTTGCCCTCGAACTCGCCGAAGATCTGCGCGTATGACTTGCCCACGATGTTCGCGAGCACGTTCAGCCGGCCCCGGTGCGCCATCCCGATGACGGCCTCGTGCAGCGGGATCTGGGCCGCCTCGGTGAGCACCGCGTCCAGCAGCGGGATCAGGGACTCGGCCCCCTCCAGCGAGAACCGCCGCTGGCCGACGTACTTGGTCTGCAGGAACATCTCGAACGCCTCGGCCACGTTCAGCCGGGACAGGATCTGGATCTGCTCGGCGTGGTCGGGCCTGCCGTGCGCCCGTTCCACCCGCGCCTGGATCCAGGCGCGCTCCTCGGGCTCCTGCATGTGCATGTACTCGACGCCGACGGTGCGGCAGTACGAGTCGCGCAGCACGCCGAGGATCTCCCGCAGCTTCATCAGCGGCTTCCCGCCGAAGCCGCCGGTCGGGAACTCCCGCTCCAGGTCCCACAGGGTCAGCCCGTGCTGGTTGATGTCCAGATCGGGGTGCTTGCGCTGCCTGTACTCCAGCGGGTCGGTGTCGGCGAGCAGGTGGCCGCGCACCCGGTAGGCGTGGATCAGCTCGTGCACCCGGGCCGGCTTGGTGATGTCGTCCTCGTGCCCGGCCGGGATGTCCCGCACCCAGCGGACCGGCTCGTAGGGGATCTGGAGCGCGGCGAAGACCAGGTCGTAGAAGCCGTCCTCACCGAGCAGCACGTGGTGGATGCGGCGCAGGAAGTCACCCGACTGGGCGCCCTGGATGATCCGGTGGTCATAGGTCGAGGTGAGGGTGACCGTCTTGCTGATGGCGTGCCGGGCCAGGGTCTCCTGCGAGGCACCCTGGTAGGCGGCCGGGTACTCCATCGCGCCGACGCCGACGATGCAGCCCTGCCCGGTCACCAGCCTCGGCACCGAGTGCTCGGTGCCGATGGTGCCCGGGTTGGTCAGGGTGATCGTGGTCCCCGCGAAGTCCTCGACCGTGAGCTTGCCGGTCCTGGCACGGCGGACGATGTCCTCGTAGGCCATCCAGAACTGGCGGAAGTCCATCGTCTCCGCGGCCTTGATGCTCGGCACGAGCAGCTGCCGGGAGCCGTCGCGGTTCGCCACGTCGATCGCCAGGCCCAGGTTGACGTGCTCGGGCCTGGCCACCGCCGGCTTGCCGTCGACCTCGGTGTAGGCGCCGTTCATCTCCGGGGCGCCGGCCAGCGCCCGCAGGACCGCGTACCCGATCAGGTGGGTGAAGGACACCTTGCCGCCCCGGCCGCGGCCGAGGTGGTTGTTGATGACGATGCGGTTGTCGATGAGCAGCTTGGCCGGGATGGTGCGGACACTGGTCGCCGTGGGCACCGCGAGGCTGGCCGCCATGTTCACGGCCGTCCGCGCCGCGGCCCCGCGCAGCCGGATCTCCGCCGCGCCCGGCACGTGCGGGGCGGTAGCGGCGGCCGCGGGGGCGGGAGCGGGAGGCGGTGCTGGCGGGGTGGCGGTCCTGCCCGCCCCGGGCGGTGCCGCCGGCTCCGCTGGCCTGGGCTGGCTCCCTAGCCTGCCGTCGGCGCCGGTGACGGCAGGCGTGCCCGGCCCGGCCGGCCCGCCGGGTGGGCCCGGCACCCCCGATGGCGGCTGGTAGTCGGCGAAGAAGTTCCACCAGGCCATGTCCACCGACCCCGGATCGGCCAGGTAGCGCTGGTACAGCTCGTCCACAAGCCATTCGTTCGGCCCAAAATCCGGGTTGGCGGACGCCGCGCGGTCCTTGGCGCCGGAACGCTCGCTGGTCTTCTCAATGGGTTCCGCGGACGCCCGCGGCGACTCCGGAGGCACGGCGGACATCGCCCTCTTCCGACGGTTGCATACCTGTCACTGCCCGCCCCTTAGGCTACCCGGGGCGGAGGGCACCTCAAATCCGGCGCCGAGGGTCATGCTCGCGGAGAGAACCGGTCCCTGTCATGCGGTGAGAGCCAGTTCACATACGGCCCCTTGGGCACGATCCGGGCCGGGTTGATCCAGTCCTGGGTCTGGTAGTAGTGCCGCTTGATCTGGCCGAAATCGGTGGTCTCGCCGAAGCCGGGATGCTGGTAGAGGTCACGGGCGTATCCCCACAGGTTCGGGTAGTCCACCAGCCGGTGCAGGTTGCACTTGAAATGGGTGTGGTACACCGCGTCGAACCGGACCAGGGTCGGGAACAGCCGCACGTCCGCCTCTGTGAGCTGGCCGCCGACCAGGAAGCGGCGGCTGGACAGCCGGTCCTCCAGCGCGGCCAGGGTCGCGAACAGGGTGTCGAACGCGTCCTCGTAGGCCGCCTGGGACGTCGCCAGGCCGGCCTTGTACACGCCGTTGTTCACCGCGTGGAAGATAAGCGTTCCCAGGGCGTCGATGTCGGGCCGCAGTTCCTCCGGGTAGAGGTCGGGCGCGCCGGGCCGGTGGAAGGCGCGGAACTCTGTTTCGAGCGTGAGGGTGATCTGCGGGATGTCGCTGGTCACGATGCGGTGGGTCCGGGTGTCCCACAGGCACGGGATGGTGAACCGGCCGGCGTAACCGGGATCGGTGGCCAGGTAGAGCTCGGAGACGAACCGGGCGCCGGTGACCTGGTCGACCCCGCCGGCGCTGGCAGGGAACCGCCAGCCCCGCTCGTCCCTGATCGGGTCGGTCAGGGTCAGGCCGATGACCGGTTCCAGGCCGAGCAGCTTGCGCACGATCAGCGCCCGGTGGGACCAGGGGCAGGCGAGCGACGCGTACAGCTGGTAGCGGCCCGCCTCGGCGGCGTACCCGGTCGAGCCGTCGCGGGTGATGAGCCCGGTGAAGCTGGTCGGCCGGTCGGCGCGGGCGTAGGGCACCAGGTCGGTGCCCGGCCGGGTAGACGCCATCAATCACCCCCTTGCGGGTCAGGGAACCGACGACGTGCGGTCATTCACTCGATCATGCACGATCATGCACCGGCTGTGAGGCGCATCGGAAGGGGTAGCTTGTCCGGTTTCGCACCGGGCGCCCCCGGCCGCTGGGGACCGGCGATCGGGCCAGGTCAGCATGGACCGGGTAGGCGCTGGCTGAGGTGCGCGGGCCGTTGGCGGCGCGAGCGCGCATACCGGCCGTCTATCGTCGAGGTGGGCTTCGCCGCGTAGCCCACCGGCCAGGCACGGGAGAGCAGCGTGAACACGATCGCCACCGAGCTGGCCCGGCTGTCCGGGCCGGTCGCCTATGCGGTGGTGGCTGCCCTGGTGTTCGGCGAGACGGCGCTGTTCCTGGGGTTCGTCGTGCCCGGCGAGACGGCCGTGGTGCTCGGCGGCGTGCTGGCCAGCCGGGGCCGGGTCTCCCTGCCGCTGCTCATGCTCGTCGTGGTCGTGGCCGCCATCGTGGGCCCGCTGGTCGGTTACGAGGTGGGCCGCCGGATGGGTGGGCGGGTGATCGGATCCCGCTTCCTGCGCCGGATGTCGGGCACCGTGGACAAGGCGACCGCCGCGCTGAACGCCCGCGGGCCCGTGGCGGTGCTCGTCGGCCGGTTCACCGCGGTGCTGCGGGCGCTCATGCCCGCGCTGGCCGGCACCGCCAAGATGCACTACCGGACCTTTGTCGTGTACAACGCGATCGGCGGGGTCATCTGGGGTGTCGGCTACTGCCTGCTCGGCTACCTGGCCGGGTCCGCCTACATCGTGGTGGAACGGCAGGTCGGCACCGGCTTCGCGATCGCGATCGCGGTGCTGGTGGTGGCGGCGCTCGTGGTCTGGGGGGTGCGCCGGCACCGCCGCGAGCCCGCCCTGGCTGACACCGCGGAGCGCGGCGACCGCGGCTGAGGCGGCCAGCCGCGGGGTGGAAGACATCGGCTGCCGGGCGAACAATCATCACCACGGTTCCGTTTTCCTCCCCAGCCGCCACCACTGTCCCTGCTCGTCCAGTGCAACCCGTGTTTACATGGGTAACCGGAGGTGGGGGGCAGTGCGCGAGTTCGGCGAACTCGAGATGGCGATCATGGAGGTCATGTGGGCTGGTGACGGCCCCTACGTGGTGCGTGAGGTCCGGGAACGCATGCGGTACGGCCGGCCGGTCGCCTACACCACGGTCATGACGGTGATGGACATCCTCCACCGCAAGGGGGTGCTCCACCGGGACAAACCGGGCCGCGCCTGGCGGTACTGGCCGGTGGAGCGGCGTGAGGAACACGATGCCCGGCTGATGGCGGAGGTGCTGCGCTCGGGCGGCGACGAGGACCTGACGATGCGGCGTTTCCTGGAGCGCGTGAGCGAGGACGAGATGGAGAGCCTGCGCAGCGCCATGGTTGACGCGAGGTCGCGGCGGCTGCCCGTACCCTAGCCCCACGGGCTGGCCGGACCCCTGGCACACGGCCCGGCACCACCGGCACGCGGCTCGACACCCTGCACACCTGACCGGATCTGCATGGGGGAAAGGCCTTGCGCCGCTACCATCGTCGGGCGTGAGACACAGCGCGTTCCCCTCCCGCTCTCCTGCGCACAATCCACGCCGGACCTACCCAACGGATGCTCAGTGAGCGCGAACGCCAGCCCAGGCCAAGGTGGTACCAGCCTGGCCGTGGGCCCATGGACGCTGCGCGGGGTCATCCCCGCACTTGGCCGCACGCCTGCCCTGCGGGGGTACCCGGGCGGGATCGTCGCGGCAGGCCCTGGCTGGTCAGGCCTGGCAGTGCAGGACGGGAACCACGCGGGGGACCTGCCGCAGAGCGGTTCAGGGGAGGCGGGCGGTCCGGGCCCGGGGAACGGCCCGGGGGCCGGCGCGACGGGGCGTGAGTCGGGGACGGGGGGCGTCATGGGGGCGGCCGGCGGCAGCTCTGTGTGGCAGCAGGCGCTGAGCGCCTGGAATGAGGCCGGGCTGGAGTGGCAGCGGCCCGCGGGCTGGCACCCCGCCGACTCTGACCTGCAGCGAACCGAGCCGATCCCGGTGGTGCGGGCGGACATCCTGCTGGACGACCCGGCCCCGGCGGCGCCACCGGCCCGGGCGGCCGGTGGCGGGCGCCCGCCTGGCCCCGGCGGCGGCCAGGAGCATGGTGACGACCGGGCTGGGCGCGCTGAGGGAGCCGACCGGGCCGAGGGAGCCAACCGCGCTGAGGGAGCCGACCGGGCCGAGGCGGCCGACCGCGCCGAGGGAGCCGGGCAGACCGGCCGTGCCGAGGGGGCTGACCGGGCGGAGGGGGCCGACGGCCAGGAGGCCCGCGGCGATCAGGAGGCCAGCGTCCGGGAGGCGGCCAGCCGTCAGGACGCCGGGGGCGAGGAGGCCGGCGGTCAGGAGCCGGCGGGCACACCGGAGGGCGGGGGCCTGCATCCGCGCCGCAGCGGCCGCGCCGCAGCGGTCGGCGCCGGGATCTGCGCGGTGCTGCTCGCGGTCGCCATCACCGGCATCATCGTCACCGGCTCGCCGGGCAAGGGAGGAGCCGGGCTGGTCGCGCAGCCCTCGGCCCGCCTTGCGGACGCGCAGTTCGCCGGCCCGGGCGGGTCACCGGGGCAGCAGGTGCTGCCCACACTCACCGGGGTGGCCGCCGCGGGCAGCACCGTGGTCGCGATCGGCGCACAGGCTGCCCTGCCGGCGACGAGGCCGCTGATGCTGACATCCGCCGACGGCGGGCACACCTGGCAGCCCGCCGTGCTGCGCGACCCGGGCGGCGGGGCGGCCGGGCCCGGTGCCGTGCCGCTGATGGTCGCCGGCGGCAACGGCCGGTGGCTGGCGGTGGGACCGGGCGCCACCTGGACCTCCGCTGACGGCCGGTCCTGGCTGCTCGGGCCGGCCATCGCGCCGGTGATCGGTGGCGACCGGGTGCGGGCACTGGCCCAGACCGGTGACGGCTTCATCGCCGTCGGCGAGAACGTGCACCTGCGGGGGTCCGAGGTCGTGCGCAGCCCGGTCCTGTGGTCATCGGCCAACGGGCAGACCTGGCAGCGCCGCGCCGGGGCCCAGCTCGGCCTGCCGACCGGGCCGGGCCAGGTGGTCGCGCTGCGCTGGGCCGCTGCCCGGGGCAGCGTGCTGATGGTGGGCGGGGAGATCGCCCGCACGGTCACGCAGCGCCACGGGACGCGGAAGGTCTCCGCCCTGCTGGAGTACCCGGGGGTGTGGCGCAGCGACGACGGCGGTACGCGGTGGGTGTGGGCGAGCCCGCCGGCCGGCCACGGCGCGGCCACCGGGCTCGTCGGGCTCGCGGCGACCGGCGCGGGTTTTGTCGCCATCCGGCCCGGCCATAGCCCCAGCGGGGTCAGGGACGCCGTGGCCTATGTCTGCACCCGTGGCACGGCCTGGCGGTTCGCCGGTGCCCTGACCGCCCGCCGGGGAGCAGCGCTGGATGTGACGACGGTGGCCGGCAGCGACCAGGGTGCGGTCGCGGCCGGCTCCGCCGGACGGTACCAGGTCGCTTTCGTCACCGTGCATGGCTGGTCCTGGCGCCAGACCGCCGATCTCGGCAAGACGTCGGCCGGGACGGTGACCGGCGTGACCGTCGGGCCCGGCGGCAAGGTGGTGGCCGCTGGTGCCAGCCCGCCGCGGCCCTTCCTGCTGCTGGCACGGGGGCGCCTCTGGCCGGTCGGGCAGGCCGCGCTCGCCGGGGCGGCAGCCGGTGGGGTGAGCGTCAGCGGCCTCGCCACGAGCCAGGGGGAGCAGCTCGCGGTCGGCCATGCCGGGAGCGCACCGGCCATCTGGGCCCGGCCAGGCGGCGGGCGGTGGGCGCGGCTGGCCCTCACCACCCCGGCGGCCTGGCACGGCGCCGGCCCCGGGCTGACCAGCGCCGCCCATGGCAGCGCGGGCTGGCTTGCGGTCGGCAGCGAGGGCAGCCCTGGTGGGCCGTTCGCGCCGCTGGCCGACGCGAGCACGCTGAGCTCTGCCGATATCGCGGTCGGCCAGCAGCCGGTGCTCGTGACATCGGCGGACGGCGGTTCGTGGCAGCCGGCCGCTGTCACCGGGCCGCTGGCAGCCCCGGGCCTGACCCTGACCGGTGCCGCCGCCGGGCCGTCCGGCTACGTGGTGGTCGGGGTCCGGGACAACCACGGTGTGCCGGGAGCCGCGCTGTGGTGGTCGGCCAACCTCACCAGCTGGGCTCCGCAGGGATGGTGGTCCGGCGCCGCGCCGCCGCAGGGCGGTGAGTCCACGCTGCTGGCCGTCGCGGCTGACAAGACCGGGTTCGCCGCCGTAGGCGCGGTCGGCCGGCAGCCGGCGGTGTGGCTGTCCCGGAACGGCCGGGGGTGGATGTCGCTACCCGTGCCGCTGCCGCCCGGCGCGAGCAGCGCGGTGCTCACACAGGTGGCCGTGCAGGGACCCCGGATCACCGCCGTGGGCGTGCAGGCGCGGGCGTCCGGGCCTGCGCCGTTCGCGGCCGTCTCCACCGATGGCCGCACCTGGCGGGAATCGGCCTTGCCAGTGCCAGGAAAGGCAGCCGAGGTAACGGCCCTGACCACAGCCGGCGGCGGCCTCGTCGCGGCAGGCACATCGGGACAGGCGGGGAGCAGGCAGTCCATCGTCTGGTGGTCACTGGACGGGCTCACCTGGCATGCCATCCGCATGGCCGGCACGGCACCCAGCGGCCTGGGCAGCCTGCGGATCACCGGGCTCAGTGCGTCCGGCAAGGTCCTCACCGGAGTCGGCTACGCGGTCACCGGGAGCGGGCAGCACCCCGTCCTGTGGCAGGCCCGGATCCGCTGACCGGGACCGCCGGACCAGGTGGAGCGCACCGGGCCGGGCCGGCTCAGCCGACCGGGCCGGCCCACCGGCCCGCCGGGCCGAACACATCGTCGCGCCGGTGCTGCAGGCAGGGCAGCACCGCCCGCACCTGGGCGGTCATGGCCGGCTCCAGGTCGGCCACGGCCAGTTGCGGCCAGGGCCCAAGGTCGGCCCGGACGGTGCCCATCGGGTCGACCAGCATGCTGCGGCCGATCCCGGTCGGCGCCCGGGTGGGCGGCGAGGCCGGGTCGGGAACCTGCCCGGCTGCCGCTACCCAGACCGTGTTCTCGATCGCGCGCGCCCGCACCAGGGTCACCCAGTGCTCCTCCTTGAACAATCCCGCCGCCCAGGCGGAGGGCACCACGATCAGCTCGGCGCCACCCGTGACCAGCGCCCGCGCCAGTTCCGGGAACCTGATGTCGTAGCAGGTGGCGAACCCGGTCCTGATCCCGGCCAGATCCGCCACGACCGGCTGGGAACCGGGCGCCACCAGTGCCGACTCATGCTCGCCGAGCGAGTCGAACAAGTGGATCTTGCGGTAGGCGGCAGCCAGGTTCCCGGCGGCGTCGTAGGCCACCACCGTGTTGTAGACCCGCCCGTCCGGTGCCGGCTCGAACACGCCCGCGACCAGCGCCACCCCCGCTTTGCGCGCCGCCGCGGCCAGCCCCCGCCCGAACCCGCCGTCCACCGGCTCGGCGATGGCGCGCAGGTCGCTGCCGAACCTGGCCTGCGTCGCTTCCGGGAACACCGCCAGCTCGGCACCCTGGCCGGCGGCGCTGGTCATCGCCTCGCTCACCCGGCCCAGGTTGACAGCCGGATCCGGGCTGACCGGCAGCTGGCACAAAGCGACTCGCATGCCCGCAGCCTAAACCGCCCCACCCCGCGGCCCCGTCACGCTTGGCGATCGGGGGCCGGGGCGTGATGTCATGGCGGGGTGAAGCGAGCACTGCTGAATCCCCGGCTTGCCGGGATGGGGACAACGATCTTCGCCGAGATGTCGGCGCTAGCCAGCGCGACCGGGTCAGTCAACCTGGGCCAGGGTTTCCCTGACACCGACGGGCCGCCCGAGATCGCCCGCGCGGCCGCTGCCGCGATCATGGAGGGACGCGGCAACCAGTACCCGCCCGGCCCGGGCATCGGCGAGCTGCGGCAGGCGGTCGCCGCGCACCAGAAGCGGTTCTATGGCTTCGACCTTGACCCGGACACGCAGGTGCTGGTCACGGCCGGCGCCACGGAAGCGATCGCCGCGGCCCTCATCGCCCTGCTGGAACCGGGGGACGAGGCCATCGCGTTCGAGCCCTACTACGACTCCTACGCCGCCTGCATCGCCATGGCCGGGGCACAGCGGGTGCCGGTCACCCTCCGCCCGCCCAGCTTCCGCCCCGACCTGGACGCGCTGCGCGCAGCCATCACCAGCCGGACCCGGCTCATCCTGCTCAACACCCCGCACAACCCGACCGGGGCGGTGTTCACCCCGGAGGAGATCGCCGGGATCGCCGCACTCGCCTGCGAACACGACCTCCTGGTGGTCTCGGACGAGGTCTACGAGCACATGGTGTACGAGGGTTCCCACCTGCCCATCGTCTCGCTGCCTGGAATGGCGGAGCGGACGGTGACGATCAGCTCGGCGGCGAAGATGTTCTCGTTCACGGGCTGGAAAATCGGCTGGGTGACCGGGAGCCCGGAGCTGGTCAGCGCGGTCCGAACCGTCAAGCAGTTCCTGACCTACGTGACCGGCGGGCCGTTCCAGTACGCGGTCGCCGAGGCGCTCGCCCTGCCCGACAGCTTCTACGACGCGATCAGCGTTGACCTGCGGGTCAAGCGTGACTTCATGTGCGACGGCCTGGCCCGGGCCGGCTTCGAGGTCTACCAGCCGGCCGGGACCTACTTCATCACCACCGACGTGCGGCCGCTTGGCCACGCCGACGGGATGGAGTTCTGCCGGGGCCTGCCGCGGCGGGCCGGGGTGGTGGCCATCCCCAGCTCGGTGTTCTACGACGACCAGGTGGCCGGGCGGTCACAGGTGCGGTTCGCGTTCTGCAAGCGGCAGGAGGTGCTGGCCGAGGCACTTGAGCGGCTGGCGCGGGCTGGCCGGTCCGGTGCCGCGCTGGGAGACTGAAGGCATGCGACCAGCCGGGCTCCACCACGTGTCCATCAACGTCAGTGACGTCGCCGCCGCGCGTGACTTCTACATCCGGGTGCTGGGCCTGACCGAGCGGGCCGACCGGCCTGACTTCAGCTTCGACGGGGCCTGGCTGGATGCCGGGGGCCAGCAGGTGCACCTGATCGAGGCCGAGGTGCCGGCCCCGCTCGGGCAGCACTTCGCCCTGGCCGTGACCGATCTGGACGCGGCGGTGACCGAGCTGCGGGCGCTGGGGGCCGCCGTCACCGACCCGGTGCCGGTCGGACCCGGCCGCCAGGCGTTCGTCACCGACCCGGCGGGCAACCGGGTCGAGCTGCAAGAGCCCCCGGCGGCGGGCTGACCCGCCCCGGCGGCGGCTCAGTCCACCAGGCTCAGGGCCATCTTCGGGCAGGACGCCACGGCGTGGCGGACTCCGTCGGCCAGATCCGGCGGCACGTCGTCCACCAGGATGTGCAGGATGTCCTCGTCGTCGACGTCGAAAACGTCCGGCACCAGGCCGGCGCAGATGGCGTTAGCCTCGCAGAGATCGCGATCAACTGTGACCCTCATACCGCCCATTCTCCTCAGGATGCAGACGATGGACGACACCAGTGCCCGGACCGCGCCAGCCCCGCCTATGCCTGACGCACTGCGGCAGGCCGCCGAGGCGGCGACCGGGTTCATGCCGCCCGCGGAAGGGCTCGCGCTCTACCAGGCGGCGGCGGCGTACGCCCAGGCCGGGCCGGTGCTGGAAGTCGGCACCTATTGCGGGAAGTCCACGATCTACCTGGCGGCGGCGGCCCGCCAGGCCGGCCAGATGGTGATCACCGTGGATCACCACCACGGCTCGGAGGAGAACCAGCCGGGCTGGGAGTACCACGACCCAGCGCTGGTGGATCCCCGCACCGGGCTGCTCGACACCTTGCCGCACCTGCGCGCCACCCTGGGCGCGGCCGGGGTGGAGCCGGACGTGGTCGTCATCGTGGGCAGGTCAGCGCAGGTGGCACGGCTGTGGGGCACCCGGCTCGGGTTGCTGTTCATCGACGGCGGGCACACCGAGGCGGCCGCCACGGCCGACTACGAGGGCTGGGCGCCGTGGGTCGAACCAGGCGGTGCGCTCGCCATCCACGACGTCTTCCCTGACCCGGCGGACGGCGGCCAGGCACCGTACGGGATCTACCTGCGGGCGCTGGCCTCCGGCGCGTTCACCGAGGTGGCCGTGACCGGCTCGCTGCGGGTGCTGGAACGCACCGGCGCGGGCACGTGACCCGTGGCAGCCGCGGGGCGGCCGGGCCCCGCAGGCCTAGACGAGTGATTCCCTATTGATCAGGTTGGGGATATTGCGGTGTTCTGCTGCCAGAACATGAGGAGGGTGTCCAAGATCGGCGTTGCTAACCCGGCGCCGAGCCCGGAGGCCCTCGTGGACGCCGCCCTGGACACCCTGCTTACCGCACTGTACGTGAAGACCGGCGACATGCTGGTGAAGGATCGCCGGCCGGGTCACCCGGCCAGCCTCAGCCAGTCCGAGCTGGTGTGCCTGGCGGTCGCGCAGGCGCTGCTGGGCTTTCACAGCGAGCACCGGTGGATCCGGTTCGCCACCTGCCACCTGCGGGCCATGTTCCCCTACCTGCCGCACCAGCCCGGCTACAGCAAGCGGCTGCGCGCTGCGCTGCTGATCGAATCGGTGAACGACACCCTCAAGGGCCAGCTCGACCTCGAAGCCCACGGCGGGCGCACCTTCGAAGGCACCGCCATCCGCATCGCCCAGCGGATCCTGGCCATGGCCACCGCCATCTGGCACAACAACAAGACCGGCGCCCCGGTCACCCGGTCGCTGATCGCCTATGACCACTGAAGACAAAGGGAATCACTCGTCTAGGCCCCATCGCGGTTACGGGCTGCGGTCGGCCTCGGCACGGGCCAGCAGGATACCGGTTAGGCTTGACCGGACCCGCCCGCCAGCGCTGGCCCCGATAGCTCAGCCTGGATCCACCGGCTGAATGCCGAGTGCGCGACTTCACCGTGTTCGGCGAGCTCGCCTGAACCCGCAGGAACTCCAGAAACTCCTCCGCCGGGCCGACCACCCGCGCGCGCTCGTCCAGCACCGTCCACGTCACCGCGCCGCCCGGCAGCACGACACGCTGCACCCGGCACGACTCCCCATCACCAGTCGTCACGTGCTGTGACGTACCGGTCAGAGATCATCCGCCATGCGACAGACACGCCGGCACGATCAACGGCCTCTCACCCTCCGCAACCGACGGACTCGAATGGACCCCGGATTACGGCCGTGATCATCAGCTTCCGCCTGAAGCCCGGCGGGAGCGCGGCGATCGCGGCGTCTGTGAGGGCCAGGTGATCAGCGGCCGTGTTCGATCCGGCCGAGCCGGGCCGCAGCATCCAGGCCAGCGGCTCGCCGCCAGTGTTATCGCAGTACGCCAGCAGCGGGTGATGCCCATAGCCCTTGAAGTTGGCCTCAGCGAGTTCCTTGTCCGAGTGCGCGAACGTGACCGTGGCATCCAGCCTGATGCAGGTCACCCCTTCCAGCGTCCTATCGGCCAGCCGCACCCCCGGCAGCCCGCCGTGCCGGGCCGCGGCCTGCGCCCACGCGTGCCGCCGTGCCGCATTCACCGCTTGCGTGATCCGCCGGTCCGCCCGGACCCCGCCGCGTGCGACCTCCTTCAGCGTCCGCCACGCCGTCGGCACCGACGCCACCAGCCCGAACAGCTCCCGCTGATCGGCCATCACCCGGAAATCGCTGATCACCCGGGCGCCATCAGCGATCGCGCACGCCAGGTCCGCCAGCACCCGGCCCCGGTCATGCACCAAGATCCGCGGCGATGCCAGCGCCCCCGGCAAGCCGCCGGTCAGCCCGGTCTTGTCCGCCAGGTACCGCAGCAGCGCCAGCCCGGCATGCGACACGACCCCCTGGCCGCCGCCTGTAACTTCCAGTCCCCGCGACCACCCGGTAACGTTCCCCCGAAAGGTGCTCCTCGACCTGGGCTCAGTAAGGACCTCAACACCCCTTACCGTCCCAGTTCAGGAGCACTTTCCCGTTCAGGCACGCCGGTCAGCCCACAGACCCCGGTGAAAAGACAGGGTTGGGGCCCGCCACCAGCGCGTGCTCGGTGCGTGATCAGACGTCGAAGATGTAGAGACCGAAGTTCCGGTCACTGACCAGGACATAGTTCTTCTCGCCGATCTTGTGGATCTCGACGCCCAAGAAGTCGTTGCCGGGCTCGCAGAAGGCGCCGACCTCCTGCAGACCGCCCCTGCCGTAGCTCAGCACCCGCAACCCGCCCGCGTAGAAGGTGGCGTACACCAGCTTGCGATCTGGGTCGATCGCCACGTGGGACGCCGAGAGGTCGCCGAAGCCGGATGCGAACCTCGGGTCCTGCGACTCAGGGATTGCATACGTGTCGATCTGAGTGATCGAGCCGGTGCCGGCGCGGCCCGGGATGTCCGTCTTGAACAGCCGGATGTAACCCCAACCGTCGAACACCGCCTTGATATCGGTCGCGGAGACGGCCGGCGTGGCCGGCGTCGCGGTCATGCAGGCCGTCGCCTCGGTCACGCCGGGCACCCCGAGCAGTTGCAGACCCGTCAGGCGGTTGACGAACATGAACGGAATCGTTCCTTTGGCCGACGTGGGGAACTGTTGGAGGCCGTCCGGCCCCTGGTGGTTGAACACGATGCCCGCGTCATAGCCGGCCGCGGCGATGGTGTCCAGCTTCTCCTGGAACGTGCACCCTTCGGCCGACCCGCCGGTTAGGATCGAGACGTCACGCTCGATGAGCGCGATCCCGTGACCGGGCTGCACCGTCCCCGGGCATCCGAAGCCGACGTAGGTCGGCGTACCGGAGATTGTGGTGTCGGCATTGACCGGTGCCGTATCCGGGCTCCATGTCGCGATGTACTCCGTGCCGGCGTGCGGACCCGACGTGATCGCGCCGAGCAGGCGATACGGATCGAAGTCCTCGTCGGCGCCCACCAGGTACTCGGCGTCGGGCGAGAGCTCGGAATGTTCGGCGTTGCCCTCCGGCGAGATCTGTTGCCCGCGCTTTGCCCGCTCCTCGTCAAATTCGGCGTAGTCGGTTTGGGCGATCAACGAGACGTTGCCCGGCGTCGGGTCGGTCACGTCGAGCAGCACGTACCCGCCGTCCCAGTACGTCGCGTTCATGACGTACCGGTGGCCGCCCGGACGCACCTTGATGGCGTGCGCAAACACCGAGGTGAGGCCCTTCGAAGTGTCCTGGGTAACGCTGAACGGCGCCACCCTCAGGTCGAGGGCGTTGACCATAACCGGGTTACGGGGGTCGGTGATGTCCATGATGCCGATATCAGTGGTGGGTTTATCGGTTACGAGGCCAACGTAGGTGCGGCCGGTGAAGCTGTTGGTCCAGGCGAACGTGTAGTACACCGCCAAGGCATGGGACTCGGCCTCACCATCCGGACCCGTGTAGTCGCCGGCGTGGGCGGCCAAGAGCTGGGGGTGCTCCGGGTCGGAAATGTTCCAGATATTGATGCCGCCCCGCTGGTGCGGCCCGGTCGGGTCGGGCGCATCGGCCTGGGCGTAGATCTCGTTTCCGTGTATGAACAGCGCACCACTGAAGTACTTGTTGTGGATCTCGATCACGCTCGGACCCTCGCCGGCGTAGTTGCCCGGCGTGGTCTCCATGAACGCGCTCTGGACCTCGAAGGGTGCCTTCGGATTGCTGATGTTGATGATGTAAGCGCCGGTCCGCTCACACGTCGGCTCCCGGTACGCCGTGAGGAACGCGTAGTTGCCGTACGCGGCCACGTCCGCGATGTGACGCTCGAGGCCCGCCCCCGACGGGTTGGTGACCTGGGCCTTACCCACCAGCCTCACCCCGTACGAGACGGGCGGCAGGTGGCCTTCGTTAAGCCCGTGCTGGTCGCCGTGGACCACACCCGTGCCGGTCATGCGTACCTCCTGACTATGCGTACCTTCTAAACAGAGAAGATGACGTCGACCCATCGGCGACTGGCCGGTGCCAGGTATCCCCCCTCGGGATCGTCGGCCAGCGTCACGTTGCCTCGTTCGACCGGTCCGTGCCATCGACGCGGAGCCACCGGTCGGGTACCGGGTCTTCGCTGACGCTACCGGAGCGGCCCGACGGCGTGATGTCACACAAAGCGGGGGTGGCGGGCAGCCAGGTCACCAGTCGAGGAGCGCGCCCTGGGTGGCGAAAGCGCGCGAAAATGGTGAGTTCAAGGATGTCCATCCCCTCGTAGCGTGAAGGCTTCCGCTGTGCGGCTTGATCTTGGATGGTGGTGTTCTGGTACTGCTGCCGCTTCTCGCACATGATTCGTTCGAACTCGATCGGTGGCAGGTCGCCGTCCGCGCTGTGCCGCCGCCTGGTGTTGTAGAAGTCGGCGATCCAGGTGGCGATCCCAAGGCTGAGGTCAAAGTCGCGTGATCATGGCTGTGACCTGGCCGGATAAGGGCGGCTTAACAACCTGAAGGGCCTCGTGCTACGGGTTGTGCGTGTCGTTCGCTGGTCTTGATGTGCGCCTGGCCGCTCCCGGTGAGGTGAGCTGGTTCAACGCGCTGCTGGCCGCCCACCACTATCTCGGGCCGCGCGGCTCGGCCCGGTTGCTGCGCTATGTGGCGTCGCTGGGCGGCCAGCCGGTGGTGCTGGCCACCTTCGGCGCGGCGGTGCGCAGATGCCGGCCCCGGGAGGAGTTCCTGGGCTGGGACGATGAGCAGCGCGCTGGCCGGCTGGGCGCGGTGGCGGGCAACCAGCGGCTGTGCGTGCTGCCGGCCGGGCGCCGGCCCAACCTGGCGTCGGCGGCGCTGGCGGGGATGCTGCGCCGCCTGCCCGCCGACCACCTGGCCGCCTTCGGGCAGCGGCTGGCGGCGGTGGAGACCTTCACCGATCCTGAGCACGGCCCGGGCACCGTGTACGCCGCGGCCGGGTTCACCGGTATCGGGCTCACCGCCGGGTACTCCCGGGCCCGCGGCCGCTCGGACTACGTGTTCCACGGCGCCCCGAAGCAGTACTGGCTGCGCGGGCTCGGCACGACCGCGACCGCGGGCCTGCCCGGCCTGCTGGCCGGGGCCTTCGACTCCCCCCAGCTGATGAAAGGCAGGCGCGGCACCATCAAGCGCGCGGTCAACAGCATCGACGCTCACCAGGCTGATGCCGCGCTGTGCGCCTGGCTGCGCCAGGAATCGGCGGCCGGGCGGCTCACCGTCCGCCAGCACGCCGTCGACGGCAAGACCATCAAGGGCGCCAGGGACACCGCGGGCAACGCCTCGCACCTGCTGGCCGCCTGCGACCTGACCGACGGCACCATCGCCGCCCAGCTCGACGTGAACGCCAAGCACAACGAGATCACCTGCTTCGCTGACCTGCTCGCCAGCCTCGCCACCAGCACAGGCCAGCAGGACGGTCCCGGGGACGACCCCGGCGGCGCCGGCGACGAGGACGGCGAAGATGCCCCCATCACCCTCATCACCGCCGGCGCGCTGCACACCCAGACCGCGCACGTCGAGACCATGAACAAGGCCGGCCTGATTGACCACGAACCCAAGGGCCGACCCATGGCACTGGCGGCAAAGCACCCTTGGGTTCCCGGCGAGAAACCTTCACTTTCGCTGAACTCACGGGACTCCGCAGCCCCCAGAAGAACCGCGAGTGAGAGGCGCAGTACCCGTACTCGGCCCATCCGGCCAGGTCCGAGCGCTTGACCGTCTCCCGGGAACGGCCGCACTCCACCGGCGTGGAATCCACAACCCACACGTCGTCGGACCACACGGTGGTGTCGGCGGCGAGCACCCGGATGCAGCGCCGGATCAGCAACGCCGCCCGGCGCAGCCGCTTGCTGTCACCCGGCTGCTGGGGCAGATAGGGGAACAGGTGCCCCAGATGCGCGCGTGCGTGCCGCAGCCACCGCGCCTCGGAGGTGAAACCGAGCAGCGCCTGCATTACTGCCAGGGTGATCAGCTCCGCGTCGCTGAGCCGCGGGCTGATGCCGGTCACCGGCCGCCACGGCGCCAGCTGCGGCGATCCCTTCAGCAGGTCATCGGTTCTCACGTACAGTGCGGTAGCGAGGGCGTCCCGGTCTGTCGTCACAAACCGATCTTGGACGCCCTCGCCCCGTCTCCGCCCACATCCCTTGGAATAGGTCGTCTAGGGCGCGGGAACGAAAGTCTGCGCGGCGCGGCCGAGGCCCTCGATCTCCGTCTCGATCCGGTCGCCGGCGCGTAGGTACGGGTGGTCGGGGAGGCTGAGGGCTACGCCGGCGGGGGTGCCGGTGTTGATCAGGTCGCCGGGTTCCAGGACCATGTACTGGCTCAGGTACCAGATCAGGTGGTCTACGGGGAAGATCATGTTCGCGGTGGTGCTGGTCTGGCGGGGGGTGCCGTTGACGGACAGGCGCATCGGGAGGGTGTGGGGGTCGGGGAGCTCGTCGGGCGTGACCAGCCAGGGGCCCAGGGGGTTGAAGCGTTCGCAGGACTTGCCCAGGTCCCATTGGGGGGACATGGAACGTGCGCTCCGAGACGTCGTTGCTCATCGCGTAGCCGGCGATGGCGGATCGGGACTCGGCTGGGGAGTACAGGTAGCGGGCTCGGGTGCCGATGACCACGGCCAGTTCCAGTTCCCAGTCCGTCTTCACGGAGTCGCGGGGGATGTGGACGTCGTCGGGGCCGATGACTGTCGCCGGGTCCTTCAGGAACACCACCGGGCGCTCGGGTGCCGATCGGTTCGTCTCGGCGGCGTGGTCCGTGTAGTTCAGGCCGATGCAGATCACCTTGCCGGGGCGGGCGATCGGCGGGCCGACGCGTTGGCCGGGGGCGGCAGGGGGGAGGGTGCCGGCGGCCAGGGCCGCGGTGATGCGGGGGATGCCGTCGCCGGCGAACAGCGCGCCGTCGATGTCGGGGACGATGCCGGAGAGGTCGTAGAGGGTTCCGTCGGTATGCAGGACGGCGGGACGTTCGGCGCCGGGCGCGCCGATTCGCAGGAGTCTCACGAGTCGCCTTGCCTCAGACGGTCCGCGGGCGCGGGTCCAGCTGCTGTCGGCGGGGCGCGACGGCCGGCTCCGGGGTGGCGGTGACCATGCGGCCCAGCAGGGCGGCGCGGGTCAGCTCCGCCTTGTTGCCGACGCCGAGCTTGGCGCGTATGCGCTTGACGTAGGTGTCGACCGTGTGGGGGCTGATGCCGAGGCGGGTGGCTATCTGGCCGTGGGTCAGTCCGTGCGCGATCTGGCTGAGCACCTGCTCCTCGCGTTCGGACAGGTTGGGGCCTAACGAGTCTGCGCGCTCCGTCGATGGGGGAGCGGCCTCGCCTTGCGGGATGACCTGGGCGCCGATCGTCACCATGCGGAGCGCCTCGACGAGGTTCTCCACGCTCTCCTCGCGGCGGATCACGCCGTTGGCGCCGGCCCGGATGTACTCGTCGGCGGGGAGCGACCACTTGTCGGCCAGCACGAGGACCGGCGTGCACCTGGCCATCTCGGTGACGTAGTCCAGTTCGTCCTCCGCGGGCAGGGCGTCGGCGTCGAACACGGCCGCGTCGGCGAGCCAGGACAGTTCCTCCGTCGACGACGTCCGGGTCGCGACGACGGTGATCCCGGCGTCGTTGAGGACCTGGACGAGTCCGACTAGGTAGACCGGGCAGCTGATCAACACATCCGCGCGGAGCACGGCACCACCCCCTTGTTAGAGGTATTCAGCGTCAGGTATTCAGCGTCCGAACATGGTCCCGGCGGCGGAGCCGGACCGGGTCCGGGCGGCTCCAGATGCCGACAAGCTCCGGGAACGGTGTCCCCCAGCACACCGATCGGAATGTCAGTTGATTGATTCACGTGGCTACGGGCTCCTGGCCCATCATTGGTGGCCCTAACCTTCCTCGCAGGTCGCGCTAATCGGGGACATGTTAGGTAATTTCGGGCGAGGGACACTAGCTGTCAGGACAACTCCCGCCGTCGAGTCGGTGGGGCGGCGTCGCCGGTTCATGTGACTGCGCTGGTGGGGCCCGCGCTGCGTACATTCGACCGGACGACGCGAGGCCGCCCCGCGCCGCGAAACCGGCCCGAGTACGGCCGCGCCGTGACATCGGGAGTGGACAGTGATCACTGGTGACTTCGCACGGCTGCTTCTCGCGCTCGTCGAGATCATCGCCGTCGCCCAGGTGCTCGGGCTCGTGTGCCGGCGGTTCGGCCAGCCCGCGGTGATCGGCGAGATCACCGGCGGCATCCTGCTCGGCCCGACCCTGTTCCACGGCGGCCTCACCCGCGCGCTGTTCCCGGCCGACATCCGCCCGGGGCTGACCACCGCGGCCAACGTCGGCGTCTGCGTCTTCATGTTCCTGGTCGGGCTGCACCTGAACGACAGCAACCTGCGGGGGCAGGGCCGGATCGCGCTGACGGTGTCGCTCGGCTCGACGGCCGTGCCGTTCGGGCTCGGCGTCCTGCTCGCGGTCGGGATCGTGGGCGAGCGGCCCGGCCACTCCGCGGTCCTGTTCTGTCTGTTCGTCGGCACCGCGATGTCAGTGACCGCCTTCCCCGTGCTGGCCCGGATCCTGACCGACCGGGGCCTCATCGACACGCCCATCGGGGACCTGTCGCTGGGCGCCGCGGCCATCGGCGACGCGCTCGCCTGGTCGTCGCTCGCGATGCTGGTCGCCTTCTCGCACGGGAGCGGGATGCCGTGGCGGGTGCTGCTCGTGTTGCCGTTCGTGGCGCTGCTGCTCGGCGTGGTGCGGCCGGTGCTGACCCGGTTCGCCGTCGGCCGGCCGGCGGCCCGGGACCGCGGCACCGGTGTCGCCGTCGGACTCGGCGTCGCCACGGTCGCCGTGCTCGGCGGCGCGCTGTGGCTGTCGGCCCAGGCGACCGCCTGGATGGGGCTGCACCTCATCTTCGGCTCGTTCCTGCTCGGCACGGCGCTGCCCCGGTCCGGCGCGGCCGCCTTGCGGGAGCGGGTGCTGCCGTGGGTCGAGCGGATCAACCGGATAGTGCTGCTGCCCGCCTTCTTCGTGGTCGCGGGGCTGGCCGTCAACCTGTCCACGCTGGGCGCCGGGGCGCCAGGGCTGTTCGCCCTGATGCTGCTGGTCGCGGTCGGCGGCAAGTGGGCCGGCGCGTTCGGCGCGGCCCGGCTCGGCCGGGTCCCGACCCGGCACAGCGCGGTGCTCGCGGTGCTGCTCAACACCCGCGGGCTCACCGAGCTGATCGTGCTGTCGGTCGGGCTCCAGATCGGCCTGCTCGACCAGCGGCTGTACTCGCTGATGGTGCTGATGGCACTGGTCACCACCGCGATGGCGGGCCCGCTGCTGTCCGTGATCTACCCGCCTTGGCGGGTGGCGCGGGACCGTGCGCCGCGCGAGCGCGCGCTCGACCAACCACTGGTGGGAGAGGAGTCGACGTCATGAACCCGTTCGACGATCCGGACGGCCGTTTCACGGTGCTGATCAACGACGAGGATCAGTACTCGCTGTGGCCAAGCCGCCTGGCCGTGCCCGCGGGCTGGCGCGTCGCGCACGCCGAGGACAGCCGGCAGGCGTGCCTGGACTTCGTCGAGGAGCACTGGACCGATCTGCGTCCGCTCAGCACGCGCTGACGAGCCTCGGGCCCCGAGCCGTATGTTCCGCACGTCGCCGAGAAGGGGCAGCCCGTGATTGCGATCGCCGATTTCCTGGACGAGCTGCGCCAAGACGGCGTCCAGCTGTGGCTTCAGGACGGCAAGCTGCGGTACCGGCCGGTGGGGTCGCTGGACGCCGCGCGGCTGGCCGTGCTGCGCCAGCACCGCGACGAGGTGATCGCCGCGGTGAGCGCCGCGGCCGACGCCCCGGCGACCCGGCCGGACACCGTCCCGCTGTCCCCGCAGCAGCAGGGCATCTGGTTCCTCAGCTATCTGGGACTGCTCGGCCCGGCGTATCAGTACACGTTGTTGTTCCGCATCACCGGCGACCTCGACGTGACCGTCCTTGGGGCGGCGATCGACGAGATCGTGCGGCGGCACGAGATCCTGCGGACTGGGTTCCCGATCCGGGACGGGAAGGGCGTGCAGGTGGTCGCCCCGCCCGGCGAGTCCCGCGTCACCTTCCTCGACGTGTCCGACCGGTCCGAGGCCGAGCGCGACCGGTGGTTCGACGAGCGCCGCCGCGACTACTTCGAGCACCGCTTCGACCTCGACCAGCCGCGCAACTTCTACGCCGACCTGATCCGCTTCACCCCGGCCGAGCACATGCTGGTCCTGCGCTCGCACCACCTCGTGATCGACGGCCCCTCGCTCGCGATCCTGTTCAAGGAGCTGCGCACCCTGTACGCGGCCTTCCTGGCCGGGGCGCCGTCCCCGCTGCCCGAGCCGGCCCTGCAGTACGCCGACTACGCGCTCTGGCAGCAGGAGGTCCGCTCCAGCGACGAGGCCAAGCGCGGAGAGGAGTACTGGCGTCGGCGGCTCGCCGACGCCAAGAGCCTGGACCTGCCGACCGACCGCCCGCGGCCGCTGAGCGCGGAGCTGGACGGCGCCCACGTCGCGGTGCCGGTCCCGGCCGCGGTGGTCGAGGGGCTGCGCCGGCTGGCCGAGCGCGAGGGCGTCACGCTGTTCACGGTGCTGTTGACCGCCTTCCACACGCTGTTGTACCGATGGAGCGGGCAGAGCGACGTCAGCATCGGCATCACCGCCGACGGCCGGGCCCGCGGCGAGGTCGCGGACGCCATCGGCCACTTCATCAACACGATCGTGGTGCAAGCCGAGGTGCCCGGCCGGGGCACGTTCGTCGAGCTGCTCGGCCAGGTCCGGGCCCGGCTCCTGGAGGCCCTGGAGTACCGGCACGTGCCGGTCGAGAACCTGGTCGCCGGGCTACAGCCGCAGCGCGACTTCGCGGTGCAGCCGCTGTTCCGCGTGATGTTCTCGTATCTGGTCGACGAGCCGCGCGACATGGACGGGCTGGCCGTCACCCAGATCGAGCCGGACGAGCACGACGTCATGTTCGACCTCATGTTCTTCGGGTCGGAGACCGCGGAGGGCCGCTTCGAGATCGGCTTCGAATATCAGGCCGCGCTGTTCGACCGGACCACCGTGGAACGCCTGGCGGGCTACCTGGTGAACCTGCTCGCCGGCCTGGTCGAGGAGCCCGGCGCGCGCGTCGACGAGCTGCCGCTGATGTCGGCCGAGCAGCGTCACGAGGTGCTCGACGCCTGGAACGGCGCCGACACCCCGTTCGACGCCGACCTGTGCCTGCACCAGCTGATCGAGCGGCGGGTCGCGGCCGTCCCCGACGCCACGGCGCTGATCTTCGGTGATCGTGAGCTGACCTACCGCCAACTGGACGAGCGGGCCAACGCCCTGGCCTGGCGGCTGCGGGAGCTGGGCGTCGGGCCCGACGACCGGGTCGGCGTGGCGCTACCGCGCTCGCTGGACATGGTGATCGCAAACGTCGCCGTGCTCAAGGCCGGCGGCGCGTGCGTGCCGATCGACCCGGCCTACCCCGGCGCCCGCCGGCGGCTGATGATCGACGACGCCGCGCTGCGGCTGCTGATCGTCCCCGGCGCCGCCGACGATGTACTCCGCGACGAGACCGGCGACGCCGGCGACGCCGATGAGCCGACACCGATCTCGGTGCCGTTGCTCGCCCTCGACGAGTTCGGCGAGCCGACCCGCGCCGACGGCCCCCCGAGCGTGACCGACCCGGCGAACATCGCCTGGGTGCTCTACACCTCCGGCTCCACCGGCCGGCCCAAGGGCATCGCCATGCCGCACCGGGGTCTGGTCAACCAGGTGCAGTGGCAAGCGACGCAGGGTCCTGGCGGCCGCGGCCGCACGTTGCAGTGGTCCGCGCTCAGCTTCGACGTCTGCTACCAGGAGATCCTGACCACGCTGACGGTCGGCGATCCGCTGGTGCTGGTCGCCGAGGAGGTCCGGTACGACTACGAGCGGCTGCTCGACGTGATCGACGCGCACCGGGTCGAGCGGATCTTCATGCCGTTCGTCGCCCTGCAAGGCGTGGCCGAGCTGGCCACCCGCCTCGGCCGGGTGCCGTCGTCGCTGCACGCGGTCACCACCGCCGGCGAGCAGCTCCAGTCCACCCCGGCGATCCGGACGTTCTTCGAGCGGCTGCCCGGCTGCACGCTGTACAACCAGTACGGGCCGATCGAGGTGCACCTCGCCTCCGCCTACGAGCTGCGCGGCGCCCCCGCGGAGTGGCCGGCGCTGCCGCCGATCGGGCGGGCCTTCGCGAACCTGCGGCTGTACGTGCTCGACGAGGAGCTGCGCCTGGTGCCGCCGGGCGTGGCCGGGGAGCTGTTCTCCGGCGGTGTCGGGGTGGCCCGCGGCTATCTGGGCCGGCCGGAGCTGACCGCGGAGCGGTTCCTGCCCGACCCGTTCCGGGCCGGCGAGCGGATGTACCGCACCGGCGACCGGGCCCGCTGGAACGCCGACGGCGAGCTGGAGTTCCTCGGCCGCGTGGACACCCAGGTCAAGATCCGCGGGTTCCGGGTGGAGGTCGCCGAGATCGAGGCGGCCCTGTCCGGGAGCCCGCAGGTGCGGGACTGCGCCGTGGCCGCGCACAGCTACGGCCCCGGCGACAAGCGCCTGGTCGCCTACGTGGTGCCCGATCCGGACGACCCGCCGACCGCCGCCGGGCTGCGCGCCTTCCTCGGCTCGCGGCTGCCGGAGTTCATGGTGCCGGCGGTGTACCAGGTGGTCGCGCAGCTGCCGCGCACGCCCAGCGGGAAGCTGAGCCGGGCGCTGCTGCCGCCGCCGGACGAGGACGCCGAGCGGGCCGCGGCCGTCGAGTACGAGCCGCCGTCCACGCCGCTGCAGGAGAGCATCGCCGCCGTCTGGGCCGAGGTGCTGGCCGTGCCGCGGGTCGGCGTGCGGGACAACTTCTTCGACCTGGGCGGCCACTCGCTGCTGGCGGTCGCGGTCGTCACCCGGCTCGCCGAGGTCCTCGGCCGGCCGGTCCCGCTGCGGACGCTGTTCGAGGCGCCGACAGTCGCCGGGCTCAGTGAACGGCTGGAGGAGCGGCCGGCCGAGCGGCCGGCCGAGCCGGCAGCGGGATGACCGACGCCGGCCGGCGCGCGGCGCCGACCGGCGGAAGCCTCGACATGGTTCGAACACGGGACGCCGGAGCCGTGACGGCTCCGGCGGAGCGGGATCCGGTCGGCCGCGCCGGGGTCAGCCCGACTGGCCGCCGGCGCCCTCGGCGTAGTCGTCCTCGAGCCACCTCGCCAGCTGGATCCAGGCCGCCGCGCTCAGCCGGGCCATGGAGCCGAGGTTGAGTCGGCAGTGCGGCGGGATCCGCCGCAGCGCCGTCGGCACCTCGTCCGGCAGGAGCACGCGCGGGCCGAGCCAGCGCAGCAGCATCCGCCCGGAGTCGGTGTAGCGCAGCGACGGGTCGCGCCGGATCGTGTCCAGCAGCATGCGTAGCTCGTCGGAGGGATCGCTCTCGGGCAGCCGCACGGTCATCTGCCGGGCGGCCGGCTCGGCGGGCTGGGGCCGGGTGCGCCGGTCCAGGACCGGGTCCTCGCCGGCCCGCAGCCGCTGCCGGACGCTACGCGCGGTCTCGACCGAGATGCCCGCGTCATGGGCGATGCGGCGCAGCGTCGCGTCCGGGTGGATCGCGATCAGCTCGGCCGCGGCCCGCCGCCCCGCGACCCCGTCCAGCGGCCGTGACCGGCCGTCGCGGCCGATGCGGACGGTCACCGGCGGGCTGCCGATCTCGCGGCGCAGCGCCCCGACCGTCTTGGCGGACAGGCCCGCGGTGACGGCGATGGAGCGGTCGGACAGCTGTGGGTGGGTGCTGATGATCCGCAGCGCCGCGGCCCGCCGGTCGGCGATCGTCAGCGGCATGCCGTGCGTCACGTTGAGCCGCACGGCCAGCAGGAACGCCTCGTCGTCGTCGCCGTCGAACAGCTTCACCGAGATCTCCTGCTCGCCGCGCAGCCGGGCGGCGAGCAGCCGGTGCATGCCGTCGATCACCCGCATCGTGGCGCGGTGCACCACGATCGGCGGCAGGTCGGTCTCGATCTGGGCCAGGGCCCGCGCGTGCGCCATGTCCAGGCCCGCGGACCGGGGCGAGTCGGCCTCGCCGATGGCGGTGACCGGCAGCCGCACCACGGTGCTGTCCCAGGCGCGCGCCGGGTCCGGAAGGTTCACGGCGGCGTCCGGGTCCTCGTCGTCGGCGGCGGATCCGGGTTCGACTCGGGTTCGAGAGGTGGTGTTGACCGACACTGGGCTCAGCCCCGTTCGTTGTCGCGGCCTATGGGGGCGGACGATGACCGCGAGGACTGCCCCGGCGAGCCCGAGACGACCGGACGTCGCGGTCATCAATGATCCTGCCCACGCCGCCGGGGATGCGGGACTCACCTGTTTTGGGGGCACCCGGGACTGGACGCGGCGGCACCGGGCGGCTAGCGGGCCGGTGCCGCCGTACGCAGGAAGCCGAGGCGGCGCGCCTCCTGCTCGCCGCCGTCCAGCGGGACCGGCCCGGTCCCGCTGGCGAGCACCGCGAGGAACTCGCCGCGGGGCATCGGACCGGCGCCCTGCCGCTGGTTGCGCTCGCTGTCCCACTCCACGTCCAGCAGGGCCACGCCCGACCCGGCGAGGCGGTGCTCCATGTCCAGCAGCGCGACCTTGGAGGCGTTGGCCCGCTGGTGGAAACAGGTGTCCAGGGAGAAGACCGCGCCGGTGCCGACGCCGATGGCGCCGCCGATCAGCTCGTCGCCGTCCCAGACCTCGACGCTGTGCGCCCAGCCCTGCTCGTGGAGGGCGGTCATGCACCGGCACAGGTCGTCGGTCAGCCACAGCGGCGTGCGGTCGGCGCGGCACTCGGCCAGCACCCGCTCGAAGGCCCGGTCGGCGGTGGTCGTCCACGCCACCCGGTTGCGCAGCTGCTGCATGAGGCTGCGGGGCTTGGCCATCCGGCCGTACGGGACGACCGGCCGCGGGTCCGGCGACCACCAGGTCAGCGCGTACGGATCCGGCGCCGGCGAGTCCAGCACCACGGTCGTGCCGACGGCCACCGCCGGCTCGTACAGGAAGTGGTTCGCCTCCAACTCGGCCTCGGACCCGGCGGGCATCGCGAAGACGCCGTGCCGGTAGCCCCCGATGACCGTGGCCGGGTCGAGCCGGCCCCCGATCGCCACCGGCTCGTCGATCGGGGCACCATCCATCGGGAGTCCGTCCCAGACGCATCCTTCGCAGCGAACCACACCGGGATTCTGTCCCGAGGCCCCGATCGACGGGAGACCCGAGATGACCGTAACCACGACAACGGACACCTCCGGTGCGTCGGCGCGCTGGGTGCGCCGGCCGCGCCCGGCCGCCGATCCGCAGGCCCGGCTGGTGTGCCTGCCGGCCGCCGGCGGCACGGCCTCCGCCTACTTCACCTGGGCCGCGCGGATGCCGGAGCGGGTCGAGTTGCTGAGCGTGCAGTACCCCGGGCACCAGGACCGGTTCGCCGAGCCGTGCCTGCCGTCCGTCCCGGAGCTCGCCGACGCCCTGACCGCCGCGCTCGCGCCCTACGCCGACCGGCCGCTGTACCTGTTCGGGCACAGCATGGGCGCCATGGTCGCCTACGAGACCGCGGCGCGCCTGGAGGCCGGCCCCGGCCCGGATCCGGCGGCGCTGTTCGTGTCCGGCGCCTACGCCCCGCACCGCGCCACGCCGTACCCGGAGGAGCTCACCGACGCCGAGCTGGAGGGCGACATCCGGGCGTTCGGCTGGCTCGAACCGGAGGTGCTCGACGTGCCGGAGCTGCGCGAGCTGGTGCTGCCCACGCTGATGACCGACGTCCGCGCCGCGATGATCTACCGCCCCGCCGACCCGGTGCGGCTGCGCTGCCCGGTGTTCGCCTACGGCGGCAGCGAGGACAGGAGCGCGACACCGGAGGAACTGTCCGCGTGGCGCGACGTGTCGTCGGGGGCGGCCGCCTGGCGGCAGTTCGACGGCGGCCACTTCTACCTCCGCGCACGGGAGGCCGAGCTGGTTGCCGACATCGTGTCCCGGATGTCTGACTGTGCCCAGGCATTAGATGGACACCGGTGATCGGTGTGACGTGGCCGGGCTGGGGGGCGGTGCGTGGCCGCGCCGCATCCGGCAGCGGCCGGAAGGGAAGGTGCCATGGCTGACGTGGACCTCGCTGTGCGCTACCGCTTCGATCCCGACATCCTGGCCGCCGCCCGGGCGGCCTCACGACCCGACAACTGGCACGGCCCGCTGGAGGCCGTCGAGCACTGGACGTGGATCGCGCTGTGGTGCGCCGCGTCCATCGAAGCGTTCCGGCACGCCTCGATGTGGCTCGCCGTGCCGGTGTACCTGGTGGCAGTGTTCTTCATCGGCGGTCGTCAGCGGGGGATCGCCGGCATGCTGCATATGGCCACGCACCGGGCGTTCATGGCCGACCGCCGGGCCGGCAGCGTCATCGGGGCCGCCCTCGGCGGCTACCCGGTGCTGCAGAGCTTCACCGGCTACCGCGCCTCCCACCTCGGCGAACACCACGGCCGGCTGGGCGACCCGGACCGGGACCCCGACTACCGCCAGTACCGCGACAACGGGCTCTGCGGCGACGACCTGAGCCGCCAGGCGCTGCGCCGCTACCTGCTCAGGGTGGTGACTCCCCGGGCGACCGCCTCCTACGTGCTCTACCTGCTGCGCCACCGCATCCTTACCTCGGGCGAGCGCCCGGCCGAGCGGGTGCCGCGGGTGGCGCTGCTGGCCGCCGTGCTGGCCTGGGCCGCGCTCGCCGGCTGGTGGCCGTGGCTGCTGCTGCTGTGGTTCGTGCCGCTGGTCACCACCCAGGTCTGGATCGGTGCCATCGCCGAGCTGCTGGAGCACTTCCCGCTCATCGAGACCGCCCCCCGCGTGGACATCTACATGTCCTGGAACCGGGTCTACGGGCTGGGCACCCGATTCCTGCTCGGCGAGAAGGACGGCGAGGGCTTCCACTTGGTCCACCACCTGTTCCCGCGCACGCCGATGTGGCGACTGCGCGAGGTCGACGCGATCCTGCGCCGCGACCCGGTCTACGCGGCCCTGCCCCGGCTGAGCGGCCCCCTGGGCGGGCTGGAGCAGATCTACCGGTCGGTGCCCGCGACGCCGCGCAACCGGCCGGGTACCGCATGACGCGCCCCGTGGTGGTCGTCGTCTACAGCGAGGGCGCGGCCACCCCGCTGGAGCTGGCCGCCGACGCCGACGGCTTCGAGCTGGTCTTCGCCGCCCCGGTCGGCCGCATGCGCCCGGGCCTGCGGGAGCTGCTGGAGACCATCGGCCACGTCGTGGACCTCACCGACGAGGAGGCCGGCATCGCGGCGCTCGCCGCCCGGTCGCCGGCCGGCATCGTCTCGTTCTCCGACCGCGACCTGCCGCTGACCGCGCGGGTCGCCCGGCGTCTGGGGCTCACCTACCACTCCGAGGACGCGGTGGCCGCCGCCACCGACAAGTTCGAGCAGCGGCGGCGGCTGCGCGACGCCGGCCTGCGGGTGCCGCGCTTCGCCGTGATCGACCGCCCCGAGCAGGTGGTGGCCGCGCTGACCGAGGTCGGGACGCCGGCGGTGCTCAAGCCGACCCGCGGCGCGGCCAGCTGGCACGTCTACCGGGTCGACGGGCCGGAGGACGCGCTGCGGTGCGCGACCGAGGCGTTCGCCCACGGCTTCGCCGAGCGCTTCGTGCTGGAGGAGATGCTCATCGGCAGCCCGGACGGCGCCGGCCCCGGTTTCGGGGACTATGTGTCGGCCGAGCTGCTGTTCTGGCGCGGCACGGTGGCCTATCAGGTCGTGAACGGCCGGCTGCCGCTGGTGGAGCCGTTCCGGGAACGCGGTTTCGTCATGCCGGCCCCGCTGTCCCGGGCCGACCAGGACGAGGTCTGCCGGCAGGCCGCGGCCGCGTGCCTGGCGCTGGGGCTCCGCGACGGCTGGATGGACGTCGAGCTGAAGCTGACCGCCGAGGGCCCGGTGGTGATCGAGGTGAACGGCCGGCTTGGCGGCTACGTCGCCATGCTGCTCTACCGGTCGTGCGGCGTGGAGGCGGTCCGGCTGGCGTTCGACGTGGCCGCCGGCCGTGAGCCGGTGGATCCGGGGCGCCCGCACCACTCGGTCTCCTTCGGCTACCAGATCCTGCCGCCGGTCGGTGACTGGCGGCTGGCCTCCTGGGGCGACCTCGGCGGCTTGGCGGCCGAACACCCGGAGATCCGGTCCGTCGTGCTGCAAGTGGACCCCGGCGAGCCCGTCGACTGGCGCGCGGGCAGCGAGGGCACGCTCGGCGTCGTCGAGGGCGTGGCCGAGCGGACCGAGGCGGTGATGGCCGCGGTGCAGGCCGTCGAGAAGGCCGTGGCCGAGCAGGTGGTCTTCAGCCCCATGTGACGTGCGCGCGGACGCGCGAAGCCCGCTCCCGGCCCAGATGACCGTGCCGGGAGCGGGCTCGTCACCATGTCCGGGACTTCTTCGCCCCGCTTCTTCGCCCGGCTTCTCCGGGCCGCTTCTCCGTGCGGACGATTTCCAACTGCGGATGTCCGCAGTTGGTACGCGGGCTTGCCGTGCCGTCTTCCGAAGCCGGCAGCACATCACTTCATCGCGGACGCCCGGACCACGGCTCGAAGGCCCGGACAAGGCCGGAACACGTGACAGCCGGATCGGCTTGATTGACACCCCTCGGCGCCCCGCCTAGCCTTGTCGCTGTTGCATCAGGGTATTCATTCGCCATTGCGTCGATGTATCCATTGCTTTTGGCCCCCCCTTTTCCCGTCCTTCCGTACCGGCGGACAGCCGTCGCATTGCCGCGCCTTCCTCCGGGGCTGCCGCACGAACCGAGGTGAGGTGAAAGTGGACGACGCGAAGCACCGGCTGTGGCGCAACAGTCCGGCCGACGCGATCCTGCTCGCGCTGACGCTGCTGCAGTTCGCCGGCACGATCACGCTGGCCGCGGTGACGCCGCACCGGCCGTGGCCGATGATCGGCTCGGCCCTGGTGGTCACCGCCATGGTGACCTACTCCGTCATCGTGGTGTCGCACCTGTTCGTGCACCAGCCCTGGTTCGCCGACGCCCGGCTCAACGCGATCCTGTCGCTGATCGGCTCGGCCAACATCGCCCAGTCGGTGCAGGCCTACCACCTGACCCACGTGCGCAATCACCACCGGTACAACAACGACCGCAAGCACGACGGGGTCACCGACGACCTGACCTCCACTTTCCGGTTCAGCCGCGACGACGGCCACGCCCCGCTGCCGCGGTACCTGGCGTACAGCCTCGTCGGCTCGATCCAGGAGTTCGCCGGCACGGTCTTCTCCCTGACCCGGCTGTGCGCGGTCGGGCCGGGCGAGAAGGTGCTGCGCGGACTGGCCGCCCGGCAGCCGCAGCGGCGCGCCGCCGAGCTGGCCCAGGTCCGCTTCGACCGGCTCGCCCAGCTGGCCTTCACCGCGGGGCTGGCCGTCATCGACTGGCGCTGGGCCCTGATGTGCTACCTGCCGGCGGTGGCGGTCGCGTTCACCCTGGTCAACATCCAGAACTACTACCGGCACTACGGCGCCTGCCCGGAGAGCCGGTACGGGAACTCGGTCAGCCACTACGGCCGGCTCTACAACCGGCTGACGTTCAACGACGGCTACCACCAGGAGCACCACCTGCGTCCGACCACCCACTGGCGCCGTATGCCCGAGGTCGCCGCGCAGTTGCAGCAGCAGCTCGACGACGCCGGCCGGGTGGTGTCGCCGGTCCCGGCGATGCTCGGGTTCCTGGACACCGGCCGCGCCGCCGAGCGGCCGCCGGCGGAGGTGCCGGTCGACTGAGCGGTCGGTCACCGGTCATCACGCGCCGAGGAGGGGCAGCAGGGTGAAGAATCTTGGCACGCCGGACGACCCGTACGACGTGATCGGGCTGGGCTTCGGGCCGTCGAACATCGCGCTCGCGATCGCGGCCCAGGAGATCGCGCCCGATCGCGGCTGCCTGTTCCTGGAACGCTCGCCGGATACCCGGTGGCATCCGGCGATGCTGGTCGACGGCTCCCGGATGCAGATCTCGTTCCTCAAGGACCTGGTGTCGCTGCGCAACCTCGCCAGCCCGTTCACCTTCCTGGCCTACACCAAGGCCAAGGGGCGGCTGGAGAAGTTCGTCAACCTCTCCGAGTTCCGGCCGACCCGGCTGGAGTTCGAGGACTACCTCCGGTGGGTCGCCGAGCAGTTCTCCGACGTGGTGTGCCACCACACCGAGGTCACCTCGGTGACCCCGGTCCGCGAGGAGGGGGAGCTGTCGCTGTTCCGGGTGACCGCGACCGACACCGCGACCGGCGCGATCGTCGAGTACCACACCCGCAACGTCGTGCACGCGCTCGGCGGCCTGCCGCGGCTGCCCGACGGGGTGACGCCCGGCCCGAACCTGCTGCACTCCAGCGCGTTCCTGACCACGTTCCCGCCGGCGTTCACCGACCCGGACCGGGCGTGGGAGTTCGCGGTCGCGGGCGACGGCCAGAGCGCCGGCGAGATCACCACGTACATGCTGGACCGCTACCGCAACGCCCGGGTCCATCTGATCCTGCCCGGGTACTCGCTGCGGGCCACCGACAACAACCCCTTCGCCAACGAGCAGTTCTTCGAGGCGAACGCGGACGACTTCTACTCGCGCAGCCAGGCGAACCGGCGCGACTACGCCGCGAGCCTGCGCACCACCAACTACGGCGTGGTGGAGGCCGGCGCGCTCGACGTGCTGTACCGGCTCGTCTACGCCGACGAGGTGCGCGGCCGCACCCGGCTGGTGGTCCACGACGGCTCCCGGCTGGTGCGGGCGCGCTCCGAGGACGGCGTCGTGCGCATCGGCATCGACAGCCGCTTCGGCGCCGGCTCCAGCACGCTGGAGGTCGACGGCCTGGTGCTGGCCACCGGATACCGGCGCGAGCTGGACCCGGCGATGTACAGCGCGGTCCTGCCCTACCTGGACACCGACGACGACGGCTGGCCGGTGGTGTCGCGCGAGCACCGGGTGCGCACCACCGAGGAGCTGACCGCGGGCCTGTACGTGCAGGGCTTCGCCGAGGCGACGCACGGGCTCGGCGACACGCTGCTGTCGCTGCTGCCGTTCCGGTCCAAGCAGATCATCACGGCCATCGCCAAGGACGGCGGCATGTGGGCCCGCAACGGCGCAGTGCCGGGCGCCGAGCAGCCGGCGGCACCGCCGGACGAGCGCGACGTCGCCGCGCTGGCCCGGCTGGTCGAGGGCTGCGACGCCGGCACGCTGGTCACGGCCGGCGCCGACGGCTACCCGGCGGTGACCCGGGTGCCGTTCGTGCTGGCGCGGGCCGACGGCCGCCACGGCATGCTGTGCGGCGTGCTCGACCGCGCCGACGTGCGGCGCTCGGCCTGGGACGGGGTCAAGGTGCTGGCGGTGTTCCCCGCCGGGGCGCCGGACTCGGCCGCGTCGGTCGAGGTCCGCGGGTGCGCCCGGCTGGTCGATCTCGATGGCGGGCGAACCCGGATCGAGATCGAGATCGAGGCGTTCTCCGGGCCGCTGCCGGCCCCCGCAGAGTCCGACGACCACGACGGCGGCGAGGAACGGGCCGAGAGCCGCGCCGCCCCCACCGAGACCGGAAGGCAGTCATGACCGACGTCGACGACACCTATGTGGTCGTGCTCAATGACGAGGAGCAGTACTCGATCTGGCGGTCGGGCCGGCCGGTGCCGGCGGGCTGGAGGCCGGTCGGCGACCCCGCCCCCCGCCATGCCTGCCTGGCCCGCATCGGCGAGCTGTGGACCGACATGCGCCCGGCCAGCCTGCGCGCGGCGATGAGCGGCGGCCCGGACACCGACCGGAACGGGCCCCGGTGATCATCTGCGGAATCAAGATCACCCATGACGGCGCGGTCGCGGTGCTCGACGGCCAGCGCCTGCTGTTCAGCACCGAGATCGAGAAGCTGGACAACGGCCGGCGGTACGGCGCGCTGGGTGACCTGGACCGGATCGCGGCCGCCCTGGCCGCGCACGGGCTGGACGTCGCCGACGTGGACCGGTTCGTGGTCGACGGCTGGTGGTCGACGCAGGACGGGCGGCCGGCCATCCCCACCCTGCTCGGGGGAGCGCCGGTCAGCGTCGCGGTCGCGCCCTACGTCGCGGACCCGTTCGTGCCCGCGCCGCCGCCCCGCCACGCCTTCGACGGCATCCCCGGCAGTCCGCTGGCCGCCGGGTACGCCAGCTACCCGCACGTGAGCCACCACCTGTTCGCCAGCTACGCCACCGGCCCGTACGCCGGGGAGTCCGCGTACGGCCTGGTCTGGGACGGCGGCACGATGCCCCGGCTGTACCGCATCCGGCCGGGCGCGCCGGTCACCGGCGAGTACCTCGGCCCGCTGTTCGGGCTGGTCGGCGACATGTTCACCTACTTCTGCATGGCGCTGGAGCCGTTCGCCCGGTCGCTGGACGGGCTGACCGAGGTGGAGACGGTCGAGTACCACCTTGGCACCGCCGGCAAGGCGACGGCCTACGCGGGCCTCGGCGCCGTCGTCCCGGAGGCGCTGGACGCGCTCGACAAGCTGGTGGCGGAGCTGAGCGCGGAGTCGCTGGGGCCGGAGGTCGGCAGCACCCTCGCCGGCCGCTGCGCCGCGATGTTCCCCGACCTCAGCAGCGCCGACCTGATCGCCACGTGTCAGGAGTATGTTGGCCGGACCCTGGTCTCCTCGCTCGCCGAGGCGATGGCCGGGCGGGAGCGGCTGCCGCTGTGCCTGGCCGGCGGCTGCGCGCTCAACATCAAGTGGAACAGCATGATCCGCGGCAGCGGCCTGTTCGCCGACGTGTGGGTGCCGCCGTTCCCCAACGACTCCGGCGCGGCCATCGGCACCGCCTTCTGCGAGCTGCTGAGCCTGGGCGGCGCGCCGCGGCTGGAGTGGGGCGTCTACTCCGGACCCGCGGACGTCGCCAGCGCGACCGCATGGGGCCGCACGCCGTACGTGTGGTCCGAAGGCACCGTGTACACCGATGAGCGGAGACGCACGGTGGTTGATCTGGAGGAAGCGCCCGGGTCACCGGTCCGCGCCTACAACGAGTGGGACCCGCTGGAGGAGGTCATCGTCGGCATCGTCGACGGCGCCCACTTCCCGCCGTGCGACGCCGTGACCCTGGCCCCCCTGTCGCCGGCCCAGCGCGAGGTGTTCCGGGAGCGGGCCGGCCGCCCCTTCCCGGCCGACGAGATCGCCCGGGCCCGCGACGAGCTCGACCAGCTGGTCGACGTCCTGGAGGGCTTCGGCGTCAAGGTCCGCCGGCCGGACCCGCGCGACCACGGCCTGCCGTTCGGCGCGCCGGGCTGGAGCAGCACCGGCCTCTACGACGCGATGCCGCGCGACCTACTGCTGGTGGTGGGCGAGGAGATCATCGAGGCGCCGATGGCGTGGCGGTCCCGCTACTTCGCCAGCTCGGCCTACCGGTCGCTGCTCAAGGAGTACTTCCGCGCCGGGGCCCGGTGGACCGCGGCCCCGCGCCCGGAGCTCGCCGAGGAGCTGTACGTCGAGGGCTGGACCGACCAGCCGGAGGGGGAGCCCTTCCGCTCGGTGATCACCGAGTTCGAGCCGACCTTCGACGCGGCCGACTTCATGCGCTGCGGCCGGGACATCTTCGTGCAGCGCAGCCATGTCACGAACCTGATGGGCATCGAGTGGCTGCGGCGGCACCTGGGCGAGGACTACCAGGTGCACGTGATCGAGCTGGCCGACGACCACCCCATGCACATCGACGCGAGCCTCATGCCGCTCGCGCCCGGCAAGCTGCTCATCCACCCGCAGCGGGTGGTCGAGGTGCCGGTCCAGTTCAAGGACTGGGAGGTGCGCCGGGCGCCGGAGCCGGTCATCCCCGACGGCCACCCGCTCTACATGACCAGCAAGTGGATCAACATGAACGTGCTGATGCTGGACGAGACGCACATGGTGGTCGAGGCCGAGGACCACCCGATGCAGCGGTTCGCCGAGAGCTGGGGCATCACCCCGGTCCCGATGCCGTTCCGCTGGTTCAACAGCTTCGGCGGCTCGTTCCACTGCGCGACGACCGACGTGCGCCGGCGAGGTGAGCTGCGGTGCTACTTCTAGGGCGCTCCCGGCGGCCCGGCGCGCGGCCGGTCCCGTGCCCGGCCGGCCGGCCGCGCATCGGTGGTCGCGGATGACCGGAGGTTCGATGGTGGAGTCCGCGGCTGCCCCGCGGCCGGGCAACGTGCGCCGATCGGCGGCCCTGCTCCGGGCCGCCTTCGCCGCGCATCCGGGCCCGATGGTGTGGGGGCTGGTCGGGTCCGTGCTGTACGGCACAAGCCTGGTCGCCTGGTCGGTCGCGCTCGGCGAACTGGTCAACCGCGTGGTGATCCCGCGGTTCGGCGCCGGGCACATCGCCACGGGCACCTCGGTGGCCGTGGTGCTGGCCGTGCTCGCCGTCGGCGTGCTGCAGGGCGCCGCGGGGCTGATCCGGCGGTGGACCTCGACCGTGACCCGGGCCCGGTTCGACGCCACGCTGCGCGACGCCGTGGCCGACCGGTACCTGGCCCTGCCGATGGCCTACCACCAGGCCAACCCGACCGGCGAGAAGCTGGCCCACGCCACCACCGACCCGGAGGCGGCCGCGGACCTGCCGTCCCGGCTGCCGCACGTGCTCGGCATGCTGCTGCTGTTCGCGGTGACCGCGGTCTGGGCGGTGGTGGTGGACCCGGTGCTGGCCGCGATCAGCGGCGCCATGATCCCGGCGCTGCTGCTGGTCAACTCCTTCTACCAGAAGCGGGTCGAGGTGCCGGCCGTGGCCGTGCAGGACCAGCTGGGGCGGGTCACCGCGGTCGCCCACGAGAGTTTCGACGGCGCGTTCCTGGTCAAGACGCTCGGCCGGGACCAGGCCGAGCGGGAGCGGTTCGCCGTCGAGGCGGGCCGGCTGCGTGACGCCAAGATCGAGCTGGCCGGCCAGGAGGCGCTGCTGGACAGCCTGCTCGAGCTCATCCCGATGGCCACGACCGTGGCGACGGTCGTGGTCGGCGCGGCGCAGGTGAACAGCGGCACGATCACGATCGGCACCCTGGTCAGCTTCGTCAACCTGTTCGCCCTGCTGGTGGTGCCGCTGCGGCTGATCGGGAACGTGCTCGGCGCCGTGCCCCGCATGCTGGCCGGGTACGACCGGGTCCAGACCGTGCTCACCCAGACGCCCCCGCCGCCGGTCGCCGATTCGCGGCCGCTGCCCGGCGGCCCGCTCGCGCTCCGCGTCCGCGACCTCGGGTTCCGCTATCCGGACGGGCCGCCGGTGCTGTCCGAGGTGAGCTTCGACGTCCCGGCCGGCGCGACCGTCGCGGTCACCGGCGGCACCGGGTCGGGCAAGAGCACCCTGATGCTCGTCCTGGCCGGGCTGCTGTCGCCGACCGGCGGCACCGTGTCGCTCGGCGGCGTCGACCTGTATCAGGTGGCTGAGGACGAGCGGACCGCGGCCTGCGCGGTCGTCTTCCAGGAGCCGTTCCTGTTCGCCGGCACGCTGGCCGAGAACGTGCTGTTCGACTTCGACCCGGACGCCGACCCGCAGGCCGGCGGCGCCCCTCCTGGTGGCACCGGCCGGCCGGCCGTCGCCGCCGACGACCCGCGGTTGCGCGAGGCGATCGACCTGGCCCGGGCCACCGCCCTGGTCGACGGCCTGGCCGAGGGCCTGGCGACCCGGGTCGGCGAGCGCGGGATCACGCTGTCCGGCGGCGAGCGGCAGCGTATCGCCCTGGCCCGGGCACTGGCCCGCCGGCCGCGGGTGCTGCTGCTGGACGAGGTGACGTCCGCCGTCGACGCCGTCACCCGGCAGGCCATCATGAGCGGGCTCGCGACCGGCCTCGCCGCGACCACCACGATCGTCGTCACCAGCAGCGCCGAGACCCTGGCCCTGGCCGACGCGGTCGTCTACCTCGACCGCGGCCGGGTGGCCCGCATCGGGACCCACGCCGAACTGCTGCGCGTCGAGGGCTACGACCGGCTGATCCGGGCCTACGACCGGGAGAGGGTGACGACATGACCGCGGCCGCACCGGCCGACACCGAGAGCATCGGCGGGTCCACGCTGGCCGTCGTCCGCCGCGGGCTCGCGGCGGTCCCGGAGATCCGCGACGGGCTGGGTGTCACGATCCTGCTGTCCCTGCTCGGCGGCGCGGGCCGGCTGGCCGTGCCGATCCTCATCCAGCAGCTCATCGACGACGGCCTGGGCGGCGGGCACATCGCGACCAGCCGCCTGGTCCGGCTGAGCACGCTGGTGGCGGTCGCGGTGCTGGCCACGGCCGTCGTGAACCGGTACAGCCTGCTGCGCCTGGCGGTCGCCAGCGAGCGCGCCCTGTTCGGCCTGCGGGTGCGCGCCTTCGCCCACGTGCACCGGCTCAGCGTGGCCTACCACTCGGCCGAGTCCCGCGGGAAGCTCGTCTCCCGGGTCACCTCCGACGTCGAGACGCTCAGCGCGTTCCTGTCCTGGGGCGGCATCGTCTGGGTCGTCAACGGCGCCATCATGGTCGCCACCGTCGCGTGCATGGCGTACTACGACGTCTGGCTGACCCTGGTCACGCTCGGGCTGACCGTCCCGTTGCTGCTGATGATCCGGGCCGCGGCCCGGCGCCTCGCCGCCGCGCACACCGAGGTGCGGAACCGGGTCGCCGACCTGCTCACGGTGCTGTCGGAGACGATCCAGGGCTCGCCGGTCATCCGCGCCCACGGCGCCGGGGAGCAGACCGGGCGGCGGGCCCGGGCGGCCGTCCGCCGCTGGCGGGACGCGAAGATCCGGGCCGGGTACATCGGCGGGCTGCTGTTCTCGCTCGCCGACCTGTTCATCGTGGTCATCGTCGTGGGGGTCGTCGTGGTGGGCCTGCTCATCGGCCCCTCGACCGGCCACACCGCCGGCCAGCTCGTCGCGTTCATCCTGCTGGTGACCCTGTTCCTGGCCCCGATCGGCGAGTTCACCGAGATGATCGACTTCACCCAGAGCGCGGTCGCCGGCTGGCGCCGCGTGCTGGCGCTGCTCGACATCGCCGAGGACGTCGCGGAGCCGGCCGAGGGCCGGCGGCTGCCGGCCGGCCCGCCGGCCGTGGTCGTGGAGGACGTGAGCTTCGGCTACACCGACGCCCCGACCCTGACCGGCGTGTCGTTCGAGGTCCCCGCCGGCCGCCAGGTGGCCCTGGTCGGCGCCACCGGGTCCGGCAAGACGGCGCTGACCAAGCTGATCGCCCGGCTCGCCGACCCGGACCGGGGCCGGATCCTCATCGGCGGCCTGGACGTGCGGGAGATCGAGACCGCCTCGCTGCGCTCCCGGCTGGTGGTGGTGCCGCAGGAGCCGTTCCTGTTCGACACCACCGTCGAGGAGAACGTGCGCTACGGCCGGCCGTCGGCCACCCGCGCCGAGATCGAGCGGACCTTCACCGACCTGGGCGCGGGCGCGTTCCTCGCCGGCCTGCCGCGGGGCCTCGACACCCCGGTCGGGCAGCGCGGGGAGAGCCTGTCGGCGGGGGAGCGGCAGCTGGTCGCGCTGGCCCGCGCGCACCTGGCCGACCCGGTCTGCCTGATCCTCGACGAGGCCACGTCGGCCGTGGACCCCGAGATCGAGCTGACGCTCATCGAGGCGCTGCGCCGGCTGACCGCCGGCCGCACGTCGGTCACGGTCACCCACCGGCTGGCCGCCGCCGAGCGGGCCGACGAGGTGTTCGTGCTCCAGGGCGGCCGGCTCGTGGAGCGCGGCCGCCACGACGAACTGGTCGCCGCCGGCGGCGTCTACGCCGGGCTGCACGACAGCTGGCGGCGCGCGTCGGCCGACCCGGCGCCCGCCTGAGAGGCGCCGGTCCATGCTTTCGGCACCGCCCAACTGTCCCTCGCGGATACGGAGTAGCGAACTGATGTCCAGCCTGTGTGTACACGAACTGATCGAGGCCCGGGCGGCGAGCACGCCGGACGCGGCGGCGGTCGTCGCCCGTGCCGGCGTGCTCAGCTACCGGCAGATCAACGACCGGGCGGACGACCTCGCCGCCCGGCTCATGGCGCTCGGCGTTCGGCCCGAGGTCCGGGTCGGGCTCGCCGTCGACCAGTCCCCGCGCTGGCTGGTCGGCATGCTGGCCATCTGGAAGGCCGGCGGGGTCTACGTCCCGCTCGACCTGTCGCTGCCGGCCGGGGTGATGGCGACGATGGTGGCCACCGCCGACGTCAAGGTCCTGCTGCACAGCGGTCTGCGGCAGCTGCCCGACGTCCCCGGCCTGACCGTGGTGGACCTCGACGACCTGAGCGGCGTCGAACCGGCCGCCGGGTCGCGGCCGGCGCTGCGGCCGGCCAACCTCGCGTACTGCATCTTCACCTCCGGCTCGACCGGCCGCCCGAAGGCGGTCGGGATCGCGCACGCCAGCCTGGCCGGGCACGCCGCCTCCATCCGGGCGGAGCTGGGCCTGCGGCCGACGGACCGGTTCCTGCAGTTCACGTCGATCCACGTGGACGCCTCGCTGGAGGAGGTGCTGCCGGCGTGGCTGGCCGGCGCGGCTGTGGTGCTGCCGGACGCGCCGCGCCCGACGAGTGTCGAGCTGACCGCGCAGATCACCGCGCACGGGGTCACGATGCTGAGCCTGCCGAGCGCCTACTGGCACCAGTGGGTCGACGACCTCGATGCGGGCGTCGTGGCCCTGCCCGGCCACCTGCGGACGGTGTTCGCGGGCGGTGACAAGCTCCGGCCGGACAAGCTCGCCCTGTGGTCGAAGGTGGATGGCACCGCCTCCGTGGACTGGATCGCCGATTACGGGCCGACCGAGACGACCATCAGCGCCACCGTCTACCGCCCGGACCCGGCGAACCCGCCGGACACCGGGCTGGTGCCGATCGGGCGGCCGCTGCCCGGGGTCGCGGTGTACCTGCTCGACGACGACCTGGCGCCGGTGGCCGACGGCGAGCCCGGTGACGTGTGGATCGCCGGGCCCGGACTCGCCCGCGGGTACCTGGGCGACCCGGCCACCACCGCCGACCGGTTCTGGCCGGACCCGTTCGGGCCGGCCGGCACGCGCATGTACCGGACCGGTGACCGGGCGAGCATGCTGCCCGACGGCAACCTGCAGTTCCTCGGCCGGTCCGACCGGCAGGTCAAGATCCGCGGGTACCGGGTCGAGCCCGGCCAGGTGGAGAACGCGGTGCGGGCCTGCGCCGGGGTGCGCGACGCCGTCGTGGTGGCGGTCGACGACGCCGGCTCCGGCAACCGCCTGATCGCCTACGTCGACGCGGCGACGGCACCGGCCGGCGCCCCGGACGCCACCGGCGCCGTGGTCGTCGAACCGGCCCCCGGCGCCCTGGAGGCGCTGCGCGCGGAGCTGGCCGAGCGGCTGCCAGCCGTCATGGTCCCGCACACGATCGTGTGGCTGGACCGCATCCCGCGGTCCCCGCTGACCGGCAAGGCCCTCGCGTCCGCGCTGCCGCCGGTCGCCGGCGAGCCGGCCACGCCCGCCGGGCCCGGCCTGGACGGGGCCTCGGCCGGGGAGGCGGCCGTGGCCGCGCTCGTCGCGGAGGTGCTCGGCCTGCCGGTCGAGAGCGTCGACGAGGACTTCTTCGCGGCGGGCGGCGACTCGCTGCGCGGGCTGCAGCTGCTCAGCCGCATCGCGCGGGCCACCGGGGTGGCGCTGATCTTCGACCAGCTGCGGGCCGCGCCGACGGTGGCCGGGCTCGCCGCGCTGGTCGCCGAGGCCCAGCCCAACGCCATGGACGACAGCGCGGTGGTGCCGTCCGGCGAGCTCGGCGAGTGGCGGCCGGCCTCGCGCGGCCAGGCCGCGCTGTGGTACTTGGACCGGCTGAACCAGGGGGCTGCGACCTACTCCGTGCCGCTGGGGTACTGGATCTCCGGCCCGCTGGACCTGGACCGGATGGACGCCGCCCTGACCGCGCTGGTGGAGCGGCACGAGGCGCTGCGGACCACGCCGGCCGAGCGCGACGGCCGGGTCTGGTCCCGGCTGCGGCCGCCCACACCGGTGCGCACCGAGGTGAGCGCCTTCGCCGACCACGCCGCGGCGATCCGCCGCGCCGAGGCCGACGCGGCCCGGCCCTTCGACCTGGCCGAGGGCCCGCTGCTGCGCTCCTCGTGCTACCGGGTCGACCCCGAGACGCACCTGTGGCTGCTCGACGTCCACCACAGCGCCTTCGACGCCTGGTCGCTGGGCGTGTTCTGGCGGGAGTTCGCCGCGCTGTACGACGGCCGGGAGCTGCCGTCGGTGGCGGTCCGCTACGCCGACTACGTCGCCTGGCAGGAGCGCTGGCTGGGCACCGAGGAGGCGGCCGGCCAGCGGCGGTACTGGACGGAGCGGCTCGACGGCGACGCGTCGGCGGTCGAGCCGGGCCGGCCGCGGGGCGTGGACGGCCCGAGCGGGTTCTCGATCCCGCTGGACCTCGCCGACGTCCGCCCCGCCGAGATCGAACAGGTGGCCCGCGAGTGCGGCTCGACCCCGTTCGCCGTGCTCCTCGCCGGCTTCCTGGCCACGCTGCACCGGATGGCCGGCGGCGCCGACGACGTGGTCGTCGGCGTGCCGATGGCCGGCCGGGTCCGGCCCGGCACCGAGGAGCTGATCGGGTACCTGGTGAACACCGTGCCGCTGCGGATGCGGTTCACCCCCGGCATGCACTTCCGGGAGCTGGTCGAGCGGACCGACGCGGCGCTGGCCGAGGCGCTGAGCCGGCAGGACCTCCCGTTCTCGGAGATGGTCGACGGCCTGTCCCGGGGCCGCGGCGCCGAGGAGAACCCGGTCTTCCAGACGATGTTCGTGCTCCAGTCGACCCCGGTCGACGGCGGCGGCGACATCGAGGGCCTGCGCGTCCGCGAGCAGCTGATCCACTCCGGCACCGCCAAGGTCGCGCTGACCTGCACGGTGCGCCTGGACTCCGCGGAGTTCAGCGGCGAGGTGGAGTACGCCGCCCGGCGCTTCGACCGGCCGGCCGCCGTGCAGTGGCAGGCCGCCCTGACCACCCTGCTCGCCTCGGCGCTGGCCGACCCGTCCGCGCCGCTGGCCGACCTGCCGCTGCTGCGGCCCGACGCCGCGGCCGCCCAGCTGGCCGGGATCAACGCCGGCCACGCCGAGCGCATCGCCGGCGACACGCTGCTGGACGACGGGTTCCGCGCGGCGCTGGCCCGCGACCCGGCCGCCGTGGCCGTGCAGGCCGGTCCGGCCTCGGTCAGCTACGCCGACCTGGACGCGCGGGCCGACGCGGTGGCGGCCGCGCTGGCCGGCGCCGGCGTCGGCGCGGAGGCACTGGTCGGGGTCTGCGTCCCGCGCTCGGTCGACTCGATCGCCGCGCTGCTCGGGGTGCTGCGCGCCGGGGCCGGCTTCGTGCCGCTGGACGCCGGCTACCCGGCCGAGCGGCTCCGCTGGATCGCCGAGGACTGCGCGATGGCCGCGGTCGTCGCCACCGGACCCGTCCCCGAGGGCCTGGAGGGCGTGCCGGTCATCGACCCGGCCGCACTCCCGGCGCCCGCGGCGGGCGACCGGGAAGCCGTCCGGATCCACCCGCGCAACACCGCGTACGTGTACTACACCTCCGGGTCCACCGGCCGGCCCAAGGGCGTCATCCTCGACCACGGCTGCGCCGCGTCGCGAGTCGCCTGGATCGCCGAGCGGTACGGGTTCGGCGCCGGCCAGCGGGTCGTGCACAAGACGCCGCTGATCTTCGACGTGGCGATCTGGGAGGTCTTCGCGACGCTCGCCGCCGGCGCCACGGTCCTGCTGGCCGAGGTCGGCACCGAGACCGACGTGCCCTACCTGGCGCAGCTGCTCGCCGGCCCGGACACCGTGCTGGCGCACTTCGTCCCGTCGATGCTGGACATGTACCTGACCACCGCCCCCGCCACCCGCTACCCGGCCCTGCGCTGCGTGCAGACCTCCGGCGAGGCCGTGCCGGCGGCGCTGCTGCAGAAGTTCGCCGCCCACTTCGACGTCGACCTGCACAACGCCTACGGCCAGACGGAGACCTCCGAGGTGGCGCTGTGGACCGGCCGCAGCCGGCCGGGCGGCGGCAGCGTGCCCATGGGCCACGCCGTCAACGGCTACCGGTTGTACGTGCTCGACGATGCGCTGCAGCCGGTCCCGCCGGACGTCGTCGGCGAGTTCTACGTCGCCGGCGTGGACGGCCTGGCCCGCGGCTACCTCGGCCAGCCCGAGCTCACCGCGGAACGGTTCGTCCCACACCCGTACCCGGTCGTGCCGGGGGAGCGGCTGTACCGCACCGGCGACCTCGCCAGCCGCGACGCCGACGGGCTCCTGCACTACGCCGGCCGGGCCGACGGGCAGGCCAAGGTCCGCGGCGTCCGCGTGGAACCGGGGGAGATCGAGGCGGTGGTGGCCGGGCACCCGGCCGTCGAGCGCGCCGCCGTGGTCATCCGCGAGGACGAGCCGGGCGTCAAGGAGATCGTGGTCTACCTGGTCGGCCCGGAAGCGGCCGTCCCGGACGTGGCCGACCACGCCGCCCGCTACCTTTCCCAGTACCTGCTGCCGTCGGTCTACGTGAAGCTGGACGCGCTGCCGCTGACCCCGTCCGGGAAGGTCGACCGGCGCGCGCTGCCGAGGCCGACCTCGGAGGACCGCGAGGCCCGCAGCGGTGTCTCCGAGGTCACCACCCTGATCGAGGAGCGGCTCGCCGAGATCTGGCAGGACCTGTTGCAGGTCGGCCGCATCGGCCGGGACCAGGACTTCTTCGCCGCCGGCGGCAGCTCGCTGTCGGCCCTGCAGATGCTGCACCGGGTCAAGACCCGGTTCGGCGTGACGATCACCGTCCGGCAGTTCTTCGGCGCGCCGACGATCGCCGGCGTCGCCGCGAACGTCGAGAAGGCGCTGGCCGACGAGCTGGCGGCGCTGTCCGACGACGACGTGGCCGAACGACTCGGCGATCGGGAAGGGTGAGCCGATGACCACAGTGGACAAGCAGCGACTGCTCATGAAGCTGCTGCACGAGCGGGGTCAGGCGGTGGGCCCGCGGATCGCCCCGGTGCCGCCCGGCACCGCGGTCCCGCTCAACTCGGCGCAGGCGCGGATCTGGTTCTTCTGCCAGCAGTACCCGAACAGCACCGAGTACAACATGCCGGAGCTGCGGGTCGTCGCCCGGGCGCTGGACGCCGGGACGCTGACGGCGGCCGTGGCCGAGCTGATGCGCCGCCACGACGCGCTCCGGCTGCTCATGTTCGAGCGCCAGGGCGTGCCCATGCAGCAGGACCACGGCCGGATCGACCCGCCGGTGACCTGGCACGACCTGCGGCACCTGCCGGCCGACGCGGCCGAGGCGCGGGCCATCGAGCTCAGCAACCAGAACGCGCAGAGCGCGTTCTCGGTCGACGAGCCGTACCTGTTCCAGGTCATCGGGTTCGGCCTGCCGGGCGACCGGACCCTGCTGGCGCTCAACTTCCACCACCTGAACATCGACGGGCTGTCGCGGATGCAGGCCGTCGCCGAGCTGGACGCGCTGCTGCACGGCCGCACGCTCGACCCGCCCGCGCCGGTCGGCTTCCTCGACTACGTGGCCTGGGAGGCCGAGCGCGCCGACGAGGCCACCATGGAGCGGGAGCTGGCGTACTGGCTCGACAAGCTGGCCGGCGACCTCCCGGTGCTGGACCTGCCCCGGGACCGGCCCCGCCCGAGCGAGTCCAGCCGCGACGGGCACACCGTGCCGGTCTCGATCCCCGGCCCGCTCCTGGTGCGGCTGCAACAGCTGGCGGCGGACGAGGGGGTCACCGTCTACGTGGTCCTCCTGGCCGCGTACAAGCTGTTCCTGGCCCGGCTTGGCCGGCAGCGCGACGTCATCGTCGGCACCCCGCTGGCCGGGCGCGACCACGAGGTCACCGAGACGATCCTCGGCTGCTTCGTGAAGTCGGTGCCGCTGCGGACCAGCCTCGACGGCGACCCGACCTTCCGCGAGCTCGTCCGGCGCGAGCGCGAGACCGTCGTGGGGGCCCTCGACAACCAGACCGTGCCGTTCGACCGGGTCGTGGCCGAACTCGCCCCGCCCCGGCTGCCCGGCGTGACCCCGGTGTTCCAGACCATGGTCAACCTGCTGTCCGGCCCGGAGGGCGCGGAGGACACCGGCGACCTCGGCGTGGAGCTGGAGACGAACTCCTCGCAGCGCGAGCTGTCCCTGTCCCTGTCCACCGACGGGGACGGGCTCGGCGGCTTGTTCATCTACTCGGCCGACATCTTCGACCGGGAGACGATGCAGCGCTTCGTCACCGTCTTCGAGACCCTGCTGGCCGCGGCCGCCGACCAGCCGGACGCCCGCGCCTTCGAGCTGTCGCTGCTCCAGCCGGCCGAGCGGGAGCGGATCCTGCACGGCCTCAACCCCTACCGCCGGCCGGAGACCGGCCACCTGACCATGGCCCAGCCGTTCGAGGAGCAGGCCCGCCGGACCCCGGAGGCGGTCGCGGTGCACGGCGCCGACGGCCCGGTCACCTACGCCGACCTCGACGCCCGGGCCAACCGGCTGGCCCGGCACCTGCGAGGCATGGGCGTGCGGGCGGGCGACGCGGTGGGCGTGTGCGCCGGGCGCGGCGCCGACCAGATCGTCGCGCTGTACGCCGCGGCCAAGCTCGGGGCGCCGTCGCTGACGGTCGACCCGGGGTTGCCGGCCGACCAGATCGAACCGATGCTCGACGACGCCGCGCCGGTCGTGGTGATCGCCGAGGCCGCCGCGGCGCCGCGCGTCCCGGCCGGCCCGTGGCGGCTGCTGTCCCTCGCGGACGCCGGTACGTGGGCGGACACGAGTGCTGACGACATCCCCGTCCAGGACGGCGGCGGCTACGGCCGGCTCGACCTGCGCTACACCGCCACCACCGACGGGCCGGCGGCGGTCGTCCACCCGGTCGCGGCGGCCCTGGCCCGGCTCGACGCGCTCCAGCGGGCCCACCCGATCGGCCCCGGCGACGCCGTGCTCGCGACGACGCCGGCCGGCGCGCCCGCCCCCGTCGAGGAGGTCTACTGGCCGCTCAGCCAGGGCGCGACCCTCGCCGCCGCCGCCGACCCGCGGTCGGTGCTGGAGGCCGTGGACGCGCACGGCGTCACCACGCTCCTCACCTCACCGGCCGGCCTGACGGCGCTGCTCCAGGCCGACGGCTCCGGCGCCGGCGGTTCGCTGCGCCACGTGTTCTGCGACGGCGAGCCGGTCTCCGCCGGCCTGCGCGACCGGTTCCAGGCCCGGTTCCCCGGCGAGCTGATCACCGGGTACGCCCCGTTCGAGACCGGCCGCGTCACCGACGCCGTGGTGCCGGCCGGCACCGGGACGCCCGCGCTGCTCGGCCGGCCCGCCGCCCACGTCAACGTGTACGTGCTCGACGAGGCGCTCGCGCCGACGCCGATCGGGGTGCCCGGCGAGCTGTACATCGGCGGCGAGATCGGCCTCCCCGAGGCCTACCACCGCGCGCCGGCGCTGACCGCGACCCGGCTCCTGGCCGACCCGTTCGGCGCCCCCGGCGCCCGGATGTTCCGCACCGGCGACCTCGGCCGCTACCGGGGCGACGGCGTGCTGGAGTACCTGGGCCCCCTCGACCGCCAGGCGACGGTGCACGGCAT
>Ga0307373_10000594_pt1 | contig 69730 bp, 58 predicted proteins | sample OX2MG_FD_202534 | JGI IMG/M metagenome (GOLD analysis project Ga0307373, IMG submission 202534) | Soil microbial communities from Risofladan, Vaasa, Finland - OX-2 | ecosystem: Environmental > Terrestrial > Soil > Coastal area > Acid sulfate soil | place: Finland: Risofladan, Vaasa | collected... | reverse complement strand
AATGTTGGTGATGCGGCGGCTGTGGACGGAGATGTTGTCGTAATACCAGAGGTTGATGTAAGGCTCGTCGGTGGCGACGAGCTGCTGAATTTGCGAGAGAATTTCCTTCCGTTTCGCGCGGTCGGTGATGACGCGCGCCTCGTCGAGTAAAACATCCAGTTGCGGATTGCGGAAATGGCCGCGATTCGCGCCCGCGGGCGGCGTTTTCTTGCTGCTGAAAACATATTCGAAAATGTCCGGGTCGAGATTCGCGCCGAGCCAGCGCAGGGTGTAGAGCTGAAAGCTGCCGCGCGTGATGTCGGAGTAAAACGTGGCGAATTCGAGGGAGCGCAAATCGAGTTGCACGCCGACACGATGCCATTGGTCTTGCAAAGCGGCGGCGAGGAGGCGCGTGGATTCGTCGGTGGAAGTCTTCAGTTCGAGATGAAAGCGAATGCCATCAGGGCCGCGAGGGAATCCGGCGGCGTCGAGAAGAGAATTGGCGCGCGCGGGATCGAAATCGTAGTGCGCGACATTCCCGTCATAGGCCCAGTGATTCGGAGGGAGGAGACTGTCGGCGGGACGCGCGTAACCTCGCAGGAGATAAGTGATCAGCGACTGGCGATCCGTCGCGCAGGCGAGGGCTTGGCGAACGCGGCGATGCGCGAGGATGGGATCGTCAAAATTGAATGAGATGTAGGCGAGAGCCGTACCGGGCGAGCGCGTGACTTCGAGGTTGGGATCGCGAGCCAGCGCCGCAACCGTGTCGGGCGGGAGGGAATTGACTTCGATGTCGCCGGAGCCTTTGCGAAGTTCGAGAGCGCGAACCAGCGCGTCGGGGACAATGCGGAAGCGAATGCGCTCGAGCGATGGCGCGCCGGCAAAATAATTTGGGTTGCGGTCCAGAATGATGTTTTCGTCCGTTGCGAGGCTGACGAAACGAAATGGGCCGGTGCCGATAGGATGCTGCGCGAAATCGGGACCAGAATTTTGCGGGACGACGCCGACGGCCTGTCGCGTCAGGTTCAACGGAAACGAAGCGTAGGGCGCGCGAAGATGGAAAATGACTGTGTAGGGATCGGGCGCGGTGATGGAGTCGACGAGCGCGTAGGCGCCGCGCTTGGGCGTGCGGATCGCGCCGGAGATGATCGAGTCGAATGTGAATTTCACGTCGGCGGAAGTGAGCGGCTGGCCGTTGGAGAATTTCACGTCGTGGCGGAGATGGAAAACGTAGGTTTGCGCGTCGGGCATTTCCCATTTTTCGGCAAGGTCGGGAGCGAGGTCGAGATGATCGTCGCGCTGGAGGAGGCTGTCGAACATCAGGAAGTCGAGGTGCTCGGAAAAAGCGTCGGTGCCGATGCGTGGGTCGAGGTTGGTGGGCATGGACTCGAGGAGGAAGTTGAGTGTATTCGAATCGGTGGAGGAACTGCGCGAGCAGCCGAATATGAGGAGACAACAGATTACCAGAGCAATGGCAGCGAACTGTGAGGGCAATAATCCCTCGCAAAAATCAAGCAACCTGTCATTCCGAGCGAATGCGACCAGCATTCGGCGAGGAATCTGCTGTTGTCTTGTTGCGGAAGCAGAGCATGTTCCTCGGACCGGACGATCAGCGTGGGCGGGCATAGGAGATTTTTCCCATGATAGCGGAGTGGCGCGCGCCGGTGGCGCTGGGCAGAGTGTTGGCGTGCCGATGGAAGGCTTCGTAGGCGAGGATGGCGAAGGCGAAGGCTTCTTTTGCGTCGCCAGGGACGCCGAATTCGTCGGCCGAAATAATTTTCAGCGAAGGCAACAGCGCGACGAGATAGGCGACGAGCAACGGATTGCGCGCGCCTCCGCCGGAAATGATCAGGTCGTTCACGCGAGCGCGAGGGAAGACAAAATCTCGCAAGGCGCGAGCGATGGAGACGGCGGTAAATACCGTGGCGGTGTGAATTAAATCGGCGGGGCGGATGCGGCGGCGTTTGGCTGCGGCGATGAGGCGCTCGACATAGGGCGCGCCAAATTCTTCGCGGCCGGCGGTCTTGGGAGGCGGCATGCGGAAGAAAGGATGCGCGAGAAGTTCATTCAACAATTCCGGAAGCAGATGGCCGCGGCGGGCGAGTTGCGCGTCGCGGTCGTAGCGGAGGCGGCTGCGAGTGAAATGGGCGGCGAGCGCGTCGATGATCATGTTGCCGGGGCCAGTGTCGAAGGCGAAGACGTTTTTCGGTTGCGCGGCGGCGGGAAGAACGGAGACGTTAGCGATGCCTCCGATATTCAGAGCGACGCGGCCACGGCGCGGATCGCGATAAAGAAGATAGTCGACGAAGGGAACGAGCGGCGCGCCCTGGCCTCCGGCGGCCATATCAGCGGGACGAAAATCGGCGATGGTTGTGATGCCGGTGCGTTCGGCGATGATGGCGGGCTCGGCGAGTTGGAGAGTGGAAGAGACGCGCGCGCCGAGAAACGAACTGGCCGCACCTTGATGGTAGAGAGTCTGGCCGTGCGAGCCGATGAGCGAAACGCGACGGGGCGCGACGTGGAATTTGCGGCAGGCGTGCAGCGCGGCGTCGGCGAATAATTCTCCGAGACGAAAATTGAGCTGGCTGATTTCGCGCGTGGTGGTCGCGGCGCCATTGGCGAGGCGAAGAACGGCTTCTCGAACCGCAGGCGGATACGGAAACGCAGCGAAATTCACGAGAAGAGCGCGCGGAGCGGAAGACGAACCTCTGGGTGAATCGGTGACGCGGACAAGTGCGACGTCGATACCGTCGGCGGAAGTACCGGACATGAGGCCGAGGACGAGCATGCCGCGAGGCGCGCGACTCACGAGAGCTGCTTCTTGAGCGCGTCGAGAAGATTGAGCGCTTCGAGTGGTTTCAAGTTATCCAGATCGGCGCGGCGGAGTGCGTCGAGAACTTCCTGATCGACGGCAGCGAACATGACGGGCTGGGGCGGAGGCGCTGCGCCGGGCGAAAGCTCCTCGGTGAGTTTGTGTTCGCTCTTTTCGTGCTCGGCGAGGACTTCGCGGGCGCGTTCGATGACCGGAGCGGGGAGGCCGGCGAGACGCGCGACTTCAATGCCATAGCTTTTATCGGCGGTGCCGGGCTCGACGCGGCGAAGGAAAATGATTTCGTTTCCAGCTTCGCGCACGGAGACGTGGACGTTTTTCACGCCGGGGAGCAAGCGTTCGAGTTCAGTGAGTTCGTGATAGTGCGTGGCGAAAAGCGTGCGCGGGCGCGCATTCTCGTGGAGATATTCAACGACCGCCCACGCGATGGAGAGGCCGTCGAATGTCGCGGTGCCGCGCCCGACTTCGTCGAGCAGCACAAGGCTGGCGGCGGTGGCGGTGTTGAGGATAGCGGCGACTTCGCTCATCTCGACGAGAAAGGTGGAGCGGCCGCGCGCGAGATTATCGGAAGCGCCGATGCGCGTGAAGATGCGGTCAACGAGCGGAAGGCGCGCTTCGGCGGCGGGAACGAACGAGCCGATTTGCGCCATGATGACGATGAGCGCGGCCTGGCGAAGATAAGTGGATTTTCCGCCCATGTTGGGGCCGGTAATGATGAGAATGGGCTGAGTGACGTCGTCGAGATAAAGATCGTTGGGGACGAAGCGCTCGCCGCGCGTTTCGAGAAGCGTTTCGATGACGGGATGGCGGCCGGCGGCGATGAGCAATTCGCCGCGCGCTTTTTGATGAGCTGCGTGATTGCCAGCGCTATGGATGGCGCAACCAGGCTCGGATTCCGTGAATGACGGGCGCGAATAATTGCGTTCGGCGGCGAGACGGGCGAAATCCGCAAGAACGTCGAGCTGAGCGATGGCGGAAGATGTTTGGCGAAGGCGCGAGGCTTGCGCGGCGATGGATTCGCGAATTTCGCGATAGAGGCGGCGCTCGATTTCGAGGATGCGCTCGTCGGCGTCGAGGACTTTGCGTTCGTAATCTTTCAACTCGGGGGAAGTGAAACGCTCGGCGTTGACGAGGGTTTGCTTGCGCTCGTAATCGGGCGGCGCAAGGTGGAGATTGGCTTTCGAGATTTCGATGTAATAGCCGAAGACGGAGTTGAAACGAATTTTGAGCGAGCCGATGTTGGTGCGCTTGCGTTCACGCTCTTCCATCGCAGCGATGATTTGCTTCGACGATTTGCTGAGACTGCGAAGCTCGTCGAGCTCGGCGTTGTATCCGGCGCGAATGATGCCGGGCTCGGTCGGTTGCGCGGGAGGATCTTCGGCGATGGCATTCGCGATCATGTCGCGAACGTCGGCGAGCTCGTCGAGCTGGGCGTGAAGGGCCGTGAGACGCGCGGAGGCGAAACGCGTGAGGAATCCGCGCAGCAGTGGGATTGCGACGAGGGAACGGCGAAGGGCTTGCAAATCGCGCGGCGTGGCGGTGCCGAGCGTGACGCGGCTGGTGAGGCGTTCGAGGTCGAAAATCTGGTCGAGGTCGCGGCGAATTTCCTCGCGAACGACCGTGGCGGATTTCAATTCGGCGACAGCGTCGAGGCGCGCGGAGATTTCTTCGAGAGCGATCGAAGGGCGCAGAATCCAGGAGCGGAGAAGGCGCGCGCCCATGCCCGTGGCTGTGCCGTCAAGAGACGCGAGGAGCGTGGCGGAATCGTCGTCGCCGACACTGGGCGAAATGAGTTCGAGATTGCGCACGGTGACGTGGTCGAGGACGAGCGCGTCCTGCTGCTCGTAGAAAACAATGCGGTCGAGATGCTCGAGGCCACGGCCCGCGGGACGTAGCTGCATGGACGCGGTGCCGTTGCCAGAATCGGTGGCGGAGATGGCGGAAGTTTCGCGCAAATAGTGGAGGAGGCCTCCGGCGGCGGAAATGGCTTGCGCGTGGCCGGACAATCCGAAGCCGTCGAGGGTGGCGACGCGGAATTGCTCGATGAGAATGCGCTCGGAATAGGAGGATTCGAAGACCCATTCGTCGAGGCGCGTTTCGGTGGCGCCGAGGCCGTCGAGTTCAGAAGCGGCGGCGCGCGGGAAAAGAGTGGTGGGCTGAGGGAGGAGGACTTCGCGGGGGCGGAGGATTTCGAGTTCGTCGCGAAGGCGAGTTTCGGCGGCGGCTCCGGTGAATTCCGTGGCGCGGAATTCTCCCGTGGAGAAATCCACGAAAGCGAGGCCGACGGATTTACCGCTGCCGTTGCGCGCGACGGCAGCGAGATAATTGTTCTCGCGCGTTTCGAGAAGCGGCGAACCGGTCGCCGTACCGGGCGTGAGGACGCGAATGACTTCGCGGCGGACGAGTTTTTTGGTGCGCGAGGGATCTTCCATCTGTTCGCAGATGGCGACTTTGTGCCCGGCGCGAATCAGGCGCGCGATGTAATTTTCCGCGGCGTGATAGGGCACCCCACACATCGGGACGGCCTGGCCCTTCTCGCGATTGCGCGAGGTGAGCGTGATTTGGAGTTCGCGCGAGGCGGTGACGGCGTCGTCGAAGAAAAGTTCGTAGAAATCGCCGAGGCGGAAAAGCAGCAGGGCGTGGGGATGCTGCCGCTTGATGGCGTGATACTGCTGCATCAGCGGCGTGGTCGGTTCGGTCATGCGCGGGTCGTTTTTCGGGCCATCTTTCGGATCATTTTTCGAGTCATTCGAGGCTGGAAACGAAACGATTATCGCGGGTGACGCGGGGTTTGGCAACTGCGAGCAAGAGAAGGGTTGGGTGGTCGCGAAAAAGATCGCTTATCGTGCGCAGTCTGCCACCAGATTGATTCAGAAGCACGGTCCGGACCGCTAACCAAACTGAATTTCGGGGGGAATCTCTGGATTCATCAATGACGACCCCCCGTCCGCATAAATCACCTGTCCCGTAATCCAGGCGGATTGCTCTGAACAAAAGAGCGTCACGACGTTTCCGATGTCCTCCGGAGTGCCCAAGCGTCCCATGGGAGTCCAACCGCGCTCATGCCAATTCCTGAGGAGGTCTTGTGCCTGCAGCGGAAGCGTATTCATGACGCTGTCTTCGGTCCACCCGGGACTGATCGCATTCACCGTGATGCCGCGTTTGGCTAAAGTCACCGCGAAATAACGCACGAGGCATTCCATCGCCGCTTTCGCTGCCCCCATTCCCACCCAAGGTTGCAGTCCACCTGTGCGGCTCCCCTCGGCATATGTAATAGCGAAGATTCGCCCCTGGTTGCCCATGAGGGGTACAGCTTCACGAACCCCAACGAGGAACGCTTTGGCCTGCGAATCGAGCGCCGTATCCAATTGTTCCAAAGTGATAGCCAACGGCGGTTGAAAAAAAGTTGGGACTTCGGGCCGCGCGTTGCTTACGAATATGTCGAGCCTGCCAAATTTGGACTTCACCTCTTGGAACATGCGGGTAATTTGTGCCGGCTTGGTAACATCGGCTTGAACTACAAAACCATCGGAACCGCGTTTGCGGACTTCCGCGAGTGTATTGTTTGCGGCGTTTTCGTTTTGGTAGTAATGGACTGCGACTTGGACATTATTTTCAGCTAGCTTCAGCGCGATCCCTCGGCCAATCCCGCGCGAACCTCCTGTAATCAGTGCGTGCTTTCCAGGGCGCGACATCTCTGCACCTCCGTCAAGGGTAAGCGCTAACTCCGTCTAAAGACCAAGCCCACGGGAACGTCTTGTATAGCACCAGGAATGAACCGCGTGTGTAAGACCGTCGAGCACTTTGTGGCTACGATCTGCCCCTTGCCGACGCGCCGGCCGTGACGTTCCCGCCATTTAAGGCCCGAATTGCGCACAAGTCAAGTGTCTCAATCTTGGGGTCGCGCGAGGCGGTGACGGCGTCGTCGAAAAAAAGTTCGTAGAAATCGCCGAGGCGAAAAAGCAGCAGGGCGTGGGGATGCTGCCGCTTGATGGCGTGATACTGCTGCATCAGCGGCGTGGTCGGTTCGGTCATGCGCGGGCCGTTTTTCGGCCATCTTTCGGATCATTTTTCGAGTCATTCGCGGCTGGAAACGAATCGATTATCGCGGGTGCGGAGGGGTTTGGCAACAGCGAGGGATGGAGTAACCTGTCCGGGTCGAGAAGCACGTCCGAAGTCATAGGACTGCTATGCAGAGGTCAACAATATCAGTTTTCTCGGATGGCCTATCATGAACCCGTATTGGATAAAAACGGAGGGGATTCGGTTGGCAATAATACCGCGTCCCAGGGGGCACGACTGGCTCCCTGATGACATTGCGTTCTTGCGACGGGCCGGGGTGGACTTGGTGGTTTCCGCCTTGACTGCCGTTGAGACCGAGGAATTAGGGCTTCTCGAAGAAAGTCGGTGCTGCCGAAGCAGCGGTTTGGAGTTTGTCTCTTTTCCCATCGAGGATAGATCTGTTCCTGCTTCGCTCAGTGAATTTAATGACCTGCTTGATTCTGTAATGGAATCTCTACGCAAGGGCAAAGCTGTGGCAGTTCATTGCAGGGCTGGGATCGGACGTTCGTCGATAATTGCGGCCGCTGCGCTCATTCGGAACGGGCTTTCAGCAGATGCTGCTTTCGGCGCGATTGAAGAATCGAGGGGTTGCCCGGTGCCGGATACACCCGAGCAAAGGCAATGGATGGAAAACTTTTCGTCTGGAATCGATCGCTCATGACGACGAATCGGGAAGTTGAGATAAAACTGCGCGTGGACAATTTGGCGGGGCTGCTCGGGCGGCTGAGGGAGCTTGGCGCTAAATGCGAAGGCTCGGTACACGAGGAAAATACGCTGTACGACACGAGCACGCGGGACTTTCAGCGGATGCAGGCGATTTTGCGGATTCGTCGAGAGAGGGCGGCGCGACTGCCGGGGAAAGCGCGAAGGAGAGGGAAGCGTACAAAGGGGGCCGACGGGCTGATTACGTATAAGGAGATGGTCAGCGGGAAGCGCGGGGCGGACAGCGGGAAATACAAAGTGCGGGAGGAAATTGAGTACCGGGTAAAAAATGCGAGACGGATCGAGAGGCTGTTTGCGAGGCTGGGGCTGCGGCGGGGGTTCCGATATGAAAAGTACCGGACGAGATACCGGCTGGCCAGCTTCCCGGAACTGGAGTTGGACCTGGATGAGACGCCCATTGGGACGTTTTTGGAGCTCGAAGGCTCGCGGCGGGCGATTGATGGCGCGGCGCGGGCTCTCGGATACTCGGAAAAGGACTACATTGCGGTTTCGTATCTGGAGTTGTATTTGGCACAGTGCGAGCGACTGGGCAAAAAACCGGGGAACATGGTGTTCAAAAACGAAAAATAATTGAGAGTTGGAGCAGTCTTCTCTTGACAAAGTTTGCAAGTGAATTTAACAAGGAATCGAGATGAATCGCACCGAGTTGGAGCGTTCGTCCAATCAGGATCCGGGGAGTCGATGCCTGCCTGAGCCGGGAAGGAAGGCTCGGGTGGGGGTCGCCAAGCGTGGCGTGTCCGGCGGCTGGCCGGTGGCGCAGCTTGAGGCCAAGGAGGCCGAAGCCGACCAGAGGTAACTGAGCGGGAGTAATTTCCGCCCGTGGTCGGAAGCGAGTCCGGCCGCGGGTATTTTTTTGTCTGCGCGGCTGAAGAGGGAGTGAGCCATGCTGCACGCAACTGAACTATTGGGGTCTGAAGCGTATGACTCGCAGGGGAACTTCGTGGGGCGGGTGAAGGAGTTCTACCTCGAACCGGTGGAGCAGGGGAACCGGGTGAGCCGAGTGCTGCTGACGCGGGGCAAGTATCAGCCCTTGCTGGCGCGGCATGACCAGATTGGGTTCGTGGCACCCGGGACGATGCGGTTGACCGTCGAAGAAAAGGACCTGGAACATTACCGGCCGAACGAATCGTGGCTCGCGGTGGGGAAAGACCTGCTGGACCAGCAAATCATCGATACGCACGGACGCAAGGTGGTGCGGGTGAACGACGTGGACATGACGGAGCAGCGGGTCAACGGGAACGTGGAGCTGCGGGTCACGCGAGTGGACGTGGGTTTGCCGGGAGCAGTGGGGCGATTGCTGCAGGGAGTGGCTTCACCAGCGCTGATCCGGCGAATTCAGGAAAAGCTGCCGCCACGGATGATTCCGTGGGAGTTTGTGAACTTGATTGAGCCGGACCCGTTGCGGCGAGTGAAGCTGCGGTTGACGAGTTCGAAACTGGCGCACATGCATCCGGCGGACCTGGCGGAATTGATGGAGGAGCTGTCGCCGGATGAGAGAAGCTCGGTGATCGCAACGCTGGACGAATCGGCGGCTGCGGAAGTGATTGCGGAATTGGATAAGAGGCTGAAGACCCAGTTGGTGGAAACGCTCGAACCGGGAAGGGCGGCGGATATATTGGAGGAAATGCCTCCCGACGAAGCGGCGGATTTGCTAGCCGACTTGCCGCCGGAGAGATCCCGCGAACTGCTTGAGGAGATGCCGAAGCGCGAGGCCGAGGAAGTTAAGGGCCTGTTGCAATTCGAGGGGCACACGGCGGGCGGGATGATGACGACGGAAGTTGTGCAGGTGGGCGAAGACGCGACGCGCGGCGAGGTGGTGGATTACATACGATTCCACGACGTGCCGCTCGACCAACTCGACACGGTGATTTTGATCAACACGCACGCCGCCTTCGTGGGAACCGTTTCGGTAACGAGGCTGATGCTTGCGGAAAAGGACCAGCGCATGGCGGCGCTGGTGAGCGATCCGCTGGTGTCGGTGGAACCGCAAGCGGATGAGAAGGAAGTTTTCGAGCTTTTCGATAAGTACAATTTGCGAAGCTTGACCGTGGTCAATCCGGAGCAGCAGCCGATTGGTGCGATTACGGTGGACGACATCGTGAGCCGGCTGCACGCAAAGCTGAAATAAATAATGAACTGGGCTGACATCAGCGGGCGACTGGAAGCTTGGCGCAGCCGGGGCGCGAATGTGCGCCGGCAGAGCCGGCATTGGCAAAAGAGGCTGGCGCTGTTCCTGGCGGTGGTGGGGCCGGGGCTGATTACGTCGAACGTCGATAATGACGCGGGCGGAATCGCGACGTATTCGGTGGTGGGAGCGCAATTCGGCTACGCGATGCTGTGGTCGCTGATTCCGATAGCGATTGCGTTGTACGTCAGCGAAGAGATGTGCGCGCGGATGGGAGTGGTGACGGGGAAGGGACTGTCGGATCTGATCCGGGAGGAATTTGGGTTTCGTTCAACATTTTTCGTGATGGTGGCGGGGCTGGCGGTTGATTTGGCGAACACTGTGGCTGAATTCGCGGGCGTGGCCGCCGCGATGCAGATTTTTGGAGTGAGCAAGTACATTGCCGTGCCGGTTGCGGCGATTCTGGTCTGGGTGATGGTGATACGCGGGACTTACCGGCAGGTGGAGAAGATCTTCCTTGTGGCGTGCGTGTTTTATGTGTCGTACGTGGCGTCGGCATTTTTGGCGAAGCCCGACTGGTTGATGGCGGGGCGCTCGCTGGTGATTCCGGATATTCACGCGAACGGCGCTTATCTGCTGATGTTGACGGGGCTGATTGGGACGAGCATCGCGCCGTGGCAATTTTTTTATTTGCAGGCGGGATACGTGGAGAAGCGCGTGGGACCGAGGCAATACAAGCAGGCGCGTCTGGATGTGCTGGTGGGAAGCATCAGCTGCATGGCGATCGTGTTTTTCATTATTGTGTGCACGGCGGCGACGCTGCACGCTTCGGGACACACGAAGATCACGGACGCGGCGGATGCGGCGAAGGCGCTGGTTCCTTTGGCGGGCAAATTCGCGGCGTATCTATTTGCGTTTGGATTGTTGAACGCTTCGCTATTCGCGGCGTCGATTTTGCCGCTGTCGACGGCGCATGTGATTTGCGAAGGATTGGGATTCGAAGCTGGAATTGACCACAAATTCCGCGATGCGCGGATTTTCTACGGGTTGTACACGGCGCTAATCGTGTTGGGCGCGGGAATCATTTTGCTGCCCAGGGCGCCGCTGCTGAAGATTTTGATATTGTCGCAGGTGGGCAACGGAATATGGCTGCCGATCGTGCTGGTGTTCATTTTGCTGCTGGTAAACCGGCGGAGCCTGATGGGAGAACGCGTGAACGGGCGAATCTTCAACGTGATCGCGTGGTCGATCAGCATCGCGATGATCGTGCTGACGCTGGTGCTGGCGTATGTCTCGATTTTCAAGCCAAGCGCCGCGGGGCTGGGCTGATCGTGACGATGCGGCGCGGTGCCATGCGCGGTTGCTTCGACGTATACTGCTGTGCTACGTTTTCAGCCGCATCTCCTCGAGTAAAATTTAGTGACAGCCACTGAACTGCTGAAGTCCACAAGCCGCGCGGAAGCGGCGCTTCTTGAACAAATTGATTTGAAACGCCTGCCGAGGCACGTCGCGATCATTATGGACGGCAACGGGCGGTGGGCGCAGCGGCGCCATTTGCCCAGAATCGCGGGGCATCGCGCGGGGGTCAAAATTGCGCGCGAAGTAATTGAAACGTGCGTGCGCCTGAAAGTGCCGGCGCTGACGCTATATGCGTTCTCGCTTGAAAATTGGCGGCGGCCGAAGGCGGAGATCGATTTTCTGATGCGGCTGCTGCGGGAGTATCTGAAAAAAGAGCTGCCGTCGATTCATCGAAATAATATTCGACTCCTGGTGATCGGGCGCGCGGCGCAATTGCCCGAGGCGGTGCAGAAGGACATTGAGAAGGCCATGCGTCTGACGGCGCAGAATACGGGGATGAAGCTGATTGTAGCGCTCAATTATGGCGGGCGCGCGGAGTTGGTGGACGCCTTTAATTCGATTTTGGATCGTGTGCGGCTGAATGGGCTCGCGGCGTTTCAGGTGGATGAGGAGACGATTTCAGATCATTTGTATACAGCAGGCCTGCCCGATCCGGATTTGCTGATCCGCACGAGCGGAGAAATGCGCGTCAGCAATTTTCTGCTGTGGCAGATTGCGTATGCGGAACTTTATATCACCGAGGAGTTGTGGCCCGATTTTACGCGGGAAAGATTGCTCGAGGCGTTTATCAATTTTCAGCGGAGGGAACGGCGGTATGGCGGGTTAAGTTCGGAGCATGGGGGAGGCAATGGTGCGCGCTAACTGATGCTAAAACGCATTGTAACCGGGGCGGTGCTGATACCTATCGTGGTGCTGGCGGTGTATTGGGCGCCCACGTGGGTGGTCGCGATCGTGGCGGCGGCGGTGGCGTTGCTGGCGACAATGGAGTTTTTCAAGCTGACGGCGCAGATGGGATTGCACGCGTTTCGCAAATGGACGACGGTCTGCATTGTAGGATTGTTCGGCGTGCAATGGCTGCTGGGATTTACCGAGGTACGTTGGCTGGGGCCAAACACGGAGGTGATTCGCGGGCTGGGGGGCAACTATGAATCGCCCGAGGTGATTATTCTGCTGTTTGTGTTGGGATGCGCGTGCATCGGAGTCATGAGCCGCGCGGCGATCGCTGATGTGTTGCCGGGAATCGGCGCCAGCGCGGCGGGGCTGATTTTTGTTGCGTTGCCGTTCAGCTATTTGGTGCGGTTGGAGGGGCAGGAAACTCGAGGCTCGATGCTGGTGCTTTTTACACTGGCGCTTGTTTGGGCGGGCGACACCGCGGCGTATTTTGTGGGGAAGTCAATCGGGCGAGTGAAGATGTCGCCGGCTCTTTCGCCGAAGAAGACGTGGGAAGGCGCGGCGGGAAATCTATTGGGGTCGCTGATCGTTGGCTATTGCTTTGCGCGCGGGCTGCGGCTTGGTCCCGTGCCGTGGCTGGTTACGGCGGCTCTGGCGAATGTCGCGGGGCAGGTGGGCGATCTGGTAGAATCAGCATATAAGCGCGGCGCGGGAGTGAAAGATTCTGGCGCGCTGCTTCCGGGACACGGAGGAATGTTGGACCGCATTGACAGCCTGATTTTAGCCGCTCCGGTAGTCTGGCTTGCTGCCGGATGGCTCCTGCAGGGCCGGCAGTGATACATCTCGCCTAGTGAAACGCATTTCCATTCTCGGATCCACGGGCTCGATCGGGCGGCAATGCCTGAACGTGGTCGATTCGCTACCTGGAAAATTTGAGGTTGTGGCGATAGCCGCGGGCAATAACGTGGAGCTTGCCGCGGAGCAAACGGCGAAGCACCGGCCGAAGATTGTTTCCGTGGCGACGTGCGAGGGAGCGAAAGAACTTCGCGAGCGTTTGGCGGCGATGAAGCTGGAACCGCTGCCGGAAATGCTTTGCGGCGCGGATGGAATGGAGCGCGTGGCGACGCATCCGGACGCGGACACCCTTCTCTCGGCGGCTGTGGGCGTGGTGGGATTGCCGGCGACGTACAAGGCGGTGCAGCAAGGGAAGAATCTGGCGCTGGCGAACAAGGAAGTGCTGGTAGCGGCAGGAGAGTTGGTGATGGCCGCGGCGGAGAAGCAGGGCAAGGCGGTGTTGCCGGTCGACAGCGAACACAACGCCATTCACCAATGTCTGCGGGCGGGCGAGCGCCGCGAGGTGAAAAAGCTGGTGCTCACGGCGTCGGGTGGCCCATTTCGCAGAGTGCCGGCGTCGAAATTCAAGGATGTGACGCCGGAGCAGGCGCTGGCGCATCCGAATTGGAAGATGGGGAAAAGAATCACGACGGATTCGGCGACGCTGATGAACAAAGGATTTGAGGTGATCGAAGCGCGTTGGCTATTCGGCGTGAGGCCGGATCAGATTGAAGTGGTGATTCATCCGCAGTCGACGATTCACTCGATGGTGGAATTCGTGGATGGTTCAATTCTGGCACAGCTCGGCCCAACCGATATGCGCATGCCGATTCAATATGCGCTAACCTATCCGGAGCGCGTGGCATCGAATGGAGTGGCGCTGGATTGGAAAAGTTTAAAGAAACTCGATTTTGAGTCGGTGCCGATCAGGAAGTTTCCGTGTTTGCGGCTGGCGCGGGAAGCGATGGAGCAGGGAGGCGCGTTGCCCTGCGCGTTGAATGCCGCGGATGAAGAAAGCGTGGCGGCGTTTCTGGAAGGGCGACTGGGCTTCACGGGCATACCAAAAGTAATTGAACGCGTGCTGGAGCGCATGCCACGCGTTACGTTCCAATCGATGAATGATGTGCTCGAAGCGGACAAAGAAGCGCGCCGGATAGCGCGGGAAGAAATCGAAAAAAGGAAGAACTAACGTTCATGTCTCACACTTGGGTCGGAATACTTGCCGCAGTTGTCGGTTTGGGAGTCATGGTGTTTGTCCATGAGTGGGGCCACTTCGTCGCGGCGCGGATTTGCGGCGTGCGCGTGGATGTGTTCTCGCTGGGCTATGGAAACCGGATTTTCGGCTGGCGGCGCGGGCCCACGGATTACCGGATCAGCGTATTTCCGCTGGGCGGTTACGTGAAAATGGCGGGCGACAATCCGGCGGAGGAGCGCTCAGGCGCGCCAGATGAATTTCTAGCGAAGTCGCGATGGCAGCGGCTGTTTATTATTCTGGCCGGGCCGTTCATGAATTTCGTGCTGGCGTTTGTGCTGTTGTGGGGCCTCTACAAGGTAGGCGTGCCAATGCCGGCGTATACGCGCCAGCCGGTGCAAGTGGCGGGCGTGATTCCGCAGTCGCCGGCGGAGAAAGCGGGAATCAAGGCCGGGGACAAGATTGTCGCGATCGACGGCACGAAGGTATCGAACTGGGATGAGGCGCTATCGGTTCCCTCGATCACGCCGGGGCACGAGCTTTCGATTGACGTGCAACGCGGCGGTGCGACGATTCCGGTGAAGGAAATGGTTCCTCAGGACTTGGCGGACGGTTTCAATATTTTGGGCTGTCCGAAACAGAGTGTGACGGTGGATTCAGTGACGCGGGACGATCCCGCGGCAAAGAGCGGATTGCAGGCTGGCGATGAACTGGTGTCGATCAACGAAGCGCCGCTGGCGAATCGCGATATTTTGATGGCTACGATTAAGCAATCGGGCGGCAACCCGTTGAGCATCGGGGTTAGGCGTGGAGGCAAGGAATTTACGGTTTCGATGAGTCCTGTTTACGCGGATCCGGGAGACGGCGGAGGAAAACGGTGGGTCATTGGCGCTAGTTTTGGCCCGGGCGAAATGATTCGTGAGTCGTATCCGTTCTTCGCCGCGGCAAAGCAGTCGTGGCGAAAGAACGGCACATTTGGCCAGGCCATTTTGTCCGTGCTGGGCGGATTATTCTCGGGACGGGTTTCGATCAAGGATCTCGGCGGTCCGGTTAGGATTGTGGACGCCTCGGTGCAGGCGGCGAAGCTGGGCTTCGCGGAATACATCATTTTCATGGCGTTCCTGAGCGTGAACCTGGGGATTTTGAATTTGCTTCCGATTCCGATACTCGATGGCGGGCATGTACTCATGCTTGCAATCGAAGGCTCGCTGCGGCGCGACTTGAGCCTGGTCGTCAAAGAGCGCTTCGTGACCGTGGGCCTTGTGTTCCTGCTCGCCATCTTCGGCTTCGTCATAGTGCATGATATCGTCGTTCTTTTGCCTCCGCACTAATATGGGTCCAACAGAAACACGCCGGGTCTCCACTGGCGAACGAATCAACGTCCAGGAAAAACCAGGTCAATTGCAGAAGCAGCTTGCTGCGCGGTCGATTCGGCTGACGCGGCAGCGGCGCGTTGTCCTGCAGGTGATGGATACGGCTCCGCACCATTTGGACGCCGGGGAAATTCTGGCGCGGGCGAAAAAAATCGACCCGCGAATTACGCGCGTGACGGTTTATCGCACGCTCGACCTGCTTAAACATCACGGCTTGATTGACGAGCTCGATTTACTGCATTTGCGCGGGCACCGGCATTTTTACGAGAGCCACGGGCCGCGCGATCATATTCATGTCGCGTGTTTGCGATGCGGCAAAGTGCGCGAATTCGAGAGCGAACTGTACGAGCAGCTCAAGCAGCAGATCGAGCAGGACTGCGGAATGAGCATCACTGTGTCGCGCACCGAGGTCGGCGGCTACTGCAAAACCTGCAAGAGCTGAAGCGCCCTGGCAATAAATCTATTTTGATCCGGTCTCGGTGGCACAGGCTTCAGCCTGTGTGCCTTGCTCTCGCCTGAGGAACTCCCGGAGCGGCTCTTCAGAAGGAAGCGCTCCTGCGAATGCTGGGGTTTCCAGCAGTGCTCTGTTACTTATTGCCAGGGCGGGGAAGGGCGCTGTGCGGCGTTGAGGCGGGCTGAGTCGAGGCGGGCGAAGAAGGAACGTGCGCGGGCGAGGTCGCGCTGAATTTGCGCGCGCAAGGCGTCGGGACCGGAGAATTTTTGTTCGTCGCGAAGACGATGCCAGAAACGGACTTCCAGCGGGCCGGAACTAATCTCCTCTGAAAAATCAAAAAGATGGCTTTCGATGGTGAGGTGCGTGCCGTCGAAGGTGGGCCGCACGCCAACGTTGGTGGCGGAGCGATAGATGCGCTCATTGAGCAGAGTTTCCGTGGCGTAGACTCCGTGGGCCGGTAGACATTCCTGCTTGGTGGCGAGATTAAGCGTGGGGAAAACGAAACGGCGGCCTGTGCCTGTGCCGGGGCGGATTTCGCCGGCGAGCGAAAAGGGTCGCCCGAGAAATCGGGCGGCCTGCACGACCCGGCCGGCGCGGAGCGCGTCACGAACAGCCGAGCTTGAAACAATTTTCCCGTGAATCACGACGGGCGGAATGGGTTCGACCGCAAAATCGAGTTGGCGGCCGAGTTCAGTGAGCATGCGCACGTCACCGGATTGGCGATGTCCGAAGTGGAAATTTTCGCCGACGAGCACAGCGGATGTGCGGAGGCTGTCGATGAGAATGCGGCGGACAAATTGGTCCGGGGGGAGCGCGGCCATCGTGAGATCGAAATGGAGAACAAGCACAGCATCGAGGTTCAGAGCTTGGAGACGCGCGAGGCGCTGTTCGAGGGTTTCGAGTTGCGGGGGCGCGGCTTCGGGGCGCAGGACGCTTACGGGATGCGGAGAGAAGGTGATCACCGCGGCGAGAGTCCCTCTGCGGCGGGCGCGTTCGACAACGCTGCGAAGAATCTTCTGGTGGCCGAGGTGGACGCCGTCGAAATTGCCGATGGAGAGAACGGCGCGCGAATTCGAGTCGAATCGAGAGCCCCACTCCTCGGGCGAATGAAGAACGGCGAAGGACATCAGAGATCTGCCTCGAAGGTTAAACCATCGTAGGCGAGGCGCACATTTTCAGGAAGCGCGGCGTTGGTGGCTTCGTGGCCCAGGTCGTGGCAAATATGCGTGAACCACGCATGGCGCGGAGCGAGTTCGCGAATTAGCGCGAGGGATTGAGCGACGGTGGAATGCATGGGATGAGGAGTGTAGCGCAGAGCGTCGAGGATCAGATGGTCGAGCCCGCGGAGAAGGTCTTTCGAGGCTTGTGGTACGGCGTTGAAATCAGTGAGATAGGCAATGGAGCCGATGCGGAAGCCGTAGACAGTGATGGAGCCATGCTGGGCGGGAATGGGAATTATTCGCACGCCGAAAAGTTCGAATGCGCCATCGATGGTGTGGAGCTCAACTTGGGGAATGGAACTCTCGGCGGATGAAGGCGCGAAAATGTAAGCGAAGGTGCGGCGGAGAATCGCGAGCGTGTCTTCGGAAGCGAAAATCGGGATTGAGGAATTCTGCTTCAAGTTGAATGGGCGAATGTCGTCGAGACCGAGAATGTGGTCGGCGTGCGCGTGCGTGTAAAGAATGGCGTCGAGACGCTGGAGGCCGGATTGCAAAGCCTGGGAGCGGAAATCGGGTGTCGTGTCGATGACAACGTTGCGGCCATGATACGAAAGCAGGACGGAAGGACGCGTGCGACGGTCGTGGGGATCTTTTGAGCGGCAAACTTCGCAGCGGCACGCGAGCGTGGGAACGCCCATGGATGTGCCGGAACCAAGAACCGTGAGGCGGAGACGCTGCGGCGAGGAAGATTCCAGAGCGTCGCTGTCGCCGGAGGACATCGAACTAACGCGCGCCCTTAGCCCCTTCGCGCATCGCCTTGGCGGCGGCTTTCGAGACTTCCAGGTAGGACAGCTTGAGGCTGCCGACGACTTCCGAGAGCAGACTTTCTTCTTCGGGCGCGAGGTTGCCGCGCGTTTTGTCGCGCAACATGTCGAGCATATCAATCATTTCGTGCGCGCCTTCAAGATCGAGATAAGCCTGTCCAGTGGCGGGATCGGGGATGCCGCCCATTAGCGCCGCGGCGTTTCGCGCGAGAAGATCGATCAGCAATTGAAAGCTTTTATCGGCCTGGGGAGCGGGTTTCGATTCCTCAGGAGCAGGCGCGGCCGGAGTTGCGGCCTTTTCGGGCTTGGCAATGGGCTGCTGCGGAGGCTTGGCCTTTTCGCGGCGCTGCTCTTCGGCGGCTTCGGGGCGCAATTCGCCTTCGGAGGTGAAGAGGCGGCGGTCCACGACGCGAAACGAATCGTCCTGTTTTTCGTCGCGTTTCTCGTCATGCTTCGGATCAGCCACAAGATGCTCCTTTGCAGATTTCGCCGTGGGAGGAATCGCACGACATTCTGAGTCTACCATTACTGCAAGCGGGCGTCACGACGGGAGCAAATCGGGCGGTGGGCCAGTTTGAATTTTCTTGATCGTAACACAAAGAGTCAAAATTCAAACTGACCGCAAATTGCATCTTGTCAGCGAGCGCGAGGGTGCCGTAGAGTGGCAGGTTGCGCGGAGAGAAAGTAAAATTCCTGTGGCGCCCCATTCGAGACATTTGAAAAAGGCGAGAGGCCGGGCGAAAGCCAAACCGTCAAGAGCGAAGCCGCGAGTGACGGTCAAGCGCGCGGCGGATGCTGGGCGTTTGTTCAAGGGGCTCGTGGCCCTGCAGAAGCGGCTGCGGGCGGCGAACGGGTGTCCGTGGGACCGTGAGCAGACGCACCAGAGTTTGCGGCCGTTTCTGGTCGAGGAAGCGTATGAGGTTCTCGACGCCATGGAGAAGGGCGACGCCGAGAAATTCGCGGGGGAGTTGGGCGATTTGCTGCTGCAAATCGTGTTCCATGCGGAACTGGCGCGCGAGGCGGGACGGTTCGACATCGACGACGTGATTTTGGCGGTGCACACGAAGATGGTCCGGCGGCATCCGCACGTATTCGGAAAAGTGAAGGCAGGGACATCGGCGGAGGTGCTCAAGAATTGGGAGCAGATCAAGGCGGAAGAGCGGGCCGGGGGATCGAACGCTGTTCGGGGTGTTAAACCTGCCGCCGATGATTCCGTCTTGGGAGGAGTACCGCGGGGCCTTCCAGCGTTACTTGAAGCTTATCAACTGGCGCGGCGAGCCGCCAATGTGGGATTCGATTGGGAAAATATTGAGGACGTGCTCGAGAAACTGGAAGAGGAGATTTCCGAGTTGCGCGAGGCTCTTCGGCAACCGGAGAAAAACGAACTTCAAGTTAAGGTTGAAGAGGAATTGGGGGACTTGCTGTTCGCCGTGGTGAATGTGGCGCGATTCGCGGGTGCCGATCCCGATCTCGCTCTGAAACGCGCGAACGCGAAATTCACGGCGCGATTCCAATGGATGGAGAACAAGGCACGGGAACAGGGCCGGCGCTTCGCTGAAGTGCCGCGTGACGAAATGGAAGGGCTATGGGACCAGGCAAAAGTCAGCGTTTAGCTGACGCGCCGATTACCGTGCGGCACGTTTCGACGCTCGCAGAATACGAAGAGTGCGTGCGGATGCAGCTCGTTACCTGGGGCGAGGATCTGGCTACGCCTTCGGGGCTGTTCGTGGTGGCCCGGGAGACGGGTGGGCAGACGCTGGGTGCGTTCGCCGGAGAAAAAATGGTTGGGTTTACGCTGGGGTTGGCAGGATTTCATGAAGGCAAGCCGATTATTCATTCGCACATGACGGCGGTGCTTCAGGAATTTCGCGACCGTGGCATTGGCCGAATGCTGAAGCTGGCGCAGCGGAGCGACGCGCTGGCGCGAGGGATTCACCTGGTGGAATGGACGTTCGATCCGCTGGAGCTGAAAAATGCGCACTTCAACATCAATCGGCTGGGCGCGGTGGTGAAACGGTACATTCCGAATTGTTATGGAATCACGGAGAGTCCGCTGCATGCGGGGCTGCCGACGGACCGGTTGATGGCCGAATGGCATCTGGATTCGAAGCGCGTGACGGAAATTCTGGGTGGGAAGGCGGCGCGGGCGTCGAGCGAAGCGGAGAAGATTTCGATTCCGGCGGACATCAGCGAACGCAAGCAGACCGATCCGGCGGCGGGCGCCCGGGTGCAGGGTGAGATGCGGGAGCAGTTTTTGAAAAAAACGGCGAGGGGGCTTGTGGTGACGGGCCTGGAGATTGGGCCGAAGGAAGCGAGCTACATTTTCGAAAATGCAGAAAGCGTGGCGGCGGAGATTGCCACGAAATGAAGGCGTTTGCGACTGCGGGGGTGAAGTAAGAGGATGCGCATAGAAAAAGTGACGTTGCGGGAAATTCGCATGCCCATGGTGATGCGATTCGAGACGAGTTTTGGCGCGACGACGGACAGGCGGATTTTGCTGGTGCAGGTTGAGGCGGACGGCGTAAGCGGCTGGGGAGAATGCGTGGCGGGCGAGGCGCCGCATTATTCTCCGGAGACGGTCGAGACGGCTTGGCATATCCTGCGCGATTTCCTGTGGCCGGGGATCCGGGGCAGGGAATTTGGCGCGGCGCGCGACGTTTGGGAAATGATGGCGCACACGCGCGGCCACAATATGGCCAAGGGCGGAATCGAGTCGGCGATTTGGGACGCGGAAGCAAAGCAGAAAGGGCAGCCTTTGTGGAAGTTGCTCGGCGGTGTGCGCGACGAGATTTCGTGCGGCGTTTCAATCGGGATACAACCAAGCGTGGAAGAATTAATCGCCAACGTGGAAAAAGAACTCGCGGCAGGCTACCAGCGGATCAAAATCAAAGTGAAGCCGGGGCTCGAGTTGAAGCCAGTGGAGGCGCTGCGGAAACGTTGGCCACGGATACGGTTGATGGTGGACGCGAATTCGGCTTATCGTTTGGAGGACGCGCCGCTGCTGAAGCAACTCGACCCGTTTGCGCTGATGATGATTGAGCAGCCGCTGGGTTGGGACGATATTTACAGTCACGCGAAATTGCAGAAGCAGCTCGAAACGCCGATTTGCCTCGACGAATGCATCCACGATTATTCGCACGCTGTGGCGGCGATCGAGATTGGCGCGTGCAAAATTATCAATATGAAGCTGGGACGCGTGGGAGGACATACGCCGGCGCGGCGGATTCACGATTTGTGTCAGAAGAATGGAATTCCCGTGTGGTGCGGCGGAATGCTGGAGTCGGGAATTGGGCGCGCGCAGAATATCGCGCTGTCGACGCTGGAGAATTTCGCGCTGCCCGGCGACGTGTCGGCGAGCAAACGCTACTGGGCGGAGGACATTATCGAGCCGGAAGTGGAAGTGACGTCCAAAGGAACGATCAAAGTTCCGTCGGGGCCCGGCATTGGATATCAGCCGAGGCTCGAACGCATCGAAAAATTAACGGTGCGGCGCGAAGTGCTGGCGTAAGCGGTGGAACGCGCGCGCCATCCTGTGCTGCTGTATTCGCTGATCCTGCTGATGGTGGTGGGGTGGTCGTTCAATTTTGTGATCGCCAAGATCACGCTGCGGCATCTCGATCCCTACACGCTGACCTCGTTTCGGATTATCTTCTCAGGCATTTTCATGCTGCCGATTTATTTTGCGATGCCGAGGCGTTCGCGCTTCAATCGCAAAGATCTGTGGAATTTCGTGGTGCTTGGTTTTTTCGGCGTGGTGATCAACCGCGGATTTTTTATCGTGGGGCTGGATTACACGACAGCGGCGCGTTCGGCGCTGATTGTGGCCACGGGTCCGATCTTTGTGCTAGTCCTCGCGCGCGCGTACAAGCTCGAACAAATCACGCGCGGAAAAATTATCGGGATGGCGCTGTGCCTGACGGGCATCGCGGTGCTCGTTGGCGGAGACGCGCTGCATTTCCACGGCCGCACCGGCGCGGGAGACCTGGTTGCGATAGGCGGGACGATCGGATTCGCGGTATACACGGTGCTGGCGAAGAAAGTGGCGCGGCAATACGACACGATTTCGATGAACATGTTTTGCAATATGGCCGGAGCAATCATGCTGCTGCCCATGGGAATCGAGGACGCCGCGCGGTTGAATTGGAGCGGCGTGGGCTGGATTGGGTGGATCGGTCTGGCGTATACCGTGTTGGTGTCGTCCGTGTTTGCGTACTTGATTTTCTTTTGGGCGCTCCGGCACATGACGGCGTCGAGGTTGGCGGTTTTCACGTACGTGGAGCCTCCGCTGGCGATGCTGCTCGCGGTGATCTTCCTCGGGGAAAAATTGACAAGCACGCTGCTCGCAGGCGGCGCGCTGATTTTGGCTGGAGTTTACATCACCGAGTTCTGGCCCGGCGCCGAAGAGGCGACGGTAGAGACAGCAGGCGCGTAGGCGACTCTGACCCGTGCTACACTCCGCGCTGAAATAAGCCAGTGAAGTGCTGGGGGGCTTCGCTGGTGCGACTTAAAGAAAGGCTTTAAGGATGGGTTTAACTGATACGAAACGAATTGCCGTGATTCCCGGTGACGGGATCGGCAAAGAAGTGACGCCGACGACAGTCAAGGCGCTCGAAGCAGCGTGCGCGGCGGGCGGTAAGAAACTCGTGTTCACGCATTTCGACTGGGGGGCCGACCGGTTCCTGCGCGACGGGACGACTCTGCCGCATGATGCGCCCGAAATGTTGCGGCGCGACTTTGACGCCATTCTTTTTGGAGCTCTAGGTGATCCGCGCGTTCCGTCAAATCAGCATGCGGCGGATATTCTGCTGGGGCTGCGCTTCAAGCTCGACCTCTACGTGAACGCGCGGCCTTGCGTGCTGTTCGACAAGCGCCTCACGCCTTTGCGCGATCGCGAAGAAAAGGACGTCAATTTCATTGTGTTCCGCGAAAACACCGAGGGCGCGTACGCGGGGATTGGCGGGAATTTCAAACGCGACACGTCGGACGAGGTGGCGGTGCAGGAAGATGTGAATACGCGCAAAGGAGTCGAAAGGATTATTCGCTATGCCTTCGAATATGCGCGGCGGAAAAAACTCAAGCGCGTTTGCATGAGCGATAAATCGAACGCTATGACGTACGGACACGGGTTGTGGCAGCGCGTATGGACTGAGGTGCGGAAGGAATACGCGGAAATCGAGTCGAGACACCTGTATTTCGACACGCTGACGATGGAGATGGTGCGCGACCCTTCGCAATTCGACGTGATTGTGACGTGCAATTTATTTGGCGACATTGCGAGCGATTTGGGCGCGCAGCTTTCTGGAGGATTGGGGCTCGCGCCGTCGGGAAACATTCATCCGGGGCAGGTGTCGCTTTTCGAGCCGGTGCACGGGTCGGCGCCGAATATCGCGGGGAAAAATGTTGCGAATCCATTCGGCTCGGCGCTGGCGGGCGCGATGATGCTCGAATATCTTGGATGGGAACGCGAGGCGCAGTCGATTGACGCGGCCGTACGAAGCGCGATTCGCGAAGGAAAAACCACGCCGGATTTGGGCGGGACATTTGGCACAAGAGAGTTGGGAGATTGGCTGGCCGAGCGGATTTCGAAGCAGGGCTTGGCCGGCGCGGGCGCTTAGGAATTGTAATAGATCTCGGGCTGCTTGCGCCGCATTCCCGAAACGAGCAGCATTCCCAGCAGAAAACCTCCGACGTGAGCCCACCAGGCGACGCCTCCCGCTTGCGCGCTGCCGAGCGAGCCGATGCCGCTCAAAAACTGCACGGCGAACCAGAGTCCGATGAAAAGCACTGCGGGCAGGCGCGCGAAAAACCACCAAAAGAAAAGCGTGACGAGAGTGAGTATGCGCGAAGAAGGGAAGAATACTACGTACGCGCCGAGTACTCCGGCAATGGCGCCGCTTGCGCCGAGTCCGGGGATTGCGGAACCCAGGCTGAAAACAGTTTGGGCAATACCCGCGCCCAATCCGCATACGAGGTAGAAGCCGAGGTAGGGAACGTGGCCCAGGCGGTCTTCCACATTGGGGCCAAAGAGCCAGAGAAACCACATATTGCCGATGATGTGCAGCCAGCCCGCATGGAGAAACATGGACGTAAACAAGGGAAGGAAGCCTTGTGCGAGCGTGTACTGCGAGTGAGCGAGAGCCAATTGCGCACGCGCCGGGATCATCGAGTAAGTCACGATGAAGGATTGCAGGGCGCGCGGGTCGAGCGTGAGTTGATAGAAGAAGACGAGGAAGTTGACGACAATGAGCGCGAGTGTGATGCTGGGGAAATGGATGCGCGGCCGAAGATTTTTTAAGGGAATCATGGAACGACCGGATTAGTTAGACCCATGACGAAGCAATTCGTCAAGCGAAAACGATGCAGCGAATTGCTTGAGGTGCGAGCGGGCATTCAATAATAACTTGAGGATTTTTCGCTGAGATGTGAGAAGGCTCGGCGGGGAAAATCTAACGTCAACGTGAGAGCGAGCCACTTCAACGATCACATGAATAGCGTGAGCAGCGGTGGCCGTTACGGCATGGATTTTCGATGGACTGAGTCGAGGAAGTTTTTTCTTGCGCGCTTCGGTATAAAGAATCACTTTAACGAGAGTGATTGTGGAAGGAGAACGCAAATCACGAGCGGAAATTGATTCGAGTGAAATTTTGAGGAGGAAAGAAAATTTCGCGGGATTGATTGCGGAGTGCGCATGGGTATGGTAAGAAGTTTAGTCTCGCCGCGCGCGGCGCGAGCGCTCTGAGACGCGCGTAGAAGTCGGCGCGCCGACACGCCGACGCCGATGCCACTTCACGAAACAGAAGCAATCGTGCTGCAGAGTTATCCGCTCGGCGAAGCGGATCGATTGGTGAGTTTTTTGAGCCGATCGATGGGGCGTGTGCGCGGGGTTGCGGCGGGCGCGCGCAGGACCAAGAGCCGGTTTGGTTCAACGCTCGAGCGCATGTCGTATGTGCGCATCTGGTTTTTCGAACGCGAGACGCGCGAACTGGTGCGCATCAATCAGTGCGAACTGATTGAATCGTTCGTCGGCGTGTTCAAGGATTACGCGGCGGGCGTCGCGCTGGCGGTGATGGCGGAAATCACCGAGGCAGTTCTGCCGGACAGGGAAGCGGCTGACCCATCGTTCCGGCTGCTGTTGCTTTCGGCGCAAGCGATTAAGCAGCACAAGGAAATCGATTTGCCGCTCGCGTATTTCGCCCTTTGGACTGTGCGATTGGGCGGATGGCTCGGATCTTTCGAACGATGCGCGCGTTGCGGCAAGGAATTGGCGGGAGGTTCAGCGCACGCGAGCCGGGCTGTTCCGGGGATTTTTTGCGGCAACTGCAGGGGAATTGGAATGAAGGCAATTTCACAGGATGCGTTGAATGCGGGCATCAAGATGTTGGCTGACCGCCTCGACAAGATCGAAGCGAACGTCATCCCAAAAGCGGCGTTGCGCGAACTGTCACGATATTCATTGGATTTGATCGAACATCAAATCGAACGCAAACTGGTGTCGCGAGAAATGCTGGAGACAGCGATTTGATCACAAAGAGCATAAAACGGAAAACTTCAAGCAACGGTGGAGCAGGGAAGTTCGCGGGCCCTACGTTCCAGGAACTCGTGCTGCAGTTGGAAACCTACTGGTCGAAGCGCGGCTGCGTGCTTCAACAACCATATGATGTGGAAGTGGGCGCGGGGACGATGCATCCGGAAACTTTTTTTCGCGTGCTCGGGCCGCTGCCGTATCGCGTCGCGTACATTCAGCCGAGCCGGCGTCCGGCGGACGGACGCTACGGCGAAAATCCGAATCGGCTTTACAAGCACACGCAGCTTCAAGTGATACTTAAGCCCCCTCCTGCGGATGTACAGAACATCTACCTGGATAGCTTGCGCGCGATTGGAATTGATTTGCGGCATCACGATGTTCGTTTCGAGGAAGACAATTGGGAATCGCCAACGCTCGGCGCGTGGGGCGTGGGATGGCAAGTGTTGCTTGACGGGCTGGAGATTACGCAGTTCACATATTTCCAGCAGGCCGGGGGACTGGATCTCGATCCCGTGTCGTGCGAGCTCACGTACGGGCTCGAAAGGATCGCTGCGTTTCTGCAGAACGTTGACAGCGTGTTCAAGTTGCGATGGTCCGACGACGTCACCTATGGCGACATACGGTTGGCGGAGGAACAGCAATTTTCTGCGTACAGTTTCGAATGGGCGGATCCGGGGCGCACGCGCGAGATGTTTGATTTGTGCGAGAGGGAAGCCAAGTCGATCCTCGGGACCAAGGGCACGCACGGGGGCATACACGCCGAAAGCGACGCTAAAAAACACGCGCCGATTCTGGCGGCGTATGATTTCTGTTTGAAGTGCTCTCACTTATTCAATGTGCTGGATTCGCGCGGCGCAATTTCAACCACGGAACGCGCGGCGCTGATTGGCCGGGTGCGCGCGCTGTGTTGCCGCGTCGCCGCCGAGTACTGCGCGATGAACGGTTGGACTGAAGCGCCGCAGGCCGCTGGCGGATTGCCGCAGACAACAGGGCAGGGGCGGCGATGAAAGAGCGCGGCGAATTCCTTTTTGAAATCGGATGCGAAGAAATTCCTGCCGGACTGATTCCGAAAGCCTGCATCGAACTTCAACAAATACTTGAGAAGCATTTTACTGCGAACGGAATTTTGATTGGAGCGATCCGAACGTGGGGAGCGCCGAGAAGATTGGGCGCGAGTTCGGATGCCGTGCTGCTGCGCCAACCGGATCAGGAAAAGGAAATTCTCGGACCGCCGAAATCGGTGGCGTTTGACAATGTCGGCCAGCCGACACGCGCGGCGGAAAGTTTTTCCGAGAAGCAGGGAATGCCCCTAGCAAAACTTTACATTGCGCAAACTCCGCGCGGGGAATATCTGGCCGCGAAGCAGATTGTCTACGGGCGCAATGCGAAAGAAATTCTCGCGGAAATATTGCCGCAGGCGATGCGCGAGCTTTCGTTTCCGCGTTCGATGTATTGGACCGGCAAGAAGGGTGCGCGATTCAGCCGGCCCGTGCGATGGATCGTGGCGTTGCTGGCGGGACAGATTGTTAAAGTGGAATATGAAGGAATTGTGGCGGGGGATACGACGGAAGGGCATCGCTTCCTTGGGAAGTCGAAAATTCGGGTGACGGGCAAGAAAGATTATGAAGCGAAGCTGCGGCGCAACTTCGTGATTATTGAGCCAGCGGAGCGGCGCAAGAAAATTGAAAGGGAAATTCGCGCCCTGACCACAAAAAAGAAATGGCGCACGCACGAAGACGCGGGGCTTTTGGACCTGGTCGTGTACTTGAACGAGTATCCTTCGGTGATCGCCGGAGGATTTGACCCCGCGTATTTGGATATACCTTCGGAAATCTTGATCACGGTGATGCGCGGCCATCAGAAATACTTTGCCGTTGAGGGACGCGATGGGGGACTGGAGCCGCAATTCCTCGCCGTAATTAACCTGGACAAGGATCGCGCGGGATTGGTTCGCGCGGGACACGAGCGCGTGCTGCGTGCGCGGCTGGCGGACGCGCAGTTTTTCTGGGAATCGGATCAGAAGCGGAAGCTGGGCGATTATTTGGAAAAGCTGGCGCACATCACATTTGAATCAAGGTTGGGAAGCTACCGCGACAAAACGGATCGCGTGCGCGATTTGGCTCGGTGGATTTCGGGGCAATGGTTCGACTCAGGGATTCACGGCGCGGACGTGAGCGCTGCGGATCGGGCGGCGGAGTTGGCCAAATGCGATCTCGCAACAGGGATGGTTCGAGAGTTCACCGAACTGCAAGGAATTGTTGGAGGGCTCTACGCGCGCGCGCAAGGAGAGGACGAAGCAGTTTCGTTGGCGATTTACGACCAGTACAAGCCCGTGGGCGTGGAAGATTCCATTCCGCGAAATTTGACCGGATGCGCAGTGTCGCTCGCGGACAAGCTGGATTCGCTCGTGGCGTGTTTTGCGGTGGGAATTATTCCGTCGGGTTCAAGTGATGCTTTCGCATTGCGTCGCGCGGCATCGGGAGTGGTTCAGATTTTGCTTGAACGCAAATTGCCGCTGTCATTGTCCGCGGCGATTTCAGCGAGCTCGAAGGGGCTGGCTGCGCATAAACCGGGAATTACGGTTGCGCCAGAGCTGGAGAAGAAGGTGCTGGAGTTCATCGGCGAGCGCGCGAAGTATTTGCTGCGCGAGAAACAGGGGTTTGCGTATGACGAGGTGAACGCCGCGATGGCGGCGAGTTCGGACGATTTGCTGGACGTACGGAGCCGAATTATGGCGCTCAAGAGCATACGCCACTCGAAAAATTTCGCGCCATTGGCGATAGCGTTCAAACGCATCAGGAAAATACTCGAGAAGGCCGGCCCGGATGGCGGGGAGGGGGGCTCGGTAAAGGCGGAGCTATTTCGCGAAGAAGCGGAGAAACAACTTCATCGCGAAGCGTTGGTGCTCGCGGAGCGCGCGGCGGCGCACAAACGGGGCGGGCGGTACAAAGAAGCGTTGGAATCCATTTCAGAGTTACGCCCGACGGTCGACCGATTTTTCGACGATGTGATGGTGATGGACGAGGATGCCGCGGTGCGCAAAAATCGCTTGGCGCTGCTCGCGGGATTGTTGCGGGAATTTTCGACGATCGCGGATTTTTCGGAAATGGTCGCGGAAGAGAAGTGAAGAGCAATCATTAAAGTAAAGATTGAATTTTACAAATCCATTTGTCGGCCGAAATTTCTGTCGACGCGCCGACATTTTGTTTGAAATTTTCAGCGAAAAAAACTTCGAGTAAAAGGTGAGGACCGGTGAAATACGTTTATTACTTTGGGGCAGGAAAAGCAGAAGGCCACGGACAGATGAAAGACATTCTCGGCGGCAAGGGCGCCGGTCTTGCGGAGATGACGCGGATCGGATTGCCGGTTCCGGCGGGATTTACGATCTCCACGGAGACTTGCGATTACTACCTCAAGCACGGACGAAAATATCCGAAAGAGTTGGCGGGGCAGGTGAAGGCGGATCTCGCGCGCTTGGAGAAAACGACGGGCAAGAAATTGGGCGACGCGAAGGACCCGCTGCTCGTGAGCGTGCGATCCGGCTCGGCGCGCTCCATGCCGGGAATGATGGAGACGATTCTGAACCTGGGCCTGAATTCGCGCTCCGTGGAAGGCTTAGCGAACATCACGGGCAACGCGCGGTTTGCTTACGACGCGTTCCGGCGCTTCGTTCAGATGTACTCGTCGGTTGTGATTGGACTGCCGAAGGATGAGTTGGAAGAGAAGCTGCGCGACTTAAAGGTTCGCTTTAAGGTGAAAGACGACACACAAGTTCCCGCTGAGGGCTGGCGGGACCTGGTGGGCGAGTACAAGAAATATTTCCGCAGCAAGACGGGCAAGGATTTTCCGGAGGATCCGCAGGAACAACTGTGGGGAGCGATTGGCGCAGTGTTCGAGTCGTGGATGGGCGAGAAAGCGGTGACGTACCGGCGCGTGGAGAAAATCACGGGCCTGCTGGGTACGGCGGTGAACGTGGTGCAGATGGTCTTTGGAAATCGCGGCGAGAACTCCGGCACGGGCGTTTGCTTCACGCGCGACCCCTCGACGGGAGAGAAAATCTTCTTTGGCGACTTCCTGATTGACGCGCAGGGCGAAGACGTCGTGGCGGGAATCCGAACGCCGATGCATTTGAGCGAAATGGCGAAGCTCATGCCGAAGGTTTATAAACAACTTGAAGGTGTGCGGCAGAAGCTTGAACACCATTATCGCGATATGCAGGATCTGGAATTCACGGTGGAGGATGGAAAGCTGTACATGCTGCAAACGCGTACCGGGAAACGTTCGCCGGGAGCGACGTTCCAGGTGGCGATGGACATGGCGAATGAAGGATTAATCTCCCGCGAAGAAGCGCTGCAAAGAATTCAGCCGGAAGATGTCGAGCGACTGTTTTATCCCGTAATTGCGCCCACGGCGACCAAAGATGAGTTGACGAAACGCAAGATAGCGACCGGCGTGAATGCCGTGCCGGGAGCTGCGGCAGGGAAAGCAGTGTTCACCGCGCACGAAGCGGAAGAGTGGGCGCTGCGCGGAGAAAAAGTGATTCTTGTGCGGCGGGAAACCAGTCCCGAGGACGTCGGCGGGATGAACGCAGCGCAGGGAATTTTGACGGCGACGGGAGGCAAGACGAGCCACGCGGCAGTGGTCGCGCGCGGATGGGGAAAGTGTTGCATCGTGGGCTGCGAGGCGTTGGACATTGATTATGCCAAGAAAGAAATGCATGTGAACGGGCGGCTGATTCATCAAGGCGACTTTCTCACCATCGACGGAAACGAAGGCTTTGTGTATGAGGGAGAAATTCCGCTCGCGCGACCCGAAGCGCCGAATGCGTATTCGGTGGTGCTCGGCTGGGCGGACAAAATCCGCAGGCTGGGTGTGCGGACGAACGCGGATACTCCCGTTGACGCGCGACGCGCCCGCGAAATGGGCGCGGAGGGCATCGGGCTGTGCCGCACGGAGCATATGTTTTTCAAGGACTTTGAGCAGCCGGAGAAGAGCATTGAGAGGCAGCTGGCCATACAGGAAATGATCGTGGCCGATGACAAAGAAGCGAGGCAGCGTGCTCTTGATAAGCTGCTGCCTTTCCAGCGGCGGGATTTCATCGGCATTTTTGAAGCCATGAACGGACTGCCTGTAACGATTCGTTTGATCGATCCGCCGCTGCACGAATTTGTGCCGCACGAACGCGCCAAGCAGGAAGAGTTGGCGAAGAAAATAGGCATACCCGTCGAAACCGTGATTCGCCGCGTCGAGCAACTGCACGAGTCGAATCCGATGCTGGGGCACCGCGGCTGCCGGCTGTGCATCACGTATCCGGAAATTCTCGAGATGCAAGTGCGCGCGATTATCGAGGCGGCGATTGAATGCCAGAAGCGCGGCGTTAAAGTATTTCCTGAGATCATGCATCCGTTGGTGATGGACAAGAAGGAGCTGAAAATTTTGGAAGTCGAGACGCGGCGCGTAGCAGATGCGCTGATCGCGAAACATAAAGTAAAACTTAACTACCTGGTGGGGACGATGATTGAATTGCCGCGGGCGGCGTTGCTCGCGGATCAAATTGCCGAGGTGGCGGAGTTCTTTTCGTTCGGCACAAACGATCTGACGCAGACGACGATGGGGCTTTCGCGCGACGATGCGGGGCGATTCCTGCCGGAGTATGTGGAGGAAAAGAAAGCAGGAATTTTCGCGGCCGACCCGTTCCAGACGCTCGATCAAGCCGGCGTTGGGATGTTGATCGAGTGGGCGATTGCGCGCGGCAGAGAAACGCGGCCGAAGTTGAAAGTGGGAATATGCGGGGAGCACGGCGGAGACGCACCGAGCGTGAAATTCTGCCACAAGGTGGGGATGAACTACGTCAGCGCTTCGCCGTTCCGCGTGCCAATTTCCAGATTAGCCGCGGCGCAGGCGGTGATTGAAGAGAAAGCCGCGAAGAAGAACGGGAAACGCGGAGCGCGATGAGCTCTTCGGCATTTGTAATTGGCATTTGCGGCGGAACGGGATCGGGGAAAACCACGATCACGAACCGGCTTTCGCGCGAGCTTGCTGACAGCGGAGTGCTTGTCCTTCAGCAGGATCACTACTATAAAGACTTGTCGCATCTGCCGCTCGAGGAGCGTTCGCAGCGTAATTTCGATCATCCAGACGCGCTTGATACAGAACTGTTTATCGAGCACGTCAGGCAGTTGAAAGACGGCAAATCCATCGAGCGGCCCGTTTATGATTTCACGCAGCACCGGAGGGTTCAGGAAACGGCGCGGCTGGAATCGCAGCCGGCGATTTTGGTGGAGGGAATACTGATTTTCGAGAGCGAGGCTCTGCGAAATCTGATGGACGTCAAGATATTCGTCGACACGGACGCTGACCTCAGATTTATCAGGCGCCTCGTTCGTGACATACGCGACCGTGGGCGTACCCTTGAATCCGTGATCGAGCAATATCAAAAAACGGTGAGGCCCATGCACCTTGAATTCGTCGAACCGAGCAAACGATATGCGGACATTATTATTCCCGAAGGCGGGCATAACGAAGTAGGAATCGATTTGGTGCTTCAGAAAGTGCGATCGCTGATTTCGAAATAGGCGGGGATTCGAAGAAACGACCGCAATTGAGAGTTCAGGAACTACTTTAACTATCCGCTACGTCCGCATCTTCAAAAAGAAATACAGTCCTGCGAAAGCGAAGATGGCGTCGGGAGCCCACGCCGCGAGAAATGGCGGCAATTGTCCCACCGCACCCATCGCTTCAAAGAGCGCGGCGGTCGCCCAGTAAACGATCCCGATTCCCACCGCAAGAGCCAATCCTCCCATTGCGCCGCGCGCGCCAACCAAAAAAGCAAATGGCATCGCGAGGAACATGATGATGGCGGTGATCAGCGGAAACGCGAATTTCTTGTGCCATTCGACGGAGAGCCGCGAAGTGTCAAAGCCGGCCTTCTGCAGGCCGCGAATGTAATTTCTCAGTTGCCACCAATTCATCTGGTAGTACTGGAATACCTCGCGCTTGAAATAGGACGGCGGCTCGGAGATATCCTGGAGGGAAGCGACGCGAAATGGCGCGTAACGCGTGATGGAAGAGCCGCTGAAATCCCGGACCCAGCCGTTTTCAAGGACCCAGGCGTTCAGGCTCGGCTCCCACGAAGCGCGGCTCGCGTAGACGCGGCGGCGAACTTGAAAATTCGCGGGATCGAGTTCGAAAACGTTCAACCCGCCGAACAAATTGTGGTCGGGATCGAAGAGCTGGTAATTATAGATTTTGCCGTTTTCTCCGAAGATCCACTGGTGAGCAGGTTCGTAATAGGTTTGCGCCGGGCGGCCTTTGATCTGGTCGTGGATCGCATCCTGGCGCTGATTGGCGTAGGGAAGGAAGGTGTCATCGAGAAGGAACATGGCGCCCGCGAGCACTACACCCGCGAGGATTAAAGGAAGCGCCAGGCGAAACAGGCTGATGCCGCAAGCCTTGAACGCGGTTACCTCGTTATTTTTCGAGAGAATGCCCAGCGTGATGAGTGTGGCCACCAGTGCCGCCAAGGGCAGAAGTTGGTAGACCATCATGGGCAGAAGATAGAGGAAGTAACTCGCGACCATAAAAATCGAAATGTGGTTTCGCGAAATGTCGCCGAGTAAATCGAAAAGCGTGAACGCGTCGAACAGAATCATGAATCCCACGAGCATCAGGACAAGCCAATAAATAAAAGTGCGCAGAAGGTAGACATCGAAGATCAAAGGAAAGGCGCTGGTTTTATAGCTCGCCGGGCGCGGTTCACCGGCGGATAGCGGCGCGCGGCCATTTGGCAACGGCGCGGGTGCCAAAACGGCTGTCGCGGGGCGACGTTTGCCGCCGATATTGCGAAGGAAAACGTGGCGCAGGTGTTCCAGCCAGCGCGCCTCGGGACGTATCTGCTCGATCCGGCGCAGCAAAATTAACCCGACTAGCAACGTCGCGATATTGGCCGTCCAGACGCCGAGAGCCGGCGTAACAGAACCTTGCTCGGCAAGATGGACGCCGCTGACGAACAGCAAATAGTAGCCGCAAATCAAAAGCACCGTAAGTATGAAGCCGGCGGCGCGGCCGCCGCGGCGCGGACGGACTCCCACCGGCACTCCGAGAAGAGCGAACAGCAGGCATGCGCTGGGAAAAGCGAAACGTTCCTGCAATTCGATGCGCGCGTCCAGCCAGCCAGGTCCTTTGATGGCGAGCAATTCGCGGACGGAGCGCTCTTTGTTGGAAAGTTTTCGCGGGCCCTGAGAAGCCGCGGCGGCATTTTCGAGTGACACGTCCATGGATTGAGCGGCGGATGTGGAAAGATTGTAGCGCTCCGGCTCTTTTGGGTTGAACTCGTGAGTCGAAAGATCGTCGAAGTGCAGTGTGAGCTTGTCCTGCTGCGGATCGGCGGCTACAATGGCGTCCTTTGCGAAGGTCACCTTCGAGCCCGCAGAGGAACTCGAGTCCGCCAGGAAAACGCCGCGCCAGCGTGTGCCGGAAGCGCCGACGTCTTGTACGTAAAGAACAACGTGCGGAAATCGCTCGTCGAAGATTCGCGGCTGCACGGCGAAAGAAGCCTGCGAAGTGCGAAGGCGGGTTTCAAGGGACCGCAGCGTTCGCAGGGAACGCGGGCCGAGCCACAGAGTGATGGAGAAAGCAAGAATGGTGGCCGTCAGAGCGATAGCGCCGATGGGGACGAGCAAGCGGCGAAGGCTGACGCCGCTCGCGTTGAGCGCCACTATTTCGCTGTCCGCGGAAAGGCGGCCCAGCCCGATGAGCACTCCCACCAACATGGACATGGGCAGCGTAAAAATCAGAACCGGCGGAAGCGAAGAAAGCAGGAGCAATGCCGTTTCGCCGGCCGTTCCCGCATGCTGGACGATCAGCGCCATCAACTGTACAAGCTGCGGCACGAAGAAAACGAAAGTAAATACGGCGAGACCCAGCAATGCGTGGGCGACGACTTCGCGGCAGACGTATCGGTCGAGGATGCGCATGGCAGCGCGGTGTCATTCTAGCACGACGGCGCAGAAGTCGTCGGAGAGTCGTAGAGCATGAGCCGTGTGCATTTGGTTCTTTTGTGGCACATGCACCAGCCGCAATACAGGGACCCTGCAACGAAGAGATTCATCCTGCCGTGGACGCGTCTGCATGCGTTGAAGGATTATTGGGGAATGGTGCGCACGCTCGCGGAGTTTCCGCGCGTGCATGCGACGTTCAATGTGGTTCCCTCGCTGGCGCAGCAAATCGAAGAGTACGCGAGCGGGGACTTTGACGATCCGTGGTTCCGTGTGGCGTTCAAGGCCGCCGATGATCTCACGCCGGCCGACAAGCGCGAAATTCTGCATCGCGCGTTTCAGTTGAATCATGAGCACCTGATGAGCCGGTGGCCGCGATTCGTTGAGCTATTTGAATGGACGCAAAAATCGGGCGAGCGGGCCGCGGCGCAGTTCAGCGCGCGGGATTGGCGGGATCTGCAATTGCTGTCGCAGCTCGCATGGATGGATGAAGAGTACTTCGCCCGCGACCCGATCGTTTCCGCGTTGGCAAGAAAGGGCGCGGATTACACGGAGGCGGACAAGGAAGCGCTGCGCGAAAAGCAGGCAGAGTTGGTGGCGCGTGTGTTGCCGGAGTACCGGGCCGCCGCCGAACGAGGGCAAATCGAAATTTCAACCACGCCCTTCAACCATCCTATACTGCCGCTACTGTGCGATTCGCAAATCGCGCGCGTCGCGAATCCGTATACCCCGGCGCTCGTGCCTCCGTTCCGGTTTGCGGAAGACGCGCAGGAGCAACTGGTGCGCGCTCGCCGGTATCACCAGCACATCTTTGGACAGCAGCCGGCGGGGCTGTGGCCTTCGGAAGGTTCGGTTTCCGACGAGACTCTGGATATCGCCGCGGAGTTGGGTTTCCGCTGGTTTGCCACGGATGAAGGCATTCTTGGACGAACGCGAAACATCGGATTCTGGCGCGATGACGCGGGCTTTCCGGAAAACGCGCACGAGTTGTATTCGCCGTGGAAATTCAGGATTCGCGGCAGGGAAATTCATGGATTTTTCCGCGACCACTATTTGTCCGATTTAATCGGGTTCGTTTATTCGCGCATGGACGCCTCGGCCGCCGCGGATGATTTTCACCGGCGTTTGCGCCTGATAGGCGAGCGGACGCAGGGAGCGAAACCGGCGACCGTGGCCGTGATTCTGGATGGCGAAAACGCGTGGGAATATTATCCCGGCAGCGGAAGGGAATTCTTGAGGCAGCTCTACAGACGCATTGATGATGACCCGGAGATTCGCGCGTTGACGGCGACGGAAGCGATTGCGGAGGCTGGCGAGCTGGGCACGCTCGAAGGGATTTTTCCCGGATCCTGGATCGATGCGAATTTCAATATTTGGATTGGAGACGCGGAGGACATTCGCGCATGGGAACTGCTGCGGGACGCGCGCGAACTGTATGCAAAGGTTCAAGCAGCCGGCAAAGAAGGCACGCCTGGTGCCGCGCGCGCCGAGGATCTTCCTGTTGCGTACGAGGCGTTGCTCGCCGCGGAGGGAAGCGATTGGTGCTGGTGGTACGGGCCCGAACATGGTTCGGCAAACGATCAGGAATTCGACGAATTGTACCGCAAGCATTTAGTGCAGGTTTATTCCGCGTTGGGGCGGGAGGCGCCCGAGGCGTTGGCGCATCCGATCAAGAGAGTTCTGTTGCGGTCGCGTCCCGTGCCGCCAACGGATTGGCTCGCGGTGGAGGTGGATGGCCGCGTGACTTCGTATTTCGAATGGCTTGGAGCGGGATACTACGCGGCGGAACGGCGAGACGGAACCATGCACGGGCAAGTGCATTCCATCGGCGAGATATTCTACGGATTCAGCGCGGACTCGTTTTATCTCCGCGTAGACTCGTTGCAAGAGCCCTTCGAGCAACTCGGCGATTGCGACTTTCGATTTGTGTTCGAGGACCAGTCCGAGATGAAAGTTGTCGCGCGCGTGCACAACGGCAACGTGGCAAACTTCTCCGCTGAACGAAAGGGAACAGTGTTGGAGGAAGCGCCACTGAAAATCACGGTTGCCCTGGGTAAAATCATCGAACTGAGCGTGGCGAAGGAGTTGTTTTTGCTGGCCGGGCAGAGAACGTTGCGTTTCAGCGTCTCGCTCTGGCGTAACGGATTGCCCGTTGACGTGCTGCCTCCCGAGGGATTCATCGAAGTGTCGCTGGGCTCGGATTTCTACGCATGGCCTTCGCAATAGCGCGCCCTCCTCTGCATGTATAATATTGTACTAAGTAAATACGTAGTTGACACGATTACACTCCCGCGCAATAGTGCGCCTGTATCTCTCAGTGGACTAGAGCTTCGACAACTACCATCCTGCGACAGTGAAACGACCGCGGTTTTTCCGGCTGCGACGTATTTCGTCGGCCTGTAAAGGCCCGGGGAGAATCGCGCGACTTGGCTGCGCCTTGGGCGCATGCGCGCTCGCCGTCTTGGGAATTAGCGTTTTGCCGGTTCACCTGCGGCATGACGGGGTTGTGCGACAGCCCTCCGCGCGAGCGGTCTTTTCCGCATCTCCGACGCGACAACTTCCCAATACTCTTGCGACTCTGCCATGGGCGTTTGAGCCGAATGTCGGCCAAGCGGGCGCGAAAGTGAAGTTCCTTGCGCGTGCAAACGATGCAACGGTTTTTCTGACGCAGCGCGGCCTCGAGTTGTCTTGGGCGGAGTCCAATCCGGCGAATGCCGGCGTCACGCACGCATCTCAAGTCAGGTTGCAACTTGAATTCCTCGGATCGAACCGTGAAGTTCGAGCGCGTGGGCGAGCGATGCTACGGGGGAAGACGAACTATCTCTTGGGGCGCGATCCGCGGAAATGGCTGAGGGACGTGCCACAATATTCTTCGGTTGAATACGGCGGGATGTATCCAGGTATCGACGCGCGATTTTACGCCGGAAAAAGTGGGCTCGAGTACGACCTGGTGGCCTCACCCGGCTGTTCTCTGCGCAATGTGCGGTTACGCGTTGTTGGGGCGGATGCGATCCATCTCGACGGTAGCGGCAATCTCACTTTTCAGGTGCACAGGCGGCAAATCGTGATGCGCCGGCCGAAGATCTATCAAAGCGACCGCGGGAGAAAATTAAACGTTGCGGGCGGTTACAAGCTGCTCGCCGCCAATGTAATCGGTTTCGTAATCGGAAAGCATCGCCCGGACTTGCCAATTGTCGTCGACCCGTCCATTTCAATCAGCTACACGACGTTCCTGGGCGGCAGCGGAGCGGAAAAAGGCAGCAGCGTTGCGGTGGATTCCACCGGGGCCGTGTACGTCGGCGGGACTACCACGCTGGCAGCGTTTCCCGAAACCGCCAGTGGAAGCGAGGGGCCGCTCGGAGGCACTTCGAACCTGTTCGTTGCGAAAGTTGATACGACGCAGAGCGGGGCATCGTCACTTATTTATCTGACATTCATCGGTGGCGACAAAAATGATCAGGGAGGCATGGTGGCCGTTGACAGAAGCACCACGCCCCCGGGACTTGCCATTCTCGGCTGGAGCACGTCGCCAGATTTTCCAGTGACCGATGGCAGCGCGTTGAATGGGCCGTCCGACTTGACCGTCACAAAGCTCAATGCCGCAGGCGATGCGTTCATCTATTCGAAATATTTCGGCGGAAGCGGTGCCGAGGCGACTCAGAATGCCGCAGGCGTGGCAACTGATTCCGCGGGGAATGTCTTTGTCACCTCGGACACGGCTTCTGCCGATTTGCCGATGGCGCCAACGCTAAATGGATTCAGGACGGCCTACGGCGGCGGCGCGTCCGACGGATTCCTGGCTGAATTCGCATCCGGGTCTGGCGCGCTTGTGTACTCCACGTATTTTGGCATCAACGCGACCGTGGGGAGCTCGAGCGTTGCTCTCGACGCGAACGGCAATGCCTATGTTGCGGGGTTCACTTCGATGCCCGTGAATTTTCCCGCGACGAATGCATTCCAGTCGACATACGGCGGCGGCGCATTCGACGGATTCGTGATGCAAATAAATCCGAAGCTCGGCGCGCAAGGTTTGGTGTACGCGAGCTTTCTCGGCGGAAGCCAATCGGATCAAGCGGTGGCCATTGCAGTGGACGCGTCCGCTCCGCCGGACGCTTACATCACCGGGGCCACGCAATCGCCCGACTTTATTCCCAGCTCAGGCGTGACGAATGCGGCCTATCAGCCGGCGTTGAAGGGAAGCAGCAACGCCTTTCTCGCAGTGGTCAGCCAAACGACAGGCGGCGTGCCCTCGATTCAATACGAAACTTATCTGGGCGGAACGGGCGCGGACACAGGCTCGGGTGTCGCGGTATTGTCTCCTACGCAAGTGTACGTGACGGGGAACACGAGTTCCGGCGACTTCCCGATTTTATGTTCGTTGCAGGGATTCAGCGGAACGCAGGACGCGTTCCTCACTGAGTTGAATCCCACAATTGGTGGAGCGGCGTCGCTGATCTACGCGACTTTTTTGGGCGGCAGTGCGACCACCGAAGCGAACTCAGTGGCGGCAGACTCCGCGGGCGATGCGATCGTTTTCGGCGATACGCTGTCGCACGATTATCCGCTCGCAACAAACGCGAACAATGGATTCCAGCCCACGTGCACAAGCTGTGCCGCAACAGCTGCCTTCGCGGATGCAATGCTCACGAAGGTCGCGGCCGGCACAGCCCCAGCGGCGTGCGCTGCTTTTAACCCGGCGGTCGTCAATTTCGGAGCGTTGCCAACGGGCACGCCGTCGCCGCCCGTGAACATCTTGCTCACAAACGGAGGCGACGCGAATCTGAATGTCAGCGGGGTCACGATTACAGGCGCGAACAGTGCGGATTTTTCGCAGATCAATACCTGCCTGTCGAATTCTCCCATCGCGCCGGGAGGGAACTGCGGTTTCGCCGTCACGTTTACACCTGCGGTTGTTGGAGTGGAAACGGCGGCGTTGCAGATCGCTGACGACGGAGTGGGCACGCCGCAGACCTTGACGCTGACAGGCACGGGAACATCGGGGGAAGTTACGCTGTCTCAGACGTCGCTGAGTTTTGGCAATGTGTCGCAGGGCACGACGACGGCGCCAAGCACTTCGATTCTGACCAACACGGGGAATGCGACGCTGAGTATCACCAATGCAAAGATTTCCGGCGTCAACGCGACGGATTTTGCGTTTGGAGGAAGCAACACGTGTATCGCGGGCGCGGCAGTCTTGCCGGACGCGAGCTGCACTGTGGCGGTGGATTTCGCTCCCAACGAGCCAAATCCGCCACAAAATTTGACGGCACAAGCGGTGATATCGTTCACGCAAAACAGCAATCAGTCGTCAGGCACGGCGGCAATTACGCTATCCGGAACCGAAGCGACTGCGGCCACGCCTGCCGTCGGTTTGGCGAGCACTTCACTTAATTTTGGGAGCGTCAATGTCGGCGGCTCGACCAGCCAGCCTCCGGTGCAGCTCAAGAATACAGGCAGTGCGGCGCTGTCCATTGCCAGCATCGGAATCACGGGTCCGAATGCGAGCGATTTCGCGGAGACGTCAACTTGTCCGCTCGCGTCGAGCGGGACGTTGGGCGCGGGCGCGACTTGCACGATCTCCACAACGTTCCAGCCCACGGCCGCTGGTTCGCGCACGGCCAGCGTTTTGATTTCCGACAACGCCAGTCCGTCGCAGCAGACAATCGCGCTCAGCGGGACAGGCGCCGTTGCCAGCGTGTCGCTGACGCCGGCAAGCCTGACTTTCCCAACGCAAAATGAAGGGCCGCCGAGCGCGGCGCAAAGCGTGACGCTCAAGAACACAGGCGCGTCGCCATTGACGATTTCGTCCATCAGCTTCGGCGGCGCAAATCCAACTGATTTTGCCCAGACGAACAATTGCCCGCTGGCGCCGTCGGCGACGTTGAACGCGGGCGCCATTTGCACGATTTCGGTGACGTTTCAGCCCACTGCATCGGGGCAGCTTTCGGCTGTGCTCTCGGTGGCGGACGACTCGATACCCTCGCCACAGACCGTCGCGGTGAGTGGAACAGGAACCATACCAATCGTTCAGGCGGCGCCATCGTCGCTGCAATTCAGCTCAACGGTGGTGGGAATCGCGAGCGCCTCTCAGCCGATTCAGGTGAGTAACAGCGGCACCGGCGCGCTGGTTATAAGCGGCGTAAGTTTTGCAGGCGCGGATGGCGGAGATTTCCAAGCCTCGGGCAGTTGCGTTGGAGCGAAAGGAACGAATATCAGCGTTGCGGTGGGAGCGAATTGCACGCTCGACGTCGATTTTCTCCCGCTGGCCGCGGGAACGCGCACGGCGACGCTGACACTCAACGACAATGCGAATGCAAATCCGCCAGTAACGTTCACTGGAATTGCGACCGATTTTCAGATGGGGCCGCCGCCGGGCGGGACGACTTCGGCAACAGTGACGGCGGGGCAGACAGCCACCATAGCGCTGCAATTGAGTCCCGTGAACGGATTCACCGGAGCGGTGACGCTCGGATGCACGAACGCCCCGCCCGCTGGAGGATGCACCGCGTCGCCAAGTTCCGCGCAGATTTCCGGAGCGACGCCCGTTCCTTTCACCGTGAGTGTGACAACTATGGCGCGCAGTTTGATTTTGCCGATGACGCGGCCTGGTTCACGTCCGCGGATTCTTCCGGCGCTGCCAATGGCGATTGTGTTGCTGCTGGCGCTCGCCATTCTATTTTTCGTCAGTCCGCGTGACAGAAAATCTCGCGTGTTGCGGCCAATTTTGGCGTTCAGCCTTCTGCTGCTTGCATCATGCGGAGGAGGCGGCGGAAGCAGCACGACTCCGCCGAGCGGGACGCCTGCGGGAACCTATACCGTTCAGGCGACGGCGACGATGGCTGGAACAACGCGCACGATAAATCTGTCGATCACGGTGCAATAGCAGGCACCGCCATGGGCAAACGTACGACGCGAAACCATGACGCGAAATACCGAGATCAATACTGTTTGATAGCCAAATCCCGTGGGCTGCGTCCCACGGGAATCATCGCGATCAGGCAGCCTGCTGAACTGCCCGGTTGCGAACAGCCTACCGTACGGATCGCCGCGAGGTCGTCCGAAGCCGTGTCTACCACCAGCAACATGCCGCCGACCGGCGTGAATGCCAGCGTTTGGGGCTGCTGCCCTGTCTTGATGACGTCAAGATTCAGAACTTGCCGGAAATTAATCTGGATGGGGACAATCTCGGATGCCGCGGAGTCCGCGACGTAAAGAAACTGATCGTCAGGAGAAAGAATCGCGCGCGTCGGCGCGGAGCCAAGAAGAACGTAATCGCTTACTTCGTTGGTCCACGTGTTGACGATCAGCAGGCCGTGAGCATCGGGCGAAGGGATATAGAGTTCTCCGCCGTCGTGCTTCAGAACAAAGCTGCCGGCCGAGCCGCCGAGGTGCAGGTTCGCGATTAACGCGGGCTTGCGAAGATCGACCACGGAAATTTGATCTGAATCGCCCGAAGAGATGAACGCCTTCGAACTATCGGGAAGAATGGAGATCTGTTCGGGCTGCGGCACCACATGCACCACGCCGGCAGGCGCCAGCGTCAGCGCATTCAGCAAAGACACGGTGGAATCGCCACGATTGGTAACGACAACCAGTTTGCCATCGGGCGTGACCTCGGCAATCCACGGACGGCGTCCCGCGCGCCCGCGCGCCACGATTTGGCGTGAAGCGCAGTCGATTGCCACCACCGTGTCCGAGCCGGACGCGGCCACGTACGCGCGTTTCGCGTCGGGCGAAAAATCTATGGCATAAGGATTTGCTCCTACCGGGATGCGCGCGACAATTTGGCTCGTGCGCGTGTCGAGCACCCATGCGTACCCGCCCGAAGTGCTTACCCCCCAGATTTCGTCGCGTTTCGGGTGCGCGCGTATCCCGCTGGGCAAGGGGCCTACTGGAATGGTGGCGACCGCCGTCAGGCTCACTAAGTTTACCGCCGTAAGCGTGCCGTCCGCGGTGTTCGCGACGTATGCATATAAGTGCAGGCCAGGCCGCAGAACAGACGGCCGGTGTTCGCGCACAATTTCGCCGACAGAAATCGCCAGCAGAATCACCAGAACAAAGACGAGCCGGATATTCCATTTGAATCTGCGGTCGCGCGGCGGGATTGGGGCAGAAGAAGGTGACGGCGTGGCCACGGGCTGGCTAGTTGAGCGTGCGATGAACGACCGACGCGATTTGGCGCACTTCTTTCATCAATTGCTCGAGTTCCTCGGGAATGATCGACTGCGCGCCGTCGGAAAGGGCGTGGTCCGGATCGTGATGCACCTCGACGATTAAGCCATCCGCGCCCACGGCAATCGCGGCGCGCGAAAGCGGAAGCACTTTGCTGCGGCGGCCCGTGCCGTGGCTCGGGTCCACCAGAATCGGCAAATGGCTGCGCGACTGCACCGCGGGAATGATGCTCAGGTCGAGCGTGTTCCGAGTGTGCTCGGAGAAAGTGCGCACGCCGCGCTCGCACAAAATCAGCTGGTAATTGCCTTCGGAAAGTATGTACTCGGCGGCCATCAGAAATTCGTCCAGCGTCGCCGACATGCCGCGCTTCAGCAGCACAGGCTTCGAGGCCTTGCCCGCCCTTTTGAGCAAGGAAAAATTCTGCATGTTGCGCGCGCCAATCTGAATCACGTCCGCGTATTTCTCCACCAGATCGATGCTCTCGTTATCAATCGCTTCCGTCACGATGCCCAAACCGAATCGCTCGCGGACTTCCGCAAGAATCTTCAGTCCCGGCTCGCCCAAGCCTTGAAAGCTGTAGGGCGACGTGCGCGGCTTGTACGCGCCGCCGCGAAAAAGATGCGCGCCGGCAGCCTTAACGCATTGCGCGACGGCCATCGCCTGCTCGCGATTTTCGACGGCGCAAGGTCCGGCAATAATGGCCAACGCCGCGCCGCCGATGCACACTTCGCCGGCGGGAGTGGGGATGCGCACAACGGTGTTTTCTTCCTTGGCGTCGCGGCTTACCAGTTTATAGGGCTTGCTGACGGGGATGCATTCAACAACTCCCGACATGGCTTCGAGTGAGCCAATATCGATCGCGCCGGAATTTCCGGTGATGCCGATTGCTGTGCGGTTTGAGCCAGGGATCGCGTGTGCGCGCAAGCCGAGCGATTCAATGCGCTCGCATACGGCGCGGACCTGCTCCTCAGTGGCGTGCGATTGCATTACAACGAGCATTCAAGCAGTCTCCCCGGATTCGCAAAATGATTGGCACGCGGGGCTTGGCGCGCCCCAGTGCGCCGAACAATGTTTCTTTGAACAAGCGAGTGTACTGCATCGTGCGGCAACGCTGCAAACCGCGCTTGCGGGAACTGTCAAAGTCAGTGTGCACCTCGCTGTAAATCAGCCGCGCTGCCCGCGGGTTCGAGCAGCACTTCCGCCGTGACGCGCCGCGACTCGTCGAGGATGTGTTGAAAGAGCGCGACGACCGCTTGAGCGTCGAGCGGCCCGGGATTGTAGCGCTGTGCGTGGCGAAGAATATCTTCCTCGCGAGCCTCATCGCGCATGGGCAGTCCTGTTTCCCTTTTTATCTGGGCAAGCTGAATCGACATTTGCGCGCGCCGGTTCAGCAAGCGGACAAGCTCGCGGTCTAGCTCGTCAATCCTTCTTCGATGGTCGTTCAGTGTCATTTGACTTCTCCTTGTGGTAGTGGAGCAGGTTGAATTTTCTTAATCGTGACAATAGCAGTCAAAATTCAAATTGGCTCACTGCCCTCCTTTTTCGCCGGGTAGCCCACGCTTTAAGGTTTGGCCTTTACGGGTGCCCCATGCTCGTCTTGTGAGCGTGGGGCTTTTGCCCCTCTTGCCTTTGTAGGGCCCGACTATGGTCGGCCCGCGTCAGACTGTAGAGCCGCATGCGTCTTTCACAAGCAATCCCACTTCGCAAAAAAAAACCGCAAAAAAAAGCCGCAAACCCTTTTCGAGGTTTGCGGCCAATTTCGGTGAACTTTCTCTGCGCTCTGCTCTTACATCCAGTCAACTCCCGCGCGCATGCGCTTCACCGTGGCCGCTACCCCGTAAGGATAGCGGTAAGTAAAGCTGCAATAAGAATAGCGCGTTGCCATCAGAGCCTTCATTTTCAGGCCGAAAGTATAGGATACCGCGCGTTGCGGGTCAACCGTTACTTACGCCTTCGCCGACGCGCACGCCCAGCCGCATAATCGTATCGCGGTGAACGCTGGTAATGCGCTCAATCTGGCGAATCGCAGAACCTTCCGCTAGTGCACTGATTACTTGGGGTACAATTACCACATTTTGAGAGCAGCCCTCACCACTGTAATCCTGCTGGCCGTTTTCATTGCAGGCTATCATCGTGAGCAAAAAACAGCCCCAGCCACTAATGTCCAAAAAGCAGCCGAGCAGGCCCAACCAAAAGCCAGTTCTTCTGTAACTAACTATGCCCCCAAAGAAAAGAAACCCTCCGCCTACCAGAAGGCAAAAGCATATCTGTGGAAGGCTACAAGGCCAGAATTCCTCGCTGCTTGGATTTTGGTCATTGCAGCCGGAATCGGTCTGTATGTAACTTGGCGTACCGCGAAGGCTGCTTTCCTGAACGCCCAAGCCGTTCTTGATTCCGAGCGTCCGTGGCTTGTTGTAGCGCCCGTAAAAAATGAAGCGTTGCCAGGTCGCTTCTTTTTCTTTTTCAGGGTTACTAACAAAGGCAGAACACCAGCCAAGCTCGTATCTGGGAGTTTTTCGCAGGTCTTCCTGTTCAACCCGAATAAGCTTCCAATTCCAGCCAAGTACAATGAGCCGTTCCTTGCCCCTAACGATAGGTTCTTGCCACCCGAAGGGTACTTCGACATCTATCGTTCGGAGACTGAAAGAACAATGGGGATTAGCCCGCAGGCCATAATCAAATCCCGCCCTCCAAGCGATGGGCCTAGCACTGATATTCTCTTTTTCTACGGGAATATTATTTACGATGACGTTCTGGGAAAGAATAGGCCCAGCTACAAACAGCACGAAACGCGATGGTGTTTTGCCTTCTTCCCCGACGGGATGCGATTCGTTCGCACTGGCCCAGACGGAAAAAACGACGAATATAATCGCCAAACTTAGGGAGGACACAAGGAAACATAACCAAATTAGGCCACCACCCAGCGCCGTTATCGTTTGCGGAACCGAAGCGAATCCTGTAAAATGCACATTCACGCAAAATTGACAAGCGTTTCGAGGGAATGGAAGAGCCTCAGCACAGTTCAACTCAGTCGTATGTCCCCAGTGATGAATACCGTCCGGAACCTGTAACGAAACCGCTCCTGCCCGCCTGGATGGACGGCAGCATCCGTATCGGAATCCACACGTCAATCGCGGGCGATATTACATCCTCGCTCGAAATCGCGCATAACCTCGGCGCCAACGCGCTGCAAATATTTTCGGCCAGCCCGCGAATGTGGAGCCGCGGCCCGAGCGGTTCAGATGTCGCGGGCGCAGGCGCGCAGCGTTTCCGAGACCGCCGCGTCGAATTGGGCCTCGGCCCCCTCGTCGTTCACGGCAGCTATCTGATCAATTTAGCCTCGCCCGACCGCGTTCTGCGCGTCCGTTCCATTCAGGCGTTTCATGACGAACTAGTGCGCGCGGCGGCTCTTGGCGCCGATTTTCTGGTCGCTCATCCAGGATGCGGAAAGGGCGCGCACATGAGCTCGGCCGTCGCCGCCATCGCGGATGGATTGAAGCAAGCGGCGCGCGGCGTGAATTTCAACGGCCTGCGCATCCTGCTCGAAAATACCGCGGGGCAGGGAACGTCTGTCGGCTCGCGATTCGCCGAGCTGAAAAGCATTCTCGATCAATGTCCAGACCTTCCGCTGGGCGTCTGCGTGGACACCGCTCACCTCTTTGCCGTGGGGCATGATTTGTGCCGTCCCGCGGGGCTGGACGGCGCGCTGGCGGAAATCGCGCAAACAGTAGGCCTCGAGCGCGTGTTCGTTGTGCATGTAAATGATTCGAAGGCGGCGATGGGCTCGCGGCTCGATCGGCACGAACACATCGGAAAAGGAAAAATCGGCGTCGAAGCGTTTCGCAGGATTCTAAATCATCCGCTTCTTGCGGGGCGCGCGTTCATTCTGGAAACGCCGATTGACCGCCCCGGCGATGACCGTCGAAACGTGCAGATGCTTTGGCGATTGGTGGGAATTAAGCCGAGGCGCACAGGCAACGTAGCGGATGGTTTTCCCGTGCGACGGTCGAAGCGCACAGCAGCGAAAAAACGCGGCGGCAGTGCGAGCGCGCGACGAACGAAAGCGAAACGACGCAAGAGGTGATTGAGCATTGAGCGAGTACGAACCGCAAGCGATTGAAGCGAAGTGGCAGAAAATTTGGGAAGAGCAGGGCGCGTTCCATGCAGACCGCGACGCCAAGCGGCCGAAGTACTACGTCCTCGAAATGCTGCCGTATCCCTCGGGCACGCTGCACATGGGCCACATGCGCAACTACACGATTGGCGACGCGGTGGCGCGTTACAAACGAATGCGCGGTTTCAACGTGCTGCATCCGATTGGCTGGGACTCTTTCGGACTGCCCGCCGAAAACGCCGCCATCAAGAACGGCATTCCTCCCGGCGAATGGACGCGTTCCAACATCGCGCAGATGAAGGCGGTCTGCAAGCGCTTCGGTTTCAGCTATGACTGGCGGCGCGAAATTTCCACGTGCGAACCGGAATACTATCGCTGGAACCAGTGGTTTTTCCTCCGCATGCTCGAACGCGACCTCGCCTACCGCAAACGCAGCAAAGTGAACTGGTGCCCGCAATGCCAGACCGTGCTGGCGAATGAGCAGGTGGTGGACGGCTGCTGCTGGCGGCACGAGACGACACCGGTCGAAGTGAAAGAGATCGAGCAATGGTTTTTGCGCATTACAAAATATTCCGACGAACTGCTCGATGACATGGCCGGGCTTCACGCGGGCTGGCCCGAGCGCGTTTTGCTGATGCAGCAAAACTGGATTGGCAAATCCCGCGGCGCGCGCGTGAAATTTCCCGTGGCCAAGATGGACAGCGTGTCGATCGAGGTGTTCACCACGCGGATCGACACAATCTACGGAGCGAGCGCCGTATTGCTCTCGCCGGGACATCCCCTGCTGCCGAAATTATTTGAGGGCGTGCCCGGGCACGCGGCCATCGAAGCCGAGTGGAACCGCCTGCGCCAGAAACTGATGCGCGCGGCCGATTTGGCGAAGGCGGAGAAGGAAGGAATTTTCACGGGGCGATTCGCCGTGGATCCATTCTCCGGCGAATTAGTGCCCATCTGGGTGGCGAATTTCGTGCTCGCCGAATACGGGACCGGCGCGGTGATGTGCGTGCCGGGGCACGACCAGCGCGATTTCGAGTTTGCGCAGAAATATCGTTTGCCCGTGAAGATTGTGGTGCAGCCGCTCGAAGGTCCTTCATTCAAGAAGGGCCAGTTGAGCGAAGCGTTTACCGAATACGGCCGCTCGGTGGATTCAGGGCCCTACAGCGGCATGCCCTCCGAAAAAGCCATCGAAAAAATGACGGCGGATGCCGAAGCAAAAGGCCTGGGCCACGGCGAGACGACCTATCGACTGAAAGATTGGGGCATCTCTCGGCAGCGCTACTGGGGCACGCCCATTCCCGTGGTTTACTGCGAGAAATGCGGAATCGTCGCGGTCCCCGATGATCAGTTGCCCGTGAAGCTGCCCGAAAAAGTTTCGCTGACCGGTGAAGGGCAATCCCCCCTCGCGGGCGTTCCCGAATTTGTAAACACGAAGTGTCCCAAGTGCGGAGGAGCGGCGCGGCGCGAGACGGACACGATGGACACGTTCGTCGATTCGTCGTGGTATTTCTACCGCTACACGGATGCGCATAACGACAAAGCGCCGTACGGCCGCGAAGAAGTGCGCTATTGGTTTCCCATTGATCAGTACATTGGCGGAATCGAACACGCCATTCTGCACCTGATTTACTCGCGATTTTTCGCCAAGGTGATGCGCGATTTGGGCATGACGGAAATCCGCGAGCCGGTGATGAGGCTCTTCTCGCAAGGCATGGTGCAAAAGGGCGGCAGGGCCATGTCGAAGTCGCACGGCAACGTGGTGGGCGCCGATGAAATGGCGCAAAGATATGGCTGCGACACGGCGCGGATGTACACGCTGTTCGCGGCCCCGCCTGCAAAAGACCTCGAATGGAATGAAGACGGAATCGAGGGCTGCGCGCGGTTCTTGAACAAGGTTTACAGGCTCGTTCACCGTTATGCGGAAAAATTGCGCGGCGTCGAAGCCAACACGAGCGCGTCCATCGACCTCGCGCGCGCCACGCCGAAAGAAAAAGCGCTGCTGCGCAAAGCGCACCAAACGCTCAGGCGCGTCACCAATGATTTCGAGGCGCGCTGGCACTTCAATTCTTCCATTGCGCTGATCATGGAACTGGTAAACGAAATGCAAGCGCAAGAGCCGTTCGACGAAGGCGCGAATCCCGCCGTCGCAAAAAATGTGATCGAGCTGCTGGTGCTGATGCTTGCGCCGATGGCCCCGCACGTCAGCGAAGAGCTCTGGGAAATCCTGGGGCATTCGGGTGGGCTTGCGCGAACCGAATGGCCAAAGTTCCGCGAAGATCTTGCCAAGGAAGAGCAGTTTGAGGTCATAATCCAAATTAACGGGCGAGTGCGCGGCAAGATTCTGGTGGATGACAGCATCGGCGAAGAGGAACTTGTCGAACGCGCAATCCACGATCCGCGCATCGCTCAGTTGCTCGTGGGCAAGAAAATCGTAAAGACGATTGTCGTGCCACGGAAGCTCGTGAATATCGTCGTGCAGTAGTCGCTTTGCGCGGCGGATTCCGCGAACGAAGGAGTACTCGGATGGCAAATTCCGCGGCAGTTCCGGAGCAAGAGCCATTGTCGACGAAAAGCGAAAACATCGGACTGAGCACGCGCGGCGGAATTGTGGTGCTGGATTTCGGCGGTCAGTACACGCAACTGATCGCGCGGCGAATCCGCGAGCAGGAAATCTTCTCCGCGATTTTGCCCTGCAACGCCACGATTGAAGAAATCAAGCGTCTCCAACCCAGCGGCATCGTCCTGTCCGGCGGTCCAAGTTCGGTGTATGACATAGACGCCCCCGCGTGCGACGCGAAAGTTCTGGGCCTCGGTGTTCCGGTGCTTGGAATCTGCTATGGCATGCAATGGATGGCGCGCACGCTCGGTGGAAACGTGGTCAAAGCGGAGCGCCGTGAGTATGGGCCGGCGACGCTCGACCGCGAAAAAGATTCCGCGCTATTTCGCGGGCTTCCCGAACATTTGAAAGTGTGGAACAGTCACGGCGATCATGTGGCTGGCTTGCCGGCCGGATTTGAAACCACTGGACGCACGGACAACGCCGTGGCCGCCATCGAAGATCAATCGCGGCACCTTTACGGCGTCGAGTTCCACCCGGAAGTGCTGCACACCGAGCGGGGCACGGAAATTCTGCGAAATTTCGCGTTCGAAATATGCCGCGCGAAAAAGAATTGGGACCGAGCCTCGTTTATTTCGGAAACGGTCGAGAGCATTCGCAAACGCGTGGGCAATGCGCATGCGTTGTGCGCGCTGAGTGGAGGCGTTGATTCCGCGGTCGCCGCAGCCCTGGTGCACCGCGCGATTGGCGACCGGCTGATAAATGTTTTCGTCGATACAGGCTTGCTGCGGCAAAACGAATTCGCCGAAACGCTGGAGTTGCTGCGCGACAGGCTTGGCCTGAACGTCACGGGCGTGAATGCCTCGGAGCGATTCCTCGCGCGGCTGACAGGTGTGACGGATCCCGAGGACAAACGCAAACGCATTGGCGCGGAATTCATCGCCGTGTTTGCGGAAGAATCGCGGCGCCTGGCTGCCGAGACGGGCGGAACGGCGATGCGTTTTCTGGTTCAGGGAACTTTGTATCCGGATGTCATCGAATCGGTATCCGTAAAGGGCCCGTCGGCGACAATCAAAACGCATCACAATGTAGGCGGCTTGCCAAAAGATTTGCCATTTGAGCTGATCGAGCCGTTGCGCGACCTCTTCAAAGATGAAGTCCGAATGATCGGAAGGGAACTGGGCCTGCCGGAAGAAATATTGTCAAAGCACCCGTTTCCCGGACCTGGCTTGGCCGTGCGGCTGCTTGGCGAAATCACGCCGGAGAAGCTTGAAATTCTCCGTGGCGCAGACGCTATTGTTGTCGAGGAGATTCGCCGGGGAGGCGTCTACGACAAGATTTGGCAGGCGTTCGCGGTTCTTCTCCCCGTGCGCAGCGTGGGCGTGATGGGGGATTTCCGGACTTACGGGTACACGATTGCCGTGCGAGTCGTGGCGTCAGAGGATGCCATGACGGCGGACTGGGTGCGCCTGCCGTGGGAAATTCTGGAGAGGATTTCGGTTCGGGTGGTAAACGAGGTTCGCGGGGTCACACGGGTAGTCTACGACGTCAGCTCAAAACCACCCAGTACGATCGAGTGGGAGTGAAGCCTTCAAATTGAAGCGAAGCGCAACCGCTCTAGCGATGGGCCATCTTCTGGGCCATGTAGAGCAATAGGCGGCGGTCAGCTTCGTCGACGCGTCCCAATACCCGGCGAAAGCGGCCCAAAAACCGGGCTTCTTTTCCGGCGCTGCCCCATGCGATATCGTCTGACGACTTGCGCTTGGGCAAATTAGGCAACTCGGGCGGCTCTTCGCCGTCGTAGAATAGCTGGTAGAGCGGGATTTCCATTGCCCTGGCCAGTTTCTCGAGCGTTTCGATGGCTGGAACAGTGTGGCCGTTCTCAACCCGCGAAATATAACAGCGAAGGAGGCCCGTGCGCTTTTCGATGTCGCCCTGGGACAGTTTCTTGGATTCGCGTAACAGCCTTAAACGGTCTCCGATTATCATGCAGTGGATTGTCACATAGATGACTGGCCCCTGCAAGAGGTAACTTACACAAAATCGGATCAAGGAATTTGTAACCGCAAGCGAATGGAGAACGTCCCAAAATACGTGGCAGCAAGCGCAACCGCCGTTGCGATGACAGCCCGGCCGCGAACCGGTAAGCCGGACGACCGCGAGTTGGTGCGGGCAGCGCAAAAAGGCGAGGTTGTTGCGTTTGAAGAGTTGGTGCGCAGGCACCAGCAGCGGGTCATGGCCGTCGTCGGCGGCGTGCTCAGGCGCCGCGAGGACATTGAGGACGTCGCGCAGCAGGTGTTTTTGAAGGCGTACGTCTCCATCGGCCGCTTCGACATGCGCTCGGCGTTTTCGACCTGGCTTTACAAGATTGCAGTAAATGAGTGCTGGGATTATCTGAGAAAGAAAAAAGTGCGGCCGCTCAGCTACGAAGCGGATCTCAGCGAAGAGCAGGTGCGGCACGTAGAGCAATTCGTCAGCACTGACAGTCACGGTGGCGGCAATCCGAGCGACCGCGCCGAGTTGCGTGAGATAGTCGAGCGCCTGCTCGCGGAACTTTCCGAGGAAGACCGCGTGATGCTGGTGCTCAAGGAAGCGCAGGGATTCGCGGTGGAAGAGATTGGCAGGATGTTGAATCTGAACGTGAACACGGTAAAGGTCAGGCTATTTCGGGCGCGGCGCAAGCTGGCGAAGACGTACCGCCGGCGAGTGGGCGCGCACAGTTAGGAAAGCGGGTAGTGGGTCAGTTTGAATTTTCTTGATCGTGACATAGGGAGTCAAAATTCAAACTGACCCACTACCGGGAAGCGGTAAAAAGTGTAGTTCGGAGGGACCTGAACATGTCCGAACAAAAGATGGCAGGTTGTGAAAAATTTGAAGCGGCGCTCGAGGATTACGCGAGCGGCGAATTGCCTCGCCGCGACGCGGAACGACTGACTGCTCACCTTGAGATCTGCCTCGAATGCCGCGAGGCGCTCGAAGACGCGCGCCTGTCGGGGCGATTGGTCACCGTTTTTAGCGAAGCGGTCGACCCGGGCCCGGGATTCACGCGGCGCGTGATGGCGCAGATTGACGCCGCCGAGCGTTGGGTTCGTGAACAGAGAAGCTTCTGGCGGCCGATGGAGGCGTGGTCCTGGCGGCTGGCGCTCTCTGCGTCATTGGCGCTTGCGTTGTTGTTTTCGTACGGCTTAAGGAGCACCACTCCCGCTGCAACGCCCGAACCGTCTGGCGTGCTGGTGCCGCAAACGGATGCTTTTGCTGTGCCCATTTCCGCGCCCCCGTCCACGGGCGATGAAGTCCTGATGGCGATTGCCGAAAAACATCATGAACGCTACTAGCATTTCGCGAAAAGCTGTCGGATTGGTGGTCCTGGTGTTTGCACTGGGTATCGGCCTCGGCACCGTCGGCACGCACCTCTGGGATGCCCATGTGCGGGCCAGCCAGCGCCGTCCGAGCATCGTGCAGCAGTTGAAGGACCAGCTACAGCTAACGCCGGAGCAAGCCAAGCAGGTTGACGCTGTCCTCGATGATGACCACGCGAAATTTCATTCACTGGATGCTCAGCAGCGCGCCGAATGGCATCCGAAATACACGGCCTTGGATACCCAACGCCACGCCGAATGGGATCCGAAGTACGATCAGGTACGCCAACAAGGCCGCAACAGCATTCGCGCAATTTTGACGCCGGAGCAACGGCCGAAGTTCGAGGCTTTCCTGAAACATTTGGATGAAGAGCGGCAAAAACAGCAGCAACAAGGACACTAACAAGGGGTATGGGGGGCAGTTTGAATTTTCTTGATCGTGACACAAAGAATCAAAATTCAAACTGACCCATTACCTAACAAGGACACTAGCCGCCAGAGTTCGCGGCTCTAACTTACACTATGGCCACCGGAGCAGCTATCCCCGAAGAATCTGAAATCACGCGGCCCGTCGCTTCTGACGCGGTAATCGCGCTCGAAAACGTCCACAAGACTTACGACTTGGGAGAAATCCAGGTCCACGCGCTTCGCGGCGTGTCGCTTGAAATCCGCCGCGGCGAATTCGTCGCCATCATGGGCGCGTCGGGCTCGGGCAAATCAACGCTGATGAATATTCTCGGCTGCCTCGACCGGCCTTCCAAGGGCAGATACCTTCTCGACGGAATCGACGTTTCGCAGCTAAGCAAAGTAGAACTGGCGCACATTCGCAACAAGAAAATTGGATTCGTGTTTCAGCAATTCAATCTACTCTCGCGGACAACGGCGCTCGAGAACGTGGAACTGCCGACGTTGTATGCGGGCATTCCTCCAGAGGAGCGATCCAGGCGCGCCAAGGAATCGCTTGAGCGCGTCGGCCTTGCCGATCGCGCCATGCATCATCCTTCGCAGCTTTCCGGCGGCCAACAGCAGAGGGTGGCCATCGCGCGTGCGCTGGTCAACAAGCCGGCCATCTTGCTCGCCGACGAGCCTACCGGCAACCTCGACAGCCGCACCAGCGTTGAAATTATGGATATTTTGCAACGGCTCAATGAAAACGAAGGACTAACCGTCGTACTCGTCACGCACGAACCCGACATCGCCAATTACGCCCAGCGCGCTCTGGAATTTCGCGACGGAAAGATGCGCAAGGACACTCATATTCACAAGCGATTAATTGCCCGCGAGGTTTTGCCCACCTTGAAATCGCCCGACGACGAATCCGCCGACGAGCCGTCCGCGCCGCAAACCGAGTAGCAACCTCTTAGCTGATGAGTGTTGGGTCAGAGTCAGAATTCAGACTGACCCAGCTGATTGTCATTAGCGGGCATTTTGAGAACCTCCGGGAACTGGATGGCAGGATTTCATGGTCGAAGCACGGTCGGACTGAAGCCCACCGAAAGATTACAATCCTGATGGTGAAGTCTATTCAGACATACCCTTCATTACCTTTAGACTTGCTTTCACCAGTTTCTTCACCAATGTCATTGATACCGGTTTACCCATCGGGAAGCTAACAATGGCTTTCGTTGTAGCATAATCTGCAAGTTCCTTCCTATGTTCTTGTATTACTGAAGGGGGTACATGTAGCCGTATGTGTGGTTTCTTGAAGCTGAACCAGGCAAACATCCCGTCATAATAATCAACTCCTCGATGGGAATATCCGGGCATTCGGAAATAGTCGGTGCGTTCAGTGGCGTCAGGCGCAGCCGCCCGTATGGCCGCTCTCATCTTCGTCAAACCGCCTTGCGCCTCTTTTGGACATCTTGCTATGTATTCATCTACTCCACTACTCTTGCGTTTTGCCACGGTTGCGTTCCCCGCTTGTTGTTGTGTTTTTTTCATCGTAATCGACTGTTGTGATTTCACCGGCGACTCTCGGCACCACCTATTTGGCCCGCTTGGTTAACACGACATGAGTAGCCTTTAGCGTTGCCACATGTTCTTGCATTGGTATCCGAGCTCAAGCATGTCGATGTTTGCAAAGAGCCGTTCACCAGAACCGAGGAGCACACGGGAAATGGCGAGATAGGAGATAGTCAATTAGAAGGGAATATCCTCGTCCGAAATGCTTGGCTCGTGTCCGCCCGTTTCGTCAGCGGCCATCACATCAGGCTCAGCCGCGTGCGACGCTCCGCCGCCCGAACCTGCACCTGCGGCCGCGCCTTCGCTGCGGCCCCCCAACATGCGGAAGTTCGTCGCGACAATTTCGAAGCTCGTGCGTTTCTGGCCCTCTTTGTCCTGCCACTCGCGCGATTGAATGCGCCCCTCGATAAAAACCAGCGAACCCTTCTTGAGGTACTGCTGCGCAATCTCGGCCTGCTTGCCCCACACGACGATCTTGTGCCACTCGGTACGCTTCTGCCGTTCGCCGCTGCGGTCCTTGTACGTCTCATCGGTCGCCACGGAAAAATTCGCAACCGCCTGCCCGGCGCCCGTGAATCGCGTCTCCGGGTCGCGGCCCAGCCTCCCAACCAGAATCACTTTGTTGACTGACATGCGCGCCTCCGCACACTACCACCTTATCAAGCTCGAAAGTATACCTGAACCGGCGGCCGAACGGACGCCGTTCCTGCGCGTGCTGACGAAACCTAGTGCGAGGGAGACAGGCCGCGTAGTTCCGTGGCGGCCTTCTTGGCCTCGTCGGAGCCCGGATAGCGCCGGATCAACTCGCGAAATTCCCGTGTGGCACTGACTTTCTTGTTCGTCTGCGCCAGGGCGCGGCCTTTTTCGAGCATGGATGGCGCCACTTTCGAACTCTTGGGATAATTCAAGATCACGCCGTCGTACGCTTCGATCGCTCGGCTGTATTGTCCCTGAGCGTAAAAAATTTCGCCCAGATAAAACTGCGCGTTTGAGGCAAAGGCGCCATCCGGGAAGTTTTTCAGATAGTCATTGAATTCCTGCCGCGACAAATCGTAGTGCGCGCTGTTCAAATCGCGCAGCGCGTTGGAATAGAGCGTGTCGCCGGAGATTCCCGGCACCGGAGCCGCCGGCTGCGGACTCGTCCCCGGCGGCTGGTTCGCGTAGCTATCGGGACCGGGATTGCTTCCCATCGGCGCGCCCGACGTTCCTTGCACTGCCGGAGCGCCTCCGGACACCTTTGCGTTAATCTGCTGCAAAGTCGATTGAATGTCGCTCATCTGCTGCGCCAGCTTTCCGACGCGCGCCTGCATATCCTGCATGTTGTCGGAGATGCCCTGAATTTGCTGCGTCGTCGAGGAATTGGTCGCGCCGCTGTTTGCCTGCGCATCCTGCACGGTTTTCTGCAGCGAGCCAATGGTCTGGCTCAACTGGTTTTGTGCGGTCAGCGACTGCTGCACCAGCACCTGCATGGATGCGAAGCGCGTGTCGATGTCGGTGCGAAGGTCCTGCTGATTTTGCAGAATCTGCGCGATGCTTTGTTGAATTTGGATGATCTCGCGGGAAACCGCGTCAGCGGGCGGCGGAGCCAGCAGCGCGCCTCCCATGGCGCCCAAAACGAGTACGGCGAGTGCCAGCACGATGGTTCTTGTGCGCATGGTAATAACCTCCTTGGAATACGCCGCGGCGCTGCGAAGCTTTTGCCTCGCAGCGCTCCACGGCTGTGGTGCATTTCTATTGCTGCTGAGCCATCACAAAGTGGCCCCGGCGATTCTGGTGCCAGCATTCCTCGTTATGCTCCGTGCAGAACGGGTGCTCTTTGCCCCAGCTCATTGTTTTGATGCGGTCACCGGAGATACCGAGCGAGACCAAATATTGCTTGGTCGCGTCGGCGCGCCGCTGCCCGAGGCCCAGGTTGTATTCTTCCGAGCCCCGCTCGTCGCAATGGCCCTCGATGGTTACGCTGACTTGCGGGTAGGAGCGCAAAAATTCCGCGTCCTTCTGCAGGGCAGTGCGAGAATCGGGGGTGATGTCAGACTTGTCGTAATCGAAATAGGCGTCTTGCACGTTCTGGGTGAACAGCGCGTTTATGTCCGGCGCGGGAGCAGGCGCTGGAGCGGGCGCGGGTGCAGCAACCGTGATTGCCACGTTGGCCGTTGCCGTTCCGCCAGGTCCCGTCGCCGTGATTGTGTAAGTCGTCGTGTCGGTCGGGCTGACGTTGGTGGAACCTTCCGCAGCCACTTTCCCGACTCCGGGTTGCAGGTCGAGATCGGTGGCGTTGGTCGAAGTCCAATTCAGCGTCGTGCTTTGGCCCGGCTGAAGCGACGTGGATGTGGCGCTGATCGTCACCGTCGGCTGTGCTGGAGCAGGCGCCGGAGCGGGAGCGGGTGGCGGTGCTGGCGCTACTTTCTTTTTGCAAGCACCAGCGAATACGAGAAACGAAAACGCACTGAACAAAACGAGAAACCTGCGAACGGTACTGCTTTGCATCGAAAATCCTCCTCTTCGCGCCCTGGGCTGCGCGAGTGGAACAGAACAGGGCTTGGATTTATGTAAACAGCTACTGATTAAGGCAACCGCACCAAGGGCAACTGCAAAAAAATCGACATCAAACTACTTGGACGACCAATTCGGAGATTCATTTCTGCCCGTGGAAGTCAGCTGGCGCGCCTCGCTGCCGTCCGCCAGCATGCTCCAAATCTGCAACGAGCCGCTGCGCGTCGACTCGAATACGATATGTCTTCCGTCAGGCGCCCAACTGGGCCGCTCGTTCTGGCCTGTGTCGCGCGTCAGTTCGGCAAGCTGATGGCTCGCCAAATCCATAATGTAGATATCATAATTTCCCGCGGGCCGCCGCCAACTAAAGGCAATCAGTTCGCCATTGGGCGACCACGACGGGTCGATCACATATCCGGTGGCGGGCAAGTCTTGGGCTGCCACGCCCGTTGCCGCCGAGAGCGGCAACTTCTGTACGTTTGAGCCATCCGCATTCATTTCGAAAAGATCCGGCAGTCCGCCACGGTCGCTCACAAAGATCATCTGATTGCCCGTCTTGGGATTCCATGTCGGGGAAGTGCTCACGCCCAGGGAATACGTCAAGCGCTTTAGGTGACCCCCGGTCGGGTCCGAGACGTAAATTTGCGGATCGCCTCCATGGCTGGACATGAACGCCACTTCGTTGCCGTCCGGCGAAAACGCGGGCGAAGAATTTGTCCCCGGGAACCGCGGGAACGCCATCAGGCGATTTGTCAGCGTTGAATACATGCAGATCTGCGCGGAGACGACGCGGCGATAGGACTCGAAGCACGTAAACGCAATGCGCGAGTCGTCAGGCGACCATCGCGGAGTCAGTGCCGTTGAGCCCAAGTGCGTCAACTGTTTCTGGTTCGCTCCATCGTAATCCATTTCCCAAATTTCCTTGTGCCCGGTGCGGTTGCTGACGAATGCGATTTTCGTCTCCGCGATTCCCGGCAGGCCTCCGCTCAATCGCGAAATGATATCGTCCGCGAATTCATGCGCGAGTTGCCGCGCGCCCGCCTCCGTGGCGTCACCATTATAGATTTTTTCGAGAATGGAGAGCGGCGGTGTTTGCCTTACATCGTAAAGGTAACCGGCTAGCGAGAGCGAAGTTCCGCTCACAGTCAGATTGCCAAACGCGACCATCCACGCGTTCGCGGGAGCCTGGCTCCACTGTTCCGCGTTCAGTTCGCCGGGGATGCTCGGAGCGTTTACGGGATAGAAGCTCGGGCTGACCATGTCGATGATTCCGGAATAGGTGAGGTCGTCCGTCAACACTTGGTGAAAAACATCCTGGAGCGGACCCGCCTGCGGATTGCGCGAAGCGAATTTCGGTACCGCCAGCTTGACTTTCTGCACGCCGAGGCCCGTGCCCGTTTGGATGATACCTTGCGCTCCTGCACGTGGAGCGGCGGCAATCAAAATCAAAAAAAGAGATGATGCCAGAATTCCAGTCAACCTTTTCATTCCGAAGTCCCCTCGGCGGTGGGTCAGTTTGAATTTTCTTGATCGTGACACAAAGAGTCAAAATTCAAACTGACCCATTACCGTCCTCTCACATAGCTGGCCCACGTTTTGTGCCAAATATATTCTCGTCAGATTCTGAACTTCGCTTACTGCCGTCGAAAATCGAACCAGAATTCCACGTTCACATATGACCCATTGTACCCGGGCGGCAAATGATCCAGCGGATTCGAGCTTTGAACGGCGCGAATCGCCGATGTATCCACGGATTGATTTCCGCTCGAGTGCATGATCTGAACATTGGTGATGGTGCCGTCGCGCAAAATCTGGAAACTCACCACGCAGCGCGGCGCCCACGGAATCGTGGGATCCACCGTCGATTCCAGCCAATTGCTGCTCACGCGCCGCTGCACTGCCTCGACGTACCACGGAAACTGGAAGCCGAAACTGCCTCCGCTGGTTCCCTGAACGCCCATTCCTCCGCGCGTCGTTTGATTCATCATAAACGTTGACGTGGGAATCTGCGGCGCTCCGCCTTTGCCGTACGGAATCGCGTTCGTCGGGACTGGCGCGGGATTGTCCAGCACGCGCGATGGCTTCTGTATGTACGCCGGCTTCTTATATTTTTCGTCGTTGAACTTTGGCAAATAAATCGCGCTCTTGTCGTCCGGCGGCGTCACTTTTGGCTCAGGAGTCGGCGCCACTTTTGGTTGCGGCTCGCTTTGATACAGCCCTTTCGTAGTGTCCACCACGCGATTCGTTGTCACTACGTCAGGCTTGGGCAAGGGAATCGCCGGAACGCTTCCGACTAAATTCACATTGATCGTTCCCTGACCGCCAGCGCCGCCCCACACTTCGCCGTGATGCGAGAAAATCGTGGAAGAAATCAGCGCGCCGAACAAAATGACATGAAAGACCACCGAATAGCCCAGTGGGCCTTTGAGGTTCTCCGCGGATTGGTGTGGAAAGCTTAGCTCCATCTCACTGCGTGCGAGGCTCGCCGCTCAGAGGTTTCGTTACAACACTAATATTGTTGATGCCGGATTGTTTTAATGTGTCCATCACCATGGCCCAGGTTGCAAAGGGCACTTCGGAATCGCACCGGACATAAACGGGCGTATGTTGCACGTCCTTGTCCATCGCCAGCACTCTGCTGCCAAGCGCGTGGATATTCACCGGGTCTTTGCCGATGTAAAGCCGCTGCGCGCGGTCGATGCTGATCACGATGCGCGCCTGCGTGATGGCCTTCACCGTTTTTGTCTTCGGGAGTTCCACTTGGATCCCCGACTCGATCAGCGGCGCGGTGATCATGAAAATCACCAGCAGCACCAGCATCACGTCAACGAACGGAACGATATTAATTTCCGAAAGCGTGGTGCCGGGTTGCCTTTGGATTTGCGCCATAACGTCCTAGCTGTACAGCGTTTCAATCTTGCTGACAAATTCCGTCGCGAAATTATCCATGCGCAACGCAAAGTCGCGAATGCGATGGAGATAAATATTATAGGCGATAACCGCCGGGATGGCCGCGAAAAGTCCGGCAGCCGTGGTGATCAGCGCGTCCGCAATTCCGGGGGCCACCGCTTGCAGGCTCGCTTGTCCCACTTCGCTTAACCCCGCGAACGCGTCCATCACGCCCCATACCGTGCCGAACAATCCGATGAAAGTCGAAATCGAGCCAATGGTCGCCAGCCACGGCATCCAGCTTTCCATCGAGCGAACTTCATCCGCGGAGGCAAGTTGCATTTCGACCAGCACCGCGCGCGGATTCTTCAATTTACCCGGATGAGGGTTGCCTCCCGCCAGCTGTCCTTCCAGCTCGCGATACCCCGCATCGTAAACGTTGACGAATGGCGAACCGCTCGATCCTGCCCGCAAAGTATTGGGATCGGGCAGGCCGCGTCCCGTGCGGAACAACTGCATGAAACGTTTTGTACGCGGCTCAAGCGTCGCGAACATGCGATATTTTTGCAGGATGATGGCCCAGGAAAAAAGCGAGAGAAAGAGCAATATCAAGAGGACCACCCGCGCTACCCAGCCCGTTTGCAGGAAGATGGCGCCGAGGCGTCCGGCGAAAATCACGAAAGCGGCGTACGAAATGTTTTTCTCCCCTGAGGAAGCATCCTCAAACCCCAAAATTCACCGTAGCATACGCAATAGGATGGGTCAAACGCATACGACGTCACGTAATATTTAATTTGGTGCACAAAACGACACATCCGCTCGCGCTCCGCCGCGGACATTGCCGTAGCGCCACCGCCTTGTCGTCGTTGCCCTTCGTAGGGGCGGGGTTCACCCCCGCCTGTGGCAAGACGAATGTCTCGCCTTTGCGTGCAACCGCGTCGTGCACTTTCCTGTGTAGCTCAGGTCCCGCCGAGCGCTCTTTGCTCGGCTGACCTGAGGCTTTCGCTTTCCCCTGTGCTAGACTTTGAAACGACCATGGCCAGCAGCATCGACATCCCGCTCGAATCGCTATTCGCCACGCCCGCGATCGCTCCTGTAGCGCGCGTGCACCCGGAATCCGGCCGCTCCTTCTACATCGAGACGTTCGGATGCCAAATGAACGTCCATGACTCGGAGAAGGTCACCGGCGTCCTCCTCGCCCGCGGATACCAGCAGGTGGATTCAGCCGGCGCCGCTGATTTGATCCTCTACAACACGTGCAGCATTCGCGAGAAGGCTGCCCAAAAAGTTTTTTCGCGTCTCGGCGATTTTCGCGGCGCGCTCGGCGAAGAAAAGATCGTCGGCGTTCTCGGCTGCCTCGCGCAACAGGAAGGCGAGAAGATTTTCCGCCGCGCGCCGTGGGTGCGCATGGTCTGCGGCTCGGCCAGCTATCGCAAATTGCCCGAAATGCTCGCGGAGTTGGAAGCGGGCGGCCGTCGCGTCACCGGCCTCGACCTCGACACGCAGGAAACCTTCGAAACCGAAATCACGCCCCGCGACAATCCTTTTCGCGCCTATCTGACGATCATCGAAGGCTGCGATTACGCTTGCTCCTATTGCGTCGTGCCTCACACGCGCGGGCCGCAACGCAGCCGCACCAGCGCCTCCGTGCTCGACGAAGTCCGGCGTCTCGTCGACGGCGGCTACACCGAAGTGCAACTTCTCGGCCAAACGGTGAATTCCTATCACGATCCCTCGCCACGGCATATGACCTTCGTGGAACTGCTCCGCTCCGTTGCGGAAGTCCCCGGAATTCGCCGTGTGCGCTTCATGACTTCGCATCCCAACGATTTCACGCGCGAGATTGTCGAGGCCATCGACGCGACCCCTGTGCTTTGCGACCACATTCATTTGCCTGTGCAATCCGGCTCGTCGCGCATCCTGAAGGAAATGCTTCGCACGTATTCTCGCGACGAGTATCTTGAAAAAATCGGCTGGATACGCTCGGCGCGGCGTCCCATCAGCCTCACCACGGACGTCATCGTCGGATTCCCCGGCGAAACCGAAACCGATTTCGCGGACACCATTTCACTCCTGGAAGAGGTCCGCTACGACGGCGTCTTTGCATTCAAGTATTCGCCGCGGCCGAATACTTCCGCGAAAGATTTGCCTGATGCCATGTCTGAAGAAGAGAAGGGAAGTCGCCTCGCGATCATTCAGCAACACCAGCGCGAAATTCAGACGGCGCGGAATCAAGTGCTTCTCGGCAATCGTTTCGAAGTGCTCGTCGACGGCCATCACGAGTCGCGTGGACAATGGTCCGGGCGCACTACCTGCAATAGAATTGTAAATTTCACTTCGCACCAGCAGAATCTTCTGGGACAATACTGTCAAGTCAAGATCACCGGAGCCGGGCCGAACAGCCTCGTCGGCGCGCACCTCGGCTAATCCGGTCCGCAAGGGGGGCCCATGAAAGACGGCGAAATCGACAAGCGCGAAGCGGAGCGGCTGAAGAAGCAGGCTGACGAAGGGGAAGCGGCCGCAGGGAAGGAAGTTGATCCAGCCAGCCTAAGAGCCCGATTGGAACGCGAAGTCAAAATCCGCGAAAAAAGTGTGGGGCGTTCGGATGCCATCGGCGGACGAGATACGGCCGCGCCCACGGAGCGTGAAGTCAAAATCCGTGGGTTAATGATGGATCCGGTGACGAACATGCCCGTGGTCGTCTTGCGCGCAGTGCAGGGCAGCGGCACGCTCCCCATCTGGGTGGGCATTTACGAAGCCAACGCCATCGCCCTGGAAATCGAGAAAGTGCAAACGCCGCGCCCGATGACCCACGACCTGCTCAAGAATGTTCTGATGGGATTGAATGTCCACGTGCAGAAAGTCGTGGTCAGCGACCTGAAGGACGACACGTTCTACGCCGTGATTTGGATGGAGCGCGACGGTCAGACAATGTCGCTGGATTCCCGCCCGAGCGATGCCCTAGCGCTCGCGCTGCGTCTCGATTGCCCCATCTTCGTCGAAGAGGAAGTTTTCAAGACCTCAAAAATTTCGAGCACAGTCACGGAAAAAACTTCGAACGAGGACTTGCGGCGCTGGCTCGAGAATCTGAACGACGAAGACTTGGGCCGTTATAAGATGTAAGTCTAGTCAGTGATGGTGCCCCATGCTCGTTTTGTGAGCCTGGGCCTTTTGCCGTCTCGCTTTCGTAGGGGCGCTGCTTGCTGCGCCCGTCGCGCGCAGCGCGAAACCGCAGCACGCTGTCATCCTGAGCGCAGAGAAGCATCTCGCCTCGAGGCAGTGCGTACCTGGGCCCTCTGTAGGGAACTGCGGCGCACCTCATGCACGGGCGGGAGGCTCACGCTCTAGGTTTGTTTTTCTCGGGGGTGGCACACAGAGTTAAAATTCAAACTGACACGCTCCCGTCTAGTGGTACAGTAGCAGCGTCTCCCCAGCGGATAAACGGCGGCCTCCTCCCGCCGAGAGAAAAATAACTTTTTGCTTGCACACATTTTTTGCTTGCGCACGGCGGGCAGTCTCGGTACATTTGGCCTACTTATTGTGGGCTTCGGGCAGGCCAGCCTATATGTAGGTCTGCTGTTGCCGAAGGAGTGGCGGCGCTTTTGACGCGTGTCCTGGCCATCGCTAATCAGAAGGGCGGCGTAGGGAAGACGACGACCGCGATCAACCTCGCGGCGGCTCTCGCGCTGCGCAAGAAGCGAACTTTACTCATCGACCTCGATCCACAATCCAACGCCACCATCGCCTTTGTTGAAGCGGCCGACGTGCAAGTCTCCATGTTCGATGTTTTCGGCGACCATGCGCCGGAGATGGCTAAAGTCATCAAGCCCACGAAGGATCCGAATCTATTTCTCGCTCCCGCAAAGCTTTCGCTCGCGCGCCTCGAACAGCAACTCGCCGGTGCATTTGACGCTCCCTATAAGTTAAAGGACGCGCTCGCGCCCATCCTGAAAGATTTCGACTTCATCGTTATGGATACGCCGCCGGCGCTCGGCATCTTGACGGTCAACGCCCTGGTCGCGGCCACTCATCTGCTTGTGCCCATTCAAGCGGCGTACTTCGCCATCGAAGGCACCGACGATTTGCTGGAAACCTATGCCCGCATTCGCTCGCGCCCGAACCCCGACTTGAAAGTCCTCGGCGTGGTCATCACTCTTTTCGACCGTCGCACGAATATCTCGCGCGACACACATGAGCAGATTCGCGCCGTCTTCGGCGACGCGCTTTTCAAGACGCGCATCAGCAAGAACGTCCGGCTCGAGGAAAGCCCGGCGTACAAGGAAACGATTTTCGCGTTTGCGCCGAAATCGACTGGCGCGGAAGAATATAAGAAGCTTTCTCAGGAGGTCATCCAACGTGTCGAAGCGGATCGGGTTACCCGTCACACTCAAGATGCGGCATGACGCGCATTACGTCGAAACGCTAACCAGTTTCAGCGGCGCGTCGATTGGCCGGATGATCCCCATTGATAAAGTGCATCCGAACCCCGACCAGCCCCGCAAAGCGTTGGGCGATTTGTCGGAACTGGTTCAGTCCGTGCGCGAAAAGGGCGTCCTCGAACCGCTTCTCGTGCGCTACATGCCGCGCGAAGACGCCTATTACATTATTTCTGGCGAGCGCCGTTACCATGCATCGCGCGCCGCGGGACTCCGCGAGGTCCCCTGCATCGAAAAAATCGCTGACGATGCGGAGACGCTCGAACTCGCGTTAATCGAAAATCTGCAGCGCAAAGACTTGACGGCTTTCGAGGAAGCGGACGGCCTTTTCCGCCTCGCCGAGCAGTTTGACTACACGCACGACGATATCGCCAAGAAAATCGGACGCGCGCGCTCGTCCGTCACGGAAACGCTTTCGATTCGCATGATCCCCGACGCCGTTCGCCGCTTGTGTATCGAGAAGGGCGTAACTTCGAAATCGCTTTTGTTGCAAGTCGCGCGGCAGCCGAATGAAAAGAAAATGCACGAAATGGTCGTGCAGATCGCTCAGAGCGGTTTGACGCGTGATGAAGCTCGCCGCGTCCGCCAGGAAGAAAAGGACGCCGACACGCGCCCGCGCCCCTTCGTCTTCGACTATCACTCCCCGGATTCGGCGTACCACTTCCGCATCCAGTTCCGCCGCAGCCAAATCTCGCGCGACGACTTGATTCGCTCACTCCGCGAAATCCTGTCCGAACTGGAAGCAGGCTCCATCTCCTCCTCCGCCGCCTGAACGCCTCACCCGTGGCGGCGGTTCTGCGAATGGGGGTAAGGGATCTGCTGTTGTCCTTTTTGGAGTGCGGCGGCTCGACGCCGCTTTGCGGTGGCACAGGCTTTAGCCTGTGTGCTTTTGCCTCTGTAGGGCCCGACTGTGGTCGGGCCGCGCTTGGCGCAGCCAGGCGTTTCCTCTTTGCTCTAACGTTTGGCCTTTCCGGGTGCCCCATGCTCGTTTTGTGAGCGTGGGGCTTTTCGCGTTTTGCCTTTGGGCAGGTGGCACAGGCTGTGGCCGGTGTGCTCTTGCCTTCGCTTTTGCCTTTTTCTATTGTAGGGGGTCGTAGGGGCGCTGCTTGCTGCGCCCGTCGCGCGCAGCGCGAAGTTGGACGACTTGGGATGGAAACCGCCCGCAAGAGAAGCGGCTGCTGAGGAACGATGGGAAGAAAGACGGCTGATTCGAGATCTGCTGAAGCTGCCAACTGAAGATCTGTTTCTCCTGATCGTGACAGAAGGAGTCAAAATTCAAACCGACCCACTATCAAGCGCCGTCAGAAGTTGAATTTTCCTCCCGAAACGTCGCACACTAGCAAGATGTCAATCGCGTACGATTTGATTTGCATCGGTGCCGGACCAACTGGCTTGGCCTGCGCCATTGAAGCAAAGCGCGCGGGTCTGCGTCCGCTGGTCATCGACAAAGGCTGCCTCTGCAATTCGCTCTATCACTATCCCACCAACATGCAATTTTTCACCACGCCTGAACGCATGGAAATTGGCGACTTGCCCATGACCACCGTCGGCGGCAAGCCCACGCGCGCCGAAGCCCTGAAATATTATCGTCGCGCGGTCGAACACTATGGCATCGACGTTCGCCTGTACGAAAAAGTCGAAGGAATCAACGGCCACGATGGCGCATTCGTGGTTGATTCGCGTGAGACGGACGACGGAGCGCCTCATCAATGTCACGCGCGAAAAATCGTCCTCGCGACGGGTTACTACGACTTGCCGAATTTTCTGAATGTCCCCGGCGAGGAATTGCCGCACGTCTCTCACTACTATCGCGACGCGCATCCCCTGTGGGAGAAAGAAGTCGTCGTCATCGGCGCGAGAAATTCCGCCGCGGAAACGGCGCTGGATCTGTTTCGTTCGGGTGCCAAAGTCACGCTCGTGCATCGCGGCTCCGAACTGGGCAAGAGTCTGAAATACTGGGTCAGGCCGGACATCGAAAATCGTATCCAGTCCGGCGAAATTCGCGCGTTGTTTCAAGCACGCGTTGTCCGGTTCGAGCAGGAATCAGTGATTGTACAAAACGGCGGTGACGTCCAGAACTTGCCGGCGTTTCGCGTTTTCGCGATGACCGGCTATCATCCCGATTTTTCTTTTTTGGAGAGCCTCGGAATTCGCCTCGATCCCAAAACACGAAAGCCGGATTGCAATCTGCAAACGCTCGAAAGCAATGTTCCCGGAATTTATTTGGCCGGCGTTTTGCTCGGCGGCCTGCACACCGGCGAAATTTTCATCGAGAACGGACGTTTCCACGGCAGGCAAATCATCGCCGCCATCACCGGCCAAGCCGGACCCCAGGAACCCGCCCCCGTTTCTCCCCCCGGCGAATAAACACCGCCGGCACAAAAAACGTGCCGCATTTGCGTTTGCGCGTCGTGACGCTCTTTGTTAGAGTGAATGCTTATGGCATCGGTCGTTAAAGAATTCTTCCGCACCTTCGTCATCCTGTACAAGGGCTTCAAGGTGACGTTCATCACCATGTTCAAGAAGCCCACCACGGAAAATTATCCCGCCGAACCGGTCCACTTCCAGGCGCGCTATCGCGGCATTCACGTGCTGCAGCGTGACGAGAACGGCCTCGAAAAATGCGTTGCCTGTTTTCTTTGCGCCGCCGCGTGCCCCGCGAATTGCATTTACATCGAAGCCGCCGAAAACACCGCCGACAATCGCATCTCCGACGCCGACCGCTACGCCAAGGTCTACAACATCGACTATTCCCGCTGCATTTTTTGCGGCTATTGCGTCGAGGCTTGCCCCACCGATGCCATCACTCACGGGCACGGCTTCGAACTCGCTCCCTACGACATCAACGCCATGATTTATCGCAAGGAGAAACTCCTCGAACCCTGGCCTCCGCCGAAAGCCACTCCCCGCTCTTCCACTCCGTCTCCCGTCCCCGCCACCCGCTAAGCGCCGACCGCGGCCTGTCTTGCTGTTCGTAGGGGCAGGGCTCGCTCTGCCCCCCGCAGTGCAATGCATCGCGTCGCTTTTACGTTGTCATTCTGAGGAGCGTATTTTGCGACGAAGAATCTCGCCTCGCCGCCTTGCGTGGCGCAGGCCTGCCTGCCGTGGCAGGCTTCAGCCTGTGCGCCTCTGCATTGTCATTCCGAACCCAGCCCACGCAGTTTGCGGGATGGCGGTGAGGGACCTGTTTTGGCTTTTGCCTTTGCTTTGTGCTGTCATCCCGAACCCATCCCGCTGTTGTTGCGGGATGGTGTGAGGGATCTGCTGTTTGTTTTTGTGTTGGGGATGGGCCGCCTCTCAGCTACATTACCGAAATGCAGCAGCCCTATTACGTCTACATCCTCGCAAGCCGCTCTCGCAACCTCTACACGGGCGTCACCAACAACCTCGAACGTCGCAGCACCGCTTCGGCCTTGTTCCCGGATTCACCAAACGCTACCGCATTTTCCGCCTCATACATTACGAAACCTTCGGCGACATCCGCCTAGCCATCGCCCGCGAAAAGGAAATCAAAACGTGGCGCCGCGAAAAGAAACTCTGGCTGATACAACGCAACAACCCGCGCTGGAACGATCTCGCCGCGGACTGGTTTCCGAAACCAAAGGGAAGTGCGGACAAAACGCCAGCCAAGCCAACAGCAGATTCCTCACACGGCCAGAATGCGGCCGGTTCGGAATGACATCGTAAAAACAAATCGCGCCACCCCTAACCACCATGTCATCCCGAACCCATCCGTGCGTCGCGCGGATGGTGTGAGGGATCTGCTGTTGCTGTTGCCCTTGCCTTCCACGGCCATCTCTCTCCCTGACGACGGAAGGGATCCCATCGCGAGTCACTCACAACTCGCTCCACCTACCGCCATGTCATCCCGAACCCATCCGCGCATCGCGCGGATGGTGTGAGGGATCTGCTGTTGCCTTTGCGCTGTCATTCTGAGGAGAGTATTTTGCGACGAAGAATCTCGCCTCGCCGCCCTGCGTGGCACAGGCTTTAGCCTGTGTGCATCTCATCCCGCCTGCTTACTCTGAGGAACGAAGGGCCCTGACGACAGAAGGGAACTCAGCACGCCGCACTCGCTCCGCCCTCCATGTCATCCCGAACAACGCGATGCGTTCTGCCGCCTCATTGTCATCCCGAACCCATCCGCGCGTCGCGCGGATGGTGTGAGGGATCTGCTGCTTACTAGCAGCGGACAGAGACAAGATCGTTTTGCGCGCGCCTAATTCGTTGTACTATTCCGCTATGCCCGACTTTGAAATTAGGGATTTCTTCTCCGGACAAAAGCTCAATCAGGAACAAGCAAAATACCAAGTCGTCTTGAATCTAAATCTGTTGATGAGTCATCAGTTCAAGCTACTTCTGGAGACAAAGCACCTCTATCAAAAGGTTTCATTCGATCCTATTGAAATCGTCGCTAACACAAAACCCCGCATCAGCATGGGCAACGACGCCTCGTTGTTCAGAATCTGGGTTGATCGTGACCTGCCCTCCTTGCCATTGAAGCTCGGGCACGAGGTGATGGCGGACGAACCAACGCTGGTTATCAAGAACGTCAAATTATCGTGCAGAACGTGCTCGAGGCGAGAAGCCTTTGCACCTGGCTGGCGCGTGAGCTATCCGAACGACGGATCCGTTTTCGCTTCCTTGCCGCACCTGCTGTTGCTCACCTACCAATGCCAGGGTTGTCAGAGGGCGCCAGAGGCTCTTCTCGTCCGCCGGGAAGGTTGGGAATTTCAGCTGCATGGGCGGTCTCCGATCGAGGAAGTCGAGATTCCAAAATACCTTCCAAAATCGGAATACAGGTTCTATCGCGATGCTATCATTGCCTTCAATTCAGGGAAGATTCTTGCAGCCGTCTTCTACTTGCGGACATTCATCGAGCAATTCGCGCGCAGACTTACGGGCCATACCGGAAAAATTACCGGCGACGAGGTGATGACCGCGTACAGTGACACTCTTCCACCCGCGCTAAGGGACATGATGCCCTCCCTGAGGGAGTGGTACGAGAAGCTAAGCGTGCCAATTCACGCCGCCAAAGAGGATGCGGAAGTATTCGAAGCCGCGAGGGAAGCAATCGAAAGGCACTTCGACATGCGTCGAGTGCACGCGATTCCCGAGCCTAAACCTGCGCCCGACAGACACCCCGAAGCCGCCGACCCGGCACCACAATAGTCCGTCGCGTACTGTACCCATACTTTTTCCTTGACCTTTACTTAACTCTCTGGTACACTTTGCCTTCTCGGCTGGAGGGCCAGCCACACAATTCGGAAGAGAGGTCAGGGCCGCGGAGACGCGGCCTTTTTGCGTGTACGCCGTGCATGTTCGGCAGCTAGCGGGTGCAAGTCCCGTCCCAACCTGATGGAGGTGAAGGGTAGCGAAGCGCAAGGGCGTCACCGTGAGGTGGGGTCTGAAGGAAGCGTGGAA